>Ga0193727_1000661_pt1 | contig 13632 bp, 19 predicted proteins | sample H2c2metaG_FD_143051 | JGI IMG/M metagenome (GOLD analysis project Ga0193727, IMG submission 143051) | Soil microbial communities from a riparian zone of the East river system, Colorado, United States - H2c2 | ecosystem: Environmental > Terrestrial > Soil > Riparian zone | place: USA: East River...
TCCCACGGTGTCCCAGAAGCCCGGGACGTTGGAACTGCGGGAGCTCTCCCTGGCGCTGCGAACGCCGAGCGGGCTGATCCTGGTCGTCGGATGCTCGCACGCGGGGATTGAGACGATTGTGGAAGCATCGAGCCGGGTGGCTGATCACATCCATCTGATTCTCGGGGGGCTGCATCTCGCGACTACACCGGACGTTGAGATCGAGCGCGTGGCCACGGCGCTTCACGACCACTGGCACGTTGATCGCATCGCGCCGGGACACTGCACCGGAGAGCCCGCATTCACGGCCCTACGGCGAGTTTTTGCGGCCCAATATGTGTACGCAGGGCTTGGCAGCACCGTCGACGTGCCATGACGAGCGTGTTGCAGCGCGACGCCTCACAAGCGGACTGTGGAAGAGCGTTGGGAACCCCCGGGATGTGTGACCGATAGCGATCCCTGGGCCCAACGGTCCGGTAAGGCACGGGCGAGAAGAGAAGGTTCGTCACAAACCCAGTGAGGAGACGCTAATGGCGAAGCCGAAGGCCACGGGCACGTCGCGCGCACGCAAGCCGCGCAAGTCGGCCACCAAGCCCACACCCGCTTCCCGGCTCAGCGACCAGCGGAACCGCGACCCGGGGGGGTGGCGCGAGGAGACACTGGCCCGCATGCGGGCGCTCATCCTGGAGGCGGACCCCGGGATGATCGAGGAGCGGAAATGGAAGAAGCCGTCGCATGCGATGGCGGGGGTTCCGGTCTGGTCGCACCACGGGATCGTGTGCACCGGAGAGACGTACACGAAGGTCGTGAAGCTCACGTTCGCCCGGGGGGCCAGCATCCCCGACCCATCGCGCCTCTTCAATTCCAGCTTGGAAGGCAACACGCGCAGGGCGATCGACATCCACGATGGGGAGACGGTCGACGCGGGCGCGTTCAAGGCGCTCGTGAAGGCCGCGGTGGCCCAGAATGGCCCGCCGGCGAAGCAACGGTAGACACCGCGTGGTCAGGCGCTCGCCGGTGTGGTGTGGCGCGCACGCGACGCCCTCATCGCCCGCGCCTCTTGCTTTGCGCCGGCCACCGCCACAACCATTCGGCGAACCCTTTTTTGGCAGGCCGCGCATGTATAAGACTCCCTTGGTCCCGTGCCTACTCGCCCTCGGTGTCGCGTTGACTGGTTGCTGGCTTGATAGCAGTACGTCTCCACCGATCGGCTACTGTGCCGCCCCCCGGTCAATTGCAGTAATGCTCGACGTCAGTGACTCGTTGTCTGGCGTGGGGCTGGCAGACAGCGCTGCGGGCACCGCGAGTACAGGGGCGTATCAAGATTCTTTGCACCACACCGCGCTGTCGCCGACGTCGCTGTGGAGCGGTGATCAGGTTGGGAGCTACACGGTAACGGTTCAACATCCAGCCTACCGCGATTGGGTGATGGCAGACGTCGCAGTCACGCAAAGGGGCCTATGCGGCAACGTCATTCCTGTTCACCTCGCCGCCCGTCTCGTGCGCGCGCCCTGATCGGGCGCGTCAGCTGTCAGAAGACAGCGTAGGGAGGGCATTTGCACCGGTGCTACCTCATGCATAAGCATTTCCGGCTCGTCTTCGTTGCGGCTCCAGTTCTCTTGCTCGCCGAGCTTGGCTGTTCCTCGAGTGTCCAACCCCGTTCCGGTGTTACCCTGCTGGTGACGAACGGGACCTGCACTCCTGGTCCCTGTGCTTCCCTCGAGATTCTCGGATTCCCCGCCACGCAAGCGCATACGCCTGGCGGTTTCTGGTCGCTAGACTTGGGACCGATCACCGGCCCGCAAGCGTGCCTCACGCTCCCAGAGTCGGCACAGTTTCGGATTATCGGCCCCGCGGATACGGCCACGATTACCTGGACAACCGCCGTCGCCATGTCGCTCAGCGCGCTATCGCCATCCTCGTCTCGCCTGATGGCCGCGCCCAGTACGAAGGGGTTCGTCCCCGCCGCTGCGAACGGATGGCGGATCACTCTGCCAGGCAGCTCGGGACCGGTCGAGACCTCGGCGTGCACGGTGTGATTTCACTCTGTATCGGAATGGAGGACTGCATGCGCTACACGGGGCTGGGGGCCGCCATTGATGCCAATCCCCGTTGGCTTGACCTTCTAACTGCGCTCTTCTGATCCTCGCGGCGTGGAAGAACGATACGCGGTCATCCTCAATGGCAAGAAAGTCGGAACGGTGCGACTGGATCCGACGCATCGTGGAGCGGTTCGTGCTCGCCTCGCGCCGCTACCAGCCTTTCGCTCAGTCGCTCGACATCGTCGGATCCTGGCCACGGCGCGGGAGTGGCAGCTCAGGGAGGACGAACTGGCACCGGCAGACTTGGCCGCGGCGGACGGGGCGGAGGCGGTCTTGGACTCATTGCAACTCACACTGGCAACGGACGTCGACGGAGCGCCGGTGACCACTCGGCGGATCGCGTTACTCCAGGGGGATCCGCCCCATCTACGCATCGATTGGTGATTGCTAAAGCTGGCGGCGCGGTGTCCTTGAGGTAGAATTGCTTGGTGATGGCGTCGCGCCTCGTTCTGCGAGATATTCTCGTTCCCGTGTGGAGAACGACCAACCGCGTCACCGTCTTCCTGATCGAACATCTCCCGCCGGAGCTGTGGGCAGCGAGCGTGCCGGGCGCCCCGCGACGAACAGTCCGGATGATCGCCGGCCACATCCACAACGCGCGCTGCATGTGGATCAAGACGCTCGGCAAGGAGCATGGGATCGCAGTGCCGGAACCGGTCGATCGGCGCCGGGTCGGCCCCAAGCAGCTCGTCCCAGCGCTGAACCGGAGCAGCCGCGGCATGGTCAGCCTCCTGAAGTTGGGTTGTGATCATGGCGGCACGATTCCCTCGAGCACTTCATATACGTGGCGCAATCTTCCACTCGATGTTGGGCATGTCCTCGCGTATTTCGTTGCGCACGAGGGTCATCATCGCGGCCAGATCGTGATGCTGGCGCGCCAACTGGGGTGTCGCTTACCTGTTGAAGTCACGGGGGGTCTCTGGCAATGGTCGAAGCGCGCCAGGGAAGGGCGAGTGTAGCATGCGGCCGACCCGGCTCTACAGTGCGCTCAGCTTCCTCCCGATGTGCGCGGCCGCGCAAGGCTCACTGCTTGCTCCGAGCGCGGTCGATGCCCGGCGACTCACGCCTGGCGTTTCTTCGGGCATGATCTTCGTTGTGCGTGGCGGCGATACTGTGCAGACGGGAACGTTCGCTGACGAGTTGGTCGTTCGCGCAGATACCCTCATCTTCGTGCGCGGGATCTACGACGGCTTGCTGGGGCAGGAACTCGATACGATCGTCAGCCACGTTCCCGATCTGATGCCGATAAGCCATTCGTACTCCTCGCTGCGTGGCCCGGCCAAAGGCAATGGCCATTTCTCATTCGCAGACACCAAGACGACGGGTTGGTCAAGCGATGGCCTTGGAAAGGTCACTCCCATCAACATCACCCGGCCGGCAGCCGCGTGGAGTGTTATGACCGTCCCCCTGGTCTTGGGGGCTACGGACCTGCGTGAGGGCGACACGTTCATGATTCAGGTATTCCACCCCGCCTACAGTGAGTCCGGGAAGCTCACAGCCGTCATGCTCGGCTCGGAACAGGTGCACGGCCGCCTCTGTTGGAGGGTCAACGTGTTTCTGGATAATGCCGACCAATTTGGCACATACTGGATCGATCAAGTCAAACGCACTGTCGACCGGGCGATATCTCCCGCCAGTCCCGGCATTTCGCTGCTGTTCGAAACTTCACGAGAGCCAGCGGAGCGTGGGCGGACGCCCTGACACGCGCGTGACGCTGGCGGGCCTCAAGGGGCTAGATTCCCCCTCATGCGCCGTTCCATTCCTGAGCTGCTCGCCCCTGCCGGGAGCCTCGACGCCGTCCGGGCCGCCGTCGCCAACGGCGCCGATGCGGTCTACCTCGGCGTCGAGAAATTCAATGCGCGGGATGACGACGCGCAGCTCAGCTTCGACGATCTCGCGCAGGCCGCTCGCCTAGCTCACGCGCGCGGTGTGCGCGTGTATCTGACGTTCAACGTGCTCCTGAAACCGGCCGAGCTCCGGGAAGCGCTGCTGCACCTCGGTGACTGCATCGACTGCGGTATCGATGCCGCGCTGGTGCAGGACCTCGGGGCGATTCGCCTCATTCAACAGATCTATCCGGGTCTCGAGATCCACGGATCAACGCAGCTCACCGTGCACGATACGGCGGGCGCCCGCCTGTTGCAGCAGATGGGCGTCTCCCGGGTGGTGCTCGCACGCGAGAACTCGCTCGACGACATCCGCGCCATCAGGGCCGCGGTCCCCGCGCTCGGGCTCGAGACCTTTGTCCACGGCGCGCTGTGCATCGCCTACTCGGGCCAGTGCTTCATGTCGGGGATGATCTCCGAGCGGAGCGCCAATCGCGGCGCCTGCGCGCAATCGTGCCGCAAGGACTACCTGCTGACCGACGCGAACACCCAGGCGGAGCTGGATCGGGGGTACCTCATCTCCGCAAAAGACCTGGGCGCATGGGAGCACCTGGCGGCGATCGCAGGCGCGGGGATTGGGTGCGTCAAAATCGAGGGCCGGAAGAAGAAACCTGAGTATGTCGCCACCGCGACCCGGACCTATCGCGCCTTCCTGGATGAGGTGGCGAACGGGACGTGGAATGCGGCTGTCCCGGCGGAACGCACCGAGCCGCTGGTGCAGATTTTTTCGCGGGGGTTCACGGGCGGCATGTACGGCGGGCGGGCGGGCCGCGAATACGTGACCCGGACCCACCCCGACAACCGCGGCGCCGTGTTGGGGCGGGTGATCGGGCGGGCCCGGGGCGATCTGCTGGTGTCGCTCACGCGGCCGCTCGATCCGGGTGACGGCATCGGTCTCGAGCATCCCGACGGCGCGGCACACGGCAATACCGGATTCGCGGTCACCCGGGTGCGCACACTGCGCGAGGAGGGCGGGCGTGTCACCCAGGCGATCGGGGCGCCTGAGGACGTGCCGGACGGATGGGTGGTGGTGCGATCGTCCCAGCCGAGCCTGCTCGAGCAGGCTCGGGCATCGTTCGCCACGGTGCTTCCCCCGGAGCAGGAATCCCGCATCCAGCTGCACGTCCGGGCAGCGGGCAGCGCGGGAACGCCGCTCACGCTGGTCTGGACGGCGGACGCCGACAGCGTCACCGTGACCAGTGCCGTCGCGCTCAGCCCGGCGACGCAACATTCGCTCGATGCCGCGCGCCTGCGCGAGCAGCTGGGGCGGCTGGGCGGAACGCCGTTCACGCTCGGTGCGCTGGATACGAGCGCGCTGGAGCAGGACCTATTCCTGCCGATGAAGGTGCTCAACGATCTGCGCCGGGAGGCCGTGACAGGGCTGCTGGCGGCGGGCGACCGCGCATCAGGTGAGAGACTCACCACGCGGCAGCTCGCGATTGACGGGGCGCTGTCGGGTCTGCCGCGCGCCACACCAGTTGCGGCGGCGGAGCCGGTGCTCACGGCCGAAGTGTGGCGGCTGGACGATGCCCGCGCCGCGGTGGCAGCGGGAGCGACCGAGATTTCGTTGGACCTGTTCCTGCGGCATCCTACGCCGCCCGTGGCCCGTGTCCGGGCGCTCATCAACGAGATGGCGCAACAAGGCGTTCCCGTCCGGCTGCGCACGCCGACCATCGTCCGGCCGGACGAGCGCAGGGTCGTTGATAAGTGGCTCGCGCTGGACACGGCGCTGGTGAGTGGACACCTCGGGCTCGTGGCCGAGCTGGCCGCCCAGGGGAGGGACGTCGTAGCCGACTATGGCGTGAACTGCTTCAATCAGTTCACAGCGGCGGAACTGTTCCGGCTGGGGGCGCGCCGCAGTGTTCTCTCGATCGAGCTGACGAGCGAAGAGATGGCGGAAGTCAGCGCGCCCTGGCAAGGCCGGGGCTTCGAGGTGTTCGCCTACGGCCGTCCCGAGGGAATGACGATCGAGCACTGCGTGCTCTCGGCGGCGTTCGATCGCGAACCCTTCACCTGTCGCGATCTCTGTGTGCAGAAGCACACGAACGTTCAGCTCACCGATCCCTTCGGCTACGCGTTCCCCGTGGCGACCGATTCGGCCTGCCGTAACCGCCTGCTCCATTCCCGCCCGGTGAATGGGGCCGGTTATCTACCCGCCCTCTGGCGCGCGGGGCTGCGCCACTATCGCCTGGTCTTCAACGTGCCGGGCGATCCGGTCGCGGAGGTGACCGCTGCATTCCGGGCGATGGTCGACACCCTCAAAGAGGGCCGTACTCCGGATCTCCACTCGATGCGCCGGGTGGCAGGCGGCGCCTTCACGCGCGGTCACTTTGCGCGTGCGGTCTGATTCACACCCGTGTGCCTGTGCTTGCAGGTGAAACTGGCGGCGCGGTGTTTTCGAAGTATGATTGAATCCCCATGACTTTCAATCGCAAGATTTGGTACCCGATCGCAGGTATCCTGACGGCCATCAACTTGGCCGGCTTCGGGTTCGCGGTTGGGGAACCCGGGTCGTGGCATGCCGGGATTCACGCGGCGCTCACGCTCGGCTTTGGGCTGTGGGCCTACCGCCTGCGGCAGGGTCCCGGTGGGAGCGACCTGCAGGATCGGATGGAGGCACTCGAAGGCGAGGTGAACAAGCTGCGGCAAGAGTTGAGCGAAACGCAGGAGCGTGTGGACTTCGCCGAGCGGGTGCTGGCGCAGGGATCGGAGGCGCGCCGCGTGGGCCCGCAGCGCTAGGGCCCAGTTGGATTTGTGACCACTGCCGTTCGACCCGCGACCCAGTACGACTCTGGCGCCTGGCTGCGTTTGCGCTGCGCCCTCTGGCCCGATGGATCCGAATCCGAACACCGTGCCGAGATCGATCTGTTTTTCGCCGGTCAGGCCGGCGAACCACTCGCCGTGCTCCTGGCCGAGGACGGCGCGGGGCGTGTGGTCGGCCTGGCCGAGCTCTCGATTCGCTCGAGTGCCGAAGGGTGCGTCAGTGACCGCATAGCCTACCTCGAGGGGTGGTTCGTCGTGCCGGAGGCCCGGCGGCGGGGCGTGGGTCGCGCGCTCGTCGCCGCGGCGGAGCAGTGGGGGCGAGACCAGGGCTGTACCGAGTTCGCGTCCGATACACAAGCGGACAACCTCGTCAGCGCGGCGGCACACCGCGCACTTGGATTCATCGAGGCCGGGACCGTCCGCTGCTTCCGAAAGGAGATACTCCACCGATGACCGGGAAGAAGCGCGCCTGGCCCCTCCTCCTCGTGGCGAGTCTCTCCTTTGTTCCGGGATTCGGCGTCTTCTTCGCGGCGGCCGCCGTGACGTGGGCGCTCGTGGCAGACCGGCCGCGCACGACCCTCAGCCTGGTGATTGGCGCGACCGGGGGTCTGCTGAATCTGGTCACCGGGATACTCCTCATCCTCAAGCTGCAGCATGGCGGTGTTCTTGCGCAGGCCGAGATGCTGGCAACGCGGCGCGACCTCACCGAAATCGTCGTTGCGTTGGAAGACTACCATACTCGGCAGGGGCGCTACCCACCCGACCTGAGAATCCTGGTGGGCGTACCCATCCCCACGCGCCTATTGAACATCTTCGACCGTACACAAAGCTTGATTTCCACCCGGCTATATGTGTACCACCTGTCCGATGAGGGGAGCAGCTACGATCTCTTCGCCGCGGGCGCGGATGGGGTACCGCACACGGCCGATGACATCCGGCCGGCCCTTACGGATTCGCTCACACTGTACAGTGGCTATCGGCCAGCGCCGTAGTAAGCCCATGAGCTCCGAGCCACGCACCCTCTCGTCAGTCCAGACATTTGCAATGAAAGTACTGTTTCCGGTCGTCTGGATCGGGGGGTTCGCGATTGCGACGCTCAGCCTCTTTGTGTTCCCGAATTCCTGGCGTGCCGACAGCGGCGGACCGGCTGGGCCGCTGTTGAAGTGGATTTTCCTGTGCGCCACGCTCGCGGGCGCGGCCTTTATCGTTTGGGCCGCAGGCCGGCTGAAGCGGGTGCGCATGGATGCGACGGCCCTCTACATCTCCAACTATTCCACCGACATTGTCGTCCCGCTGGCGAATGTCGCCGAGGTCACGGAGGACTACTGGGTAGGCGGTCATCCGGTGACCATTCGGTTTCACACGCCGACCGAATTCGGCCTGGAGGTCATGTTCATCCCGAAGATCCGGTGGTCCGGGTTCTGGGCGACGCACCCAGCCGTCGACGAGATCCGCGTTGCGGTGAGCCGGGCAACCGGGCGGGATCGAGTTTAGAATTGGGCGTGTCGCTCGATGCGGCGACGCTAGCCGACGCCGGCGTGCTCTCGAACCTTCTCGAGCTGTACATTCATGACCTCAGCGCGGCGTTCCCGGGCGTCGAACTCGGCTCCGATGGGCGCTTCGGGTATGGAAAACTTGAGCTCTATTGGTCGGAGCCCGAGTCCCGGTTCCCGTTTCTCATCAAACGCGACGGCCGTGTCGTGGGCTTTGCGCTTGCGACGCGCGGTTCACCAGCCAGCGATGACCCAACTGTCTTCGATGTTGCCGAGTTTTTCGTGATTCGCCGGTACCGGCGTTCCGGGGTGGGCCGCCGGGCGGCCGCTCTCCTTTGGAGGCGCCTCCCCGGCAAATGGATCGTGCGCGTATCGGAGCGGAACGCGGCTGCTGTGCCGTTCTGGGCAGGCGCGATTGCCAGGTTCGCGGGTGGCGCCGCAACAGAGTCGCGGCTTCCCGGCACTCCGCATGCCTGGCGTGTGTTCTCCTTCGTCAGTCTCCCATGCGACCCACTCGACCTGCCCCTCTAGCGGGGAAAGCCAAACCTGCCGGCGTGCAGGTGCGCGCGTACTTCGCATCCTTGCCCCCGGATGGGCGGCGGAGCCTTCAAAAGCTCCGCGCGGCCATTCGCGCTGCTGCGCCCGCCGCCGTGGAGGCGTTCAGTTACAGGATTCCCGCCTTCAGGCTCGAGGGGCGCGTGCTCGTGTGGTACGCCGCCTTCAAGCACCATGTCAGCTTGTACCCGATCACCGCGGCGCTGAAGCGCGCGCACGCGGCCGCCCTCGAGGGCTACGCGACCTCGAAAGGGACGGTTCGATTTCCACTCACCAAGCCGCCGCCCTCGGCGCTCGTAAAGCGACTGGTCAAGGCGCGTATCGCGGAGCTCCGCAAGCAGCGGAAGGCATGAGCCAGGGCCTGGGGGGCGAGATGGTCAGCGCCGCAACGCCGATCGGATCTTGGCGACGTGATGATAGCTGTGCCGCACCGCGTGATCCTCGAGGAAGAACTGGCATGTGAGCGGCGCATCGGCGTTGAGCGACACCGGCGCGGCCCGATCGAGCTCGTCGTCGCTGAGGGCCCGGATTGCGGCTGCGGCCGCCGCGCTGTTCGTCCGCAATAGATCCAGCGCTGCCTGTTTCGTGACGGCGTCAAATTCCTTGGCGTGCGCGGCGTTTATCTCGTGGACGGCATCCCAGGTGACCCCCGCCACCGCCTTGCCGCCGGCGAGCGTCTGCGCCAGCTGGATCTCCAGCGGGTACATCGTCGCAACGTGATGGACGACGACCCCGATCCTGCGCCCGTCCTTGGGGACGCGGGTCTGCCACTCCGCGTCGGTCAGCGCGTTCGCGAGGACGCTGAGTGCGCGGGCCCCCTCTTCGAGGCGAACAGCAAGGGCGTTGGCTCGCGGTCTCATTGCTCCACCTGCGCCGCTCTTCGAAGACATGACAACCTCCCCTTTCAGGACGTTACGGGTTGACACTCACGTTGGCAGAAGACTGATAGTGCCCGCCGTGGGTGTGGACGGCCTATTCTAACCGAAGAACCGCGCCACCGCGCCTGAAGCAGTTGCCTGCTTGCTTGTGGCCGTTGCAACCCGCAGCTTATCCGCGACCCGTTACGCGATACCCCCCCAAGGAGGTTTCTCGTGAGGAAGAACCTTGGTTTCCTGCTCCTGGGCATTTGGCTCATTTTCCACGGTCTCATACAGGTGGTGAACCTGAGTTTCCAGGGCCTCGGTACGGTGATGGCGATCCTCGCCATCGTCGCCGGCGCGTTGATCGTCGTAGGCCGGTGAGCGAAGCTCAACACCGCATTGCCAGTGTGCGTCGCCATTTCCTCAAACACAGCAGGCCTCTCGTCGCGCTCGCGACAGTCCTCGGGTGCGCGGGGACCGCAAAGCCGCGGCCCGCGAGCGTGCCGGCCTCCGTCACCGCACCCGGCAGGGCCAGCGGGCTGGACGACGAGCTGCGTCGCGAGCTTGTCGACGACCACGCGTTTCCCTGGGCGGCCACGCGGCCTCTCATCTGGAGCGACTTTCAGGGATCCCCGCCCAGCGATGGCCCGGAAGGCGCCAAGACCGCGTACAGCCTGTCGTCGATCTGGAAATGCCGCGGTACGGCATTCGAATTCCGGGTGATCGCGGCATTCCGCGCGCGGCAGTCCTGGGTCAAGCCGGCCGTCCTAGCCGACGACGTACAACGCCGGACCGTTCTGGGACACGAACAAACCCATTTCGATCTCGCCGAGGTGCATGCGCGGAGAATGCGCCAGGTGTTCCGCGATCTCGTGGGCCCGTGCGGGAAGACTGATGCGCAGCTCGGCGGCATCGTCGACCGGCTCGCCCAGGAGGAGAAGGACGAGCAGCGCCGCTACGACGCCGAAACGAACCATGGGCTCTTCACCCCCCAGCAGACGGCGTGGACCCTGGAAACGCGCCGGCGCTTGGTGGCGTCGAGGTAGGTTCGGCTGACCGCAGGTGTTGCGTCGGCGCCCCAGTTGACGGGCCGCAGTCGCTTCCTACGTTACGACGTAAGACGTGCAGCCTTCGTAATTCGCCCCAGTTTACGCGCGGCCCGTTAGGCCGTGTGTCGCGCCGTGTGCGGAGGCCTTCCATGAAATTGTCGCCGCTCTCGCTTCCCGCGATCGCGTGCACCCTCGCATTGACAGGTTGCGCGCTATCCAGCTCGATGCCGTCGTTCTCGACCACCGCCAGTGTTTCCCATGCCCCGGCTCCCCCAGCGTCCGTGACCGCGCAACTGCGGGCGCTCGGCGCCGCGCACGCCGGGCCGCGCATCCGGGCGGAGCGCGATGCCGCGACCGACCAAACGCGACTCTCGCTCACCACGCATCGCGGCATGTACTTCCTGTGGGTTGAACACCCGCGGGTCACCTTTTTCTACGTGTTTCCCGGACGCGCGCTCGAATACGCGCCGCCCAGCGTGTTTCTCGTGTTCCGCACCCACGACCCTCAGGTGCCCAGCACCAATCATCTGACCCTGCGCTGCAACCAGGTGGACGAGCCACAGGCGACGGTGCCGACGTTCGCGTACGAGCCGAGCATGCTGACCACCGGCCGTGCGTTCACGTACGAGCTCCCGCTGGCCACCTTTGCGCAGTTTGCCGGCTGTAATACGGCCGCGCTGCGGGTCGGGGATATCGTCGTGCCCTTCAGCGATCGGCAGGTGGCAGACCTTCGAGCCTTTGCAGGCGGCATGGCGGGCGTACCCTGATAGAGGATCCGGAGCGGCACATGAACGACAATCTCATTGCCAGGGCTTCGGTGCATATCGACGCTCCCAGCGCGCGAGTCTGGAACGCGTTGATCACGCCCGCCGCCATCAAGCAGTACATGTTCGGAACCGATGTGGTCTCGGATTGGAAGGAGGGCAGCGCGATTGTGTGGAAAGGAGAGTGGCAGGGCAAGCCGTACGAAGACAAGGGCCGGCTCCTGCACCTCCAGCCGGGACGTACGATGCAATACACGCACTTTAGTCCCCTGTCCGGACTTCCGGACAAGCGAGACAATTACCACACCGTGACTATTGAGTTGTCCGGCGTCGGCACCCAGACTCGTGTCGCGTTGTCGCAGGACCACAATGCGACCGACGAAGCGCGCCAGCACTCCGAAAAAAACTGGGAGATGATGCTGGCAGGTTTGAAGAAGTACGTCGAGCAGGAAGCTCGCCGTCCAGCCGAAGGGGTCAGGGTCGCGCCCTGACCCCCCCGCGGGCTAGACCGCCGGTTGCGGCGCCTGGTACAGCAACGACCCGGGCGTCGTGAGCAATCCGCCCGTTTCGAGCAGCGTCTTCAAGCCCGACAGGATCATCGGCCAGCCGCCGTAAAGCTCCGCACTGGCCCCCTCGCGCAGCTGCGCGTGAACCACAGTCAGGCGGCACGAATCCTTGATCTGCTCGATCTCCCACGTGACCCGTGAGGTCCCCTCGCGCTTCACGTCGTCGCTCCACAATGCTCGGTAGCTCTGTACCAGCCGGCGCGGTGGATCGACCTCGAGGTTTTCCCCCTCGGCGATCGCCATGCTGGGGTTGATCGTTGTGCCGCCCGCCTTGGCGTGATACGTGGATCCGCGCTTCCAGTCTGAGTGGACGCCGACGCCGAAGGAGTACTTGCGCCTCATCTCGGGGTCGGTGATCGCCTGCCACAGACGCTCCGGCGTCGTCTTGATGTAGATCTCAAAGACCTTTTCCATGTTTTGCCTCCAGATTCTTCTTGAGCCCGATCAGGGTCGCGGCCCAGGGCTCGGTGTACTTGTCGATCCAGCGGTCGTGAATCAGCCTGATGGGCACGGGATTCAGGAAGTGCAGCTTCTCGCGACCACGCCGTCTGGTGACGACGAGGCCCGCTTCCTCGAGGACGCGGAGGTGTTTCATGACGCCGAATCGCGTCATGGTCAGTCGCCGCCCGAGTGCGCTGAGGGTCTGCCCGTCTGCTTTGAAGAGCTCGTCGAGCAGGCCCCGGCGCGTCGGGTCGGCAAGCGCCTTGAACACCGCGTCCATGGCACCATTATAGGTGACTAATTAGTCACCTGTCAAGTCCTGGTTCGAGGCTGGTGGTGGCAGGGCGCCGCAGTAGAATTGCGGACCTACATGACGATTTCGGTCTTTGTCGGCACCAGCCTCGACGGGTTCATTGCGCGGCGCAACGGGGAGTTCGACTTTCTACCGGCCGGCGGTGGCGAACCGCACGGCTATGACGAGTTCATGGCCGGCATTGATGCGCTCGTGATCGGCCGCAAGACCTTCGAGACCGTGCTGAGCTTCAGTGCGTGGCCGTACGGTGAGAAACGGGTGGTGGTTCTCAGCAGTCGCCCCATCGACTTGTCCGGGGTCAAGGGAGGCGTCGTCGAACAAATGGCCGGGCCGCCGGCTGAGATCGTCGGGCACCTCGCCGCCACCGGCGCCCACCACCTCTACGTCGATGGGGGAATCACCATTCAGGAGTTCTTACGGGCCGGCCTCATCCAGCGTCTCATCATTACGCGGGTCCCGGTGCTGATCGGCGACGGGATTTCTCTGTTCGGAGCCCTGCCGCACGACATTCAGCTCCGTCACGTAGCGACGCGACACTACGCGAGCGGCCTGGTTCAAAGCGAGTACACCGTTACGGCGGCCTGACGGCCCTACGCATCCCGGGCCTTGCGGTTGTACAAGTATGCGAGCAGCAGCGAGACCAACCCGGTCATGAGCACTGACCCCACTCGATAGAGGGCGTGGAGCGAAGACAAATCGTGGACGAGGATCTTGGCCGCGGCCATCGCGGCGACGAGCAGGCCCGCCTGCCGCACCATTCGTAAATCCTGCCGGAATCCCAGCAACACCAGCCCGCCCGCAAAGAGAATCCACCACACACTGATGGAAAGCCCGGTCCAGAGTGCCGCGGTGGTTCCCTCG
>Ga0193727_1000662_pt1 | contig 13620 bp, 9 predicted proteins | sample H2c2metaG_FD_143051 | JGI IMG/M metagenome (GOLD analysis project Ga0193727, IMG submission 143051) | Soil microbial communities from a riparian zone of the East river system, Colorado, United States - H2c2 | ecosystem: Environmental > Terrestrial > Soil > Riparian zone | place: USA: East River...
TAAAGTTGTACTTTCTTACTACCCTGTATGTAGATGTCAAAGAACCAGCCATTCACGCACATTTAAGGCGACAAAAAAACTCAATCTTGCGCCGACGATAATTTCCTATTCGAAATCATGCCGGGACAAAATTGAGTTCCAATTTGCAGTCCCAAATGTACGTAGAACGCACTCCCGATTAGAGGAGTCCCGCTTTCAGCGGGACCAGTAAAGTAGCGCAGACAAAAATGATCGTCAACTTCTGTTTAGCAAAATTGTGACAACTTTTTCGTCTTTCGCATCTCGCTTGAACGAAGGTATTTACGTCGCGGATCGCTCAACCAGGCACGGAATTCGTTCACGATCCCGCTTTTTCCAAAGTGTGAATCATCTCCATGGCCTTTTTAAGCTCTTTGTCCACAGTCGCCATATGCTGCAGTCGCTCCGTGAACGCAGCCTCAATTTCATCAGCGACCGCTGACGATGCTTCGGTTGGCTGTGCCATTTCTTGCACCTTGGCGTAGAGGTTCGTGGCATCCTGGACGACACCGGGGTCAGTAGCAGGGTCTTCAGCGACAAAATCAGACGGTACGTTAGAACTATTGATGCGTCGGCTGAGCGGATCAAGACACTTGGCGCTATATGGCTCACCGACAAATTCCAGCAACGAGCGGATCGCCCCCTCCGGATCGTCTGTCAAAGCAGTGTAGGAGAGACGATGGACGACCTCCGAACCGTAAGCCCGTTCTGCCTGCACGCACGCCTTGACCATGCGCAGCCAATACTTGTAGGCCTGCTCTTCATTCTGGACAAGATGAGTCCCCGCAACACGATGGAAGTTCAGCATTGAACGGACAACCTCGCGGACGTCGCGGAGGACGTGGATAAATACTGCCTCTGGGAAGAGCTTATGCAACGCATAAATATGCAGCGAGTACTCCGGCGTCCCATCTACCCAGCGCATCTTGGGTTCAGTTGGTGGACGAGTCATTTTGCGCTTTCTCTCCAAATCTAGCCGGTGGCTGAGAATTAAATCGTTGATGCTCCGACCAAAATTAGAGAAGAACTCCTCGCGCGATATATCCATTGCGCTCAAAATTGTTCGGTCACCGCGCGCGATACCAATCTGATAACTGGCAGCCACACTTAGACCGAATTCTCCCATCCAGTTCGATTCGGGAACTGGGAAAATATTGGCATGCTGACCCAGACACCAGGTGAGAATACTAGTTCCCGAGCGCGGCGATCCCACGATAAAAATCGGCTTGTTCATCTGGCCCTACATCTCAAGTAGAACTCCTAATGCCCGCGCAGTTACGAACTTTTGCACGCCAAGACAGGGCCTTTAACGCTGACGCAACGAGTAACAGGCTGAAGCGGGCGAATTGATCTAGTCCTTGGCCATTTTGCCAGGAAACGTCTTTGTAACTCTGGAATGCCGGTAATACTCCGCAACTACTTAAACCTGGTGTCGTACTCTTGGTCGATCGCCTTTTCATCTGATCCCGACGAATAGATCGCGACCGAACATGAGACCGTGTTCCCTGGCATCAAAAGCTCGAATTTCGGCAAAATGGCCTTTTTCCTCCATAATCGAATAGACCCAATTACGGTCGATGTTCGCTGGCAGCTTCTCTTTGTATTGCGGTTCAGCCGAATAACCCATTTCTAGGAAACAAAGCCGCTTCGTCTTAGCAAAGAGCCACTCTAGGCATCTAATCCCTCGGTCCATCGTAGTCTGAATCATCAGCCATTGAAAGACGGCAAACGCGGACGTGACATCAAAGAAGCGATCTTGTGTCTGCTCGAGATAATCGAAAGCGTCTTGGACGACGTAGCGAGTGTGCCCCTTGCGGAAGTAAGCATCCAGAATTTTAGCAACCGCGACATCGGCTTCGACCAAGTCCACACCTTCGGTATAAAATCCGAGGCGCCGAATCCGATCGCAAAAGTAGCCCGTATTACAACCGACATCAAGATAAGTAGCAGGATTTGGGGCGACCGCTGCGAGCAGACCTGCATCTTCGATGAGCTGCACCATCAATTCGACTCTGGCTTTCGAGTCTGGACGCACGATCTTCCAGTTCGCGCACTCGGGCAATTCATCAATCGGCTGATAAATCGCCTTTTCGCCAGGATGCGGTCCCTGCCGTTGCAACCGCTCGAGCAAATCGCGCCGCGCTGTCGCTGTCATCTCGTCGCTGCATTGGGAACAAAGCGCTATTGTGACATCAGACGCTGGGTGATCAGACGCCGGATTTATAACGCCTGTTGAAGCCTCCCTTTCACCGCATTTTTCACACCGCAGTTTGAAAATCGTCTCCGTCACTTGATGATTTCTGAGGAGGTCCAACTGTGGAACAGATGGCGTAGAAACGATCGTTTCAAGTCCGCGCCGTGACGCGTCAAGCCAAGACGGCACGATTTCTGGTCCGAAGAATTGAGCTTCTTCAAAAGCTGCAATGGTTCCCTCGGATAATCCACGAAGAATGCCTATCGCCTCAGTTGTGGAAACGAAATGATGGAGTGGACAGGTCAGCTCCGGGCGCCGGCAGCCAAGAAGCCGATGGACACGGAGCCGTTCGCGTTGCGCCAGCGCAGGGGATTCGCTACAGGCAAAAGTTGCAACCGGTTGGCCGCGAGCAAGCGCGGAATTCACTACTTCGATCAGCCGGCTGGACTTACCGGAACCGGGCAGACCGGTGAAAACTTGGAGCGACATCCCAGCCAATCTGCTGTGGTATGCCCGCAATGCAACGGCGGGTGACCTGTTTTCGACCACTCTCGTTTCGCAATCGAAGCTTTCCGCTTCCGTCCGAAATCATTGACAACCGAGCGGATCAAAATCAGCCACAGTTCCTCAGGTATTCAGTCGGCTTTCGCAGGAGACCGGCGCATCCAGAAACTGCCGCCATCCCAAGATATTAAACTTGGAAAAGCAGCTTTGAAATCATCGCTGTTGAATATTTCACGATGTCGGCCGAGGCCGCCGATCAACCACGGCTTTCACTAACACGGCAAAAATCAGTATTGTGAGGAGCGACATAGGTTGAAGATATCGCACACTAGCGGTTTTCGAGAGAATCGTGGTGCTTGCCAAAAGAATCGAACTGTGCAGAAGGAGCAGGGAAACGTAGCCCTCGGTCACAAGAAATATTAAACCGCCGCAAACCAGGGGCGATAACAGGACAACATAATAGTACGGCTGCGCGCCCAAATAATATTGTTGTAGCAGGGTATACCTTTTGGTGTCTTCCTGTGGCGGCGGCGACAAACGAAAGCGCTCAGCCAGAACTGATGTCATTCCCTCGGGCCAATTGTTTGGCCGTTTTCCTAATTCAAAATTTGCCTCTCTATGGATTTTACTGAAGTCCCAGTAGCCCAAGAATGTTTTGACCCCTAGCATCGCAACGTCTTGCGGGCGACGCAATAATGCATGCAATGCTGTCTTCTTCGCCACCTTGTTTGCGATAGCATGATTCGGCTCGATCTGCTTCCATCGAGCGATGAGGTATCCAGGCGAATAAAGCTGTCTGTCTCTCGCCCGTATATCGCTTAGCTGAAACTGGCTACCCTCCGCAAGCAACTGGGCTAAACGGGGATCGGGAGAATCAGTCGGCTTAAGAACGGGTGCCCACGTAGTCAGGAGGCTAAAGCCACTATCACGCAGAAAGGCAGGTTTGCGCCCCGCGAGCCTACCATTGAGTTCTCGATAGCCCTGCTGCAGGACGAACATGAGCAGAATGCTGAATGCCAGGTGCAACCCAGCCGACCTTAGTCCGGCCGCCTTCAGTAATGTCGAGGAACTTTTCCGAAAGGCCGCCCGAATGTCTGGAAAAAAAGCTATGAGCGGTAAAAGAATGGCCGTCATCTGAACGACAAGTAAGTAACTCATCCTGAAACTTATCACGACCACTGAAAGCATCTGGAGAATCACCAACTGCCACAGGCGCCGCTGCTTCAGGTAGAAAAACGAGAAAAGCAACATAAGAGCATAGAAGAAGAGGCTAACTGTCTCCGTCATTACGTAGCGCTGCCACACTAATTGCAACGGGTCCAGCGAACAGACAAGGCCAAAAAGATAGGACAGCCCAGAAGCAAGTCCAAAAATCGCCCGGCAAATAACCGCGACTAGAATCGCGGTGACGGCACCCAGAAAGGCCTGAAGAATCAGTAGAGAAGTCAGAGTTCCTGCCCAAAGCGATGACCAGCGAATGACATAGCCGTACAAAAACGAGCGATCACGGGGGACCCCACCGGACAGCGCCGTGTACAAATAGGATGCTGAGTCTCCCATGAATAGTTTAGGTAGAGGGTCGAGCGCAAGGAGAAGGAAATTCAATGCGAAGATGAGAAGACAGAACAGCCACCAATGCGTGTCTGGGAAAAAATCGCGGGCGCTGACCGACTTTCCGGCGGCTGGTGCGTTAAACATCGTACGGAACCTGGCGCCGGACCGTCCGGTGCTTTCGAAAATTGAGTTCGGCATCGTCGAACACCAAAATAACGATGTTGACGATATGGTTGTTGGACATGGCGGCTCGGCAGCTCATTGAGAACTAAAAATGTGGCTATTGATTTACACGACTGACTTAATGTTGTTTTCGGCCTGGGTAGGTCTTTCACATCATGCGCGGCTTGCGGCGCATCCAGAAACTGCCTCCACCCCAGGAGTGCAAACTCGGGAACGTAGTTTTGAGATCCTCCTCATGGGAGTGGCTGAGGTAGCTGTTAGCCATTAGAACCTCGAATTCAGAGTTAAATGTCAGGAACGCCTGGAGCAGATATTGCTCCGTCCAGAAACGAAACTCCTGCATCACCCAATCGCGTCGGTACTCGAAAGGCAAAAAAATGTCGTGGACGTGCACTATGACACCTGGCTTTAATCGCGGTAAAACTTCCAGGAAGAGATAGTTAACGTCTCCGCCTATTTTGATCGTATGAGAACTATCGATAAACAAAATATCGCCGGACCTGAGCTGTGAAAAAAACTCAAGGTCAACATCTTCCACTCTTTTCTCGATCAGAGAATGCAATCCGGGAAAGCTCCGTTTGAGAAAGTCCTGGGGAAACGGTTCGATACAGATGAGAGCCGATCCGCTGTTTTTCGCGGCCGCTTCGCCCAAGACCAGGGAAGAGAAGCCACTGCCGATTTCGATGATCAACCGTGGCTGAAAATGGCGGACCATGCAGTAAGCAATCAAGGCGTCCGTTCCATCAAAGAGGCCGTTATTAAGGTAAAACCGGCTCGGCCGCCCAGTCGGTTCCGTTGGGAACTGATCATATTCGTCGCGGAATTTCGGAAAGCAATTCCGCAGTAGGTCCACCTGCATCGACTCATTCATATCGATGCCAACGAGTTCACTCGATTGATTCCACAGCCCTTCCGGCAAGGTTTGGGTATCTGGAATAGGTTGATAGAAGTGCACCGGTGTCACATGGAAGCCGTGCCGTTCCCAGATCGGAAATATCTCACGAAATTTTCCGCTATGGAGACAATGAGGAACAACTGTTGCGATAAACCGCGAGAGTTCTGTCATATCAATGTTTCCGCGCGGCACTTCGTCTGCAATTTCGCGCAGAACCATGGGCGCGGAATCGAGGTCGCGCCTGACCTTCACTGAATCAATAGGCGTCTCGGGCTGACTGGCGGCGTAAAGACGAAAGTCATAGACCATCGAATCCACCACCCAAGGGATTTCCGTCCGTCCAGAACGGCCGCGGGTGACGAGCCTTTCATCGCCGGGAGAGGTTGAAACGCGCACCTCGCCCCCGGCGGGATCGTTCGTTTCCCATGAAATAACGACGCAGCCTTGCCCGAAAGAGATGGGATTCGGGTTCGCGCTGATTTTCCCTGTGATCGCTGTCGCTGGATCCGTGTTACTCACTCGTAGGACCAAAGATTAGCTTTGTCCTGCTATTGCCATGTCCGGCTGTGCAATCGCTGCCGATCGCTCCAAACGTCTGAGATGCTCATCGCTGAACAAAAGCTCTAGTTTCTTGCGCGCTGTATCAGTTGAATAAAGAGTGCGTGTTTTCTTAATACCGTTCTCAGAGATCCGATTCCAAAGGTCCTCCGATTCGTAAAGCTTGACCATTGCCCGCGCGAAATCTTCCGGCTCGTCTGCTACCAGGATGTCGTCACCGTTTTGCAACGCCATCCCTTCGATGGCCAATGAGGTGGCCACCACCGGGACGCCAAAAGCCATACTTTGATTAATTTTGCCTTTAACGCCTGCCCCAAAGCGCAACGGGGCAACAGATAACTTTACGCCATCAAAAAACGGTCGAACATCCGTCTGTAACCCGGCGACAATGATCGTCTCAGTCGCCAATGCAACCACTTCCGGCGGCGCCTTATCGCCGATAATGTAGAATTTCGCGTCGTGCAGATGCTCGCTCACCAGCGGATAGATTTTCTGCACGAAGAAGAGAACAGCATCGATGTTTGGTGTGTGTTCAAACCCGCCGATAAAAAGCCAGTCCCGGCGCAGCGCAAAGGGCGTGCTTGACCCGGGAATCTCGACAATGTTGGAAACCACTTGTATGGGCTTGTCGGGCCGTTCCTCTTGGAGCAACTGCTGCTCAACGGGACTCACCACCCAGGTCTCATCAGATTGATCAATCAATTCATGCTCGAGCCGCTGTTTCTCCTGCGCCTTCCGCTGTGCCTCGGGATCCTCGGTTAGACGTGCCTCTCTGTCTTCACGGAGGAAATGAAGATCAACCGTGTCAAAAATAATGCGGCTCTGCGGTGCAAACATGCGAACATCGGCGATGTGTTTGCGCGCAAAATCACACCGGCTTAGCACGACGGCATCGAAGTCGGAGCCGTGCGAGATGAGGTAGTCGCGCACTTTTTTGACATAAGGGTAATAAACAACTTCGATTCCGCGTTTTTGCAGCTCCCCCGTGTAGGGACGAATGTTTGCCAGATTATCGGGAATGAACGTGACGCGATGCCCAAGCTCGTGGAGGAGCTTGAGGATTTGGAACATCCGCAGCGATCCTGAATCGCGATCCGGCATGGGAAGATGATGATCAATCACGAGAATGTTTTTCCCCGAAAGCTTTCGGGGCTGCCGCAGGAATGCCAAATCGCCAGTGGCTGGTTTCGTCATCAGCTCAACGGCCCAGTTTTTCGCAAAAGTTGAGCGGTTGATGTCTTGATGTTTTTTTGTCCCGGTGGACAGATCGGTGCCGCCAGTTGCTCCTTCGTAGTGGATGACCTCGCTCAGTGGCTGGTACAAAACCTTGTAACCGGCCCGGCGAACCTTGAACGATAAATCGGTATCTTCGTAGTAGGCGGGCGCATATTTTCGATCAAAGCCGTCGACGCTCTGGAAGAGAGCTTTAGGAATCATCAAGGCTGCCGCTGAACAATAATCTACTTCCCGGAGATAATTGTACTCGGGTTTTTCAGGGTCACCGAACTTGCCATAGTTCCATCCGGAGCCATCCCGCCATATAATCCCGCCTGCTTCCTGCAAACGGCCATCCGGGTAAACGAGTTTTGAGCCGACGATCCCGGCTTGCGGCTTGTCGGCAAAGGTATCTATCAGCGCCCTCAACCAGCCGTCCTTAACAATTGTGTCGTTATTTAAGAAAAGGAGATAGTTACCGCGCGCCTTTTCCGCGCCGCGGTTGCACGAGGCGATAAAGCCGGAGTTCGTGACGTTGCGCACATAAACAACCCCCTCCATCTGTGGAACAGTCTCAGCGGTCGCATCCGTCGAGCAATCATCTACAAGTATGACTTCAAAGCGCTCCTTTCCCTGATGCTCCTGGAGCGAAGCCAGGCAAGCCTGCGTGAAATGGAACTGATTGAATACCGGAATGATGATTGAAATTTCGACCTGTTCGTGAACCGGAAACGCAATTGGGCGCGTTGGCACGGGAGGCTCGTAAACACCGGCTGGCGATGTTGCGTTGGAGGGTGCCTTCTGTGCGGGATCTGAAGATGGGCGTGAAATTAGGGCCCGTATTTCGTCATCAATTTCAGTGACCTCGGGATGAGTGGTTCGCCACTTCTGATAGGCCGAGACGATCTTTTCCAAATGCCCGTAGCCAAACGAGCCATGCGCAGGAGAAAGTTTTGCCTTTAAGGCAGCAACCGGATTTGCAATTTGCCAGCGCGCCGAAGAGCGAAGCCGGGCTGCTGCTTGGTCAGCCTCGTCCAAAAGCCGCGAAAGCCTCTTCGTAGCTTTCAATTGCTGACGCAGACGATTTCGCAGGTCGTCTCCCCGCGCTTCACTCTCCGCCAGGCTAATGCTTCTTGCGTGAAGAAGCTGACTGATCTCAATAATGCGATCGCGCAATTGCTCGATTTCACTGATATAGCGGGCTTTGAGTTCCTCCATTTCCAACTTGTGCCGAGCGTCCGTTCGCGCATGATGGGCGCTCAACTCCTCGACTTCGGATTTGTGCCGAGCTTCCGTTTCTACAAGATGGACTTTGAGTTCCTCCACTTGGGACTTGTGCCGAGCTTCCGTTTCTACAAGATGGGCTTTGAGTTCCTCCACTTGCGACTTGTGCCGAGCTTCCGTTCGCGCAAGGTGGGCATTGAGTCGCTCGACTTCGGTCTTGTGGCGGGCTTCCGCTTGCGCAAGGAGCTCGCGCTCGAGGTGCTGGATCTGCGCAATCTTTTCTGGAACAAAGGCGTTCAGCCGGCTGACCGCTCCGGGAAGCAAATCGGCTTCTCCCAGCTTCGCAGGTTGCGACGTATCCGCTATCTTCCCTTTATTCCTCCTCGCTGATGGGCTGGCGCGGTGATCGGCCTCGGTAGTCAAAGCGCGATAAAGGTCGATCACTTCCGCGGAGACGCGGGCATCGATCATTTGGTCAATCGTGAAATGGGTGTGGCGTCTTTGCGTTGTTACCAGCGCCGCGGCCGTGTCTACTTTCGCATCGGGCAAACCAACGAAGTGCGCGATTCGCCGCAATTCCGTTTCCGCATCTTCGAAAAAGAGATCGTAATGAGTAACAAGCCGCTCTTGCGCGCCTGCTGTCTCGATCACGCGTCGGTTGTAGATTTCCCAAAGCCGCAAACCAAACGAATAGGACGTTCCGTTCCGCTCCCGCATCGAGTAAGCGACTTCAAGCGGATTACGCACGATGATGAGCGTTTTCAGCCTGGGCAAGAGGTCCTGCCAAAACGGCAGCGTCAAACTGTTGCGTGGATCCTTCCAGCCCCAGACGCTTGCCGAAGCAAATCCTTCGATCAGCAGCTGCGCTTTCAGACGCAAAGGGTCAAGCCGGGGTTGCGTGAAATCCTCGTCAGCCTTCGGCGGCAAATCCCAGGCGCCGCCGAGCTCATTCAATAATTCGTCGTTCAGCGCGACGAACCCCAGATGTTCCCAGAAACCATCGGGGTTATCCGATTGCGCAGGCATCAATTCGTTTTCTGGACCCAGGTAGAGGCCGCAGGTATGCAAAAGCTTCGTAAGCATCGACGTTCCTGAGCGATGCGCGCCGGCGATGCAAACGGCGGTATTGGCTGTCGATGAGTGCTTCAAATCTTTTCGCTTCAAGAAACAGGCAAATACTTGGTCTGGAGTGCGGCGACATGCCGCCGCTTTTAAAGCACGAACACGTCCGCGCACTCCAGAAATTGTCCTGGTTCAGCTGTTAGTTCGAGGCAAATTGTGTCACGTTTCTGTGTGAAACTCAAACTGCTAACCTTAAGCATTGATTGAGAATTATCGGGAAATAATTGCCAAGTTGCATTTTGCCGCGATGGCTGACACGACACATAATCGCAACGAATCTTCTCAAGTGGAAACCGCTCCGCAAGGTCCGCTCAATCGAAGGTTTTCGACGCCCGACCAGCCATGAACTCGCTTGAAGCGCGCCCGAAGCTTTCGGTCGTGGTCGTTTGCTATGAGATGGCCGCGCAGGTCAAAAACACCCTGCGCTCTCTTCTCCCGCCCTATCAACGCGGCGTTGAGGCTACCGACTACGAGATCATCCTGATCGATAATGGCTCAGCGAAAGTCCTGGATGAAGAGACGCGAACAATTTCGCCGAACCTGCAATACGTTTACGTCCCGCCTGGCGAGTCGAGCCCCAACCCCGCTTCGGCGATGAATCGCGCCGCAGTCCTCGCTCGCGCGCCGTTGCTTTGCCTAATGATCGATGGCGCGCGCCTCGTCACGCCAGGAGTGTTGTCGTGGGGAATGCGGCTGCTCGAATTAGCTCCGGGCGCCATCGTAGAGGTGCGCGGGTGGCACCTTGGACCAAAATGGCAACCGGAGAGCGTGGCGGAAGGTTACAACCATCACATTGAATCTCAGCTGCTCGATCAGGTGCGTTGGTGGGAAAATGGCTATCGGCTATTCGATATTTCTGCGGGCAGCGCGCAGACAAAGCTGGGAATTTCACAACCGGCTTCCGAATCGAATTGTCTTTTCGTCAGTCGCGTACTCTTTGATCGGCTCGGCGGGTTCGACGAACGCTATGGGGAACCCGGGGGTGGACTGGTCAACCTGGACTTTTATGCGCGCGCGGTGGCTGCAGCAGATCACGTTTGGACGCTTCTTGGAGAAGGCACGTTTCATCAGGTGCACGGGGGGGCTGCGACCAGCCTTTCCCGGGAGGAGCTGCGACTTGCGATAGCCCGCTGGAGCGCCGAATCCTGCAACCTACGCGGCCCTCTGCCCTCCATCGACCCTGCGAAATTCATCCTGGCTGGCCACATTCCAAGGGAATTTCAGGCATGGCTGAATCGGACGACTATTACGCAGCAGACCTAACCATTCTCGGTATGAGCGAAACCAATCGGTACTCTCGGCGATTGACTCAAGAACAGATCAACGCCGGAAAACATCGCGATATGGTCGGGGGGATGTGGGAAGAGATCGGCAGGCTGCAATTCGAATTCCTGCGCGCGCGTGGTTTGAAGCCAGGCCACCGGCTCCTCGACATCGGATGCGGCTCGCTTCGTGGCGGGATTCACGCAATCAAATATCTGGACACCGGAAACTATTACGGGTTGGACATTAATCCTTCGCTGATCGAAGCGGGCCGGCATGAGCTTAGTCTGGCCGGGTTGACCCACAAGAATCCTCATCTGGCATTAAGCGATCGTTTCGAGCTGGGTTTGTTTCGCGAAAAGTTTGATTACCTGCTCGCGCTCTCCGTCTTTACGCACGTCTCCGCGAATCATATCATTCGCTGTCTTGCCGAGGTTCGTGAAGTGCTGGCGCCCGAAGGTCAATTTTTTGCGACGTTTTTTTTGGCGCCACACAGCGTGCACCTTGCACCGATCGTTCATCAGCCCGGAGGAGTTAAGACGCAATATGACTCCGATCCCTTCCATTACTCAGCGGATGAAATTCGAGGTATGGCAAAACTGACCAATTTGTCTGTGGAAGTTATTGGTGATTGGAATCACCCTCGTGCGCAACAGATGCTGATGTTTTGCCAATGACTACCATTCGGCCAGTCGTGATCCGCTAAACTGTAATGCGTCCGCATCTCCGCGAATTTTTCGAACTCTGCGCGAAGACTCTCGCTTGCCCGGAGCCAATCGTGGAGATCGGCGCTTTCCAGGTTGCGGGGCAGGAAACGATCAGCGATCTGCGCCCGCTCTTTCCGGGCAAGACCTATATTGGATGCGACATGCAAACCGGTCCCGGCGTAGACCGATTGGAGGACATTCACAAACTTTCCTTCCGGTCTGGCGAAGTGGGGACGTTCCTTCTCGCCGATACCCTCGAACACGTGGCCGACCCGCACCGGGCCATGCATGAAATCTGTCGTTGCCTGCGCGACGACGGCGTCGTGATCTACAGCTCAGTGATGAATTTTCCGATCCACGCTTTTCCGAGTGATTACTGGCGTTTCACTCCCGAGGCATTTCGCGTGCTCGCCGGCGACTTTCCGCGCGCGATGATCTTTTTCTGCGGGCCTCACGAATTTCCGCACACAGTTTGCGGGATCGCGACGAAGAACAATTACGATCCATCGCTTCTGCAAACGCTTGCCAAGCGCGTAGGCGAGATCGAGAAACCGGCGCCGCTTATTGTCGAAGGTCGCGCAGCGAAGATTATCCAGCGTCTCGTGACGAAATTGGTGCCGCCGGCCGCGGATGCATCATCGAAAAAAATCTCGGCCGGCTTCGATCGACTTTCCCATCCAGGTTGGTGCCTTGTCACCGGTCAATGGCTCGCCGGTTGGGCCGCGATCGAGAACGTGCACGAGATCGAAGTCTTGGCTGGCGACACCCTCATTCATCGCACGCGTTTGAACAGGCCACGGCCCGAGATCGCCGCTAAACTCAATCTGCCGGAAGAAAACGCGTTGATTGGATTTTCCGATCAAGTGGATTTGTCGGGAATCGGCGATTACGCAGGTGTATTGCGTATGACCATTGTTGATCCTGATGGCACTCGGCGCACGGTCTGCGAATCTGCTTCCGGCATATTGCTGGGCTCGATAAAGTTGGAAACACAATTTGTCATGCACAGCTTTGACGAACGCTTGGTGGAAGACGAATTCTCGAAAGGGCGCAAACTCGTTGAAGAAATCCGGCGCCGCGGGGAGTCGATCAACGTTGATCTCGGTTGCGGCTTTCGAAAAACCGGAAATCTCGGTATTGACGTCAACCCCGACAGAACAAACGCGGACCTGATCTGCCGATTGGGATTTGAGCCGATCCCGCTCGACGATGAGATCGCGGACTCGGTTTACTGCCGCGATTTTCTCGAACACATTCCGAAGGCGTATTATTCCGAGAGCGAGAAAAGGCTGCGCTATCCGATCATTGAATTGATGAACGAGGTTTGGCGGATTCTGAAATCCGGCGGCAGCTTCACAAGTCTGACGCCTTGTTATCCAAATCCGGAAGTACATCGGGACCCGACGCACTTAAGCGTTTGGACGCTGGAGAGCATGCAATACTTCTGCGGAAAGTATCCCGTGGCGAAAGTTTATGGCATAAAGACGAGGTTCGAACTCGTCGAGAACCGGCTTGATGGTTTTTACTTGCACGCGGTTTTACGCAAACCCGCGCGTGCCGAAGAGGCGTAGCGGTCAGCGCGATGAAGAACGACGTCCCGCCCACTCCACTGGGTCGCTCGCTCGACATGTCGTTGCGCGACTGGATCGAGTACTATCAGGCCAGTGTCGTGACGAAACAGGTGCACTACCGCGGTGTCCCAACCTGGAAGAACGTGTTCGATCTTTGGGTGATCCAGGAAATCATTCACGAAACGCAACCAGAAATCGTCGTCGAGATCGGCTGCAAGTTTGGCGGCACAACGCTGTGGCTTTCCGACACGATGAAAACTGTTGCCTCTGGCTCGGTTATTAGCGTGGATCTGAAGCGGCCGCAGATCGATTTTCCTGACAATGTCCAATTCATAGAAGGCGACAGCATCGCTTCCGGTACTGTTGCGCAAGTTCAAGGCCTGTGCGGAGGCCATCGGACGATGCTGTTGGCCGACGGCAATCATGCGGCTGAGCATGTCTTCCAAGAGCTCCTGCTTTACGGACCGATGGTTGCGCCCGGCTGTTACTTTGTGGTCGAAGATGGAATAGTCGACGTGATGGATTGGCCGCAATACCAACCGGGGCCGCTGGTGGCAGTGCAGCGCTTTCTCAGTGAAAACAGCAGTTTCGTCACGGACGAAGGCCGCGAGA
>Ga0193727_1000664_pt1 | contig 13616 bp, 6 predicted proteins | sample H2c2metaG_FD_143051 | JGI IMG/M metagenome (GOLD analysis project Ga0193727, IMG submission 143051) | Soil microbial communities from a riparian zone of the East river system, Colorado, United States - H2c2 | ecosystem: Environmental > Terrestrial > Soil > Riparian zone | place: USA: East River...
CGTCGACGGCCCAATCGTCCTGGATGTAGGTGCCGAACTGCTTGTTCTTCGACGTCGATACCGGACTCAATCCCGGCGCGCTGGCCGGGAAAAACACCTTGTACGGCTGCGTGGCGGTCCCGGCCGCGGTGACGTCGTAGGTAAACTGCGGGTTGTTGAGCTCCGCGTCCTGCGCCGTCAGCTTGACGTCCTTGAACTTGGCGCCAACCTTGATCGTGTGGTCGCCGAGCCAGTTGAAGTTGTTGAACGTCAGGTTGTCCTCGATCGCATTGCCCTGCTGGCCCTTGTGCTGGGTCGACAGCGGCGATGCCGGACCGGTGTTGATGATCGTCTGGTCCTGGCCGCCGATGTTGACCGAGTAGGCCGATCCGTTGCCGAGGCCGAACGACGCAGGATCATTGAACGATTTCTCGTAGGTCAGCAGCACCTCGTTGAACCAGTTGTCGGCGCTGTGCTGCCAACGTCCGTCGATACGCGTGTCGTTGTTGAGCGTGTCGATGCCGGCGGAGGCCGCATTGGCCGTGCCGACGTTGTCGGTCTGGTTCTCCTTGCGCACCTTCGAACTGACCTCGACGCGGTCGCGGTCGGAAAACTCCCAGTCGACCTTGCCGAAGTAGAGATCTTCCTGGAACGGCAGGCCGGAGGGCCCGAATTGCGATTGAACGTTCGCCGGCAACAGGCCGATCAGATCCACGCCGCCGATGGATACGCCCGGCGTGACCGTGATCGGCGTATCGAAACGCTTGGCTTCATAGCTGAAGAAGAAGTGCATCTGATCCTGGATGATCGGGCCGCCGATCGCGAAACCGTATTCTTTCTCCTGCGACGGCGTCTGCTTGCCGGAATGCTGCTCGGCCGGCGTTTCCGCGCGGTAGTTCTGATCCGTGTAGGTGCCGAACACCTCGCCGTGGAATTCGTTGCCGCCGGACTTGGTCTCGGCCGTTACCGCCGCGCTCGAGATCTGGTCGTACTCGGCCTTGTAGTTCGACGTGATGACCTTGTATTCGCCGATCGCCAGCTGCGGGAACGGATTGCCCTGGCTCGAGAACTGGCCGCTGACGCCGCCTTCCTTGACGTAGCTCTTCTGGCCGACGCCATCGATGAAGACGTTGACCGAGCTGTTGTTCTGCGCGCCGCCGCGCAGCGAGGAGTGGCCGCTCGAATCGACGGTGAACACCATGCCCGGAACCGTGTCGGCGAATTCGAGGAAGTTGCGCGAAACCTGGGGAATCGTCTGGATCTGGTGCAGCGAGATCGTCCCGCCGATTTCGGACGTCTTCACCTCGGTGAGGTTGGCGGCCGTCACCGAGACGCCTTCGAGGGTCGTCGTCGCCGTGGTCGCCGCTGGCGCGGCGCCGGCGGCAAGATCCAGCGTGGCCGTCGAGGCAACACTCAGCGTCACCATCTGTTCCGTGCCGGGTCCGGCATCGATCTGGTACGAACCGGGCTGCAAGCCAACCAATGCATAGCTGCCGTCGGCAGCGGCCTTGGTCCGGCGCACTGCGCCGGTGGCGAGGTTCTTCGCGGTGATTTCCGCGCTGGCCGGCGCTTTGCCGCGCAGGTTCGCATCTGAACTCTGTGCCCAAGTGATCGCCGGTACGAAGGCGGCGCTGATGACGGCCGTCCGGATCAGCGAAGCGAGCAGCTTTCTTTGCAACGGTAGACGCTTGTACATGACGCTCCTCCGGGGAATTTCTAGTTATGGTCGGATGATTGCGTAGCTGCGGTGGTCCTGGCCTTCCTCACCAAGCGCTGCGCGGCGCGGTGGGCAAGGCCGTACGCCGGAAACCTGACAATCCGTCGTGCAGCCGTTGTCACCACACGCGCCGACGCAATTTCGCGCATGCCGGCACAAGTACACAATCGTTTACAAAATCGGTACTATTCGCGGAATGTAAACGTTTTCATAACAGATTGCAAAAGCACTGCAACAAACGTTGACGCACTCCGTGGAAGGCGCATGGCGGCGCTGTTTCCGACCGTGCGCGGCAGACCCGATCGCGGGCCTTGGGGTGGCTGCCGGCGGGCGCGGCAGCAAGGCCCGATCAGTGTGCGATGATCCGTACCGATAGCAGTTGACCATTCTGGAACTCGATGTGCCGGAATCCGGACCCTCCGTGCTGGCTAATGCGCCAGCGCTACTGCAACGGTCTTGGTGGCCGGACGAAAGCGCGTTGAAGGCGCTCCTCCAGCTTGTGCCGCGTGCGCTGGCCCTGCCGAGATGCGCGTCGGCCCGCCGCATTCTGCTGGCCTGTCTGGCACTGGTTGCCGCCGCATGCAGTCAGGGGCCGGCCGGCACCACGATCAGCTTCTGGACTATCGGCCGCGAAGGCGAAGTCGTCGCGCAACTGCTGCCGGAATTCGAGCGCGCACATCCGGGTGTGCACGTCGAAGTGCAGCAGATCCCGCTGACCGCCGCGCACGAAAAACTGCTGACCGCGTTTGCCGGCGATTCGCTGCCTGACCTGTGCCAGCTCGGCAATACCTGGGTGCCCGAGTTCGCCGTGCTCGGCGCGCTCGAACCGCTGCAGCCCTACGTCTCTGCATCGCACGTCGTGCGCAGTGACGACTATTTTTCCGGCATCTGGGACACCAATGTCGTCGACGGCCAGCTCTACGGTGTGCCGTGGTATGTCGACACGCGCCTGCTGTTCTACCGCACCGACCTGCTTGCCAAGGCCGGATTCGATCATGCGCCGCGCGATTGGGACGAGTGGCGGCGTGCGATGGCCGCAATCAAGGACGAACTGGGCAAGGACAACTACGCGGTTTTCCTGCCGCTCAACGAGTTCGAGCCGTTGCTCAACCTGGCGTTGCAGCAGCCCGATCCGCTGCTGCGCGACAACGGCACACGCGGCAACTTCGAAAGCGCCGGTTTCCGCCGCGCCTTTTCGTTCTACGTCGAGCTGTTCCGCAACGATTGGGCGCCGCCGATGAGCAACATGCAGATATCCAATGTCTGGGAGGAGTTTGCGCGCGGCTTCTTCGTGTTCTACATCACCGGACCGTGGAACATCGGCGAATTCAAGCGCCGCGTGCCGCAGATCGACGGGCGCTGGACCACGGCACCGCTACCGGGATTCGAAGGCCATGGCGGCGGCGCGGCCGGCGGCTCGAGCTTTGCCATTTTCCACAGTTCCAGAAATAAACAAGTGGCCTGGGAGCTGGCCGAATTCCTGTCGGCGGTCGAGCAGCAACGCAAGTTCTACCAGCTGACCGGCGACCTGCCGCCGCGGCGCAGCGTCTGGGACTTTCCCGAACTGGCGCAGGACGAATATGCGCGCGCGTTCCACGAGCAGCTCGAGCATGTGGTGCCGACGCCCAAAGTGCCGGAATGGGAGCGCATCGCGCAGGAAATGCGCCTGATGTCCGAGCGCGTGATCCGCGGCGGCGTGCCGATCGACACGGCGCTGCGCGATTTCGACGCCAAGACCGACGAGATCCTGGCCAAGCGCCGCGCGCTGCTGTCGGCGAAGCCGGCTTCATGAGCCAGCCGTCAACCGACCAGGCTCTTGCAGTTATGAGCACGCAGCGCATGGCCTGGACGTTCGTCTCGCCCGCACTGCTGGTGATCGGCGTGTTCTTCGGTTTGCCGGTCGTTGCGGCGTTTGCGCTGAGCCTCACCGATTTCGACCTGTACGCGCTGGCCGATCTGAAGAACCTGCGCTTCGTCGGCCTGAGCAACTACCTCGATGTGCTGCAGACGCCGCTGTTCTGGAAATCGCTGCTCAATACGACTTACTTCGTCGTCGTCGGCGTGCCGCTGTCGATCGGCGCGTCGCTCGGCGCGGCGTTGCTGCTCAATTCGCCGCTGACGCGTTGCAAGGGCCTGTTTCGCACCGCGCTGTTCGCGCCGGTCGTCACGACGGTCGTCGCCGTCGCCGTGATCTGGAAATACCTGTTCCACACGCGCTACGGCCTGATCAACTACGTGCTCGGCTACGTCGGCATCGGCCCGATCGACTGGCTTGGCGACGCGCACTATGCGATGCCGACGATCATCCTGTTCGCGGTCTGGAAAAACTTCGGCTACAACATGATCATCCTGCTGGCCGGTCTGCAGGGCGTGCCGCAGGAACTGTACGAGGCGGCGCGCATCGATGGTGCTTCCGCGTGGCAGGCGTTCCGCCACATCACGCTGCCATCGCTGCGGCCGGTGCTGCTGCTGGTCGGCATCATCACGATGGCCGGCTATTTCCAGCTGTTCGCCGAGCCCTACGTCATGACGCTGGGCAATCCGCTGCAGAGCACCTACAGCGTGCTGTATTTCATGTACGAGGAAGGCTTTACCTGGTGGAGCCTGGGCCGCGCCTCGGCGATCGCATTCCTGCTGTTTGCGCTGATCCTGGTGGCAACGCGCGTACTGCTGCGCGTCGCGCGGCGCAATGGGGAAGAAGCATGAATCCGCGCGTTGTCAGGGCGCTGGTCAACGGCGTGCTGATCGTCGTCAGCGCAATCGTGCTGTTTCCTCTGCTGTGGATGTTGTCGGTTTCGTTCATGCAATCCGGCGAAGCGAGCACGTTTCCACCGCCGCTGCTGTCCGCCCATCCGACGCTCGCCAACTACGAGACCCTGTTCGCGCGCGCCGGCATGGGCCGCTATCTGGCCAACAGCCTGGCGATCGCCACGCTGATGACGCTGCTGTCGCTCGCGTTCAACCTCAGCGCCGGCTATGCCTTCGCCAAGCTGCAGTTTGCCGGTCGCGAGCGCATCTTCCAGGTGCTGCTCGGGGCGCTGCTGATTCCGCTGCAGGTGGCGATGATTCCACTGTTCCTGCTGATGAAGTGGCTGCATCTGGTCAACAGCTACGGCGGCGTCATCGTGCCGGGCATGGCCGGCGTCTTCGGCATCTATCTGGTGCGCCAATACGCGCGCTCGATCCCCGACGAGCTGCTCGAAGCGGCGCGCATCGACGGTGCGGGCGAATGGAAGATCTTCCTGCGCATCGTGCTGCCGCTGCTCAAACCGATCGTCGTGACGCTGGCGATCTTCACGTTCCTGGCCAGCTGGAACGACTTCATGTGGCCATTGATCGTGCTCAGCGACCAGAATTGGCAGACAGCCCCGGTCGCGTTGGCCGCGCTGTCGCGCGAACACGTGCAGGACAATGAATTGATGATGGCCGGGTCGGTCGTCACAATCGTGCCGGTCCTGCTGTTGTTCCTCGTGCTGCAACGGCACTATATTCAGGGCCTGCTGCTGGGGAGCGTGAAAGGGTGAGGCCTCGCGCTTGCGCAATGCTATGAATAGCATTGCGCGCGAGGCCGAACGCCCGGAGCAGGATGCGGAGGGCAGGGTTGCTTGGCGAGGCCCGGAAGGCCGAGCCTAGCAACGGCCCGAGCGAAGCGAGGATGGCGAATAGCATTGCGCGCGAAGCCGAACGCCCGGAGCAGGTCTTGCCAGCCGCGCTCGCGACATGCCATGGGGCATGTCGCGCGGTTGGCGAGGAGGAGGCAGGATGCCGACTGGAGGAGCGCGCCATGGACGGTTCATGCGGGGCCCTCTGGCAGGGTTGCTTGGCGAGGCCCGGAAGGCCGAGCCTAGCAACGGCCCGAGCGAAGCGAGGATGGCGAAATCGCATTGCACACGAGGCCGAACGCCCGGAGCAGGTCGAGCCAGCCACGCTCGCGACATGCCATGGGGCATGTCGCGCGGTTGGCGAGGAGGAGGCAGGATGCCGACTGGAGGAGCGCGCCATGGACGGTTCATGCAGGGGCCCTCTGGCCGGGTTGCTTCGCGAGACCCGGACGGCCGAGCCTAGCAACAATACGAGCGAAGCGAGATGGGGAGTCTGATGTGCTGAAGCGCCTGGCGAAATCGATATTAATCATGACGGCTGCGGTCGGATGTCACGTCGCCGCCGGCGCCGCCGAACGCGTGCTCGACACCTTCGACAATGTCACGCCCTGGACGGCCCAGCACAGCGACGACATCAGCGCATCGCTGGGCAGCGGCGACGGCAAGACCGGCAAGGCCTTGCGCCTGGACTTCAACTTCACCGGTGCCGACGGCAAGCCGATCAACGGCTACGCCACGGCGCAGCGCGCGTTGCCGCTCGATTTGCCCGAGAACTACGAACTGAGTTTCTGGGTGCGTGGCGACAGTCCGGTCAACACGTTTCAGTTCAAGCTGATCGATGCGAGCGGCGCGAATGTCTGGTGGTGGAACCGTCCGGACTTCAGCTTTCCGCACGACTGGCAGCAGATCAGGATCCGCAAGCGGCAGATCGAATTCGCCTGGGGGCCGGGCAGCGACCACACGCTGCGCCATGTCGCCTCGATCGAGTTCGTGGTCAGCTCCGGTCGCGACGGCGGCAAGGGTTCGGTGCAGATCGATGATCTGGTCCTGCGCGAATTGCCGCCGCCCGACGCCGCGGCGCCGCCTGCGCGCGTGTCGGCCAGCTCGGCGCTCAAGGAGGCGCCGGCCGCGGCCGCGATGGACGGAAATCCGCAGACCTACTGGCGCAGCGATCCGGCGCAAACCGCGCCGCAGCAGGTTGATATCGACCTGGGCAAGCCGCGCGAAATCGGCGGATTCGTGCTGCACTGGCGCTATGGCGAAAGTCCTACGTCGTGGACGCGCGAAGAATCGCTCGACGGCAAGCAATGGACGCCGTGCAGCAGCCTCGGCGAGCGTGTCGGCGACGACGATCTGTTCACCGCCTGCGCCCCCGAACTTCGCTACCTGCGCCTGAAACTCACGGCCAACGAGGGACGTGGCTACGGCCTGAATGAAATAGAGCTCAAGGAAGCCGGCTGGGCATCGAGCCAGAACGCGCTTTATCAGGACATCGCCAAGCGCATGCGGCGCGGCGTCTATCCGCGCGGTTTCGTAGAGCAGCCTTACTGGACCATCATCGGCGTCGACGGTGGCGCCGCACCGGCGCTGATTTCCGAAGACGGCGCGATCGAGCCGCGCAAGGGTGGCTGGTCGCTGGAGCCGTTCCTCATCGTCGACGGCGCGCGCCTGACCTGGGCCGACTTGCGCGCGACGCAGACACTGGCCGACGGCTATCTGCCGTTGCCGGCGGTCGAATTGGCCAGCGCGAAGCTCAGCCTGCGCGTCGACGCGTTCGCGCGCGGTCCGCGTGAAGCGCCGCACCTGGTCGCGCGCTATCGCTTGCACAACACGACCGACGCACCGGTCGAGGCGACGCTGCAACTGGCCATTCGTCCTTTCCAGGTCAATCCACCCGCGCAGTTCCTCAACTCACCGGGCGGCGTCGCTGCGATCAGGGACATGCGCCTGGACGGAACCACGCTCAAGGTCGACGGCACGGCGCTGTGGTTGTCGGCGCCGCCCGACGAACTGGCGCGGCTGGCGGCCGACGGCAGCAGCCCGCCGCGCTCCGCGGCAACGACGCAGGGCCTGCACGATGAATCCGGCCACGCCGCCGGCGCGCTGGTCTACAAGCTCGCGCTGGCAGCGCAAGGCGACCGCGAAATCGACGTCGTGGTACCGATGGTCGGCACGCATGCCGCGCCCGAGCTCGGTGGGCTCGATGGACCGGCATGGGCAGAGCAGGAGCACACTGCCGTCGCCGACGTGTGGCGCGGCCGTCTGGAGGGGGTCAGGCTGACTCTGCCGCACCAGGCGCAACGCATCGCCGATACATTGCACACCGCGCATGCGCAGATCCTGCTGTCGCGCGACGGCGCCGCGTTGCGCCCGGGCACGCGCTCGTACGCGCGCTCGTGGATCCGCGATGGCGCGATGATTGCCGATGCGCTGCTGCGCATGGGCGATGTCGGCCCGGTGCGCGACTACGTCGACTGGTACGCGCCACACCAGTTTGCCAGCGGCAAGGTGCCCTGTTGCGTCGACCAGCGCGGCTCCGATCCGGTGCCAGAAAACGACAGCCATGGCGAACTGATCCACGTGATCGCCCAGTTGTACCGCTACACGCGCGACCGCGCGCAACTGGAAAGAAACTGGTCGCACATCGAGGCGGCGGTCAACTACATGGATACACTGCGCGCCAGCGAAACGGGTGCCACCGATCCGGCGTTCAAGGGACTGATGCCGGCGTCGATCAGCCACGAAGGCTACTCGGCCAAGCCGATGCATTCGTACTGGGACGATTTCTGGGCGCTGACCGGCTACAAGGATGCAGTCGACATGGCGCAGGTGCTCGGCAAGAGCGAGGCCATCGCGCGTTTCGGTCTGGCGCGCGACGAATTCGAACGCGATCTCGACGCCTCGATAGCGCTTGCCGTCAAGCAGCGCGCGATCGACTTCATTCCGGGCAGTGCCGAACTCGGCGACTTCGATGCGACGTCGACAACGATTGCGTTCACGCCGGCGGATGCAACCTCGGGCCTGCCGCAGGACCTGCTGCACAACACGTTCGAACGCTACTGGCACAATTTCGCCGCGCGCGCCGACGGCAGCGCGCCGTGGACGGACTACACACCGTATGAGTGGCGCACGGTCGGCAGTTTTGTCCGCCTCGGTCAACGCGAGCGTGCGCAGGCGGCGATCGACTTCTTCTTCAGCACCGGCGCGCGCCCGGCGGCGTGGAACCAGTGGGCCGAAGTGGTGCGGCGCGATCCGCGCCAGTCCGGCTTCATCGGCGACATGCCGCATGCCTGGGTTGCCTCGGACTTCATCCGTTCCGCGCTCGACCTGTTCGGCTACGAGCGTACCGAGGACCAGTCGCTCGTGCTGGCGGCGGGCCTCGCGCCGGACTGGCTCGACGGCGCCGGCGCCGGGATTGAACACCTGCACACGCAGTACGGCGAGCTGAGCTATCAGCTCAGGCGCATCGGCAAACGCTTCGAGCTGCACGTCTCTGCCGGCGCCACGCCGCCGGGAGGTTTTGTCTTCGTCTGGCCGGAGTCCGGGACGCCGCGGCCGGCCACGGTCAACGGCGCGCCGGTCGAGTGGAAAGGTACAGAATTGCACTTTGCCGTCGCGCCGGCCGACATCCTGATGTAGGCACGGTGCACGCGGTATGTTGGCAGCGGTTTCCGATAGTCCGGCCGCGGGAACCTCGATCAGGCGTGGCCATTGCCCAGCACTTCGCCGTTGCTCGCAATGACTTGCGAGTAGTGCCGCGCGCTCGCCTTCGGCGTGCGCTTCTGCGTGGCGAAGTCGACATGCACGATGCCGAAGCGCTTGGAGAAACCGAGCGACCATTCGAGGTTGTCGAGCAGCGACCAGGCCATGTAGCCGCGCACGTCGCAGCCCTGTTCGATGGCCGCGTGCACCGCACGCAAGTGCTTCTTCTGATAGCTCACGCGCAGCGGATCGTCGATCACGCCATCCTCGGCAACCGGGGGATCGTAAAATGCCGCGCCGTTCTCGGTGATGTAGACCGGCGGGTTGCCGTAGCGTTGCTTGACCCAGAGCAGCGTGTCGGTGAGACCCTGCGGAAACACTTCCCAGCCGGTTTCGGTGTAGGTCGCGTGCTGGCGCACCGACGCGGTTTTCAGCGGGTAGTTGTCCGGATCAAAGCGCGTGACGTTGCGCGTGTAGTAGTTGACGCCGAGAAAATCGGTCGGCTGCCGGATCAGGTCGAGGTCGACCGCCGGCCACTGCGGCCACGCGTCGCCGAAGATCTCCTTCATCTCGTCCGGGTACTTGCCGAAGAAGACCGGGTCGAGGTACTGCCGATTCATGTAGGCGTCGGCGCGTGCCACGGCGGCGATATCCTCTGGGCTTTCCGTTGCCGCGTACTTCGGCTCGAGGTTCACGACAATGCCGATCTTGTGCTTGCCGCTGGCGCGATATGCCTGCACCGCTGCGCCATGCGCGCGCAGCAGGTTGTGACTGGCAATCGGCGCCTCGAAGCGGCTGCGGTGGCCCGGTGCCAGCGCACCGTGCAAGTAGCCGCCGTCGGTAACGACCCACGGTTCGTTCAATGTCGCCCAGAATTTCACCCGGCCGTCGAGCTTGCGATACATGGTCTGCGCGTACTCGGCGAACCAGTACGCGATGTCCGGATTGAGCCAGCCGCCGCGATCGTCGAGCGCCGCCGGAAGATCCCAGTGGAACAGCGTCAGCAGCGGCTGGATGTCGTTGGCCAGCAGCGTGTCGACCAGGCGTTCGTAGAAATCCAGGCCCTTCGCGTTGACCGCGCCGCGGCCGGTCGGCAGCACGCGGCTCCACGACACGCTGAAGCGATAGGCCTGCAGGCCCAGTTCGCGCATCAGCGCGACATCGGATTCCATGCGCCGGTAGTGATCACAGGCGATGTCGCCGGTGTCGCCGCTGGCCATCATGCCGGGCGTGTGCGCAAAGCGCTGCCAGATGCTCGGGCCGGCACCGTCGGCCAGCGGCGAGCCTTCTATCTGGTAGGCCGACGTGGCGCTGCCCCAGAGAAATCCATCGGGAAATTGAACGCGTTGCGGCATGGTGATTTTTTTGGCGCGGGCGACAGCGCGTAATGAAAACGTTTACATGGCAGAATACCTGAACCGTCCACCGATTGACAGCCGCAATGCGGCATAGTGGAAATGGTGGCGAATCCGCTGCGAAATCGACCCGGTTGAAGGCTCTGAATGGCCAACGTCAAGCTCGACAACGTACGCAAGGTCTACCCGAACGGACACGTTGCCGTGCATGGCGCCACGTTCGAGGCGCGCGACGGCGAACTGCTCGTGCTGGTCGGACCTTCCGGCTGCGGCAAGACCACGACGCTGCGCATGATTGCCGGTCTGGAATCGCTGACCTCGGGCACGCTGTCGATCGGCGAACGCGTCGTCAACGACGTCGCGCCGAAAGACCGCGACATCGCCATGGTGTTCCAGAGCTATGCGCTGTATCCGCACATGACGGTCGCCGAGAACCTCGCGTTCGGCCTCAAGCTGCGCGGCATGGCGGCTGCCGAAATCGCGCGGCGCGTCGATGAGGCGGCGCAAATGCTGGCGCTGGGCGAGATGATGCAGCGCCAGCCGCGCGCGTTGTCCGGTGGCCAGCGCCAGCGTGTCGCGCTCGGCCGCGCGCTGGTGCGCCAGCCCAAGGTGTTCCTGCTCGACGAGCCACTGTCGAACCTCGACGCCAAGCTGCGCCTGTCGACGCGCGTCGAGATCGCACGCCTGCACCGGCGCATCGGCGCGACCATGGTCTACGTCACGCACGACCAGATCGAGGCGATGACGCTCGGCCAGCGCATCGTCGTGTTCAACGATGGCGCGATCCAGCAGGTCGACACACCGATGAATTTGTATACTCGGCCACGAACCCTGTTCGTGGCCGGCTTTCTCGGCAGCCCGGCGATGAACTTCTTCCGTGGCACGCTGCGCCGCGATGCCAACCGCTGCCGCCTCGAATGCGCCGGCCTCGAGCTGGCGCTTGGCGACGGCCTGTCCTGGCTCGCCGCGCATGACGGCCGCCAGCTGGTGGCCGGCGTGCGTCCCGAGGACTTGCAACCGGTGCCCGACGCGAGCGCGGCGCCGGCGAGCCTGCAGGCGCAGCTCGACGTCGTCGAGCCGGTCGGCAACGAAGTGTTCCTCAACCTGACTTGTGCCGGGGTGCCGATCGTGGTGCGCACTCCGCCGACCGGCCTGCCGCTGCCGGGCAGCACGCTGACACTCGGTTATTCGCCCGCAGCCCTGCACTTCTTCGACGCCGGCACGACGATGCGCGTTGCGGCCGACTGAGCGCGAGCCCGGTCCGCTTGCGCCGCACGCTCGATCGCGACGCAGCCGATCGGGCGCGCTCTGCTAAGCTAGCCGAAGCAGCGCGGACGCCGTACGAACCCCCGTGAATCCTTCTCCGCTGGTTTCCATCATCGTGCGCAGCCGTGGCTTCGGCGGACTGCTCGCGGCATTGAATTCGGTCGCCGCGCAGAGTTACCGCCGCGTCGAAGTCATCGTGGTCGACACGACCGGCCATCCGGATTCGGCGTGGCCGACGATCGCCTGGCCGCACGGCTTCGCGGTGCGCTGGATATCCGGCCGCCAGCGCCTGAGCGATGCGCGCGCGGCAAACCTGGCTCTCGACATCGTGCGTGGCGAGTTTTTCTGTTTTCTCGACGACAATGGTGCGTTCGATCCTTGCCATATCGAGAATCTCGTGCGCTCCACGGCGCACCGGCCCGATGCCCTGACGTACTACGGGCGCAGTCGCGTGACGGGAACGGGCAGTCCGGCGGACACGGTCATCGGCCGGCCGCTCAACCGCGCGCTGTTCTTTCACGACCAGTTGTTCTGTCTACCCGCCGCGCTGATCCGCAGCAGCGTGCTGGCGGACGGCTGCCGTTTCGACGAACAGCTGGAGCTCGGCGCCGAGCATGATTTTCTCGAACAGATCGCGTTGCGCGGCGAGTTCGTGTTCCTGGCCAATGCGCCGCCGACTAGTGTTTGCGGCGCGCTCGACCGCGGCGATGCGCATGCCGGCATCGCCCGGCGCCTGTATTTCGACAACCTGCGTTTCGCCAAGTGGACCGGCGAGCGCGTCCATCACGGCCTGCGTGCCGTGTTCCTGTCCGGACGTGCGATGCGCCGGCTCGATGCCGGCGAAGTCGCCGCAGCGCGTGCGGCCTTCGATCACCCTCTCCTGCTCTACCCGGGCGACCCCGACGCGTTGCACGGCCTGGCACGCTGCGAAATGGCCGCGGGGCAATGGTCGGCGGCCTGGCGCAACATCGTCGAGGCGATCGATTTCGATCCGTCCAATGCGGACTATCGGCGCACGGCCGACATCATCCGCCAGCACTCGGGCGTGGGCGAGAGCGCAATGCCGGCGCCGGAATTGCGACAGCCGTTTGCTTTCATCGCCGAAGTGTCCGTGCCGGGCTGGCCAGCGCACATGCCGGCAGACGTCGGGTTGTCCGCGCGCACAGCGACAGTCCGCGGCTCGGCGTGTCCATGCGGCAGTGGCAAGCGTTACAAGCATTGCTGCGGTCGCCTGCTCGCGCAGCGCGAGCCACCGCCGCCGCCGCAAGGCGTTGGAGACATCGTCCGGCGTGCGTGCGAGTTGCTGCACCAGGGCGCGGCCAGCGACGCGGCGGCACTGTTGTCGCGCCTGGCGACGCTCGACATCGTCGACGCGCCGGTGGCGCTGGATGCCGGTCAGGTCTATGCGCGCATGCATCTGCTGCAGCCGGCCTTCGCGCTGTTCGAGCGAGCGATCGAGCTCGACGGCAATCTGCACGAAGCGGTCGCCGCCTGCGACGAATGCTGCCAGCTCATGTTTCGTGCTCACGCCTGGCAGTCAGCGGGCAGTTCGATCCGCGCGCTGCTCGCGCGGCAGAACGGGCGCGCAGCCGCCGTGCGGCGCCACTCGAGCGAATTCCACATCGTCTGCAAGCTCGATACGGTCGGCGGCACCGAGCGGCGTGCATTGAACCTGTACCAGGCATTGTCGGCCCACGCCCGCGTGACGCTGTGGACCACCGAGGCGCCGCTGCCGACGCACAGCGCCGAAGTACCGCTGCGCATGATCGCCGGCGGCAATGCGCCGGCCGGCGGCACGCTGGTGCTGGTCGGCACCTATTTCGACTGTGGCGACTGGCTCGAGACGGCGCCATTCGAGCGCGTCGTGATCTGCCACAATCTGGCCGAGCAATATGCCAGCCTGATGGAGCGGCTGATCCGGATCGGCGAGAACGCGGCGCAGCCGCTGGTCGAACTGACCTTTCCGTCGCACCTGTGCCGCGCGACCAGCGAGCT
>Ga0193727_1000665_pt1 | contig 13611 bp, 18 predicted proteins | sample H2c2metaG_FD_143051 | JGI IMG/M metagenome (GOLD analysis project Ga0193727, IMG submission 143051) | Soil microbial communities from a riparian zone of the East river system, Colorado, United States - H2c2 | ecosystem: Environmental > Terrestrial > Soil > Riparian zone | place: USA: East River...
TACGGTGGTGGGGTCTCGATGCGCGGGTCGTGTCCGGCGGAATCCTCGGCGGGGCGGTGCTACTCACTGCGCTGGGGACGTGGGGGGCCCGACGACCCCGGGTGGTGCGGGTGACGGTGCCGATCGAGGGACTGCCGCACGACCTCGAGGGTTTTCGCATCGTGCAGATCTCCGACCTCCACGTCGGAGCGACAATCAAGGGCCCCTTTGTGCGGGCGGTGGTGGATGCGGCGAACGCGCTCGATGCGGACGTCGTTGCCCTGACCGGTGACGTAGCGGACGGTCGCGTGGCGGCGCTGCGCGCCGAGGTGGCCCCGCTTGCCGACCTGCGGGCGCGCTATGGGAAGTTTTTCGTCAGCGGTAACCACGACTACTACTGGGATCCGGCCGGGTGGCACCGCGAGATCGAGCGGCTCGGCTTCAGCGTCCTCACGAACGCGCACCGTCTGCTCGAGCGCGGTCGTGGCCGCTTGCTGTTGGCGGGCGTGACCGACCGGAGCGCGAGCCACCGCGTGCCCGGGCATGAGTCCAATCCGGTCGCCGCCCTGGCCGGCGCTCCGGACAGCGATGTGAAAGTGCTGCTCGCCCATCAGCCGGCCAGCGCGTTCGCGGCGCGGGCGGCAGGGTTCGATTTGCAGCTGTCGGGGCATACCCACGGGGGCCAATACTTCCCCTTCAATCTGATCGTGCGTCTGTTCCAGCCCTTCGTCGCCGGCCTACATCGGCTGGAGGAGATGTGGCTGTACGTGAGCCGCGGGACGGGTTACTGGGGGCCGCCGATCCGGCTCGGGGCGCCGTCGGAGATTACGCAGATCGAGCTCAGCCGGGCCTGACGGAGGCTTGAAGAAGTAGGGCCGACGCGCCAGTTTCCTTCCCCTCCCGGCGCCGTAGCCAAGTGGTAAGGCAGAGGTCTGCAAAACCTCGATTCGTCGGTTCGATTCCGACCGGCGCCTCTTGATGCGTTTTAGGTCCCTTCGGAGGGTACCGCGGCACTTCTCGCCTCGACCGCATCCAAGGCATGCAGTAACCCCTCCCCGAAATAGTAGCCCAGCTCCTCTCGCACACCCCGGTACAGAGTGGGTCCGGTGTCCAGGCAGACCAACGTTCCGTCATCTACCTCATCCGCCGGATAGAGGACCCCCTCCGAAAACGTCAACGGAAACAGACAGTCGATGATCGGCTTGAGTGTGTGATAGTCGATGCCCCGCTCGAGGCTGTAGGCGTGCACGTGGCAGCCCCGGCCACTGCGATCGCGGAACACGCAGGCGCCGTCCACCACGCGGGTCCTCAGCGACCCGCCCCCCGGCATTTCCGGATCGGGCGTGTACTCCCCGGTGAACCAGCGGTCGCGCGGGATGCCCACCCGCGCTTCCAGCTCACTGGCGTGCGCCTCGAGTGCCGGGACATGCAGCATGTCCACGTCCACTCCGTGCTGGCAGCACGAATCATGGCAGAAGGAGCACTGCATGCAGTGCGTGAAATAGCGCGCTCCGAAGATCGTGACGTCGACGGCGGAAAGGACCGGTACACCGTACCGGCTGGGGAACGATGCGGGCAACAACACGATCTGGGGGCTGGGCTCGGCGGGTGTGGACGTGTGCACGGCACGTAGGGATAAAGGGGGGCACGGCGTGACGCAACTGGTGCATTTCGTTGACGCCATTTTCACGCCCGGCCCACAACGTTCAGAGCGTTGAGTGCGGCCCCCCGCCAGTCCGAGTGGGCGCTGCATTCGTGGCTAAGACGGGAACTATTCCCCGATCCGTTGTGTATAGAGATATGACAGTAGGAATGTAAGACCATACGTGCATATCTTGCATCTATTGTGTTACATCCAGCACCATGTCATGGTCATACACTGCAAACTGTTGACAGAATCAAGCAGTTAATGCACACTTCAGATACCTCGGACAGGACTGGGAGTCATTATGAAACGCTCAACTGTTCTTGCCCATCGACCCGACTCTGTGAGATCGGCGCCAAGAGCTGGAACCCCGGGGGCAAAACTCAAAGCTGCAGTGGGCAGCGCCGTGCGGCGGATTGCCCGCAAGGTGTCGGCCCAGGTGGCGGCCGCGCGGCGCGAGGCCAAAGTCGGTAGAACGGCGCCCCGTCCACGCACGAGCGTGCAGGGCGCCGCGACCCCGACCATCACAGGCGGCGCACCGGGCGGCGGCGGCATGAGTATCGAGATGTGGCGCGCCGACGACGGTGGTCGTGCCGTGCTTCAAGGCCGGTTACAGCGGGGAGTGTTCGACGAGTTCGCGCACGAGCCGGCGCTCGATGCCACGGATGTCAGGGTGGTTGTCGAGGGCCGGGTTGTGACGCTTTCGGGGGTGGTGAAACGCTATCCCGACAGGGTCGCCGCCGTGCGTGCCGCGAAGCGTGTGCGCGGCGTTCAGATGGTCCGTGACGAGCTCGCGGTAGCGCCTCCGGCATCGGATGAGCGGACGGACTGGGAGATCACACTTGCGGCGATGCAGGTGCTCGAATCCCACGTTCTGGTGCCGCGGGAGCAGGTGCAGGTGACTGTGGCCGGCGGATGGGTGACGCTGGCCGGCGAAGTCGGCCGGGGCGCCGAACGGCGCGCGGCGGAGCAAGCCGTGCAGTGTCTCGTCGGCGTGAAGGGCGTGGCCAACCTCATCACCGTCAAGGTGACCGCGCCGCCGGAGGGTCTCCACGCGCGGGTGACTGCGGCGCTGGCGCGCACTGCGGCGCTGCGCGGGCACCGCATCGACGTGGCGATCGAGAACGGTGATGTCGTGCTGCAGGGCAGGGTTCCATCCGTGGCGCAGCGGGAGCGGGTGGAGCAGGCTGCCTGGGACGTACCGGCCGTCACCAGCGTCCGGAATCAGCTGCGGATCAGCCGCTAGGGCAGTCGTTTCCCCATCCCCATCCCGGCCCGGGGGATCAGGGTTTTCCTGATCCCTCTGCGGCCCGGGCGTCGCTGTTCAATACACCTGCCGCGCCGTATTTTTTGGGAGTCGGGCCTTGTACACGGTTCCTCAACGCACGGATTGTGAGTGGACAAGCGGATCTCAGTGCTGGTAATCGAAGACAATCGCCTCGTGCGGGAGGGGCTTGCCGCGCTGCTCGACGAGCACCCGGACCTTCAGATTGTCGCGGCAGCCGAAAGCGCCGACACGGGACTCGTCCAGACGCGGGAGGCCAAGCCGGACGTTGTATTGGTGGACGCCGCGCTGGGCAACGGCGACAGCCGCCGCTTGGTGCGCGATCTCCGGAGGGAGGCGCCCCAAGCCCGCGTGATCGTGATGGATCTGCTCCCCGTCCAGGAGGACGTGATTGAATTCGTCCGCGCCGGGGCGAGCGGGTTCATCGTGAAGGACGCGACGATGGAGGATTTCGTGCGAACGATCCGTTCCGTCTCGCTCGGCGCGGACGTCGTTCCACAATCGCTGACCGGCACGCTCCTGTCTCATATTGCCGATCAGGCGATCAGCCGGAAAGGGTCCACGGCGCTTCAGGCGGTCCGGATGACGAAGCGCGAGCGCCAGATCACCGATCTGATCGCGGAAGGTATGAGTAACAAGGAGATCGCGACGCGGCTCAACATCGCCCTCTACACCGTGAAGAGCCACGTGCACAACATTCTCGAGAAACTGGCGCTCCACACCCGCCTGCAGATCGCCGCCCACGCGCACCGGAGCGACACCCCGGACACCGACGGGGGTTCGCCGCAGTAAAAGCGGGCTGCATCGGATGAGCTAGCCCGGTCCGAGAGACGTGCACCCAGGCCATCGCCCGCCGTTCCACGTCCTCATCCCGTTGGGGGATATTCGCGCGCGGCGCTCCCGGGCACATTGTGCTCACGTGCGGCGTGGCAGGGCGTGCTTGACGGATTAGCGCCCGGGCGCGCGCCGTTCCTCCAACGAATGGATTGTTGAGTGGTGAAGCCGATCTTTGTGCTGGTGATCGAGGACAATCGGCTGGTTCGCGAGGGGCTTGCAGCGCTGCTGGGGGAGCACCCGGACTTGAAGGTGGTGGCGGTTGAGAGCGCCAAAACGGGACTCGTCCAGATGCGGGACGCAAGGCCGGACGTTGTGTTGGTGGACGCCGCGCTGGGCAACGGCGATAGCCATCGCCTCGTGCGCGACCTCCGGAAAGCAGTGCCCGAGAGCCGCCTGATCGTGATGGACCTGCTGCCCGTTCATGAGGACGTGATCGAATTCGTCCGCGCCGGGGCGAACGGGTTCATCGTGAAGGACGCGACGATCGACGATTTCGTGCGGACCATTCGATCGGTTTCCACGGGGATGGATGTCGTTCCGCAATCCCTCAACGCGACTCTCCTGTCTCATATTGCCGACCAGGCGATCCGCGAGTCAGTGTCGGCGGCGGTGCACGCGGTCCGGATGACGAAGCGCGAGCGTCAGATCACGGACCTGATTGCGGACGGCATGAACAACAAGGAAATCGCGGAGCGGCTCGACATCGCTCCCTACACCGTGAAGAGCCACGTGCACAACATTCTGGAGAAACTCGCGCTCCACACCCGGCTCCAGATCGCCGCGCACGCGCACCGGTCCGACGCACCGCGCACGGAGGGCCCGCCGCAGCACTGACGCGCGTTGCACCGCGGGAACTAGTCCGTCCGGTAGAGATGCACCCTGCGACCGTTCACACTCCACTCACACTCCATATCATCATCCTGTTGGGGGATACTCGCGACCGCGGCCCGCGCGCAGATTAGGTGGTCTACGCGAGCGGGCCCGGAGACATGCGCCACAATGTCGCGAGCTCCGATTGCGGAACGTGGAGCACATGGTGACGAATATTCAGCGTCGGGCGCGAGATCCTCTGTGGGTGTATGCCTACGAAATCGCGCCGGCACAGCCGTCGAAGCGGCTCGATAGGATCCGAGCGCTCCTCGAGGGCGAAAACCTGGCCGCGATGAGCGGACCGGGCGCTTGGGCTGGGAGGCTGATTCTGGAGAAGGCGATCACGTACATCCTGATCGTGAGCGACACTCCCGCACGCGATCGTGAGATCAACGGCAGGCTGGAGGCCGAGCTTGAACGGCTGAAGGCGGCGTTCTCGATCACGGACGCCCTGCAGGTTGCGACCGCGCCTACCCTGAAGGTGATGCCCACCATGTCCGGAGGGAATGGAAAACCCCACACGAGTTGCTAGCTCGTATTTCATCCTGTCGAGGGATGTTCACAGACGGCGCGTGCAAGCAGAATTGGGGCTGAAGCGCCACCAACCATCACGTCGGACACGCGAGGTTCAGCATGAAGCCCATGGTCATCGTTGGAATCGTGGTTGCCGGTCTGGGCGCCTTCATTCTCCTGCAGGGCCTCAGCTACCGCTCCCAGAACAACGTTATCAGCGTCGGTGACCTGCACGCGTCGGTCTCAGAGCGGCATTCGGTTCCTCCGTGGGTCGGCGTGGCCGCGATCGCCGCTGGCGTAGTCCTGATCGTCACCGGTGCCGGCGGGCGGCGCCGGGCGTGAACGATCCGGCCGCGCGACCGCCGGCCGCCTGACCCCTTACGTACCAATCGTCGCACCGTCGCGGCGAGAAAGGTTGCACCAATGCTCTGGACCATTGCGCTGATCCTGATTGTCTTGTGGGTACTCGGATTCGTTTCGTCGTATACGATGGGCGGACTGCTGCATGTGTTGCTGGTGCTCGCGATCGTCGTGGTCCTGATTCGTGTGATTCAAGGCCGCAGGGTCGCGTAGTCGGACACCTGGAGAACAACCACATGTCGTTCCGACTCCCACACTGCTTCGCACTCGCGGTCCTTGCGGCGGGTGCGCTGCGTCCCGGCGTGCTGCCGGCTCAATCGCGGCCCGACGGGAAGCTCGCCGAGCGGGCGCAGCGCGCCGGCGAAATCATCGCCGAACTGGTACACGAGCCCGACCATTCCCCGCCGCAATCACTGCTGCAACGGGCGGTCTGCGTGGCCGCGGTGCCCGAGGTGCTGCAAGTCGGGATGGGTATCGGAGGAAAGGTCGGCTTCGGCCTGGCGAGCTGCCGCACGCCGACCGGGTGGAGCAGTCCGACGTTCATCGCGCTCAAGGGCGGCACGCTCGGATTTCAGATCGGTGGGCAGGCGGCGGACGTTGTGCTGGTATTCCTCAACAGCAACGCCCCGCGGCTCATCGCCTCGACTTCGTTCGACCTGGGCGGCCAGGCCTCTCTCGCCGCGGGGCCGGTGGGCCGGAATCTTTCGGCCGAGACCGACTACAAGCTCAACGCCGAGATTTACTCATACTCGAAGACCAAAGGCCTGTTTGCGGGAATCAATCTCGCCGGTACCAAATGGGAGATCGACTCAAAGGCGAACCGGACCGTGTACCACGCCGGCGGAGCGGGGAACGTGGACGTCCAGGAGCTCCTCAGCACCAGTGGAGCGAGCGGGCCGCGGTTGGTACAACCGTTTCTCGCCAGCCTGCGGCAGAACATCCGGCAATAGCACGTGCCAGCTCACGTACCGAACCAGGCTTCTCAGGAGGTTTTCAGGATGTCGATGATTGCGGATCGAGCGAGGCTGATGCTGGTTGCGGCGCTGTGCGTCGGCGCCACGACTATCCCAGCGGCCCAACAGCCCGGCCGTGTCGCGCCGAGCGCGACACTCTCCGGGCCGCGCCTCAGGGCTGAATGGCCCCGGTACGACGCCGGCGCGGCGCAAACGTATGCGACCACGAGCGCGGCGCTCTCCGGCGGCAAGAACCACACGTTCGTTTTCTCGACGCTGGCGTTGGTGATCATCGGCGTGCTCATCCTCGTACTGGTCCTGTAGGTCTAGCGAAACCGCCCAGGCGGGTGCCTTTGGGGCCCGCCTGACCCCACCACCGCCGTAGCCCGTTCCAACAGCGATTCCCGCCCTGCCGTGGTTGCTGTGCCCAGCCGCTCGCGATTACCTTTGCAGACGATTTTCGAACCCTTCCTTCACTGAGGAGCGCGCGATGATCCGACACCTCAGCCAACCCCTGGTCCTCGTTCTCGCCCTCGCCGCGCTGCCCGTGGCTCCTCACCCCGCCAGCGCGCAGGAAGACTGGCAGTTGCTCGGCCGCCGCCGGGTGAGCTTCGCCGCGGATAGGGATGTCATCGAGGTAGGTGTTCGCGAAGGGCTGTTTGACGCGATCCGGGTCGAGGTGCAGGATGGAGATCTCGAGATGTACAACATCCGGGTCGTTTTCGGGAACGGCGCACCATGGTCGCCGGACACCCGCATCCTGTTCCGTGACCGCTCGCGCAGCCGCCTGATCGATCTCCCGGGCGAGGCCCGCGTGATCCGGCGCATCGAGTTCTGGTATCGCAGCCGGATGAGACGCGGCCAAGCCACGGTCGAGGTATTCGGGCGTCAGGTGCGCGCAGCGCCGGGTGGTCGGGGGGGCTGGGACCAGATCGGGGTGCAGCAGGTAGACTTCCGCGGGGACCACGACGTCATCCGGGCGGAAGGCGCGGGGCGGTTCCGCAGCATCCGCCTCGTAGTCGAGGGGGGTGACCTCCAGATGTTCAACGTCACGATCACGTTTGGTGATGGTACGACCTTCTCCCCTCCCACGCGGCTGTACTTCGGCGAGCGTTCCCGCAGCCGGGAGATCGATTTGCCGGGAGGGGCGCGGATGATCCGGCGCATCGATTTTTCCTACCGCAGCGTCCGGGGTGGCGGTCGCGGCAGGGCCACGGTACGCGTCTACGGCCGCCGGTGAGGTCGCCGGCGCGGCGGGACGTCAGAGGATAGCGTTCGCGTCGATGCGTCCCGTCCGCTACACGGTGATCGACCACATCAGCGCGCCGATCGACGACGTCTTCGCCGCGCTGACGGACCCCCGCCGCATCGAGCGGTGGTTGCCCGGATGCGCGAGCGTTTCGGTAGACGGCCTCATCGGGAAGGGCACCCGGCTCAAGGTCATGTTCGGACGGCGGCTCACGGAGCTCGACATTGTGGATTTCCGGCCGCCCCGGACGTTCGGCTGGGTGGAACGCGGTCAGCGGAAGGACTATAAGACGTTCTTCCAACTCGACCCCACGAGTGGCGCGACGGCGGTGACGATCCAGGAAGTCTGGACGCCGGCGTCCATGGGTGCCTGGATACGGGGTCGCTTTTTCCCCAAGCGAAACGTGCAGCGCCACCAGAAAGAGATCCTGCGGAATCTGCGCAAAATCCTTACGCCATAACGTCGCGAGCCGAACTCGCGTCCTGGCTGGATCCGCCGGCGGCGGGGGCGTCGTGTGACGCTCTCCACTCTGCAGGTGCTGGTGCTTGCCTACCATTTGATCAGCCGGCTCGCGTACGTGTTCTACGTGGGATACGCGCTCCGCTCGCAGGAGCGGACCGGCCTCTTTACGCGGCGGTGGGGTCCTGAAGGGGGCTTCCGGCGATTCCGCCGCATCGCCGCATTCGTCATGAACAATGATGGCGTGAGCTTCGCCATCCTGTGCATGGTGACCTGGGACTCCCTCACCCTGCCCCCGCTGCGCTCGGCGCTGATTGCCGTTGGGGCGTTCCTCATGGTCCTGGGTGGACTCACCAAGTTCTGGGCGGCCGCCACGCTCGGCGAGCGTGCCTACTACTGGCACAACTTCTTTACGACCGAAAGCGCGCCCCTCAATACCCGCGGGCCGTATCGCTTTCTCAAGAACCCGATGTACACCGTGGGCTACCTCCCGTTGTACGGGTTGGCGCTGTTCACGATGTCGCTGCCCGGCCTGCTGGCAGCGGCATTCGACCAGGCAGCGATCCTCGCGTTCTATCACGGCGTGGAGAAGCCGCATTTCTACCGATGGGCCGGGGGGGCAACCCGCGCCCAGGTAGGAACACCATCGGATCAGCGAAGCGACACCACAGCGGGTTAGAGACCAGGCCCGTCGGCAACATTGACGCGGTCTGCTGGAGCCGTAGCATTAGCGCCGCACAGTGGTGTTCGGTGGACCTGCCAGGGGAGGTTCTATGCTGGATTGGCTTGTCGCGGTGATCCTGTTCTGGGTTGCGTCGGCGATTTACTTCGGGGGTTTGCAGAGGGACGTCAAGGGCGGCACCGGGTTCCGGCAGTTCGTGGGACTGCTGCTGACCTATGCAATCTTCCTGGTCGTCTGGGGAGTGCTCTACAAGACGATCGGGGTGGAAACGGCCAAGGGAGTGTTGGTCGCGTCGGCGGTCGCGGCTCTGTTGCTGCCGATCGAAGTGCGGTTGGGATTCATGTTGGTGGGCGCGAGAGTGGTGCGCTCCGCGGCGGGGCACTGACAGCCGGATTTTCCCGCTCACCTGCAGCGTAGAAAAATGAGGGGTCTCCGGTTCGGAGACCCCTCACGCTTTCACATCCCGTACAGCTCCGTCAGGACGCCATGGCTGCTGACTTCTTGCCGCTTCCCATGGGCGCCGACACGATCACGCCTTCGCCGAGCGACAGCCCCGGTGAGGTGCTCCCGCCGACGTCGCCGAAGTACGCTTCCTCCCCATGCTCACTGAGGTCGAGCCCGGAGAGCTGCTCGCGCACGTCCGCCTTTACACCGATGGTCACCTTCAGAAGCGTCATGAACACGACCGTGCCAACCACCGAGATCGCGATAGCGGCGAGGATCGCGGTCACCTGCACGCCCATCTGAGCGAAGTTGCCCGCCAACCAGCCGTTGCCGCCGGCCGGGTTCACCGCCTTGGTGGCGAACACCCCCGTCAGCAGTGCGCCCGCCACGCCGGCGAGGCCGTGGCACGAGAAGACATCGAGCGAGTCATCGAGCCGTGACTTGGCGCGGATCTGAATCGCGGTGTAGCTGACGAGCACCCCCACCACCCCGATCGCAAGCGACGCGGGCGCCGTCACGTACCCGGCTGCCGGGGTGATGGCCACGAGTCCAACGACCAGGCCGGTCGCCGCGCCGACCGCGGTCGCCTTGCCGGTGCGGGTGAGATCGAGGCACACCCACGCCACCATTGCCATCGCGGCGGCGGTGTTCGTGTTGGTGAACGCCAGGGCAGCGAGCCCGTTGGCCGCCAACGCCGAGCCCGCGTTGAAGCCGAACCAGCCGAACCACAGCAGCCCCGCTCCGAGCAGCACGAGCGGCACGTTGTGTGGGACGATCGGCACTCGTTTGAAGTCCTTGCGGGGTCCGAGCATGCTCGCCGCGACCAGGGCGGAGAAGCCGGCGCTGATATGCACCACGGTGCCGCCGGCGAAGTCGAGCGCGCCTTTCGATTGCAGCCAGCCGCCGCCCCAGACCCAATGCGCGAGCGGGTCATACACGAAGGTCGCCCACAGGAGGATAAACAGCACGTACGCCGGGAACTTCATCCGCTCCACGATCGCGCCCGAGATCAGCGCGGGCGTGATGATCGCGAACATGAGCTGGAACATCGAATGCGCCTGCAGCGGAATGGTCGCCGCGTAGGCGGGATCGGGGTCGAGACCCACCCCGCGGAATCCCAGCCACGCCAGACCGCCCCAGATGGCTCCACCGTGCGCAAAGGCGATCGAATACCCCACGATGATCCATTGAACGCTCACGACGCCCAGCGCGACCATGCTCATCATCATCGTGTTGAGCGCGTTCTTGGGACGGACGAGACCTCCGTAGAAGAACGCCAGGCCGACGGTCATCACCATGACCAGTGCCGAAGAGGTGAGCACCCAGGCCGTGTCTCCGGCGTTGATGACGTTGACGACGGGTGCGGCGGCGTCTTGTAGCAGGGACGGGCTCATGTTTTCTCTCCGTGCTGCGCCACTTCGAGGGCGTGGCGCTGGACCTGGTCGGCGTTGATCGCAGTGAGGGCGGCGTTGTCCGCCTCACCGGTGCGGATCCGGATGACCCGCTCGAGCGCTTGGACGAAAATCTTGCCGTCGCCCACTTCCCCGGTGCGGGCCGACGCGAGAATGGCCTTGATAGTCGCCTCGACGAACGGCTCGGAGACAGCCATCTCGATCTTTACCTTCTCGTGGAACTCCATGACTACGGTGGTTCCCCGATACTGGCCAACGACCTCTTGCTCGCCGCCGTGGCCGCTGACGCGACTCAGCGTGATGCCGGTAACGCCTGCCTGGAACAGCGCCGCTTTGACCTCAGGCAGCCGTTCGGGCCGAACGATCGTAGTGATGAGTTTCATGGTCCCAATTGAGTGGTGATAGGTGAGCCAGAGATCAGCTGCACGGGGGGAGAACCTACCCATCGGCTACACTGCTGTCAAGGGTTTCTTGCAGTTATTGCACAAATCGGCTCGCAGGGTGTCAGATTGTGCCATATTTGCCCATCGGCGACTCATATATTGTGCTCGCTACGCACTTTACGATCGAAAGCGATGTTCCTCAGATCCGGCTAGGCAACCGCACCCCCGCACGAGCTCCCCGCGCCAGCCGTACAGCCGAAGCAATGCGGCCCGACTGCGATCTCCCGGCTTTTCAATGCGGCGACGTCCGCGTCGAAGATCGTGCGTGGCGCCAAGGCCACCATGGGCAGGTCGAGCATCTGGTTGAAGTCGCAATCGTACAGGGTGCCGTCCCAGCCGACCGAGAGCATGGTGCGGCACATCACGCGCGTCGCGGCTGTCGGGTTGTAGGCGTTCGCGAGCCGGGTGAGATACTCCTCGGTGCGGCCCTGCTCGTCGAGAAATGCCAGGAACCGGCTGATCGGCATGTTGGTGATGGTGTACAGACGATCGAACTGGATATCGTAGCGGCGCGCCAGCTCGCGCTTCCAGTCGCGTTCGAGGGCGGTCTGATTTCCCGGGAGGTAGGTGCCGACGGGGTTCGTCACCAGATTGAGCACCAGGCCTGTGCCCCGGCCGTACCCGAGTGCGTTGAGACGGCGCAATCCGACGAGCGACTCCTGGAACACGCCCTCACCCCTTTGCGCATCTGTCTCGCGGGCCTGGTAATACGGCAGGGACGCGATCACCTCGACCTGCCGCGCGGCAAGCAGATCGGGAATGTCGGAGTAATTGGGGAGCAGAATGGCGGTCAAGTTGCAGCGGTGGATCATATGCACCCCCAGCGCCCACGCCCGCGTCACGATCTCACGGAAGTCAGGATGGAGCTCGGGGGCGCCGCCCGTCACGTCGAGCGTCGGGATACCCGCGCGCTCGAGGAACGAGAGGCACGCCTCGAGAACCGCTCGGGGCATGATATCGAGGCGATCGGGACCCGCATCGACGTGGCAGTGCCGGCAAGTCTGATTGCAGCGTTTCCCAACATTGATCTGCAGGATATCGAGCCCGGCAGGGCGAAGCGGGAAGAGGCCCCCCGACGCCAGGGCGCTCTCAAAATTGCGAGGCAACGGGACGGCAGCGAGGCGCGCCCGCTGCGCGTCTCCGCGCGCGAGCGGCGCGCCCAGTTTGTGGAGGGTTGGGAGGACCCGGCCCACGCCTTACATGCCCAACTCGTCCACGTGATTCAACATTTGCACCCCGTGCATGAGTGACGCCCCCCCGCGAATTGCGGCCGCCACGTGCGCGGCTTCGGTCATCTGATCGAGGTTCGATCCCTTCTCCAGGGCGTCTCTGGCATACGCGTCGATACAGTAGGGGCATTGGACGGCGTGGGCCACGGCGAGCGCGATGAGCGACTTCTCTCGCGCCGAGAGCGCTCCTTCCGCGAACACTGCGCCGTACCAGTCGAAGAACTTCTTCGCGAGCTCGGGCGCCCCCCGTTCGATTTCATTGAAGCGCGCCAGGTCGTGTTGATGGTAGTAGTGATCGCGGTCAGCCATTGTCGACATCTCCGGTGAGGTGGGCCAGCCCGGCTCCCGAATCCTAACCTCAAGAACGTCGCCGTTTCCTCTCGTCCACGTTCGCAACGTTACGCCGCTCGGCGGCCCCGATTCCGAGCGTGCGGAGCAACCGGGCGGCCAGCGCCTGGTCGCGGGGGGACAGGGCGCCGACGGCGTGACGAATGGCATCCGCGTGTGGCGGGAAGTGGCGTTTCATGAGCTCGCGCCCCGCCGGCGTGAGCGACAACAGGACAACGCGGCGATCCGCCGTGCTGGGGCGCCGGCGCACCAGACGTCGCTCCACGAGCTTGTCCACTACGTAAGTCGTGCTGCTGCTCTCGACCAGGATGCGTTTCTGCACCTCGCACACCGGCAGCTCACCCTTGTGGTACAGCACCTCGAGCACGCCGAACTCGGTGTCGCCGAGCCCGAAGCGGGCGATGCTGTCCCGCGCGTGGTGCGCGATCGCATCGAACGCCCGGGCGAGCACGACCCAGAGGTGCAGGGCGGTATCGCGCGGGACAGCTGTGAACGGGGGCTTCACTTTCATACCCACGGAACCTTCCGCCAAAGGTCTGTGTTCCCTAGTAGCTCGATATAGAATATCTCGATTTCGTATAATATTCCAGGAGGGTATGACGATGCTGAGCAATCTGGGGTTGCTGGCGCTGCGGCTGGCGGTGGGGCTGGTGTTTCTGGGGCATGGGGCGCAGAAGGGGTTTGGGTCGTTTGGCGGGCCGGGCTTCGCCGGCGCGACGGGCTTCATTGGAAGCATGGGGTTCCGGCCGGCGCGCGTCTGGACGGCGTTGGCGGTCGGCGGAGAGTTGCTGGCGGGTGTGCTCCTGGTGCTGGGGCTGCTGACGCCTCTGGCAGGCGTGCTCGTGGTGGCCACGATGGCGGTGGCCGTTGCCAAGGTGCATGGGCCAAAGGGATTCTTCGTAC
>Ga0193727_1000666_pt1 | contig 13607 bp, 14 predicted proteins | sample H2c2metaG_FD_143051 | JGI IMG/M metagenome (GOLD analysis project Ga0193727, IMG submission 143051) | Soil microbial communities from a riparian zone of the East river system, Colorado, United States - H2c2 | ecosystem: Environmental > Terrestrial > Soil > Riparian zone | place: USA: East River...
GGTTTGATACAACAGAGTACGAAACGCGATCGAGCCGGAGAATTATTCGCAGAATTCGCGGAGCCGGAAACTGTCGAGTTCCTGAAGGGCAGCGCCGCACGTGCCCTGCAGCATCGATTCACACAATATGTCTTTATCGAAAAGTCCGCTTCACGCGTCGCAGAATTGGAAAAACTGAGAGACGCATCACCAAACAAGTCTCGGATTGTGATACGAAAAGGAGACGCAAATGCACGCCTGCTGAGCTTGGTTGAGTCGACTGACTGGAGGAAGTCGCGCGCTGTGGTCTTCCTCGATCCTTACGGAATGCAAGTTGACTGGAAGACAATTCGACAGCTCGGAAAAACTGCAGCTGTCGATTTGTGGTTGCTGTTCCCGTTAGGGCAAGCAGTGATGCGACTCTTACGTAAAGAGGGCGAACCACCGGAGGAATGGCAGGAAGCGCTCGATCGAATTTTCGGAACACATGAGTGGTACGCCCGATTTTATGTAACTGAGCGAGAACTGGGTCTTTTCGAAAATGAAATTGTCTCGACACGTCGCGTCGCTGATTGGCAGACTGTCGGAGCGTTCATGATCGAGCGTCTGCAAACCGCGTTTCACGCCGTTGACACAAAGCCGGGTATCCTGTCGAATTCACAAAATGTGGCGTTGTATTTATTTTGCTTTGCATCAGCAAACCCCAAAGGGGCGCCGACCGCATTGAAAATAGCGAGAGATTTACTTAAACGATTAGTTTCTCAATATGGCTGATCGTTCGCACATCGAATGGACTGAAGCGACTTGGAATCCGGTGACCGGTTGCACAAAGGTGAGCGCCGGTTGCAAAAATTGTTATGCGGAGCGGCTCGCTAAGCGACTCCAGCTAATGGGGAATCGTCGTTACAAAAATGGCTTTCGGCTAACGCTGCATGAAGATGTGATCGATTTACCAAGATCGTGGAGGAGCGGTCGCATGATCTTCGTAAACTCCATGAGCGATCTTTTCCATCGGGACGTTCCGCTTGAGTTTATCAAGCGAGTTTTTCAAACTATGCGTGAATGCCCGCAACATGTGTTTCAAATTCTCACGAAGCGAAGTGAACGACTGCAAAAGCTCGCCACGCATATTGATTGGCCGTCCAACGTGTGGATAGGCGTGAGCGTGGAAAACGCTGCCGTACTCTCACGGGTTGACGATTTGCGCATTGTTCCCGCCGCTGTGCGCTTTCTTTCCTGCGAACCACTTATCGGCTCGCTCGCCCGAATCGATTTACGGAATATTCATTGGGTTATCGTCGGCGGCGAGTCCGGTTTCGGTGCACGACCGATGAAAATTGAGTGGGTTCGAGAAATCTTCCGTGAGTGTCGAAAGCAGAATGTTCCATTCTTCTTCAAACAATGGGGCGGTGTTCGCAAAGACCTGGCTGGGCGCTTGCTGCGCGGACGGACCTACGACGAGATGCCAGAGAGGGCGGCGGCGTAAACCAGCTCACGGTTTCATTTGCCCTTTAAGGCGTCGCGGCGTCACCGGATAAACCGCGCTCGCCGAGCCAGGGGAAATACCGTCGGATGCGCGCGACGCGTTTGAGTCCGAATGGTTCGATCGTTTTGCTTCGAATGTGCGCGATGGCTTCCTCAACGGAATCGGTCGCGTAGATCAGGCTTAGATCGGAGGCGCTGATCATTCCGTGCTGCGCCATTTTTTCGATGAACCCGATCAGTCCTTTCCAGTAATCGGTTCCCATGATGACGATCGGAAAGTTTTTGATTTTTCCGGTCTGAATCAGGGTCACTGCTTCGAATAACTCGTCCAGCGTGCCTGCGCCGCCGGGCATGACGACAAACGCGTAGGAATATTTCACCAGGAGCGCTTTGCGGACGAAAAAATAATGCATTCGCACGCAGCGGTCGAGATAGGCGTTCGCCGGTTGCTCGAAGGGCAGCTCAATGTTGCAGCCCACGGAGCGGCCACTAACCTCTTTGGCGCCGCGGTTGGCCGCTTCCATGATGCCGGGACCGCCGCCAGTCATGACTGTGAAACCGAGTCGCGCGATAGCCGCGCCCATTTTTCGAGCCAGCTCGTAATTCGGATCCTCTCGCTTAATGCGGGCCGAGCCGAAAACGGTCACGCACGGACCAACGAAATGGAGGACACGGAATCCGCGCAGGAAATCGCGCATCACTTCCAACAGCGTAATGAATTCTTCGAAGCGAGAGCGCGGCCCTTCGAGAAAGATTTCGTCCGCGCGCTCTGAAGGAGCGGTCAGAGCTGAATCAGAAGACTCCGGCGCTCCGATCACTGAGGAATCTTTCGGTTTCACTCGACGGTAAAGAACGGGACATTTACCAATTCATTCAGGCAATTCTGAGTGTTCAAGTTGCCTGCGCAGCATTTATTTTTCGCCGCTACGCCCCGAAACGACACCGCTCGCGATTTCACGCGCTCTTTTCAGCCAATGTCGCGCCCATGCATATTCCGTGGCAAGGATCGCGAGTCCGATCGGAATAACGATGAACGCCGGCCCCGGCAAAACCAGGAGCGCAATTCCGATCAGTAACACAGTTACCCCGACCACGGAGACGATTATCCGTCGCACGATCTTGATATTCTCAAGATTCCAAAAGCTGAAGATCCGTCTCATCCAACATGCGAACCGATTGGCTCTTTCATCGCGGGAGGGGCTCGTTAGGACATCGTCGCTCATAATTAAACTGGAGCGGCCTTCAGGAGGAAACGCAACATTCGCTTCAAATACCAGCTCAAGTCCGCAGAGCGAAAAGGATCGCTATCTCTGCTGATTCAATGGTTCAGCGCAGCGCGTAAGCGATCGAGAAAAGGCACCTGCGCCGGATTTATTTTTCGCCGCGCAAGTTCCTCCGAAAAGAAGACAGCCTGATCGATCTCCGGAAATTTCTTGAGCTTGCCCGAACGCGGCGGCCATTCCAGTTCGAACATATTCGATTTCAGTTTGAACCATTCCAGCAAGTCTCCTTCGAACGTCCAAGCGTGCACAATCTTGCCGCCTTTCTGTTTGATCCATCCGAGCGGAATCCAGTCCCCTGACGGCTGGATTCCGAGCTCTTCTTCAAATTCAATCTGGGCCCGCATCAGGAGATCTTCTCCGGGAGCGGCCTCGCCTTTTGGAATTGTCCACGCGCCGTCATCTTTCTTGGCAAAGAATGGGCCGCCAGGATGGACAAGCAGCACTTCGAATTCGTCGTTCTTGCGCCGGAACATGAGCAATCCGGCGCTAACGCGACCTCGCGAAGATTTTGAGCTTTCTTGCACGGCGGTCATCTTACACGGTCCGCTGCGCCCGAGAATCCCACTTTCGTACTTCGAGGGCGCCTCGATACACATATAAAGCCGCGACGCGCGAACTTGCCGGACGAAGCTAATTCGTTCAAAAGGAGTTTGCGGCATGTCGAAGAAAACTGCGCAGCGCAAACCGAATCTCGTTAGGCGGTTCTTCTCGCTGCTTGGGCCGGGATTGATTACCGGCGCGGCGGACGACGATCCGTCAGGCATCGCGACTTATTCCATCGTTGGCGCACAGATGGGCACTGCCATGCTCTGGACGGCGTTCATCACATGGCCGTTCATGGGCTGCGTGCAATTCATGTGCGCGCGCATCGGGATGGTCACCGGCATGGGATTGGGCGACGCGCTCCGGCGAAAAGGTCCACGCTGGCTAATGTTCTTTGGGGCTTTGGCGCTGCTCGCCGCCAACACGATCAATGTGGGTGCCGATCTTTCGGCAATGGCGGACGCCGCCGAGATGCTTAGTGGAATTAATTCGCACGTTTACGTCGTGATCTTCGGTATCGCGATCACATACGCGACCGTTCGATTCCGTTATCACCAGATTGCGACGATCATGAAATGGCTGGCGGCTGTTCTCTTCGCTTACGTCATTACCGCTGTTATCGCTGGTCCTGATTGGGGGCGTGTGTTGCGCGACACTTTTGTTCCATCGTGGCCAAAGAACCATGCCGCCTGGGAAAATCTCGTCGCGATTCTCGGGACAACAATCAGCCCTTATTTATTTTTCTGGCAGGCATCGCAGGAAGTTGAAGAACAAAAAGCAATGGGGCGCCGCCTGCTCGTGCAACGGGAAGGCGCGAGTAAACGCGACATCCTCGATCGTAAAATCGACGTCGGTGTGGGCACATTTTTTTCCAATTTCGTGATGTATTTTATCATCCTCACGACCGCGCTCACTCTGCACAGGCACGGCATCACGAACATCGAAACTTCCAACCAGGTTGCTGAGGCGCTGCAGCCGCTGGCGGGAACTCTGGCATATCTCCTTTACACAGTCGGCATCATCGGCGTCGGCTTTCTCGCCATCCCGACGCTCGCGGGCTCCGCCGCTTACGCATTTGCCGAAACGTTTTCGTGGAAGGAAGGCCTGGACGAACCGTTCCGTGGCGCGCGTCCTTTCTATGCGGTGCTGATCCTTTCAATGTTGCTCGGAATCGCGATGGATTTCCTCGGTGTCAACCCCGTGAAAGCGCTGTTCTGGACCGCTGTGATCAACGGTGTGCTGGCGCCATTTTTACTCGTCGGAGTTCTGATCGCTGCGTCCGACCGCAAACTCATGCAAGGCCAGCCAAGCTCATGGTTGTCGCGAATCGTTGTCGGAATCATTACGCTTGTGATGTTCGGCGCCGCCGCCGCGATGTTCATTTTGTAGAGGGCGTGCTGCTTTTTTCTTTCTCGCCCCAGAGATGGAACGTGTAAGTAAAAACCACGTAGCCGAGCACTTCATGCGGGCTGTCATTGGTCACGTAGATGGCGGGATTGACTTGAAAATCTTTGGTTATGTTCCAAGCAAAGCCGATTGTTGATGAATTACCCGAGCCGCTCTGGAAATCCACCTGGACTCGCCAGGTTTCATTAAAATCGTAGGCATAACCAAGAATCGCTTCGTTGCGATAATCGACATGTGTGGCGCCAACGATGAATTTTTGATGCTCGGTGTAGTAACCAGCTTCGATGAGGGGCTGAGGATCGACGTGACTGTGCGGTGACCAATTCACAAATCCGATCGAGAGCAGGTATGGTTCTTTTTGAATCAACCCGATCTCCGTTCCGAAAATCAGCTCGTTCGGGTCGAAACCTTTGAATACCGCCGCTTCCGCCCACTTGGTTAACCCCAGTTCAGCTTGAATCTGGTACGGATTAGCGATGCGCTTATCCTGAATCTGCAAACTTAAGGAAAGCTCGCCTTCCGGTTGCAAGTCCGGCGTCACGATCTGGTTCAGACCTTTTGTGGTAGCAAACGATGAATGCGCCGCAGTAAGCGCAGCGACCAGAATGAAGGATCGCAAAGCGAGGGAGCGCCAGAGCTGCATGACATGGAGTGGGTAAACGGACGTTACATCGTGAAAGCGTCACATCGTCAATCCGCAACTCAGCGGTGGCGATCGACGGTCCGGAGGTGCTTCCGCGGAATTACCTCGCGACGGGAGCAGCGGGTGGCTGCTCATTCGATATGTCCACCACGCAGCGCCACTGCCCGTCGGCGTCCAAACGCCAGATCGATATTCCTCTGAGATGAACCGTCACTGGCGCACCGTTTGGCCCAGGCACGGTCAGTTCGTCCTTGCCGCGCATGTAGGCCAGCTTGCCGTCCGGTGAGAACACAGGTTTTTCCGACACCCAGTGGATTTTAAATCCGGGAGTATTGAGACTCTCTGCGACATACGCACGAATGGCCGCCTTGCCCTCGAGCACGGGCTGTCCTGGGAAAATGAGCACCGCATCGTCGCTCCAGTACGAGACGATCTTGTCAACATCCTTCCCAGCCGAGGCAAGGTCAGCCCACTCGGCGTCCCGACGCAACAGCTTCGCCTGCTCCGCCGCCGGATCGAAACTACGCTGAGAACAGCCAGCAAGCACCAGGAGAAAAACGAGTAGAGGCAAAGGACGTGACACGGGCACCAAGGTTATTCGCCGCCATAAAACCGGGCAACTTCAAATTGCCGGATCGCGTCCGGGAAGCGATTGGCTTAAGTATTATTCGTTACGCAACGAGCAGCAGAGGTCAGAAGTAGAGTGAGAGTATAGAGGACAGAACCTTTATTGCTCGAGGTCCATCTCGCGACTGGACGAGTCCGTGTCGCCACGGAGACCCGATTTGCTGTCGAGATACAAGACGACAAACGCGATTCCGAGCAACGGCCAGAGAATCCGTTGCAACACATTTAAGCTGAAACTGAAAATATCAAAGCCGTGAGTTCGCTGGCTTTCGGTAAGCTTTTGCAGAAGCGCCTGTGGATCCTGCGTCGTGGTCAGCTCGTGAAAATATTGCTGAATTGAGTTCCACTCTGCTCCGATCTGAATCGCAAGAACAAATGCAAACCAGATTGAGGCGATGAAGACGCCACGCCACAACGGGCGCTGGAACCAAGGAAGATCTCTCCCGCTGCGCGCAAGATTTCTGCTTTGGCTCAATGACTCGACGACGCCGGCATCTTCCAGAACAGCGAACTGCTGCCAGAAAAGAACATTGATGAAGAACCGCCCGAACATCCAAACCTGGAGCGCGAGCAACGCCAGCGCGAGAAAGGGCACCAACAACGAAGATCCGCCAGCGATAAGCATGGCCGCTATTCCGAACGCAAACACCGTTAGCAGGACGTAGACGCCGTAGACGAAGACGCAGAGGATCGCGATGCGCGACCAAAATGTGAGCGCGTTTCGCAGAACAGAAAACATTTTTACTGTGTGACCAGCAGCCAATTCCGCTGTTAGAATCTGAATGCCGGCGATGAAGATCGGCCACGCGGCAAGACTGAGGAGAAGCATGCAAAAGGCAAAGGCTCCCGCAATCAGGGTGCGCAAATCCATTTCCACATTTGGTGACGCGGCGAACGCGGAACTGGTTAATTGCGCGCAGAGGGAAGGCACTGCGATGAGCAGCGTAAGCCCCAAAAATTGCAGGAACCCTTTGCGATAGATTTGGAACGTCTCGAGGAGAATCCCGCTAAAGCTGCGATGCGGCTGTAGCCGAGGATGCTGTCCTCGGCGGGCGCGGTCAACGCCCACAGCTACATCCACCGGACTGGATTCGAAGAGACCGGGAATCTCCGCGGCCGTGATCCAAAGATCGCCATCGGCGCGCCGGACTTGGTTTCCGGGCAGCACGCGCCCTTCCGCTTTCCATTCGCGCAGCGTCTCGGCGTCCACAGGACCGTAATCCTTACCCTGCACGCGCACGATCCATTCTTCGGCCATTTCGCTCATTTAAACGTGATCGGCGCAAAACACTAGTCTCGTAGGGAACGGGCTCCAGGACGGTCCGCTTCGGCGTGCTCGGCGAGCGCGCCGACCGAAACAGAATAAAAACGATGAATCGCAGTGCGCTTTAGTTACCGTGATCGCGTGAAGCTGCTTTTGATCGACGGTCATTATTACGTTTATCGCTCCTTTTTCGCGATTCCGAACCTCTCCAATTCGCGCGGCGAACCGACGAACGCGATCTTCGGATTCACAAAGACATTGCGATTGATGGTGAAACATTTGCAGCCGGGGCTGGGCGCGGTGGTGTGGGACGAAGGCGTGCCAGAGCGACGGGTGGAATTGCAGCCCGCTTACAAGGAGACGCGCAAAGAGATGCCGCAGCTCATGATTCCGCAGCTCGATTTCATCCAAAAACTGACTCCCCTCCTCGGTTTTCGAAATATTTCGCTGCCCAATACGGAGGCTGACGACCTGATGGGTTGCTACGCTCTGGCTGCGTGCAAACGTGATGTGGAGGTGGTGCTCGCCACCAATGACAAGGATCTCTTTCAGCTGGTCGGACCGCGCGTGAAAGTTTATACGACCGCAAAAGCGGATCTCGTTTCACCAAAAGATCCTTTCGCACTCCTGGGCGAGCCGGAAGTGACTGCGAAGTGGAACGTTCCCCCAAAACTTATCGGCGATGTCCTCGCCTTAACCGGCGATTCGGTCGATAACATTCCCGGCATTGGCCTGGGCCGCAAAACAGCCGCCGCATTGATAGGCGAATACGGGAGCCTGAAAGGATTAATGGCGAACATCGAGAAGGTGAAGAATCAGAAGACGCGCGAAAAACTGATCAATGCGCGCGACCAAATTTTGCAGAACCGGAAAATGGTCGAGCTGGATTGTGACATGAAGCTGCCGGTGGAAATCGAGGAGCTCAAGATCAACCCAGATTATCCCGCACTTATCGCAGCGATGGAAAAGTGCGAGTTCAAATCCCTTCTCCAGGAAGTCCGCGACGAGGCGGCACGAATTGCAAGCGGAAGTCAGTCCGAACTGGGGTTGTAAGGTAGTGCAATTCCGCGGCTTGCGAATCAAGGTCACAAGCGAGACGCTTGTGCTACTTTTTTCGTAAATAATTCGAACGCACGCCTGCTTTCGCTGTCCAACTCAACAGGTTAAGGCGATTCGGGTGGTGGCACGTTTTTTCGTATTCGTTGTTTCTCCTTAGCGTGCGCTGCCCGAATCTTTTCGTACCGAACTAAACCCCGCGAGCGAACTGCGAGATTGCCAGATTTCTTTCCGCAAGAGTTTTCATAGAGGCGCGATCTATGGAAGATGAACGTAACCTGTTTGGTGTGCGGGGATTTCCCATCCGCCGGATTGATCACGGCGCCAGTCCAATTTTCCAAGGGGCTAATCGCAATTTGAAAACCTGCAAGGGTGAGCGATGCGTTTATCAAGCGCCTCAGCTGTCCAGCTCCCATGAAGCCTGATTCCTACGATCCAATCACAATCGCGGTCAATGAAGACATTGGCGATGGAGACGTCACGACTGAATTCTTCGTGCCAGAGACGTTACACGTCACGGGGCGCATCATTGTGCGTGAAAAAGCTATTGTGGCCGGTTGCGGAGCCGCCGTGGAAGTCTTTCGACGAGTCGATCCGTCCGTCGATGCGCAGATTATTCAAGCCGACGGGACCGAAGTTACCATGGGCGATGCGATTATCGAAGTCCGCGGATTGGCGCGCTCGATTCTAAAGGCGGAACGTGTCGCGCTGAATTTTTTGCAGCGTCTCTGCGGCATCGCAACGCTGACGCGCCAATTTGTCGACGCGGTCGGAAATTACCCCGTCAAAATTTTGGATACACGGAAAACAACTCCCGGGTTGCGGGCATTGGAAAAAGCCGCGGTGGTTGCCGGTGGCGGCGCGAATCACCGATTTGGTCTATACGACATGGTGCTCGTGAAAGATAACCATCTGACGATTTTTGAGGGACTTTCCAGTTTCGCCGATCGGATTCGCCAGCTACGCGAGGAGCGACACAACATTCGCATCGAAGTGGAGGCTGACGATCTGGAACAAGTTCGTGGCTTCATTGAAGTTGAGGGTATTGACGTAATCCTGCTCGACAATATGACGCCGGCTCAAATTCGGGAGGCTGTCGCGCTGAGAAAAGATAAGATCGAATTTGAAGCAAGCGGCGCCATTACTCTGAAAAACGTTCGCCGCATTGCGGCCACCGGGGTCGATTACATCTCCGTCGGCTCCCTCACCCACTCGCCACGCGCAATTGATATCTCCCTGGAAATGACGCATGTCCCCGCTTGAACTTTTGGATCGCTTAGTCGCCAAAGAGCTGCAAGCAGATCTCAGCGGAGTCGTTATTGGTCGCGAAATTATCGTCCTCGGAGAAACCAGCTCGACAAACGATGCAATTTTACAAATGGCGAAGCGAAATCCAAAGGAAGGCCTGGTTGTCTTCGCCGAACATCAAACCGCTGGCCGCGGTCAACGGGGCAATCGTTGGGAATCGACCGCCGGGAAAGGCCTTTGCTTTTCTATCCTGTTGCGGCCAAGGATCGACATAAACAAATCCCCGCGGCTCACCGCGTGGGCGGCGAAAGCCGTCGCCGACACGATCCAAAACGAATTTTCTCTCAAAACAACCGTCAAATTGCCTAACGACGTCCAGATTGATGGACGCAAAGTCGCCGGCGTGCTCGTCGAAATGCGCGCGCAAGAAAAGGCGCCACATCTAGCCATCGCCGGTATCGGAATCAACGTGAATCAATCGCTGCAAGACTTTGCCAGAGAGTTACACGGCCGGGCAATTTCATTAGCGATGGCCTTGAATCGACAAGTTGATCGCCAGAAGTTTGCTGTCGCAGTCTTGAGGAATTTAGACAGGACTTATCGCGAAACCTTCGGCTCGTAATTTTGCAGAGCGCGCAACTTTGCGAGAGCACGGCCGGCATCGATTTGCTCGCGCGCCAATGCAATTCCCTCGTTCAAATCGCGTGCCAGTCCGGCTACGACAAATCCACCGGCAGCGTTGGCAATCACCATGTCGCGCCTTGGCCCGGTGATCTCTCCCGCAAGAATGCCTCCGATGGTGGCAGCGTTTTCTCGCGCGTTGCCTCCCTGTAACTCCACCACTGGCGCGCGCGGGATCCCGAGCCAGTTTACATCGAGAACAGCCGAAGTGATTTTCTCGTCGTGCAACTCGGCGATCGTCGTAGCTCCGGAAGTCGAAATGTTGTCCATCCCGGCGCTATCTTCCGCGAGCCCATGGACCACCCATGCTCGTTCACATCCGAGCTGCCGCAGCACTTCCGTGAAGACTGTTGGGAGACGGGGCGCGAAAACGCCAATCAATTGTCGCTGTGGCCGTGCTGGGTTCAGTAATGGGCCCAGCAGATTAAAAATCGTACGTGTGTTTTCCCGGGCCAGACGTTCTCGCATTCCCGCGATTGCGCGAAACGCCGGATGATATTGGCGGGCGAATATGAATCCAATGCCCAGGCGCTTAACGCAGTCTTTTAACTGTTCCGGCCTCAACTGAATCGGCACGCGCAGTTCTTCCAGAACATCCGCGCTACCGCAGAGCGATGTAACTCTGCGGTTACCGTGTTTGACCACCACCGCCCCGCCCGCAGCCAAGATAAACATGATCGTCGTCGAGACATTGAAAAGATTGAGCCCGGCGCCACCAGTTCCGCAAACATCAATCATGGGACCTGGCAATTCCGCTGGATCGATCATCGGATCGACGGCGACTTCCATGAGCAGACGAACGAATTGGATAATTTCATCCGCGCTTTCGCCCTTGCGATGCAGCTCGGTGAGAAATTGCACCTTCGCTTGGTCGTCGGTCTGATCTGAAAGCAAAAGTGTCATCGCATAATTGATGTCGCTGCTCGTGAGATCGACGCCGTTTCGCAGTTTTTCGATGAGCGCTTTCACTCTGAATTCAATCGTTGAAGCGCCAAAGAGTTAAGAGGCTAAAGCGGTCAAACGATTCATCTCTTCAACGACTCCATCTCGCGCAGCCAGTCACGATACACTTGCGGCGAAATCTCCGACGGCTTGATCTCGCTGCGTCCGCCCCAGAAAACGTTCGTATAAGAAACCGGAATGCCGCTCGAATGAAGATGTCTATCTATGGCCGCTTTGTGATCGAGGAGAAGTCGTTTGTCCGTGCCGTGCGCCACGGCCATGATGTTGACATTCTTGAATTCCGGGCCGGCCTCGCGCCAGTAACAATGGGTGAGGATGTGATGCCGGCCGACTTCGCCGCCCGCTTCAATCTCCCGCCCTGGTGGAACCGCCCAGTGAAAAAGCGCGTTGAATCGCGTCACACGAAGTCCGCCAGCCGACGGTTTGACATGTTCCAGGAAAGTTGAAAAGCGTCCGATAATTTTTCGCGCGTTCAGTTGCTCGGCTTCACCATAGAATTCATCGAGGGAGAGGCCCGCTTCTTTTGCACGCGCTGCCCAGGGCGTTGGTCGAATTTCTTCCGGAGCGAATTCACGCTTGAGCGCCAGCAAAACCTTCCATTCCAGCTCGCTAAGATCGACAACTTGCACCGGAATCATTTTCGCCGGCGCGTCATTCTTGCTTCCAGGCTCAATCGTTCTTCGGCGAACATGGCCGACACCGAGGGTGAAAATGCCTTTCGCCGGCATAAGGCGGAAGCGTTCCGCGCCAACTTTTTGTGCGAGCAACTCGCAATGTCCCGGTAGCGAAAATCCATGGGGGACTTTAACCGTAGTCCACAATCTGTAATCCGATCCGGCGCTAGCCGTGTCGGTTGAGCGCAGTACAACATGGCCGGAAAAAGGATCGCGCTGGAACATCCACTCGAAGGCATGGTCGGTCTTATCCACAGGAACTTTCCACGCCACCAGCGCCCCGTCAGCGAGATTAGTCGCGAGCAAAGTTTGCCGGACACGCCGGATCGTTCCCGCGCGCAACATGGCGGCTATGCGCGCTATCACGACATCGACATCGACGCCGGAGCGGATTGCGATTTCCTCGAACGGCTCGCGCACGAAACCTTCAATTTTGTCCTCCGAAATAGCGAGGATTTTCGTGTTAGTCGGATCGTCGTGCTCGGTCGGCAGCATGCGAATTAATCCGCTGCTCGAGGAGGCTTGTCCAACAGTACCGCGCAGCCGTTGTGGCGCGGGTATGGCGTCGCGTTCTCGTCAGATCGCACAGGTAAGAATGGCCACAAAGTGACAGCCCGTGCCGACGAGGACGAACAGGTGCCAGACAAAATGAGCGTAGCGCAGACGCTCGTTCACGAAAAATAACACGCCCGTCGTGTAAGCGATGCCCCCGGCCAGAAGCCAGAGCATTGCGGAGACTGGAATCGACAGCGCGAGAGGCCGGATCGCAATAAGAGCGAACCAGCCCATTCCAAGATAAAGACACATCGCCAGTTTTCGATGACGCGACGTCCCGCGCGATACCTTCACGATCACGCCGAAAATGGCGAGTGCCCAGATGAGTCCGAGTATAGTCCAACCCCAAACTCCACGCAGCGGCCCCAGCGTGAATGGCGTGTATGTCCCGGCGATTAACCAAAAGATCGCGGAGTGATCAAATATCTGCAAAAGAGATTTCCCGCGTGTTTGCGGCCAGGCGTGGTAGAGCATCGATCCGAAATACAGCAGCAACATCGTTACTGTAAAAACGATCGTACCGATAAAAAAACGGGTGCTGCCATGGTCGAACGCTGCCGCGAGTAGAATCGGCGTGCCGATTAAGGCCGCGACCAGTCCGATCCCATGGCTGACAGTATTCGCCAATTCTTCGCCCGCCGACTGCGTCCACTTCGGCAAGGCCAGCGGTTCGTCAATGACATTCATCGCGTGGCATCATGGAAAGCGCTTGGAGCAGTTTTGCAAAGCGAAAACAGTATGCAAAATCCCCCTGCAATCGATCCATCATCGTAAGACTAAACGACTGGCGTGGTTTCCTCGGTGCGACGCATCGTGCCCGTCATCGCACGCCTCGTGAGAAAACCGCCAGTCAGCGCACCGGGGACAAAGATTGCAATTAGCCCCAAAACAACTTTCCATCGAGTTAGCGGGTTCATGGTTACAAAAAACAAAGAGAGAGCGCCGAAAGCGATCTTTTTCGATGCCGTCGGAACGCTCTTTTACTTAAGCAAAACGGTCGGCGATCATTATGCGCTTGTCGGCAGCGAGGTAGGCTTGACGCTCGACGCTCAGCAGCTCGATCGCGCCTTCTTCACGGCTTGGAAACAGATGCCACGGCGCGGAGCAATCGACGGGCCACGTGAAAATGATGACAAAGGCTGGTGGCGTGAACTTGTCGATCTTGTGCTCGATCAGGTCGCACCTTCGTTAAGCGAAAT
>Ga0193727_1000667_pt1 | contig 13606 bp, 10 predicted proteins | sample H2c2metaG_FD_143051 | JGI IMG/M metagenome (GOLD analysis project Ga0193727, IMG submission 143051) | Soil microbial communities from a riparian zone of the East river system, Colorado, United States - H2c2 | ecosystem: Environmental > Terrestrial > Soil > Riparian zone | place: USA: East River...
CGCCGTTCCGTGAATTGAGTCCACATACTTGGGATAAATGCTCGGCAGCCCGTGCTTTTGACCCATTCCATTGTTGCTGTGGCACTGCGCACATGTTGCCGGAACATTCAGCGGGTAAACAGCCGATCGTACATCCGCCTTGGGGAATATTGCATGCGCATCCCCATGACAGCTGATGCACGGATGATCCTTCCCGTCCGCGTGCACGCTGCCTTTCAGATCGCTTTCCTCAGTCGCGTGGCAAGTCACACACTGTACGCGCGCAACCTTGTCGGGGTGAGGATAGGTCTTGATGTCCGCATGGCAGTCGCCGCACTTGAGACTGCCATGAATGCTCGCGCTGAACATGCCGCCGTCGACCGCCAGGCTGTGGCCGGCTGCGTCCTTCATGTCCCTGTCGGAGTGACAGGCCAGGCAATCATCCTGCGCATGGAGTCCACCGGGTATGCACAAAATCAGGAGGATAGCGAGCAGAATCGCAATAATCGCGTCGCGGATCTCACCACGCACTCTAGCCTGCGCAGCTTTGACGTCGGCTGGATTTGATTTTGGAGAGTCTCCCGAAGATGCCTGCCCGGGTTGCGAAGTATGAACCATTCCCCCTACGGAACGTGGCTCTGCTTGTGCGGCTTGGTGCATTCTGCCGTCTACTTTCTCTCGGACTTGAGGGCTAGGGGCCCTTCTAAGCCGGGCATTACTCGCGATATCCGCGATGTGCGAAGATCTGTATCTCCTATGAGTAGATGCCTTCTGAGCCTTGGCTGGCAGTGACTCGGGTCACAATCCCTTGTCCATCGAACAGCCCACTTTGTTTCCCACGGAGAGATGCCGGTCACACTTCCGCGCCATCCTGAGGCACGGAAGGTGACCCACGCATCAAAATTCGCTGTCGGCGTGGGGTTCTACGGTCTCTGAAATGAATCGATTGTGAGGAGCATTTACGCGGTGAGGTTCCGCGGACGGCATGGCGTAAGAAATGGACAGATATTGTCCGTCAGTCACGGGTGTTGGGGAGTGGGGACTTGGGGTCGGTTCGCGAGCAAGCCGGCCAACCGAGTGATCAGGTCCTGCATCTTTCTCCCGTCGGCGCCAGGTTCAGGCGCCCCCTTGCCAAGTGATGAGCCGTACGCGATTACTCCATCCCTGAAGTAAAGTCGCCGTTCCCAAGAGGCAGCGTGTTTGAAATTCTGCCATGCACCCGCCGGGGCGTTCTCGGCAAAGTATGCAAGCGATTCGTAGACAAATATGAGTTTGCCGTCTCGCAAGTAGAACTCGGCGGCGTACTTTCCACCAGCAGTGCATGCAAAAGCAACCACGCGCACAAGGTTCGAGCCCACCAATGACCCCTCAACCTCCGTCCCACACGATCCATCGAGCCCCAAAGCACTTTTGGAAGTCAGAAGATACACCCGGGCCGTGTCCTTGCCGTAGAACTCACGAGTCTGCGCCTGAATCTCCGCTTCAACAGTCCGGTCTCCAAACGTCCGTTCCTGGGAATCGGTTGTGCCCCAACTCCACTGGGCAAGAATCAACAAAAGCGAAAACAGTACGAGCACTCGGATCCTCATCCCAGTTCCTCCTCTTCGAGTCATCCCTTCGCCTTCAGAATGAGACCTCCAACGCCTACCCCGAAGACCATTCTGACCGGTTTTCCGCACCCTCGCGTGTCACGATCCATTCAATACGGTGTGGTAGTTTAACAGTTGGAGAAAACGCAGGAATGTCGTCGATTTCGCAGTTTATCAAGCATCACTATCGTCATTTCAACGCCGCGGCCCTGGTCGATGCCGCGAAGGCCTACGTCGATCACCTTGACGCCGGCGGCAAGATGTTTGTCACCATCGGCGGCGCCATGAGCACCGCGGAACTTGGCCTCTCGCTCGCAGAAATGATCCGCCAGGACAAGATCCATGGCATCTCGTGCACTGGTGCAAATCTCGAAGAGGACGTCTTCAACCTGGTGGCGCACGATTTTTACGAGCGCGTCCCCAACTACCGCGACCTGACTCCCGCCGACGAGGCCAAACTCCTCTCGCGCCACATGAATCGCGTCACCGACACCTGCATTCCCGAGATGGAGGCCATGCGTCGGATCGAGAAGGAAGTGCTGAAGGAATGGGTTCGTGCCGACAAGGCTGGCGAGCGCTTCTTTCCGCACCAGTTCATGTACAAAATCCTGCTCTCGGGCGACCTCGAGAAGAGTTACCAGATTGACCCGAAGAACAGCTGGCTGCTGGCCGCTGCCCAGAAAAATCTCCCCATGTTCGTTCCCGGATGGGAAGACTCCACACTCGGCAACATGTACGCCGGCCACTGCATCTCGAAGGACGTTGAGAAGGTGCACACGGTTCGCACCGGCATCGAGTACATGATGGAGTTGGCTGAGTGGTACACCAAAACCACGGAGACCTCGCCGTTGGGATTCTTCCAGATCGCGGGCGGCATCGCGGGCGACTTCCCCATCTGCGTTGTGCCCATGCTGCACCAGGACCTGCAGCGCGACAACGTGCCGCTTTGGTCGTATTTCTGCCAGATCAGCGACTCCACCACCAGCTACGGCTCCTACTCTGGCGCGGTGCCCAACGAAAAGATCACCTGGGGCAAGCTCGGCGAGACGGGTCCCAAGTTCATCATTGAATCAGACGCCTCGATCGTAGCCCCGCTCATGTTCGCCTACATCCTGGGCTGGTAATGTGCTCGATCCAAATCAAAGGCCGCCGGGTAGATTGCTCACCCGGCGGCCTCTTCATTTTTGACTTGTTCATGCAATCCGTTCAGACGCTGAGACTACTGCCAAATCTACTCCACAGCCGCCAGATTCAATCCAATACGCATGCCGTTGACAAGCACGGTGCTCTGATTGATCAGGTCCTGGCTAGTGATCTTGTTATCAAGGAACGCACGAGTCGAAGTTACCGGGCAGATGTAATCGATCGTCTCCGACGCCGTGGCACCGTTCGCCACGTGGTTGACCACGGAGAATTTGTACGCATCGTACTTCGCGTCGGCCGGCAGCGTCTTGATCACATCTCGCAGTCCGGGACCAAGGAAAAGGTCAAAACTCTGTGCCGCACGCTTGTAAATCGATGTGTTGGCTGCATTGAAGGCAAGTGAATTCTGCAGGCTAACGTGCATCAGCGTTTGATCGCCAGATTTCTCCAGCGACGAAAACCTTGCTTGCTCAACGTGTTGATTTACGGCAACATCCACGGGCACCGACGCGACAGGCTCTGCTGTTGCCTCTACATTCGACGCGGCTCTCAGGGCAGTGGAAGCGCGAACAAGAACTGCGGAGTCTGTTGTATCCGGCGCCTCGTGCATCGCGCGGTCTTCACTCGAGCCCGGCTCAATTGGATTGCGTTGCCCCAGCGCTACCCCGAACGGCTTGCCGCTCACAAACAGATCGGTCCTACTCAGAATCTCCTGCCGCGCATCGTCCGTCGTTGCATTCACAAATGCAACCGCGTCAGCCCTGCTGAACACAACGCTTAGGACTTCCCTTCCCTCGAAGCTGTAATTGCTGTTCGAATCGTGCGTATCGTACAGAATCTCAAGTCCGATCGCGTCATAATCATCGCCTGCGGGGACAGTCTCTGAAGCCAACCGCAGAAGCGGGACTCCCGCTCCCATCAAGGTTTGCGTAACCCGCTGATTCTCCGACTTAAGGTCGGCGTCGAAAGCAACCTTGTAGACCCCGGACACCTTCAGGACAATCCGATGCTGAAAGTTCACGAACTCAATTCCATCCCGATCCATCGAGGCCCGCCCAGACTTCGCATTCACGTAACGGGCGAGTTGGAACGGATGAGGAAACTGCATCGAACCGATCTGCTGTTGCAGCGTCTCCAGTTGGGGAAGGTACTTGGATTCAGCCGCTCTGGCCCTGTAGTTCGTTACTTCACTGGGGAGAACTTGCGCGGATACCGTCGCAACAACTCCGGTGAAACATATGCCCGTGAGAATTTTGCTCAAGTTGTAGATAGCTTTGTTGTAATTCCTCATACAATTTACTCCCCAGCCGATTTGGCATTATTTGCAGGTTTCGGAACTTCCGGAGCCGCAATCACTCGAATGTAGGCAATCACATCGTTGATCTCTTCATCGCTAAGGGTCGCACCGTAGGGCGGCATCATTGCCGATTTACCCACGCCGCTTCCGCCGCCAGCGATGATCTTGTGGAGCGATTCGTCGTTCACCTTGCTAAGCACCGCACTATCGTTCAGCAGACCCGGATCCGGCGTAATATTTGAGCGATTGGACGGCCCCGCAGGCGTCGTATCTGCATGGCACCAAACACATTGCTGAGAGAACACGCGCCTGCCCTGCTCCTGGCTATAGTTGAGCGCATAGACATGATCCGCGTTATTCCAGTCAGCCTCGGTCCCAAACGACCCGGACGCAACATATTCTGCGCTCTCGAACTTGGCTTTGGCCATGCCTCCTTTGTGAGGGGCAGGCGGCCAGCACCAACAGGTCTTCGCGAGAACGGTCTTCTGCACAACCGCAGCAAGAGAGAGCGTACCGGCCAGGACAGCGAGATATGCCAAAAGTATCTTCATTATTGACCTCCGCCTTTTGCCGCCGATGCAACGGTTTCGGCCTGAGGAGCCTGCTTCAGCGTCAAGAGATAAGCCGTCAAGTCCTTGATCTCACTCTCGCTCATGGACTGACGCGGCTCTATAGTACCCGGAACCAATGCCTGTGGATTATGCAGCCAAGCCTCAATCCAAGCTGGAGTCAGCCAGTCAGCTACGTTGTTCAGGCTAGGGCCGACGTACCCACCGGAAGAACCAATAGTGTGGCACGACTGGCAACTGTACTTCGTCTCGAATAGCTTCTTGCCGCGATCTGCCATCTCCGCAGTGAATTCAGACTGGCTTACAGCCTTCGGATCAACTTCCTTCTTTAGCAGCGTCGTAGTTATGTAGTCAGCCAGAGTATTCGCATCCTTTTCGTTCATCTCGAAACGAGGCATGCGGACCGTGAGACTCGGACGAATCGTCTGCGGGTTCTTCAGGAACTGCACCAGCCACTCGCGATTAGACCGGCTGCCTTCATAAGTAAGGTCCGGCGCCAGATCCCCGCCATTCCCACGGAAATTGTGGCAAGTATTGCACCTGTATCTCTGGTACACTTCGCCGGCTGCGCCGTCAGGCTGATAGTTCGAATGGCGCCGCTCAACCACCGTCTTCTGCGGCTGGTTAGGTATTGCTGGGCCCGTCATGCTCAACACCGCCATCGTCACATCATCGCGATCCGAATCGCTCATCACAAATCGAGGCATCCGTGGCGCGGGAGTCACTGATGCCGGATTCGTAATCTTCGACTGAATATAGGAGATCATCGAATGCGGTACTACCGCTTCACTAACGTCGAGCCTCTCCACGCCAGTTCTGACAAAATGCACCGAGAAATCCTTCTCGCGAGGCATGCGAGCTTCAAGTACTCGCACTCCGCCCGCGATTCCCATCGCCGATAGATCTGGCCCGAAGTTACTCCGCGGCGTCACTCCCTGGATCACGTGGCACTCGGCGCAACCCTTCTCCACAAACAGCTTGTGGCCTAGTTGCACCTCGCCTTCAGTGGGCGCGCCCATCTGGGGCACATCCTTTAGAAGCTCGGGATCAGTTAGCTTGTTCAAGATATATTGGCTGACCTTATACAGATCCTTGTCTGACCATTCAAAGCGAGGCATCTTCGTGTGTTGAAGATAACCCTGCGGATCATTTAGCCAGGCGACCAGCCACTCGGGCTTGACCTTGCTGCCAACCTTGGTTAGTTCCGGACCGATATCCCCACCGATAACCTTGATCTCTCCGCCACGATCGACCGCGATCGAGTGGCAGGTGACGCAAAACATCTGGTTGAATCGCGTCTGGCCGTCTGCGATGGCAGCATCATCTTTTCCATGACTGCTCACAACCTTCAAGCTGATCCTGGACGGCGAAATGGCCTTGACGCGTTGCACACTCAGATAGGCAGAGATTGCACGTAACTCTGCGTCGCTCAAGTCAAACTTCGGCATGCGCGACTCGGTATCCACACCGTTTACCGTCACGTTGCCGTTGGCATCAGTCAATGTACGCGGCTCATTCAACCACTTGTAGATCCACTCGCGGGACACTTTCGTCCCTACATTGGTCAAATCCGGGCCTAGCATTGCAGGCCGTTCGATGTCCAAAAGCTGGTGGCACGCCGTGCAGTTGTACTTCACCATCAGTTGTCGCCCATGGTTCAGGCGTGGCGTCTGCGCCAGGTCGTCGTGGTGACATGATCCGCAGCTCGCCTGTGAAAACTGCGCCGGAAGTACAGGCTGTTTCCAGGCCAAGGTCTCAGTCGTACTTTTGGCCAACAGAACATGGCCTTCAGTGACTTGCCTCCAGGCCCGCCAGTCTGTCCTCACTTGCCAATAAACGAGGGACACCGCAACCGCGCAGCCGAGCGCCAATACATAAGCAAACCACGGTTTCCGAGATTGCAATGCCCTTCGTAACATACGTCCTCATTCATTTGCAGGAGAATCTGTCCAACGACGAAAGCACTACTTAGTAACTGTGATGTTCACGCTAACCGGACCGCCACTTACGGTAACTGACTGCGACGCAGGCTTGCCCCCCTCGCTGCTTGTCTTCAGGGTGTACTGGCCAGCGGGAACATTCTTGATGACAAAATTCCCTTCCTTGTCAGTTACCGCGAAGTACGGCGTGGGAACAACAAAAATGTAACCCGACATCTCAGGGTGGACATTGCAAAGCAAAGGCACATCGCCCAGTTCCGTAAAGGTGAAATTCTTCGCCTGCCCTTGAGGCCAGGTACCCATGTTGTGCGCGGACTTCTTGTTGTGGCTGATAGAAGGCCAATACACGTTGTGGCCAACATTGTCTTCATTCTTGAAGTCCACCGTCGCCCCCTGCTGGACCACCAGAACATGTGGCACATACGCCAGGTGCGACTGGTTCATAACGGCATGCTCAGCCGGAGCAGGAAACGTCTTCCCGGGGACGCTATCGATGTAGACCGCAATGTTCTCCGCGGACCGCATCCCCTGAGCTGTGACCTTCCCTTTGACATCTCCCGCCCAGGCAGCGCTCGCGACACCGCATGCGGTGAGAAGAACGATTGTGTTTACAACCTTCATGCGTGAAATTGACATATGCTTTTCCGTCTCCTCGATCGTTTTGTTGCGGCCAGCCCAGGCCCGAGTATCTACACGCCCGATTTGCGACGCTGTGGCATATGCTGGCCGAGATGTTACTGTTAGGTCGTTCAAATTCAGATTGCTCAAAGTCAAAGAGCATGTAAAACGTTGTAAAGACTCTCAAACATTCGCGAAGGCCGAACCGACCACTCCTTATTAATAGGCGTGGATCGGTCCGGAGTTGTCACAATTCATGCAATCTTGTAATCGATCCAAGACAATTTAGAAGACGAAATCCACTCCCGCCAGCAACTGATTGGCGCGATAGAAATTCGAAGTTCCAGGAACAGGCGTTTCGTAGTTGTAGGTGTACTCCGCCTCCAGCTTGATATTCGGCCGGACGATGAGATCGATGCTTGGCACAAATGAATTTCTTGTGTCATGCCGCGACACTCCAAGCTGCATGTCGGTTGGAGAATTGACACCGTCGTAACGCATCTTGGCGATCAGCCAGGGATACGCCCAGAATTCCGCTTCAGCGAAGCCGCCGGTGAAGGTGACCGGTGTAGCGGATACAAACGCGCTGCCATCTTCATTCAGCGCCTTGTTGTCATCGTGGCCACGTTCGAAAAGCCCCCAGAGCTCGAAGCGGTTACGGAACTTATAGTCAAATGCGCCGCCCGCTCGGTAAAACGGCTCGTGAATCACCGGCAGGTCCGCAAAGAGCGAGCCGCCCTGATTCAATTCGTTCACGCCGTAGTAGCCAAACCCGTCGAACCGCAGCGACGTATGATCCCGCACTCCCGTGGGCCCCGCCGCCTGAACTTCCTTGCGGACTGCGGAATCCCTTTCCAGATTGAAGCGTTGCGCCAAGTGAACGTAGACATCCTTCGAATTGCGAGAAGTCTCTCCATCGATCACAGCAACGGACCACCAGGTGTTTCCCTTGTTAGGAAATCCTCCGAACTCAATTCCCTTCTGCCCATCAGCTAGAGCCAGGGGGTTTGACGTCGTTCCAGTCGCCGGATCAGCATTGGCTGTCTCCGTAAAGATCGCATAGTCCGACAGGTTGATCGTGCGTGCCTGGGTGAATGGAAGATCGAGTTCAAATTGTCCAAAGCGAACGTTCATGTCGTTCTGGGGAATGTGCAAAAAGCTAAACAAATTGTTAGCCTTGATGAAGCCATCTCCCAGTCCACCATCTGCTCCAGAACCGCCCGTTGAAAGATCATCGTCGATCCAAAACGAAATCGATGGCCCGAAGCTTCCAGCTGCAATCATCGTGACCGTGTTAGGCGTGAATAGCGTAGTCTGCGGAACATACGCACTCGGGTCTTGCAGCTCGGCAGGCAGCTTGCTGTTGTAGTTGGCGTAACCGGAGTAGCGGAAAGCAATCGGAATGTTCGGCAGTTCTCCGGGATAGATGGAGTACGGGAACGTCTCCTTCTGCGCCTCAGCCCCCAGCATCAACGGCGGATCCTTCACGAACTGATCGTCGTCCTTGGGGAATTTGAATCCATTCATCTTGAACGCGCGGCCAAAGTCGTTAAGCTCAGGCCAATTGTTGTGACAGGTTGCGCAAGCAGTTTTATACTTTCGCGCGAATGCGGGGATCGCCTTTACACTGGGCGCCGCACTTAGAAGAATTATGCCGACGATAACCGATACGATGCCCTTGGCAAACAGCAGCTTTGCTATGCGGTTCATTGTGTCTCACGCCTCCTCCCCCGAGACAATCTCAAAGTGCTAAATTCGAGATCATCGAGTAGCCCTCCTGATGATTTAACTGCTCACTTTCGAGCGCCGGGAGGTCTACTTTCGCAGGGTACAGGTGAGACGTTACCCTTTCGCGGTATTGAGCTAACTTGTTCGCCAGCAATGACCTTGTAAAGACTTGTAAAGTGAACAAATCGTCATCTTCGACATCGTTATATCATTGAAATATCAATCACTTATTCTAGCTACTTATCTATCTTCGTAATGAAAGACATGAGACTCATTCGTGCGATTGAGCAATGTCGACGGTGCTTGAAGGCGCACGTCTTTTCGTCGGTGAAGGATATAAAGCGGAGAGTTACAGACGAACTAACTCGCCCTTCTTCTCGAACTGGCGATGAAGCAGACCTGCAGTTATAAGAGTTTGGATTCCGAGAAAAAGCATGTAGCACGAAGCTGCAGTAACAGCACTAAGCTTGCCTACTCCGGAGCGAGTCGCGAGAATAATTCCGATTGAGCATGTCGTCCCGCCAAATAGGCAGAGAATTGCTGCCCTGCTTCGCAAGGAGCGAAAGTCCATGGCTAGCCCCACGCACCACAAGCCCCAGAACAGGCCGTGTAGCCCGGCCAGACTCAGCAGCAAGGAGAAATCTTCGGTCGAGGACTGAAGAATCCAACACACGAACCAGCACACAACCGAGAATGTCCAGGCAAGCAGATATATAGCCACATTGCGCGTTGAATGTATTCTGGCTCGCAACACGCCCACAAACACGCTCGCGATCACAAGGCAAAGCCCGGTAAATACCTCGGCCAAAAGGTATCCAAGCTCCTCCCTCATTGGATTGGTCATAAATGTGCCTGACGCACTAAGCGCCATTCCAAGGCAAATCGTTAGCACCCCGTACGTCACCAACGAGGGATTGCCCACCTTCGAAGTATTCAACATATGGTTAATCTCCCGCCCAGTCCAGTTTCCGGGCAACTTCGCGAATCTGATAAGTCTCTGACTTCTTCAGCGAACAATCATTGCAGTAGGGCAAATTCGCCCATGTTATTCCCTTGAGCATCGCGAATGTCGCATGGGAGTCGTTTTGAGGCGCGGCTTGATACGGTAGTTTTACATTTACATTACAAGTAGCTTGATATAGAGCAAGAAGCGGCTTGTCCAAAAGAGAACTCATCCGCTCGGTACGCGGCAAGTTGGTCTTTGAATAATGCGAGAAGGGAAAGTATTAGTTGTCGCGGCGGCGGCGCTGATGCGTTGAGGGTATGTTCATATCCTCGCGATACTTTGCCACGGTTCTGCGCGTGAGTTGGATTCCCTGCGCTTGTAACATCGCAGCAAGCTGATCGTCCGTCAGCGGATGGCGAGCGTCTTCGTCTTCGATCAACTTGCGCACTTTGCGCTTCAACACCAGCAAGGGTGTATCTGCCCCCTCCGGTCCATTCGAGCCTTCGGAGAAGAAAAACCGCAGCTCGATTACTCCCTGGGGCGTGTGCGCGTATTTGTTCGCGACCGCGCGACTGATCGTGGAAGGGTGAACGCCAATCTCTTCGGCAACTTCCTTGATCATCATCGGTCGCAGCCCTTCAATTCCATATTCCAGGAAGTCCTGCTGCCTCCGGACGATTACATCGCACGTCCGTAGAATCGTGCTCTTTCTCTGAGCGATGTTGCGCATGAGTTGCAGGGCCGATCGGAAGCGCTCTTTGACGTATTCCTTTACCTCGCGCTCCGTGTTGCTTGACACCAGCATCTGGCGGTAGCGCCGGCTGAGCCGCAGGCTGGGCAGGTCCTCTTCATTCATTGAGACCACCCATTCGCCTCCGCGCTTCACAAACACCACGTCCGGCTCAATCAGCCTTGTCTGCTCGCGGTTGTACATCCTGCCCGGGCGAGGATCCAGCGTGCGGATAAATTCGATCGCTTCGTGAACATCTTCAACGGACGTCTGCAGCACCTTCGACAGGTCCTTCACGTCGCGTTTCTGCAACAGTTGAAGATGTTTGTCAACAATCTCCGCAGCCACCGTCATCGCGCAACGGCGCTTCTCCAACTGCGTCTCCGCCTCAGAGCGCAAAGCGTCTTGCGGATCACCTTCGTCTTCGGCGTCGACCTCAGATTGGGATTCGGTTTGTGTCGCCTGGCGGCGCGCACACATTTGTGCGAACTCGGCCTGCTGCGCCGCAATCTGTATCAGAAGGCATTCACGCAAATCCCGCGACGCAATTCCGGCGGGGTCGAGGTGCTGGACAAGCTCAATCCCCTGGCGCACCAGCAGTTGACTTTTCTCGCTTGCCTCAAGCTCTGCCTCGCCGTTAGCTGCGGGCTTCGCCAACACGTATTGATCGTAGGCCGACGCCAGTTCATCTTCGCTGGCGGCAAGGTAGCCATCTTCATCCAGGTTCCCGACTACAAATTCCGCCACGGCAGCAAGCTCGGGCTCCAGCGTCAGAGCTCCCAGCTGCCACGCCAGGTGATCGGACAGCGTCGTGGGTTGCGATAGAAAATTCTCGAAAGAAGGCCGTTCGTTTTCCTCGTACTCCGGCTGAGTTCGGAATCCGGGATCCAGATATTCCTGGAAATAGGAACCAAAATCGACTTCGTTGAAAGAATCTTTCGGCGGTGCCGCCGCTTCTTCCGGTCCCCGCTCCAGCAGCCGTTCCCGGCCAGCCATCTCATCGAGCATCGGAACCGTCTCGTCGATCTCTTCCAGGACGGGATTTTCCACCATCTCGGCATCGATCATCTCCTTCAACTCCAGCTTGTTGAGCGCAAGAACGCTCACCATCTGCATCAGGCCCGGAGTGAGGACCTGGCGTTGTGCCACCTTGAGACTCAATTTGGGTTGCAACAGCGCCATATTAGGAATTACCCGAAGACTACCCCAAGTCTAACCGCTCCACCATGCCCCAAAAGCGGGAATCGGCTCCAGCCCATCCTGATGTCCCAAAGTGATTTAGTACCAATTCGGAACATCGTCAATGGTTCCAGCTTCCTGAAGCTTTCCCTGCAGTAAACCGTGTCCCTGGAATCCTGCCGAGTCTTTTGTTTCAAGTCGGCCAAACCTCGCGTCAATTCAGCGAAAATCCTTCGCCCAGGTAGATTCGCCGCACTTCAACGTCATTTCCCAATTCATGGGGAGTACCGGCCCGAAAGATCCGCCCTTCAGCAATAATGTAGGCGCGATCCGTCACGCTTAGCGTCTCCCGCACATTGTGATCCGTAATTAGGATGCCAATTCCGCTGGCCTTCAGTTCGAAAATGATCTTCTGCAACTCCAGCACTGCAATCGGATCGATCCCGCTGAACGGCTCATCCAGCAGAATGAACTTCGGCTGGATACAAAGCGCACGCGCAATCTCAACCCGCCGGCGCTCACCTCCCGATAGCGCATACCCGCGGGTTACGCGAATATGGTTCAGGTTCAACTGGCTGATCAACCGCTCGGTCCGCTTCCGCCGTTCGCGGTAACTGAGCGGCTGGCCCTCCAATACCGCCAGAATGTTGTCTTCCACCGTCAGCTTGCGGAACACCGACGGCTCCTGCGGCAGGTAGCTGATGCCGTAATTCCGTGCTCGCAGATACATGGGCACGCGCGTGATATCGGCATCATCGACCTTTACCGAGCCCGTCTCCGGCGCCACCAGCCCCACAATCATGTAGAAGCTCGTGGTCTTGCCGGCGCCGTTCGGCCCCAGCAGCCCCACCACTTCTCCACGCGAAATCCTCAGGTCAACTCCGCGTACGACCTGGCGGCCTTTATAAGTCTTGCCGATCCCGTCGGCGATCAGTGTTTCCATTCCCGTCGCGAACTCAACTCTCGAGCGGACGCCTGCCGCCGTCCTTTTGGTGCAATCTTTGTTTCATTTCATCGCCACAATCAAGACCCATCGCCATCAATTGGGTGCGGTTGTTTCCGTAGTCGTCTTTTGCCCCTGGCCTTCGATACTGACGCTATCATCGCGGCTATTGAAAATCAAAGACTTCCCGGTGACGGTTCCGTGCGTTGGGTCGCTCAGCTGCGGTGGTTCCAAAGCCGTTCCCGTCAGCACATACTCGCCGCTTTCGCCCGAGTACACCAATTGCTCGCCGGTGCCATGCCGGCCTTGTGAATTCACCACTACTCGTCCACTCGCCGTCAGGCGATCCACCTGGGCCGACCCGCCGTTCGGGGCCGCATGATTCCCCGGCGGGAGGAGCACCAACTGTACCTCGTTGGACGTCGTATGCACCTCTCCGGTATCAGCATCCACGCGTCCCGCCGCGCCGCCACCAAGGGTGGCTTTTCGCTCCGCCTGCGAGTACTTCAGCTCCGCAGCTTTAATCCGGACAACCGACGGCGTCCCTTGCTTCCCATCCTTTGGCTTCGACCCCAACGCTGCGCTCCGGCCATTCCCGTTCGCGCTCATCATGACCACATTCACCGGTTCAGCTTTTCCCGCACTCTGAGCCACCAGGGTCTGCCGTGTGCGATTCAGCACAATCACCGGCGCCGTAACCGAATTCGCGTCCTGCCACAGTCGCGCATGTCCCCGGAATGTCGCCTCGCCCGTCGCCTGGCGAAGCTGGGCTTCCGCGGCAATCACGTGCGCTGGCCCTACCCCGCCAAGTCCGATCGCTCCCTGCCCTTTCGCATTCCCCTTTCCCTCATTGAGCCACGTCGTTCGCACATCGCCCCGCGCAAACGCATCGCCGGATGCCTGCGAAACGTCGACCTTGTTGGCCGTCATCTGGAGCCCGCCATC
>Ga0193727_1000668_pt1 | contig 13603 bp, 9 predicted proteins | sample H2c2metaG_FD_143051 | JGI IMG/M metagenome (GOLD analysis project Ga0193727, IMG submission 143051) | Soil microbial communities from a riparian zone of the East river system, Colorado, United States - H2c2 | ecosystem: Environmental > Terrestrial > Soil > Riparian zone | place: USA: East River...
TGTCGGAGGAAGTCGCCGCCCAGTATCCCGCTCTGCTCGAAACCGGAAGTCTCGTTGATCGCGCCGAAGTCCAGGACCAACGCGCGCAAATTGTTCTGCTGCACATCGGCAACCTTGCAATTGCGTATGAAGAGCATTTGAACGTTCTCGGTTATGCCCGCCGCCCCGATCACGCTCGCGGTCTGCCCCTTTATTATTCGATCGTGCATCTTGAGCCGCTCGACGGCAGCCGCCGAGATCACCGAAGAACTCGCGCCAGAATCGAGTATTGCGTTGATAATATTGTAATCGTCGAACTGAGTCTCGATGCTGATCAGCCCGTTCTGAGTAGTGCGAAAAGGGACAACGGTAACGCCCGGCATCACCGCCACTTGCGAGGGCCTGTTGTCGTCGCGCTCGAGCCTGATCCGATTCTCTTTGTAGTCAAGCTGGGTCAGGAAGTGCGAAAGAATCGACAACCCAATGAAGCCATCAGCGCGTTCTTCGGGCGGCCGGTCCTTCGCGCCGTGAAACGGACGAACGAAGCACGGCACCATTCTTACTTTCACATCGCCGAGCTGAAGCGTCTTGATCAGACCGTAGATGATCGGGAACTTGCCGTCACCGCCAAGTCCCTGAGACTTCCCGCCGCGCGCCAGTTCCGAAACGCCCAATCGTTTGGCGGCCTCCTTGCTCATAACGGTGAAGCCCGACCCGGTGTCGATCACGAAGTTCGTGTCGCGGCCATTTACCTTCAGGTGAACGTAGGGCCGCCGATCGCTGCCGAGCAGAAACGGGACTTCGGACTTTAGCGGCCCGCTGATCTGATGCACCCGCAAGCCCGCCAACTGCCGATAGAACGAGACCAGCCCGCGAATCCGGTCGCGCCGCTCGGTGTCGGTCTTGGGAGCTACTTCGAGGTAAAGCTCGTAAGCCTCAGCGGCTTCTTTGAAGTCTTCAACGCGCGACGACGAGCGCGCGTAGGTGATGATGTAGTCGGGCTCGCTGGGATCGAGATTGTGCGCGTAGAGCGCTTTCACTCGCGACTCTTTGAGCCGTCCCTCGTAGTAGTCAACCTCCGCCGCGCCGCCCCAGGCAACGGCCTCCTTCGGATCGAGGTTGATCGCTTGCTCAAGCTGAATCACCGCCAGGCGCACAAATCCAGACCGCAACAGCGATGTGCCTGCAAGCGCGTGCGCGCGAGCATTGCTTGCATTGAGCTTGAGTACTTCGGCGGCTTCGTCGAAGCAGTGCACGTAGTCTGCCAACTTCCAGTAGGCGAACGCAGCGCCCAGCCGCGCTTGAACGTCTGTGCCATTCTTGTCGATCATCTCGCGGTAGAGTTTCAGCGCCTTTTCAAACTCTCCCGCTCGAATGGCTTTTCGACCTTCGCGCAGCGGCTTATCGTTTCCGGAGTCGCCCGAGTCTTCGCAGAGGACCACCCCCACCGAACTTAGAGCCGGCGACAAGACCATCGTTGCGATCGCGAGGCAGAGGACTCCAACCCTTATTATCCTTTGCAATATTGAAGCGCCCTTAACACCGTAGACCTTCATTTCAAAATCTCCCCGGTCTTCGTGTACCACAAGAGCAAGTCGAGCTCGTCGAAATCGATTCCGATGGATTCGGAAAACCGCTTCACCTTCTCTTCAATCGCGACGTAACCGTTTTTCGTCGCGGGCGGCCTCGGGCTGTCGATCACGCTCAGCTCGGTCAGCCGCGCCAGCAGGTGCTTGTCAAGTATCGCGTACCCGCGATAGCCGACGTTCCGAAGGAAATGGCTCGCTTCTTTGTAGCCAAGCCCGCGCACGTCGCGATTCGCCGCAAAGAAGTCGCGCCTCTCGTCGGCGGTTTTGAAGCTTCGAAGCTTCTCCCTGAGTTGCAAGCCGCAATGCGCGCGCAGATACTCCCGGGTCTCGAACACATAAGCCCCGCGCGCGTTCGGGAAGCGATGCCTGCTGGTCAGCGCTCGTTGGATATGTTGCTTCGAGCCGCGCATCAACACCGGCCGGACGCTTTCGACCGATCGCAAGCCCATTCGAGCGCTTGCTCCGGCGGTGAAGATGCAGAAAGTCAATTCTTCAAACAGCTTCTCGTGTGAAGCCGTGCGCCCTACATGGGCGAACTCGGACAGCCTGGCTCGGATTTCTAGGCGCTTCTGGAGGTAGATGCGTTTCAGCTCTTCGACATTCAAGCCGGTCGTCCTCTCGGACTGTGCGCGCTCGTAACGATTCTAGGAGCGCACCTGATGAATGTCAATCGCGCGCAATGTTGCGGATTAAGTTCTTAGCGGAGCCGCGCCGAACTCAAACCAAGGTTGTTGACCGTGTGCTAAAATCGTGGCGCAATTTGGGTCAGCAACGAGTTCAGTGATGACCATCCGCGCCTTACTGTCAGCGATCCTTTGTCTTACCGTTGCTCCAGCGACCTTCCGGGCCTCTCAAGCTGAACGCCAGCCGACTCAGAAACAAATCGTCCGGTCGCTTGAACGAATAAACTCGCGGGCTGAGTTCGACCGGCTGGCGCGGGTTTATTATCGCGGACGTTTCTATGCGTTGCCGCACGCCATGTTTGTCATAGACCGGCGCGCCCGTGATCGCGTCTATTACGTAAACTCAAAAGCGTACAAGTTTCACAAAGACTTCGTAAACGCGACCTACCTTTCGCTCGAGCGAGGCCGCGCGTTTTACGAGAACAACTACTTGAATCCTCATCGACGGTTTATTCTCGGCACGATTGCGTTTCAACCTGCGGCCGGCAAGTTCACCTTCGAGTTCTGGGAAGGCGATCGGCTTAACCGTGAATTGCTATTGGAAAGCTACGCAGCGCTGAGCAAGAGTTTCTTCGCGGCGCTTTTTTTCAAGCCGAACTCGCTCGCGCAAGAAGAACCAGCGGCACAGTTGAACGCAGAACCTGGAACATCGGCGGTCCCGATCCCGATGCTGACGGCGAGCGAGCTTGCCGTCGATCAACAGTACCAGCCGCTGAACATCGGCGCGGGCATCGGTCAACTCAGAATCATCGATCGCGTCACTTCGGAGACCGTCATCGATCGCAACCAGATCGTGATCTTCAAGGAAGCGCCCGTGCAACTGACTCCGCTCTCGGGAATCATCACGACCGAGCCGGCCTCGCCGCTGTCGCACGTCAACATGCTCGCAAAGTCCTGGGGAATCCCGAACGCGCACATCAAAAACGCCGACCGTCTATTCAAACAACTCGAAGGTAAATACGTGCGTCTCGAAGTCGGCGAGAACGAGTATCACCTTGTGCCTGCCAACCCCCGCGACGTCGAGGAGCGGAATCGTGAATGGGTAAAGCGCGGCGATCTGGTCACGCCTCGCGCCGATCTGAGCTACGACCGGCTCGTGGATCTGAAACAACAGCGTTCGCGCGACGCCATTCGAGTCGGCGCAAAATCCGCCAACCTCGGCGAGCTTATAAACGCGCGAGTGGCGGGGCTCGCGGTGCCGCCGGGATTCGCGATCCCGTTTCGTTACTATCAGGAGTTCATTCGGCTGAACAACCTGGAAGGGCGAATCGCATCGGCAGTCGAAGAAGATCGCTTCGTTCACGATCCAACGTATCGCAAGGCTCGGCTCGCCGAGATTCGCCAGTGGATTCAGGCCGGCAGGCACGACGACAGTTTCAAGGAGAAGTTGCTGCTGAAGGTCCACCGCGAATACTCGAGCAAGGGTTTGTTCGCGCGAAGCTCGACAAACGCCGAAGATCTGCCGAACTTCAGCGGCGCCGGCTTATACACGACGGTGCCGAATGTGCGCGGCGATCAGCAACTGCTTGAAGCGATCAAAACGGTATGGGCTTCAGTCTGGAACTATGAAGCATATGAAGCGCGCGAGAGCTTCGGAATGAACCACTTCGGCGTTTATCCGGCGGTGTTGATTCAAGAGGGCATCGACGCCGACAGCGCCGGGGTCGTCATCACTGCGGACCCTTTCGACCCGGAGGATCGAGGAGCCGTTTACATAAACGCCAAGCGCGGTCTCGGCATAAAGGTGGTTGAAGGCCGAAGAGTCGCCGAGCAAGTGATCTATCGCACGCGCTCGCGGACGATTCACGTGCTTACTCGCTCGGACGAGGACACGATGCTTGCATTTGACGAACTTGGTGGCGTGAAGGAGTTGAAGATCGAGCAGCATCGCGCGGTGCTGACGGACGAGATGGCGCGACGACTGGCTCGCTCGGCGCTTCAGATCAAGCGTGTTTTTGGCGGAAGAGATCAGGACATCGAATGGGTCTACTCACGCGACCGGTTATTCATAGTGCAGTCGCGTCCCTACATCGAAGGAAGTTGAGAGCCCGTGTCTCTACAGGCGGAAATTGAAGGTGATGGTTCCAATAACTTTGACAGGCTGGCCGCTTAGCAGGGTGGGAGTGAACCGCCATCTCTTCGCGGCCTCGATCGATGTCCCGACCAACAGGTCGGGGCCACACACAGCTCTCGCATCAGTCACGTGACCGGTCTCGTCTACGGTTACTTCTACGATAACTGTTCCGGAGATTCGCCCATACTTTGCAGCGGCCGGGTAAACAGGCTCAGCTCGAAAACTGGCTTTGCCTTGTAGAACTTCTCCAACAACCTCGCCGGGATCGCGCTCGTGCAAGATCATTCCCGCGCGCAGTTGCATTCCCGCCGACTCTTGTTTTTCGCCGGTCGCTAGAAGCGCACAGGCACACTTCTCCAGCAACGCCCCGACCCCTTTGGCATTCGCGCCGAGGGTCTTTTCCATTATGGGCAGAGCTCGCCGATAAAAACCAACTGCCTTGCGGGCATCGCCCGTCTTCTGGTGAAACTGGCCTATCGCGTACAGTGACTCACCAACCTCCTTGCTGTCTGCGCCGACTGTTTTTTCGCGTATAGCCAGCGCGCGGTCGAAACACTTCTCGGCCTTACTTCTGTCGCCGGAGCCATAACTAGACCAGCCGAGTTCGTCGAGGAGATCGGCCACCCTAGGGTGATTAGCGCCAAACGCTTTCTCGTGAAGCGTCATGCTTCTCTGATAAAGACTCGCAGCCTCACCGTACTGTTTCTTCCCGAAGTAGAGACTAGCGAGATTCTTCAAAGCAATACCAACCAACAGGTGATCGCGGCCCAGAGCCTTCTCGCGAATCTCTAACGCGCGCCTTGCGAGAGGCAATGCTTCGTCAAACTTGTCTTGATTGTAAAGGACGACAACCTGCTGGCTGAGCCTATTCGCTTCCGCAAGCTCAGCCGAGTTAGCAGTCTGTTCCTGCCCGTTGAATGGCGCGTCGGAGCCGGCTGCGCTGGATACCATGTTGACACAGAGCAGAATCAGGACTGTGAGGCTGGTCCGCCTATTCAATTCGATCCTTTCTAAAGGACGATAATGCAGGTCCTAAAACTCAATACTCGAGCTTCCAATCGAACGTCGCGTCCGTCACTCTGTGATGAATGACTGCGCTATGATAAACCCGAGCGTTGGGAGACGCCATTTGAAAACGGCATAGACTCCTTTTAGTGTAACCCTCGCGCGAGGCCAGCCGTCTCTGTCATTCTTCCGGGTCTTCACGTGTGTCGCGGACATCTAGTTTGAAGCTTAAGGGCCTTTGCGCCACAACTCCAGGGTGGAAAACCACACTTCGAAGGGCTGAGATGAATAAGAACTCGCGCAAGGACACCAACGAAATGGCACACAATGCACCCGAAGATGGACTGGGCCTAGCTGTTTGCTCCCGCCGGATTGCCTGTGCGATACTCGGCTCGGCAACAGACCAGAGTGGCAGGTGAGTGGCAACAAAACTTTTGATTTCGGCTTCTTTACTCCAACTCAGATGCGCGGCGACTCTGGCATTGCGACCTGCGCAATTGGCCGGCAGGCCGGGAGTTTTCACGGAGGTATCACTATGCACGCCAGAATAGTTTCAGTCATTCTCAGTGTTTGCCTGTTTGCGTCTTTCTCACTCGCGGACCCGCAGCAAAGACAATCGCCTCGCAAGGCGAAACCGGCCGAGCAGAAACCGCCGGCTTCGAAGCCGGAGACAAAGAACGCGGACCCAACTGCAGCAAAGCCCGGCCCGCAATCACCGACCAAGACTGCGAAGGCTGACAATCAATGGGCGCTGGTAGTCGGGATCAGCAAATATCCCGGTCAAATCCAGAGCTTGAATTTCCCGCGCGACGACGCTCGGGCGATCAAAGACTTGCTGGTCACCGCCGCAGGCTTCTCTGAAGATCACATAAGACTGCTGACCGACGACGGCGCGGGGGACCTGAAGGCGACGAAGCAGAACATTCTGGCCGCCGTTGATACCTATCTTGCGCCGCGCGTGCAGCCGGGGCACGAGGTAATCGTTTTCTTTGCGGGACACGGGATCGCTCAGGGCCTGGGCCAGCAAGCTAAGAGCTACTTCCTGCCGGTCGACGTTGATGCCCAGTCAAAGGAAGCGTTGGAGCGAAGCGCGGTCGATCTTGAAGACTTCGCGCGCAGACTCAGCGCATTGAAAGCTTCGCAGTTTTCGATATTCATCGACGCCTGCCGCGAAGATCCCTTCCCGGGCCGCGGCATAAAGGGCAACACGATGACCGATGTGATGAGCCGCGGTCTGCGCATCACGCACGCCGATTCCACGACTGCCCAGGCGGCGCCGGTTACTTCGATCGTCTTTTACGCCTGCCAGGTTGGCGAGCGTGCTTACGAAGATCCTGAATTGAAGCACGGCGTTTTCACTTATTACATCCTGTCCGGAATTCGAGAGATTGCCAACAGGCCGGACGGCCGGGTAGATGCCGGCCAGCTCGCAAATTTCCTGCGCGACAATATGCAAAAGTGGAGCGCGGAATTTCAGAAGCGCGCGCGCTACGCTGTGGAGCAAACGCCTATGATGGTGGCGACTGAAGTCCACGGCCCGATGTTCATCGTGCGCATAGCTCAGATTGCGGCGAACCCCCCGTCGCCGCCGACCACCGGATCGATCACTCTGATCACGTCGCCCAAAGATGCCGCGGTGAGCTTGAACGGCAAAACGCTGGGCACGGCGCCGATCGAAAAGGATCTTCAGCCGGGCGAGTACGCGGTGCGCGCGGAGGCACAGGGTTTTCAAGCAACCGAAACAAAGATCACGGTTGTCCCAGGCTATCACCAGGAGTTCACGATTACGTTGAAACCGACCGGGACAAATGCGAGCTATGAAAAAGGAGTCCAGTTCGAAGCTCAGAAGCTCTGGCCGCAAGCAGTCGCTTCCTACGAGCAAGCCGTGCGCGAAGACCCGAGCCTGATAGCGGCCTACGAGCGCCTGGCGAGGGCATATACGGCGGCCGGGCGTTACCGCGACGCAGTGGACTTGCTGATAGCGGCTTCGGACAAGTCTCCCGATAACACTGCGCTGCTTGCACGACGCTCACGCGCACTCGGCACTTGGGCTTTGCAAGGCGAAACCCCGGACGCATCCATCAATCCAAGACCGGATAAAGCTGTCAGGCAGAAAGACGCGGGCAGAGAAGCAGTGAGAACGGCGGAACTGGCCGCGAAGAAGGCGCCTGATCTTGCGATTGTGTATCTTGCGCTTGGTTATGCGTATGCACTGCAGGCAAGCGACCAGGCAAAAGCAGTGTCGGCATTTGTGCGAGCTACGACGATTACGCCCGATGATCCGGAGGGCTACTGCGGAGTGGGCTACAGCTACCGCCTTTTGAAGCAGTATCCGCAGGCGATACCTCAACTGAAGAAGGCCATCGAGCTGCGCTCCGACTACTACGAAGCGCATCGCGAGCTGGCTTATTGCTATCACGCTTCCGGCGACACCGATCAGGCGATCAAGGAGTACAACACGGCGACCGGCTATCGCAGCGAGACCGACAACTCGGGCGAGATGGCGGGCAATCATCTTGCTCTGTCCGCGCTATACACCGAGAAGGGGCAGCAAGTGGGCGGCACCGAGGGACAGGCCATTTCACAAGCCGGAAAGGGCCACGAAACAGAGGCGCGAGGCTACGACCCCACACTTAAAGCGGCGATGAAGATATTGATGAGCAGCGGCGTGTCGTCTCGGATGACGAGCTACTTGCCGTCGGAGGTACGCTCGCTTGTGAATGAAAAGAGCGTGACCGTCCCGGGCGGGATCAGGATACCGTTTGGGAAAAAGAAACCGTAGCGAACTGGCGCTTCGGAGACTCTCCGGTTCAACAGCGGGAGTTTGCAGTTTGCCGCGAGCGCCGGCGTTCTATCGATAGGTCGCTCCTACGGAGCTACGGTTTTGCCGCAGGCGCCGGCGTTCTATCGATAGGCCGCTCCTACGGAGCTAACGGTTTGCCGCAGGCGCCGGCGTTCTATCGATAGGTCGCTCCTACGGAGCTACGGGCACGATCCGCAAACTTCGTTGAAGCTATGCAATCTTGCGCAAGCCATCCACTATGCTGATCCGAGCCGCGTTCCAGGCCGGAATTCCGCCGCTCACAAGCCCGATCAACGCAGAAGCGCCGAGCGCAAGAACGATGGTCCCTGTGTCAATCCTGAAATTCTGCAAGAAGATCGCCAGTATTTCCCCAAGCCCGACAAACTGATAGATCACCTTCGCCGCAACCACCGCCAGCGCGCCTCCCAACAACGCAATCAGCACGGACTCTGAGAGCACCAGTGCCAGAACAATACCCGGTCTGAAGCCAAGCGCTTTCATCACCGCGATCTCGGTGAACCGCTCCCGCGCTGACATCGCCATCGTGTTTCCCGAGATCAACGTGATCGTGAAAACGACGACCAGACCGATGCCCGCGATCAAGCCCTTTACGTTTCCGAGCATCGAGACAAAGCCGGCAGCGAAGGCCGCTTCCGTCTCGGTCTTGGTCGGCGCCGCCGAGTTCGCAAACATTCGGTCGATCTCTTCCATCACGCGCGGTGCGTTCTGCGGCGAATCGAGCCTCACACGGTACGTGCCGACAATACCCGGTCTGCCGAGCGCTTCCTCGACATACTCGCGGTGAAAGTAGAAAGCCGAATCCTGAGGGCCGCTGTATATTCCCCGGATAGTGAGGCTCGGATTGACCGGATAGGCCGCGCCCTTCAGCTCAATCACGTCGCCGATCTTCCAGCCGTACTTGTCGGCGATCTTCTTGCCGGCGATCGCGGCGGTTCTTTCCCGTTGAAACGCGGCCTTCTCCTCCGGCGAGATCTGATATTCAAACTGCACGTCGAAGATCGTCTTGGCGTCAACGAAGAACTGCGCAAACGAATATCTGGGCTTGTCTTCTTTGTAGATGCCGCCGAACCAATTGGCAGGACAAATCGCGACCACGCCCGGCACTTGCTCGATCTTCTGGCGATAAGATTCGGGCATCGCGTCGGCCAGCGAAGTGTTGCGTCTTACAATGACCCGGTACTCGCCGCCAGTCAGCTCCGAAATCGAGCCAAGCGCGCTGATCACCGCTAGCATAGTCGCAAGCAAGAAGACCGACACCGACACACTCACGACCGTAAGCAGCGTGCGCCGTTTGTTTCGTCCGACGTTTCTAATTATGAGCCGCAGGAACTTCATAAACGCCTCCTGACTTGCTGAGCACGCCCTTCTCCAATTGGAGCACCGCGTGAGCGTGACGGGCGGCGCGCGGATCGTGAGTGACCATGATAATCGTCTTAGCGAACTCTTCGTTTAGCCGCTTGAGCAGATCCAGTATCTCGTCGGCCGACTTTGCGTCGAGGTCGCCGGTCGGTTCGTCGGCGACCAGCAGCGAGGGATCGGTAACGATCGCGCGAGCTATGGCGACTCGCTGCTCCTGGCCGCCTGAAAGCTGCCGCGGATAGTGGCGCTCGCGGTCTTCGAGACCTACCACTGAAAGCGCAGTCATCACGTGGTCTCGGCGCTTCTTCCTGGAAAGGTTAGTGAGAAGAAGCGGAAGCTCGACGTTTTCGAACGCGCTCAGGACAGGGATCAGGTTGTAGAGCTGAAAGATAAAGCCGACGTGACGCGCGCGCCACTTTGCGAGTTGGCGCTCGTCGAGCTTTGAGATGTCCTTGCCGTCGACAACCACTCGGCCTGAGTTGGGCTTGTCGATGCCGGCAATCAGGTTCAGCAGCGTGGTCTTGCCCGAGCCTGATGGACCCATCAGCGCGAGGAACTCGCCGCGCGCTATCCCGAGGTCGATGTTGTCCAGCACCGGGATGTCGATCGCATCGCGGCGATAGTGCTTGGTCACTTGAAAGAGGTTGATTAGCGGTTCTGCCATTCGAGCGTCTCCAGAGAACGTGATGCATGATGCGTGATCCGTGATGCGTGACCGGCTCGCTGATTCTTCACGGATCACGCATCACGGATCACGCATCACTCATCACGCATCACGCATCACTCATCACGGATCACGTTCTACTCTCAACTCCCCGTTTTCAGTCTTACGCGAGCGCCGTCTGCCAGGTTCTCCCCGCCTCTAACTACGACCGTCTCGCCGCCCGCCAGTCCTTGTTTTACTTCGACTCGATCGCCCAGATCATTACCAACCGTCACCGCTTGTTGCTTAACTCGATCGCTGGTCAGAACGAGCACGACGGTCTTCCCGTCACGCTGCACGATGGCTGATTTCGGAACCGTCACCCTGGAAGACTGGTCGTTCGTCGCGCTCTCGGTCTTCTGAACGAACGTAACTTTCGCGCTCATGTCGGGGAGGATTCGCGCGTCGATCTCCTTGAAGCTTACCTTGACCTTCACCGTAGCCTTCTGGCGGTCGGCGGTCGGAATGATCTTGCGAGTCTCACCCGGCAGCTTCACGTTGCCGAGCGCATCGAGCGTGATTTCAGCCTGCAAGCCCGGCGTGATTTTCCCGATGCTTGATTCGTTGATGTCGGCTTCTACTTCAAGTGAGTTTGGATCGACGATGGTGACAACCGAGCCGCGCGTGTTCGCCCCGCCGTAGATCGCCGGCGCAACGGTCTCGCCCACTTCGGCGTCCTTCGAGATCACCAATCCTTCGAACGGGCTGCGTATATTGCTGTATTCGATCTGGGCTTCTCCCCACTGAATACGCGATCGAGAGGAACGGACCTGAGCGGTCATGGAGTCGATCTTCGATTGAGCGGCCCGGATCGAGGCTTCCATAGCTTTGACCTGCTGCTCGTCCACGCGGGCTTGCGCGGTCGCGTTGTCGAGATCGGCTTTCGAAGTTATTCCGTTTTCGAAGAGCCTGGTTTGGCGAGCAAGCTCGAGGCTGCTCTTGTGCTGATTCGCCTGAGCCTGGGCCAAAGTCGCGCGGGCCTGCGCCAGCTCGGCTTCGGCCTGTGCCCCGGCCGCTTGAAGGTTCGCCAGGTTGCCGCGCGCGTCTTCAAGCTGGGCATCCAGGTCGTGATGTTCCAGTCGCGCGATGATCTGGCCGGTGTGGACGCGGCTGCCGGTATCAACGCCGAGGTATTCGAGCCGGCCGGAAATTTTCGGGCTCACTGCCGCCTTGCGATCCGCTACGACGTAGCCGCTTGCCGTAAGTATCTCGACCCCGGCATTTGAAGACTCGATGGCGGCTCGCGCAACTTCGACTTCAGGCATAGTCGCCGAGCCCCACATTCGATAGCCGACCAGCGCGCCTCCAGCGATCACGATCAGCAACGTGCCGAGCAGCACGACGCGCAAGCCGCGCCTTCCGCCGGACTCGTGGTCGTCGTCCCGATTGATTCTCAGAGCCGACAGGTCAGGTTTGATGTTCTCTCGTTGCTCCATCGAGTAATCATCATAAAGGCCGGGCGAAGGCGATCCAAACAAAAATCGTCGTTCGCCTCTTCTTGTTCGACAACGGCGACCGATGTAGACTCGCCTCTGAGCAGGCCATTCTTCATAAGCGATGACTCTCAACGCGAAACCCTTCTACCTGGGCCGCATCCTCGGCATTCCGATTCGAGCGCACTACAGTTGGCTCCCTGTCTTTCCGTTCTACGCGTGGGCGATTGCGTCGGGATTGCTGCCTCGCGAAGCCCCCGGCCGCGGCGCGTATGAGTACTGGGCGCTCGGGCTGCTGACGACAATGCTGTTGTTTGTTTCGGTGCTTGCGCATGAGCTTGCGCACGCATTGATGGCGAGAGCCGAAGGGCTTGGCACGGGCAACATCACGCTCTACATGTTCGGCGGGCTCGCATCTCTGAACGGGCAACCGGCGGAGCCCTCCTCCGAGTTCAAGATCGCCGTAGTCGGTCCGGCGGCCAGCTTCCTGATCGGGACGGTGTTTTTCCTCGCCGATGAACTTTTTGTTCATGGCACTACTCAGCGAGCGATCGGACAGGTGCTTCGCCACCTCGGTCTGGTGAACTGGTTCCTCGCGGGCTTCAACATACTCCCGGGAATGCCGCTGGATGGCGGGCGAATGCTTCGCGCAGTTCTGTGGCGCTTCAATAAGAACTTTCGCGCGGCCACTCAGATCGCGGTGCGCTCGGGGCTGATGATCGCGATAACGCTTGTTGCCTGGGGCATTTACTATTTTCTGAGGGTGGACTGGGTGTTTGGAATGTGGATGGTGACGATCGGGTTGATCATAGCGCTGATGCTGGGCACGACTGAAGGACGCCGCGGCGTGTGGCGCGTGAAACGCGGCACTGTCGAAGACGTGATGAGCCAGGACGTCGTTCAGGTCCCGCCGACGATGAAGATCACCGACTTCATCAACAAGGTGCTGAACAACAATCATCACACAAGTTTTCCGGTTGTAGATAACAGAAGGCTCCACGGTATGCTGGTGCTCGCGGAGTTGAAGCGAGTGCCGCGCGAAGACTGGCCGAGGCTTGAAGCGCGCGACGTAATGCGTCCGGTTGACGCTTCGATGTTTGTGAACTCGAACGCGACGATTGCACAAGCGCGGCAGTGTCTCGAATTGGGCAAGCTCGAGCGCGCAGCGGTGCTGGATGGGAATGGATGGGTTGTTGGTTATGTGAGTTCTGGAGATTTAGGGAGAGCCAAAACCGAGTGATCTCTTCCTGGCTGGATAGGGCAGCCTGCCACTTAGGAACATTCCTCGCTCTAGTGGTGTCAAACAACCCGAGCGCCCACTACTCCACGAGAGGCAAATTGCTTTGTCTGATACTCACCTTCCGGACCGCTCGGCGTCTGCTCCGCCCACAATCAACGTCACGCCGCTCATCGATGTGCTGCTTGTTTTGTTGATCATCTTTATGGTGATCCAACCGCAAAAAGAAGCCAAGCTGCCAGTGCGTGCGCCCGAGCCTGCAAAAGTAGACATACCCGCATCGCCTGAGACACTGATGCTGACGGTTACGACCAACTTTGAACTGGCATTGAACTCGAAGGCGCTCACGCTTGACGAGCTTCCACCGAAGCTCACGGAGTTGATGGAACAACGCCAACGTGATACTCGAACGCTTTTCATCAAAGCGCCTCCGCTGCTTCGGTACGATTCCATAGTCCTGCTGATAGACCTTGCGAAAGGCGCCGGAGTCGTAACCGTTGGTTTGGTAGCTGATGAGACTTGATCACGGCCCAGTTACCTACGTCCTCACTCCTCCGGTCCCCATTCGAGTCGCGCATCGACGACGATGTCCGGGCCGAGTCTGCGCGTCCTAAAACTCGAAAATGTCAACGCGTCTTTGAGCCGCTCGATGCCCAAGTCGCCTATGGCCTCGGTGCCACGCCCTATTATCTTTGGCGCGATCGCTATCACCAAGCG
>Ga0193727_1000669_pt1 | contig 13599 bp, 7 predicted proteins | sample H2c2metaG_FD_143051 | JGI IMG/M metagenome (GOLD analysis project Ga0193727, IMG submission 143051) | Soil microbial communities from a riparian zone of the East river system, Colorado, United States - H2c2 | ecosystem: Environmental > Terrestrial > Soil > Riparian zone | place: USA: East River...
CAGTTTGCGCTGTGCCGCATCGATCGAGGTGACCGTGGAAGATATCGATGGGGACATGTTTTTTTCGATCACTCCCGCGTTGATACGCGTTCGCCGGAAGCGCTGAGCAACCCATCGATCGCTGGCGCGGAATCAGCGAACACATCGACAGCCGTCAGTTCCAATGATTGCCGGCCGCGATGCGGCAGAAACCTTACGGATGGTAGCGGGTGCCATCACATCAAATGTTGCACGACTTGTCGCAATGGGTATGGATTCGACCGCTTCGCGATACCAGTTTGGCTTGGGAAAAGAGAAGTCGGGGTGGTCCAGAGTGCCTTACGATGACCGCCAGCTACCACGCTCCGCGTCGGTTCAATTGGTCCAGGCCAACCGCAATTTCCGATAGACCAACAACCCCTTCCTGCTTATGCTTGTCCACGGTCGAGATGCTCCTCTGCTGGTTTTTTGCCTTCGACAATTCAGATTCTCAGCAGAATCTCCACCACCTTCAACCATCCGCCTCAGCTCGCAAGCCCATACGCCACGTTCAAAACATGTCTCTCTTGAGGCGCATGAGCAACCCCGTGGGAATCAGCATGATCGGTATGCATCCGCTAAACGTATGCGTTGTCCTGTTCGTCCTCGGCGTCAGTTGGCTGCAGCCCCTCGCGGCGAGAACTCCAGCGACGGGTTTTGCGGCCCTGCCGAAGCAGCAGCAGATGATGTTGGACGATCTTGAAAAGCGCACGTTCGAGTATTTTCGCGACAGCGCGAACACCGCCAACGGCCAGATTCCCGATCACTGGCCGCGGAGCCCGGAAGGCGACTATTTTTCCTCGATCGCCGCCGTCGGATTCGGCCTGACCAGCTACGGCATTGGCGTCGAGCGCGGCTGGATGAAGCGCAGCGAGGCGGTGAAACGCACGCTCGCGACGCTGCGATTCTTTCACAACGCAGCACAAAGCGATCTGCCCGATGCGGCCGGCAACCACGGCTTCTTCTATCATTTTCTCGACATGAGCACCGGCCAGCGCTACCACGCCAAAGGGTGGGTCGAATTGTCCTCAGTCGATACGTCCGAGCTGGTCGCTGGTGTCCTCTTCTGCATGTCGTACTACGATCGAAACACCGCCGACGAAAAGGAAATTCGTCAGCTTGCCGACGATGTCTATCGCCGCGTCGACTGGAAGTGGTTCACCGACGGCAGCCCATTGATCGAGGGCGGCTGGACCCCCGAAGGGAAACGGTTCGACTTGAACTACTATCATGGCTACAGCGAAGCGATGATGATGTATGTACTAGCGCTTGGCTCACCAACCCACGCGCTCGAGCCGGAATCGTGGACGAAGTGGACGGAAACCTACGACAAGACCTGGGGAGTTTTTCAAGGCCAGGAACATCTGGGCGGTGGCCCGTTGTTCTGGCATCAGTTCGGCCACGTCTGGATCGACTTCCGCGGCATCCAGGACGACTACATGCGCAAGCGCGGCATCGACTATTTCACCAACAGCCAACGCGCCACGCTTTCGCAGCGTGAATACGCGATCCACAACCCGATGCAGTGGAAGGACTATGGCGCCGACATCTGGGGCCTCACGGCGTGCAATGGTCCGCGCGCGGCGACTCTTCCCGGCGAGATCGATCGATACGTCAGCGATCCGAAGACGTTCTACGGCTATATCGCGCGCGGCGTGGGCCTGTCGTATACCGTGGATGACGGCACCATTGCTCCGACGGCGGCGATAGCGTCGATTGCCTTCGTGCCGGAGATTGTCATTCCCGCCATCGTGGAAATGAAACGGCGGTATGGCGACTACGTCTACACGCGCTATGGTTTCGTCGACGCGTTTAACCCCAGTTTCACCTTCACCGACCGCCCCGTTCGCACAGGCCGCGTGATACCGACGATCGGCTGGGTGGATACATCCTATGTGGGTATCGACCAAGGGCCGATCGTAGCCATGATCGAAAACTACCGCAGCGATTTCGTATGGAAGGTGATGCGCAAGAATGCCTATCTCCGCCAGGGGCTCAAGCGGGCGGGATTCACCGGCGGCTGGCTCGGAAAAGGGGACGTAGCCAATCAAATCGCCTTGACTAGGTAATTCAAGTAGCTACTACACAAGGTCAAGGCGCCCTCCGACCGAATCTGAGCAACTCTGAGCCCTGTTTTTCAAAGTGCTCCTGGTCCTATGCGTGTCGCCCGCTCGTCGTCCGTCTTCCGCCGCAGCGCTTCGTATTCGTTGCCGGGGTTCCACGTCGGCCAGCCGGCGGAATTTGCTACGCCTTTGCCAAGTAGGTAGGCGACCGTGGCTTCCTGGACGGTCCCCGCAAATGTCCAGCGCGGATCGAACTCGTCGCAAGGCTGGTGGTAGCAGTTCGCGTTGTACGCCGAAACGAGACGCTGTCCCGCAGCGCTCCCGCCGTCGATGAGATCGCGACCCGCGCGGAAAGCCAATGCCGGAACACCGCGCCGCGCGAACGAGAAGTGATCGGAGCGGAAGTACCAGCCGGCCTCGGCGCTGGGTTCCGCCGTCACGCGCAGGTGCTGCGTCTTCGCCGCGCGCGCAAGATCCTCCTCCAGGCTCGTGCGCCCGCCGCCGATCAGTTCGATGTCACGCGCGGCGGGCAGCACGACATGCGGATCGAGGTTGATCACGGCGGCGGTCCCGGCCAGTGGATACAGCGGGTGCGCCGCGTAGAACTCGGAGCCCAGCAGTCCCTTCTCTTCCGCCGTCCACAGCGCGAAGATCAGCGTGCGCGCCGGAGGCGGCGCGGCCTTGAACGCGCGCGCGATCTCCAGGACTTCCGCGGTACCAGTGGCGTTGTCGACGGCGCCGTTGCGGATCGCGTCTCCGCTCGCGTCCGGACCGTTGCGACCGTTGGCGTCGAAGTGCGCACCGTAAAGGACGACTTCCTGCGGCCACGTCGTGCCGGTGAGCTTCGCCAGCCCATTGTGGCTGACGAACGGCGTGGCCTTCAGGTCGCCCTGTACTGAAACGGTCGCGCCATCGATCGCAAAGGCGCGGAACTTCGGATCGCGAGCGCGGACCTTCAGCTCCGCCAACTCTTGCTTCGTGCTTTTCAGCATCCGGTTCGCCACGTCCAGCGTGACCCAGCTTGTGAACTTCATGCGATTCGATCGCATTGGCTGGATGACCATCGTCGGCAGCGCATCGCCGCTGGCCAGCTGCGAGAACGGATAGCTGGCGCCCGCTTCTTCGTGAATGACGAGCACACCCGCTGCACCGGCTTTCGCCGCAGCGGCGAACTTCGCGCCGACGCGTCCCGCGAATACCATCCGCTTGCCTTCGAAGCCCAGGTCCTTGCCTGCCTCGAAGTCGGGGTCGTTGGTCAGCACGACGGCAATCTTGCCCGACATGTCGACGCCCTCGTAGGCGTTCCATCCTTTCGCCGGATCGACGATGCCCCATCCGGCAAAAACCAACGGCGCATTCTGAAGCGCGGTATGGCCTGGATCGAGCAGCGTCAGCGTCGCATTGAGCCCCGGCTGGAGCGCCTCGACCTTGCCATCGATCGACAACGACACGGTTCCACCCGGCTGCCGGTCGAGGCGAACGAGCGGGACGTCCTGGAACCAGGTGTCGTTCTCGCCGGCCGGTTGCAATCCGGCATTGCGGAAGGCTTCGGCGATGTAAGCCGTCGCCTTCGCTTCGCCCGGCTCTCCCGGACCGCGCCCCAGGAATTCGTCGGACGACAGGGACCGGACATCGTTCCTGATCCGGTCGGCGGAGATGGCGACGGCAGGTTCCGCACGGACGGCAGCGGCATTGAGCACGCCGAGTATCAACAGGGCGGTCGGTTTCATCGGTGTTCCTCGGCTTGGCAGGACATCCGTAGGATAACTTGCGCCGATTCAAAACCGACAAAGCAACAGGCGCTTCTCCGCGCGCAGGGAAGTGTACTCTGACTCCTGGTCAGGTCCATGAGAATCACCAGGCGTTCGTTGCAGAACGGCAAGCAGAGTGTCAGGGGTCGAAACCATTGGCGAAGATCAGGTCCGGATCGCCGGGCCCTTGTTTCTCGAAGGCGCCGATGTCGGAGGCTGTGCCGACCTTGCGAACATCGCCACGTTGATCCGTCAATACAGTAGGCGATGCAAGCCCCGCATCGACCGCGCAGGAACCGGTCAGCAATCCATGCGTCGCGGTCGGTCCTCCATTGTCGCCGAGTGGACCGAGCTTCGGATCGCAGTTCAACGCAGCGCTCATCAACGTGACCTTGCTGCCGTGGCTGCCGACAAGGTTGTGATCGCCGGCAAGCGTGTTCACAAAGTATCCTCCGTCGACATCACTGCCACCAACATTGCCGTACAGGATCGATGCGGTCGCGGTGCTGGCGTTGCTGCTGCCCAGACCCAGGCCGGCGGACGCTCCGGCCATGGTCGTGCTGTTCTGCGTAATTGTGCAAAAGTACAGGCTGATGACGCTCCTCGCGTAGACGCCGCTGCCAATGCCGTTGGAACTGTTGCCGCTGATTGTCGAATTGGTCATCGTGCCGCCTTGGGTGAGGATGCCGCCGCCGCGCGCGGATGTGCCAATGGCGGTCACGCGATTATGGCTGACCGTGGAATTGGTGAGGTTGACCGTCTTCCCATAGATTCCGCCGCCAAACGCCACCGTGCCGCCACCGGTCGAGGTTCCGACGTTGCCGCTGACAGTGGAGTTCGTGAGGTTGACCGTCACCCCGTAGATCGCGCCGCCGTGAATGGCGAGGCATGTGCCGGTGTTTCCCACCACGCTGCTGCCGAGCAACGTGAGCGTGCCTGCTGCGGTGATCGCGCCGCCACCACAGCCACCGGCGGTGGTCAGCTGATTGCCGCTGAGCGTGGAGTCGGTCAAATTGACGTTGTAGGCGTAAATCGCCCCGCCGACCGTCCCGGTTGCGTGGTTGCCGGCGATCACACTGTCGCTGATCGTGAGCGTCGAAGCACCCGACATCTTGATTGCGCCGCCGGTTTGCGCAACCGCGTTGCCGTTGCGGATCGTCAGATTCTTGAGCGTGAGATCGGCTGTGGATTCCAGCAGGCGGAAGTTCGGTGTGCCGCCCGCGGCACTGCGCTCGATCGTCACGTTGCGTGCCGGGCCCGGAATCAGGGCGCTGCCATCGATGGTCAGATTTTCGGTGACCGCCAGTGCGCTGGACTTGCCGGTTGCCGCCGTGGCGAACACGATGTCGGAGACGATCGCGGCAAACACCAGTGTATCGTTGCTGCCATCGCCGGCCACGCAAGTGCTGGCGGGCGCCGAGGCATGAGTGTTGGCGGAGGTCACCGCATCGCGCAGCGTGCACGCGCCGGCGACGCTGCCGCCGCTGGCGTTGTCGACAAGAATCGTGGCTGCTGAAGCCTGCGAGCTGAAAAGCAAGGCCAGTGCCGCCGCCAGGGGTTTTTGCGCGAGTACAGATCTTCTGCTGACTGTGCCGGGTGTGCTCGCTTCGCGCGACTTCGCTACGACCGTAGAGCCCGGCTTGGGTGACACGCTTCCTGGATCGAGTAACGATGACATGACGCATTCCGCGATAATCGGATCGGCGCTTGCGTCAGCAGCTTCGACACGCTCCGCGCGCAAAAGTCGGCGGACGGCGCAACCAGGTCTGCTGTGCAGCGTTTCTTTCCAATACGTAAGATGATGGCCTGCGGTCTCTCCATTCACCATTTTTCTTTTGGATTCCGTGGGCTTCAAGGCGATTTGATCGGCTACGTCGACTTCCCTGCGGCTAAACAACGAACTCAGCCTGTCGCGTCCCGATGCAATATAACGGGTCACAAGGATGCGAGCGGCTCCGGCCCCTTTTTCGCCATTTTCGCTCCACCGCTCTTGCTCGACCACAGACATTTGCACCGCGGTACTTTTGGCACGCTCCCCAAGCCGCGATCGGGTCTAGCGTTTCGCATCGACTATCGCGATGCGTAGGGAGGGGACGACATGCCAACTGTGGGCCGCCGACAGTTCCTGAAGCTCTCCGTCGCACTGGGCGCCTCACTGGCCTGGGGCTGCGCGGCGGTGCACCCGTCATCGAGCGGCTGGCGCGAGCGCCGCGACCTGTATCCGCAAGGCGTTGCGTCAGGCGATCCCGACGACAACAGCGTCCTGCTGTGGACGCGGCGACCGTATGCGGAAGGGCGCAAGAGCGCCACCTTGCTGGTGGAAGTCGCGGACGACCCGGCGTTCACGCGCGTGATCGCAAAGACGACAGCGCGGGTGCAGGCCGAGTCCGACTGGACCTGCCGCGTGCTGGTCGGCCACCTGCCCGCGGCTAGCGAATTCTGGTACCGCTTCGTCGACGAGGACGGCAACGGCAGCCGGATCGGCCGCACGCTGACGGCGCCGGGCCCCGATGATGCGCGGCCGTCTCGCTTCGCCTTCGTCAGTTGCCAGGACATATGCGAGGGCTACCTCAATGCCTATCGGCGCATGATCTGGGAAGACGAGCGCGCCGAACCGGAGGAACGACTCGGTTTCGTGCTGCACTTGGGCGACTTCATCTACGAAGTCGTGTCGTACCCGGACCAGGTCAAGAACGGCCATAGCTACGACCGTCTGGTCACGTTCCCGATCAAGTATCCGAAGGGCAAAGCGGTTGCCAAGAACCGCTTCTGGGTGCCGGACTCGCTGGAGGACTATCGCGTCGCCTACCACGCCTACCTGCAGAACCCGGATTTGCAGGATGCGCGCGCGCGCTGGCCGTTCGTGGCGATGTGGGACAACCACGAATTCTCCTGGAACGGCTGGCAGTCGATCCAGGAATTTGCCGGCACCGAGGGCTGGGTCCCCGCGCAAACGCTCAAGGTCGCGGCCAATCAGGCCTGGTTCGAATACCAACCGGCACGCGTGTTGCCGCCGGGTGCAAAGCTCGATACGTTCAATGCGCCGCACGTGGTCGACACGCCGGTCAAGGATTTCGACGACGACGGACTGGGCACCGAACCCAACAACCTCGCCGCGATCAACAGCCTGATCGGGTATCGGGCGTTGCGCTGGGGTCGGCACATCGATCTCATCATCACCGACCAGCGCAGCTACCGCTCGCGCGATCCCGGCAGCCACGACGAAATCAACCCGCTGTTCGAAGGCGACACCCTGGAATTTCTTCCCGAGGAATTGTGGGCGCAGCTTGACGCCGGCCGCGACTACGCCAACGGCCATCCGCCGGCGAAGCTGAGCTTCGGCGACAAGAGCGTGGCCAACTACCGCGCCGGCGAAGCCCCGCAGACGATGCTCGGTGCGAAGCAGAAAGCCTGGTTCCTCGAGCGCCTGCGCGGCGCGAAGGCCACTTGGAAGATCTGGGGCAATTCACTGGGAACGCCCGACCAGCGCGTCGATGCGCAGAATCTTCCGGCCACGGTGGGCAAGTATCCCGATGGCGCAGGCTACGCCACCATCGACACACACGACTGGGGCGGCATGTACCACGAGCGCGGCGAGATCTTCGATGCCGTGCGCGATGCCGGCATCACCGGTTTTGCGATCGTCGCCGGCGATCGCCACAGCTTCTGGGCAGGCTACGCGGCCAAGGCGCTGCCGCCCGCCGCGTTCGAGCCCGTGGGCGTCACCTTTGTGGGCGGCTCGATCACTTCGGTCGGCGCGGTCGAAGCCAACGAGCACAACATCAAGTTGGACGATCCGACGCGCCCGCTCTACATCGCCAATCCGGGTGGCGGCCCTCCTCAGGCCAACATCAACCTGCTCCTGCGGCATGGCGTGCGCTCGGCACTCGAATACGCCAGCAGCGGCGATCTGCAGAAAGCGTACGCCGTGCGCAATCCCGACCTGGCGCCGCACCTGACCTTCGTCGACCTGGACGGACATGGCTACGCCACCGTGCGCGTCGATGCCCACACGATGGTGACCGAGTTCGTCTGCATACCCCGGCCGATCGAGCGCAGCACGAGCGCGGACGGCGGCCCGCTGCGCTATCGCGTCCGCCACGAAGTGCCGCTGTGGCGAGCCGGCGAACGGCCGCAGATGCGGCAGACGGTCGTGGAGGGCGACGCGGGCCTGTCGATTTAATACGGGGACGTAGCCAATCAAGTCATCGTCAATTTCGTACATGACGACGCGCCTGACTCCGACGCCGCGGCCGTTGCGATGCGGCGATGCTCCGCCAGAAACGACGGAGCATCAGAAACGGTCAGCGTACAGTTTCAGAAACGTTTACTCTGACCCTGTTTTCTTCCCCGCAGCCTAAACATCACGATGATCGAACTGCTGGAGACCCGCCTCGGGGAATTTCCACCAACTTTCGGACACCACCTAACCATCCCACCGCCTCAGTCCATCGTACTCAAGTTCGGCAATGCCCTTCTCAATTGAGCTAGACCGTCTTCAGTAACTTTGGACTTGCCTATTAGCAACGTTTGTAGCTTGGTAAGACCAGCCAACTCCTTGATACCGGCGTCGTCAACTCGCGTATCGAATACACTAAGCTTTTTCAGATTCGAGAAGGCTCTTACCGTGATCATGCTGGCGTCTGTCACTCGTGTGCCTCCGATCAACAGCGTTTCAAGTCCGGTCATACCCTTCAGACGTCGCAATCCCTCATCGGTCACATGCGTGCGAAACAAGTTCAGGAAACGCAGCGCCGTCAGGGTCTTCAGATAGTTCATCCCTTCATCACCGATTTCTGTGAGGCGCAGATCAACTTCGCGCAAATCGGTTGCACCAGCGAGTACTTCCAAGTCCGCATCAGTGACGCTGCTGCTGCTGAGATCGACCTTCATAATTCGATCGCCGTCCATAACAACCTTTCCGTTCAGGCGCGCGACTGCCGCTGCGACATCCCGGGTACCTGCCATTATCGCCGTCGGCAGCCCGAGCGTTGCGAGTAGAAGAACGATGGCCAGGGCAAACAGACTAGCTTTACCTCGCATACGAACCCTCCTTTTCGAGCTGTTGTCGCATTCGCACGAGGTGCCTCACCAAATGCTCACGCGTTTTTCCGGTGCAATGTAGAGTCTGTCCCCTGGCTTTATTTCAAACGCCTGGTACCAGGCATCCATGTTTGGGAGCAATCCGTTGACTCGCATGAACGGGGGCTCGTTCGAGCCGGTTGCGATTTGGCTTCGGACAAATGACTCGACGAATTTCGCGCGCCACATGTGCGCGCGACCAAGGAAAAATCTTTGGTCTCCGTTGTAGCCATCGAGCAAACGTCCTTTCGTTCCCTTCACAGCAGAGTGATAGGCGTCCAAGGAAACCTGCAAGCCGGCGAGATCACCAAGAGCCTCATCTGCGAGGAGATCGCCTTTAAGGTGAAGGCCGGGGAGCGGCTGGACCGTTGAATACTGACCAGCGATCCGGTTGCTAAGCGCGGAGAACTTTGCAATTTCTTCCTCAGCCAACCACGGTTTCAATTGCCCACTTGTGTCGTAGCTTAGTCCCTGTTTGGTAAAGAATGGGCCTGCAATCATCGCCCCAAGAATCGTTCCTGCGCTGCCGTAGTTAACCGCTTGATCAGCGTTGATATCGAAGAACGGTGGAACAAGAAGGGCGGCTGGTATTTCCACAGTGTTTGACGTTGGGAGGTAGTTGAAAGTCGCATACTCCGGCTTAATCGACCAAATAGAATAATCGAACGGCTTGTCGAGCCGACGAACCAGATTCCTCCATTGATATTCGGCGGAACGCCTATGGTTGGCGTAAACATCGTTGTCTTTGATGTCGAGTCCTGCATAGTTGTCGAAATGATCGGGGTACCCAATCGCAAAGCGCATTTTGGCTAACTTCTCCCGCGCTTTGGCTTGGCTTGCCTGACTCATCCATGGTACCGACTTCAAGCGTACATCAAGGGCTCTTCGCATGTTTTCCGCCATCTCCTGCACGGCGATCTTCACTTCGGGGGAAGAGTATTTATTCACGTACAGCGCAGATACTATGTCGGGAATGGTCGCTTCAGCCTCCTTCTCGGCACGCAGGTTGCGGGGCGCAGCTCCGAAGTAAATTCCGTCGCCCAATGCGTTGCCGCGAAACTCGATCGCTGCCGCTAGAATTTCCGCGTTCAGAAGATCTGAATGTTGATCAACTATCGCAAATGCATGACGTGCCTTTAGCACGTCAAGGGACGCCTTCCCGAAAATGTCTGCAATCTTGGGAAATGCACTCTTAGCGTCAATCACGACGTCCTGAGCGTCCGCCAGGCCGGCACCTCTCATGAAGGTGCTCCAGTCGAATCCAGGCGCAACCTCAGCGAGATCGCCGACAGTCGTTGGATTGTAAGTTGCAAGGGGGTCCAACATCGCTTCGTGCGACCAAGAGACCTTGGCGAGTTGTGTCTCGAGATCGAGTATCCGAATGGCAATGTCGCGCGGGTTCGGCCATCCGATCAGCGTCAGTACTTTAGCGATATATGCAACATACGCTGTTCGCAAGTTCGCAAACTGTGTCTCTGTATAGTATTCCGGACCAGGAAGAGTCATGCCGCCCGCGGCCAAATAAATGGCGCATCGGCCAAGATTTATCCGATCCTGATCGATATTGTCGAGTCGAAAGAACGACCAGCCCGTCGGGCGGCCATAGACGCTCTGCGCGCGGATCGTTCCAGGCCCGGCCAACTTGCCCATGAGCGCAGCCATTTGCGATTTGGTACTGACCGCGCGCAATTCATCAAGCTCTGGTTTCAGTGGACTCAAGCCCTTCGTTTCAGCAGCTTTCTCGTCCATATATGAGCGGTAGATGGCGCTGGCTTTACTTTCGACGCTTTCGCTCGAGGCTGCCCGTTCAAGCGCAAGGCCTTCAAATATTGCTACCAATCGACGAGGAGACAAGAGGCGGAGATCACGCCAATAAGCTTGGGCCTTCTCGTTTGGGCCAAATTGCACCTCAGAGAGCCATTTGCCATTCTGGTATTCATAGAAGTTGTCGCCGGGCCGAACACTTCGGTCCTGCTTGACAAGATCAACACCCCAGGGCTCGACGGAATGCGATGCCAGATCTTGACGCTGTGACGCAAGATCTGCATGCCGCGTCGCCGCGTCTGCACTGGCCCTGGCCAGGGCGACGGTAACCAAAGCTGCGACCAGGCATCCATTTATCGTCTTCAAGCGAGAATCCTGCGGCAGGGAACTGATAGCGACAGCGTCATGTTTGCACTAAAGTGATACCTCGGGAATATCCAGTTTCGATGGAAAATAGATGGCCACTTTTCAAAAACACGCCGCCTCTGGCGATGGATGTGCAGCTCTGCTATCAGTGGCGCTAAACCACGGCGCTTGCGTGTCTCTGAGCCGTCAGCTTTATCTGCAGATCAGCGAACACATCCGCTCGGGACGACTGGCACCAGGCGCGCGATTAACGTCAACGCGCAAACTTTCCCTGGATTTGGGAGTTTCCCGCACCGTAACCCTGACAGCCTATGACCAGCTTGCAAGCGAGGGTTACATTGAGTCGATCCCCGGGTCTGGTGTGCGTGTCAGCTCTCTTCTAGGTGTACGCGGTCAGAGTCGCAAACAGGTGGAACGTCGATTTGAAGCAGACGAAAGGGGGCCAGGTTTTCTCATCGAGGGGCAACCCTTCGACCCAACAGCGCAAGTAGGAACGATTTTTCCAAGGACCGCCTGGGTCAGATTGCTGGCACGTGGCTGGCGCAAGCAGGGTCGCGATGCCGAGGCGCAAGGTAACTGGTTTGGCCTGCCTTCGCTGCGCGATGCCATTGCCCGGCATGTGTATTCTCTGCGTGGAATTGTTTGTACTTTCGAACAAATCCTGATTACGTCCGGCAACGCAGATGCTTTGCAACTGATAGTCCATGGCCTTGCGCCGACCCCTGGCGATAGAAAGGCAGGCGTCTGGATTGAGGACCCCGGTTACTTGAGTGCTCGCAAGATCCTCGCCGATGCCGGGATGTGCCTCATTCCGGTGCCCATCGATGACGCCGGTCTTGACGTCGCAGCGGGAAGGCGCAAGCGGGAGAAAGCGCGTTTTGCGTTGGTGACGCCGTCTCGACAGTTCCCACTCGGCATGCCTCTAAGTCTTTCTCGCCGCCTGGCGCTGATTACTTGGGCTGATGACGTCGGTTCGATCCTTATTGAGGATGACTACGACACGGAGGTGAGGTTTTGCGGCCGTCCAATCCCCTCTTTGCTGAGCCTTGATCGTGACGTCAACGCGTTGTCGCTCGGAAGCTTTTCCAAGGTCACTTTTCCAGGGCTGCGGCTGGGCTACATCGTCGGAAACAAACGATTGATAAGACGTCTCGCCGAAGCCCGCGCTCGAACAGGCGCATTGATTGGCACAACCGCCCAGCCAGCACTGGCGGAATTTCTCGATGAAGGCGGCTTTGCGCGGCACATGCGGCAACTCCGACGGGAAGTTGCTGCGCGCCGGGAAGCCCTGGTCATTGCGCTCACAGAGCGATTGGCAGATAAGGTTACGATTCTTCCGCAGGAGGTCGGCATGCATCTCACCGTGACCTTGAAGCGCGGAGGAGCTAGCGACGCCGCGCTATCCGCCAAGGCCGCAACAATAGGCCTTCATCTGCAACCTCTCTCTGCGCACTTCTCGCGCCCCACCAAACGGCAAGGATTTCTATTGGGTTATGCGGGCTGGAGCAACGACAAAATTGTGTCCGCGGTGGACGACCTTTGCAAACTTCTCTCTTGAAACGAGGCACTACACTATCGTCAATGGCAAGCCCATCCAGGGCGTGATCGGGCGAGGAGCCCAACGGTGCCAGAGCCAAAACGGTGCCAGGCTCACTTCTCTTACAGGCGAATGAGCAATTGAAAACGGTGCCAGGTTCACTTTTCGCAGGTTCACGTTTCTCACCAACTGGAATTCGATCTGCGCCTGTACCTGACGCCGCGCGAAATCGCGAAGCCCTGACGACTGCCGCGCTCGTTCAGTCCCGGAGCACGAAGTTGCTCGAGAACGAGCGTCCAACGCCGCTGAGCGGATCGACGAACGACAACCGGTTGGCCAACAACTGCAAGGGCGCCGAATAGTCGCCCGGCTCGCGCTGGCACACGGACGGATACATCCGATCGTTGGCGATCGGCGCTCCCAGCGCTGCCATGTGCACGCGCAACTGGTGTTTGCGTCCGGTGATGGGGGTCAATGCATAGCGCCAGGTCCCCTCGCCGCGCGCGAGAAAGTCAATCCGTGTTTCGCTGTTCGCCGGACCTTCGATCTCGCGCATGCGGAAGAATGGTTCGCCGGCAACCATCCGACAGGAGCGGATGCAGGGGAATTCGATGTCCGGCAGCGCCGGTGCGATCGCCTCGTAGCTTTTCTCGATGCGCCGCTCGCGAAACAGCGCCTGGTAACGCGCGCGGCTTTGCGGGTTGGCGGAAAACAACACCAGACCCGCGGTGTCGCGATCGATCCGGTGCAATGGCGCCAGCGCAACGTTCCCGGTTCGGCGGATCAATCGCCCCAGCAGGGTTTCATGGACATGCGCGCCGGACGGCGTGACCGGCAGGAAATGCGGTTTGTCCGCCACCAGCAAATCGGCATCGGCATGCAGCACGACTTCATCGAACGGGATCGGCGGTTCGTCGGAAACTTCGCGGTAGTAATGGACCTCGAGCCCGACCCGATATGGCGTTTCCGGCGTCAACCATCGCCCGTCACCGTCCATCACGCGCCTGCGAGCCATGCG
>Ga0193727_1000670_pt1 | contig 13597 bp, 11 predicted proteins | sample H2c2metaG_FD_143051 | JGI IMG/M metagenome (GOLD analysis project Ga0193727, IMG submission 143051) | Soil microbial communities from a riparian zone of the East river system, Colorado, United States - H2c2 | ecosystem: Environmental > Terrestrial > Soil > Riparian zone | place: USA: East River...
CGCTGTGAAGGCGAGTTTCGCGAAAAACCGCCCGGCGTGCGGTTGAGTTTTCAGCGCGCCCCGGGGGCTGCACCGAACCTGCTGCTGGTGTTCGGTTTGACCGGTGTCAAAGAGGGCTTGTCTGCGCAAGAGGTCAAAACCAATTTGACGGTCATCGTTCAGGGCACGAGCCGGATATTCGGCACGTTGGGCGATTCCCGTTGCACCGTCGATTCCCTCAACCAGCGGCCGCTTGGCGAAGCCCGATTCTACCGTATCGAAGCGCGCGGCTTCTGCACGCAACCGGCACACGCGGTGCGCGGCAAGGGCGATGTGTTGGTCAGCACCTTTGAGTTTGCGGGACCGGTCAACTTCAACACGGAACAGAAATGATGGAAATTGGGCGAAAGGTCTCCTGGGTACTTGGAACTCTCGTGATGGCAGGTTGCTTGCTGAGTGCGAATGTGGCGCTGCCCGATGCGGCACCGGAACCTCTCTCGGCGTTTCCTCAGAGCTTACTGGCGGTCAAGACCGGCGCCGGCAAGGTCATCAACTTCAAAATCTGGACGGCCGACACGCGGCAGCGCGAGGAGCAGGGCCTCATGTTCATTCATGAAATGGACGAACACGCCGGCATGCTGTTCATGTTTCCCGAAAACCGGCCCGTCACCATGTGGATGAAGAATACCTACATCTCGCTCGATCTTTTGTTCCTGAACGCACAGGGGAAGATCGACTACATCGCTGCCGGTGCGACACCGTTATCCACAGACATCATCGGGCCGCCGACTCCTGAGTACGCCGTACTCGAGTTGAAGGGCGGGGCCTGCGAGCGTCTCGGCATCAAGGTGGGCGACGTCGTTCTGCACAAGAACTTCAAAGGCCATTAGGTTTCCTTCCTACGCTCTGGTTTGGGCGCTTACGTCTTTCAGAACAGCAGATACGTGGAGATGATGTATTTGTCATTCGATTTTGGCGGCAGTCCAGCGTGCTGGAACATCCAGTAGGGAGGAAAAACGAGCAGGCGGCCGGCCCTCGCGCTGATGCGCAATCCAAGGTCGGGAAAATCGGTTTCCCCGCCGGCCGCAACGTCATTCAGATACCAGATAAAAACGAGGTAGCGGTTGCTGGTGTAATCCAATGAATCGAAATGAGGCTGGAACTGGTCCCCGGCTTCGACGAAATAGCGCTTGATGCGCAGATTCTCGATGCGCTCACGAGACGGTATCGGCAGCGTCAATTTGAGGAGTTCATTGTAACGCTGCAAATAGTGATAAATCTGGCCGCGAAAAAAGGCCTCCAAATCCGCATCCCCCGCCTTACTGACGTTCATCTCCGTCCACGAGCTTTGACCGAGTTGCGACATCACGCCGCGCCCGTTGCGGGTATGAAGGCGCGCGAGCTTCTCGAAGGAATCGACCATTTGCGAGCATAGTTCCGGCGCCAGCGCATTGTCGAAACACTGTAGGTAGGAGGTCAGATCGCGCGCGGCGCGAATCTCTGGCGAAGGCATTGATTGCGGGGCTGCGGTCATTTCAATTCAGATCCTGCAGACGGGTATCGAAGTCTACCGCGGCTGTGATCAATGCGCTGAGCGCCTGTTGCTCGGGCTCGGAAAGATCAGGATGCCAAGCTTCGACGCTCAGTGCGTGCACGGAGCGTTCACCCGAATTCGCGTATTCGACGCCAAAACTGCCATCCAGAACCAAGGTCTGCCCCGCATTCAATACGCGTTTTTCGCCGCCGACGATAACTTCGAACGCTGCGCTCTGCGCGGGGTTGAAGAGTACCGAGCAACGCGAGTTGCTGCGACCATAATGAGGGGGCAGCCTTCCCAAGCCGCTGAGCGCGATGATCTCGACATCGGGTGCATGATGCGGCACGTGCGCGAGCGGTAGCTCGGCGAGCACGCGTTGCAATTGCGGAGCACATTGCCGTGCCTCGTATTGCAGCACGCCGCCGTGCAATACGCTGACGCGGCCGGCCTGAGGCAAAGCAACCCGGTTCGGGGCTGCCGATGCCGCAATGCACTCACTCATTTCACTGAGGCAAGCGTTAATCAGAACGGCGCCGCGATCCAACCAGGCAAATCGCGCATTATCGAGAAAGCAAGCTGTCTTGATTTTCGGCACGGACATGAAGGCAGGCCGTTGCCGCGGATCCGCGAGTACCGGCGCACGCCCTTCCAGGTACGTCGCCAGCGCTGCATCGATTCTGTCCCAGCGTTGCCCTGCTGCGCCGAGGCGCAGCAGCCGCAGCGCCTGCTCGAACCACGCGCGTCGGCCTGTTGCAACATACTGTCTTGCGTGCTCGACCAGCGGACCCAAACCGGCGGCGTTCTTGTCGTCGGTGCCCCAGCGACTTACGCTCTGGGCCTCGCGCAGTGCCAAGAAATAATGCAGCAGAGCCAGATCCGGGCGCCGGTCGAGTTCCAGCAAGTTTGCCAGAATCAATCGCGCATAGGCGTTGCGGCCGGCGGCCTGGCGCACGGCGCGCTCGAGCACGTAGCGCGCGGCATCGAACCGCTCCACGGCGCGGTAGGCAGTGCCAAGATGCACCAAGATGTCGACGTCGGCGGGACTTGCTTTGGCCGCCCGGCTGAGCAGATTGACGGCGTCGGCATCGTCCCCGCGCGCGTGCGCGAGGTTGCCGAGAAACGTCAGTGCCTCGGAGTTTTCCGGTTGTGCCTGCAGCAGTCGCCGGAAGCTTTGCTCCGCTTCGCCGCGCCTGCCCTCGCGCAGTTGCCGGCGTGCGACTTGAAGTTCGTGTTCCGCGCTAATCGGCAAGGACGATGGGTCCATTGAGGGCCTGCGATTAGGCTTCTATGTAAAGCCTGGCGCCATGATGCCAGCCCTGTGGACGAGCGCTCCTGCCGTTGCAATAAAACAACACAATTTGATGGAGGATCTACTGGTTTTTGCGGGACAGAATGTTATTGTTAGCCCATAAGCCAACCTTGTGTCAGTAGTGCAACGGTTAGCCAGGGGTATTCACTTTTAATTTCACTTTCGTAACTAGGCAGCCGAGCCCTTCAAGGGTTTGGCCAGCAAACACCCGCCAATCATGCGGTTGGTAGTCGTGACAAGGAGCAAATAAGTATGTCGAGTAATATAAATATTAGGCGCGCCGTCGGCTTGGCTGTAGGCGCTGCAGGTGCCGCCACTGCCTCGCTTGCGTACGCACCGACGGCATTGGCAGCGGATACCGCCGCGGGACCCAATGCGGAGACGGCGCCAAACGATCAACTGCAAGAAGTCATTGTCACCGGCACGCGCGTACGCCGTGTCGATGTGGAGACGGCAGATCCGGTGCTGGTGCTCGACAATTCGGTGATCACGCAGTCCGGCGCCGTCACCGTCGGCGATCTCGTTGACCGCATTCCTTCGATTGCCGGTGCAGCGACCAACCCGAACCTCAATAACGGCGGCGGATTCGGCGAATCCAACATCGAATTACGCGGCCTCGATGCCAAGCGCACCTTGATCCTGATCGATGGCCGTCGCGTCAATCTCGCGGGTGCCAGCGGCGCTGTCGACGTGAACATGATTCCGATCAATCTCATCGATCACGTCGACGTGCTGAAAGAGGGCGCGGGCGCCATCTACGGTTCCGACGCTATCGCAGGCGTGGTCAATTTCGTGACCCGCAAGAATGTCGATGGCCTCGAGATCACTGCCGATGCCGGCATCAGCAGCAAGAAGGATGCGCAGCATCACAACTTCGGACTGCTGTGGGGCACCTCGACCGATAAAATGAACATCGAGGCGGGTTTCAACTACAACCAGCAAGACTCGCTGAGCATGGCCAAGCGCAAGTGGTCGCAGCTGGCTCTATATCTGTACAGCGGAAGTCTCAATCCAGCGGGCTCCAGCCGCGTGCCCACAGGACGGGCATTCCTTAATACCGCGTTGCAGGGACAGTTCAACTGCCCCAGCAACAGCGTGACTCGAATTGCAGGCTCTGCGGGCACCGCGTTGAGCGACTATAGGTGCTACAACACCGGTACCGACGCGTTCAACTTCCAGCCGTTCAACTTGAACGTGACGCCGCAGGAACGCACTGCGTTTTTCACGAAGCTCAACTACAAGATCAACGAGGGCTTCGAAACCTATGGATCGGTGACTTACAATCACACGCATTCCGGGTTCCAGTTGGCACCATTGCCGTTCGACGCGAATGCCGACCAGGTCGTCATTTCCAAGGACAACATCTACAACCCGTTCGGCATCGACTTCGGCGGCGGCACCGCTGTCGGAAGCGTCAACCCGAACTACACGTTGCGCATGACCTCATTGGGCGATCGCCGCTCCGACACCGTCAGTGCCAGCATTCTGTCCAACGTCGGAGTCAAAGGCGCGATCTTCAATACCGGTTGGAACTATGACGCCAATGTCGCGTACAACCGCTTGGATCAGACCGCCAACGTTTCCGGCTACTTGCTCGGCGCCGCGCTTTCCACTGCGGTGGGGCCTTCCTTCCTCGCTGCGGATGGCACGCCGACCTGCGGCACGGTAGCAGTACCAATCCCGAACTGTATTCCGGCCAACATTTTCAATCTGAGCGCGCCATCGCAGGTAGCGGCGCTGAATTCAATCACCGCCTCTTATACCAACGAGAATACGTTCGTCAGCAAAACCGCAACGTTGGATGCAAACGGACCCGTCTGGAAAGACGGAATTTTCGGAGCAGGCGACATCCTTGCCAGCGTAGGTGTGAGCTATACCGATCTAGAGGGCATTTTCACCACGAGCACTATTACTCAAGCTCAACCACCGTCGTTCCTGAACTGCCAGATTGCGCAGGAAGCATGCAGCGGCAACAGCCTGGGTAAATATAACTTCAAAGAAGCGTATGTCGAGCTATTCGCACCATTGGTCAAAGACGTGTTTCTCGTCAAGGCACTCAACGTAGACATTGGCGAGCGCTACTCGGACTATTCGCTGTTCGGTCACACGAACAGGGCGCAGTTCAAAGTCGAATATCGTCCAATCAGCGATATCTTGTTCCGCGGCACCTATGCGCAAGTATTCCGCGCGCCGACCATCGCGGATATTTCGGCAGCTCCTGCGGCAAATGCACCGTCCTTGAACGACATATGCTCAGGGTTCACGGGCGGCGGCACAGCCGCATTCCCCAATCTGCCCGCGGCTTGCGTAGGCGTTCCGACTGCCGGCTTGAACACGCCGTACAACGAGCCCAATAACCAGGTCACAGGATTGATCACGAGCAGTACCAATCTGAAGCCGGAAACCGGGAACGTGAAGACCTTCGGTGTGGTCTACGATCCGTTCTTCGTCAAGGGCCTGCATTTGTCCCTCGACTGGTGGAATTACTCGGTGAACAACTTGCTCACCACGATGGATCCGAACTTTGCAATTCAGCAGTGCGGCATTACCGGCGCACCGCAGTTTTGCGATCTGATCCAGCGCGTGCAATCCACTCCTACCCCGGCCACGAACAACAACTCGAATGCCGGCAACATCATTGTCTTCAATCAACCCACGTTTAACTTGGGCGATTTGACCACAAATGGCGTGGACTTCAGCCTGGCGTACTCTTTGCACACGGACCTCATCGGCGACTTCAACTTTACGGTGGATGAGACTCATCTCATGACCTACAAGAGCACGCCGGCGCCGGGTTCCGCCACGCAGGAAATCGCGGGTACCTTCAACACGCAGTTCGGTTTCTACGCCAAGGATCGCGGTACGCTGACCATCGGCTGGAGCGGCTGGAACGCCAATGCGATGGTCACCGCAAGGTACATCGGCGGTGTGGATATTCCGTTCACCAATGCGGAGTTCAATTCCGACGGATCGTTCAAGGACTTCCTGGGCTGGCACCTCGGCTCGGTGATTTACTATGATCTGACCGGCGGTTACACCATCAAGGCGACGAATACCAGCTTGCGCGCCGGCATCCTGAACCTTGCGGACAAGACCCCGCCGATCGGTGGCCTCAACAGCTTCGCGGAAAGCGCCGTCACGCCTGTGACTACCTACGACACGATCGGCCGGCGTATGTTCGTCGGCTTCACGCAGAAGTTCTAAGCTAACGCCTTTAAGGCGATTCCAGGGCCGCGCGATGTAAGATCGCGCGGCCCTTTCTGTTTATGGGGTACCGAGGATATCGACTTGGACAGTAGTTCTTCCGATCCTGACACGCTGGTTACCGAGGCTGTGCAGCATTTGAACGCCGGCGATCTGGCCGCAGCCGAGTTGGCCTGTCGTTCCGCGCTCGCGGTGACTTCGCGGCACACTTCCGCCAGTACCATCCTCGGGGCAGTTCTCATGGCGCAAGGGCGCCACGCGGAAGCGAAGTCGGTGTTCTCAGACCTCCTGGAGCGGGAGCCCGCCGAGGTGTCGCACTGGATCAATCTGGGAGTTGCGCGCCGCGGACTGCGGGAATTCGATGCGGCGCTGTCGGCATTCGCGCGCGCCGCGGAATTGGGAACTACAGATCCGGATTTTTATTTTAACGTCGGAGTGACGCATTTGGACCGCGGCGATTTCGAATCGGCGCGCTTGGTGCTCGATCAGGCCCGTCAGCTCGACTCTCTCGATGCAGAGATCCAGCTACGCTACGCCGATGCCTGTTATCGATCGCTGCAAAATGATGCGGCGGTTGCCGCGGTGGCGAATTGGCGTTCCTTCAATGCCAAGTCGGCGCCAATACTGGCACTCATTGCGCAGCTTCTGGTCAATTTGGGCGAGCAGCAGGAAGGCGAACTCGCGCTTGATGCCGCGCTGACCGATCCGGGCGCCGATGCCGCCACTCTGCTCACCGGCATCGAGATTGCCGAGCGCACCAACCGCCTGGAGTTGGCGCAGGCACTGCTCGCGCGCCTGGAGGCCGAGACCCGCTCCGCTGCAATCGATGAGGATCTGCTGGTCGCCCGCGCAAGACTTGCCCAGCACGCCGGCGATCATGCGACGGCCGAGCGACTCTACAATCAATCACTGCTCGGCAGCAGCGATACAGCGACGAAATACACGAAGCTGTTTCCGCTGGCGCAATCGCTCGACGCGCTGGGCCATTACGAAGCGGCATTGGACACCCTGCGGCTGGCGCATGCGTCGCAACTCGAATATCTGCGCCGTGTTTCGCCGACCTTGGTGCTCGCCGGCGCACCGCCGATGATGATCACCCGTGAGACCTGCGATCCAAATGACGTGGCGAGCTGGCAGGATCAAGCACCCGCGGTTGAAGACAGCCCCATATTCATCGTCGCATTTCCCCGCTCCGGAACAACCCTGCTCGAATTGACGCTCGATGCGCACCCGCAAATGCAATCGATGGACGAGCAGCCATTCATACAGAATGCGCTCGAGGACATCCAGGAGCTGTCCATCGACTACCCGCGGCAGCTTGGCCGCTTGAGTCCGGGTGCTCTTGCGGAGCTGCGCGCCAACTATTGGCGGCGCGTCTCCGGCAAAATGGACCTGCGGCCCGGCGCGCGCCTGGTGGATAAGAATCCGCTGAACATATTGCGGCTGCCCGTGATCCGGCGCCTGTTTCCAAATGCGCCCCTGCTGCTCGGCGTGCGCCATCCCTGCGACGTGATCTTGAGCTGCTATATGCAGCAATTTCGAGCGCCGGATTTTGCATTGCTGTGCAATTCGCCGCTGACATTGGCACGCGGCTATCGGCTCACAATGGATTTCTGGGCCAGCCAGAGCGAGATCCTCAAACCGCGCACGCTGGAAGTGCGCTACGAAACACTGGTGGCGAGCTTCGAGCGCGAAGTCCGCGGCATCATGGAATTTCTCCGTCTGCCCTGGGACGAGCGCGTGCTGCAGCCCGGACAGCATGCGCGGCAGAAGGGCTACATCAGTACGCCGAGCTATTCTCAAGTCGTGCGTCCGATATCCACCAAGTCGGTGGATCGCTGGCGCCATTATGCGAGCCTTTTCGAACCCCTACTGCCGCTCATACAGCCGCAGCTCGAGCGCTGGGGCTATGCCGCGGTTGTCGCGGTGGACGGCGTCGCGCCGAACAGCAAGTAGGTCGACAATATGAATTTGTCGCCAGATTTCGGCGGCACACCCTCGTGCTGGTACATCCAGTAAGGCGGAAAAATGAGCAGACGGCCGGTTTGCGGCCGTACTGAAATGCCCAATTGCGGGAACCGAGTTTCGCCGCCTTCCTGCACATCGTTCAGGTACCACAGCAAGACGAGATAGCGGCTGGCGACCGAGTAAATCGAATCGAAGTGCAGCTGGAACCGCTCGCCGCTTGCCGGGCGGTATCGCTTCAGGGTCAGATCGGAATGCTTGGGCGCGTGCGGAATGGGGATGGTCAAGCCAACGTCGCCATTGTAGCGATCGAGGGCGGCGTCGATCCTGAAGCGAAAATCCGCTGCGAAAGCTTCATCCGCCAAGCTCGACACGTTCAATTCAGTCCAGGCCGATTCCTCGAGGCCCGCACGCACGCCACGGCCGTTGGCGACATGAAAGCGCGCCAGGCCGTCAAAGGAGGCAAGCATGCGGCGGCACATGTCAGCGTCCAAGTGATTGTCGTACACGCGCACGTAGTGCGGTAGTTCGCCGATAGCCATGCTGCATAATATAATAAAGCGCCATGAGCGAACTCACTGATCTCGAGCAAACGGAGGCGGCCAGCGAACGGCGTTTGGAGACGCATCCGGACGATGTCGCGGCGCTCAATATGGCGGCGCTGGGGGCGCTGCGTCGTGCGGAGCTGAGCCGCGCGCGTGGACTCCTGGAACGTGCAGCTCGATTGGCCCCCGAAGATGCCGATAGCCATCACCACCTCGCCCGGGTGTGTGAAGCGGGCGGCGATCTGCAGGGTGCGCTCGCGGCGGACGAGATCGCCGTGCGTCTCGCGCCCGATCGCGCGATATTGCGCCTGGCCTATGCATCCGGCCTCGAGCGCCGCGGTGAGAAGGAACGCGCGCTGTTGCATTTCGCGCGCGCCATCAATGAAGCCCAGTCGGCCGGACAATGGACCAGCGCGGCGACTACGCCGGCGGCGCTTCGGCCACGGGTGGAGCACGCGGTAGCAACCCTGCGGCGCGGCCAGCAGGCGTTGTTCCACCGTCTCCTCGCACCGCTGATTGCAAGCTACGGCGCCGCGTCGCTGGATCGAGTGTCTGCCGCCACGCGAATCTACGTCGGTGAACAACAGGCCGTCTATCCGGACGTGCGACAACGGCCGACGTTCTTCTACATTCCGGGATTGCGGCCATCCGCGTATTTCGATCGCCGCTTGTTCTCCTGGATTCCCGCCTACGAAAAATACTTCGATGAAATCAAGCGCGAGCTTCAGGAACTGTTGCCGTCTTCGCGCGGCAGTGAGCGTGTCTTCGGCAGCGAGGCATTGGAGGATGAGAATCTTCGCGGCCACGGCACCGCTCCGAGTTGGAACGGCTACTATTTTTATCGCCACGGCAAGCGCCGCGAGGACAACTGCGCCGCCTGTCCCGCAACTGCTGCCGCCCTCGATGCACTGCCGCTGATCCGGATTCGCGATCACGGCCCGGAGGTCCTGTTCTCAGTGTTTACGCCGGGCACTCACTTGCTGCCGCACCGCGGCGTCACCAATGCGCGCGTGGTGAGCCATTTAGCGCTGATCGTACCGTCCGATTGCGCATTGCGCGTGGGCGGCGAAGAGCGTGTATGGTGCGAAGGACAAACGCTGGTTTTCGACGACACTTACGAACATGAAGCGTGGAATCTATCGAAACAGGTTCGCGTCGTACTGATTGCAGACGTTTGGAATCCTCACCTCACCGAAGCGGAGCGTGCGGCCATTGGCGATCTGATCGCGGCAATCGGCGACCTGCAAGCTGCCGTCGACAAAGTCTAGACCATGCACTTGCCCAAGCCATTTTTTCGGCTGCCGCGCCGCTTCGACACCGCTCGTCTGCGCGAAGAAGTGGCTGCAATTCCCGCTGCGAGCTGGGTTCCGCACCCGAATGGCATCGCCGGCAACAGCTCGGTGCGTCTCATCAGCGTGAGTGGCGGCGAAAATGACTTGGTCGATGGGATCATGCGCGAGACCGCGCATTTGGCGCGGCTGCCCTATATTCGGCAGGTGCTCGCCGGCTTCGGCGTTCCATGGAGCCGCACGCGGCTGCTGAGGCTGGCAGGCGGCGCCGCGGTGCCGACGCATGCCGACATCAACTACCATTGGTTTTATCGGGTCAGGCTGCACATCCCCATCGTGACGCGCCCGGAAGTGCGCTTCCATTGCGGCGGTTCCGAGGTGCACATGGCCGCGGGCGAAGCCTGGATTTTCGACAATTGGCGCCTCCACAGCGTCCTGAACCCGACTCCGGATGAGCGCATCCACCTGGTCGCCGACACCGCCGGAAATGCCGCGTTTTGGCAATTGGTGGGAACGGGTGAGAGCGATTCGGAGCGCGCCGAGATCGCTGCTTATCAACCCGAATGGCGTCCATCCTTGCTCACCGAGCGCAGCGAGTTGCGGCCGGTGATGAATCCGGCCGAACTCGAGTTGCTGGTGGGCAACCTTCGCGGCGAGTTGATGCTCACCTCCGAGACCAGCGAGGCGCGCGTGCGCCTGGGGCAGTATCACGCCCTTCTCGATGCCTTCGTCCGCGACTGGTGGCACTACTATTTGTTGCACGGCGAGGATGAATCGGGCTGGACGGACTTTGCAGGGCTCAGGGATTCGGTGCGCTCGGCGTCCCGGCCGCTTGGCGACAAAATTGCATTGCGCACCAACCGGGTCGCCGCGCACCAAGTTCTCGAAGGGCGCGTATTGCGGGTCTGCGTCGGCGCCGATAGCGGAGCATCTCAAGTTCAGGCAACGCCACCGTTGTCTGCGGGGCGAGTTCATACGCCGGCGGGACGCGCCAGCCTCACGCAACCGATATTCATCGTGGCCGCACCCCGCTCGGGCAGCACGCTGCTGTTCGAAACGTTGGCCGCGAGCGATCAGATCGCAACGCTCGGCGGCGAGGCACACTGGCTGATTGAATCCATCCCCGAGCTCTCTCCTGGGGCACCGGGCATCGATTCCAATCGTCTATCGGCAGCCGACGCCACGCCGCGCATCGCGGAGCGTATCCACGACCAGATATTGGAACGGCTTGTTGATAGAAGGGGCCAACCGCTGCGCGACGGCAGGGTTTTACGGTTTCTCGAAAAGACGCCGAAAAACGCGCTGCGAATCCGGTTTTTCGACCGCTTGTTTCCTGATGCCCGCTTCATATTTCTGTGGCGCGAACCGCGCGCGAACATCAGCAGCATCATGCAGGCCTGGCGATCCGGCAGATGGCGAACCTATCCGCGCCTTGAAGGTTTCGTGCTGCCCTGGTCGTTGCTGCTGCCTCCAGGCTGGGAAAAGATGCAAGGCCGGCAGCTGGAGGAGATAGCGGCTTTTCAGTGGCAAATCACCAACTCGACCATACTCGACGACCTTTCCGCACTGGCTGCGGACCGCTGGACGATGGTCAACTATGATGATTTCCTCGCGGAGCCTGCGAAAAACATTCTGCGGCTGTGCCGATTCGCCGGTCTCGAATACGATGCCGATCTCGCCAAACGAGCCGGCGGACCGCTGCCGGCAGCGCAGCACACCCTGACACCTGCCGATCCACATAAGTGGAAGAAAGACGCAGCGGAGATCGAAAGGGCCTTGCCGGCGGCGCAATCAGCATGGCAGCGCCTCATCGAGGCCTATCACTCGCCGAAGCGATAGCCATGCCGCGAGATGACCAGTTCATCTCTCTGCGCGACTAGATCGCACAGCTCGTCGTCATAGTAAGCGGCGTACGGACCATGCTCGGATGTGTTGCGCGCGGTGGCATCCATGACGAAGTCATTTGCGGCGGCAGTCACCCTATGTCCCACCGAATGCAGATATTCCAGCAGCGTGACGCGAAGATTTTCGGCTCGCTGCACCGTTAAATTACGGTCCAACTCGCCGTAAATATATTGATAAAGGAAAGAGTAAAAGCCTAGTCCCGAATTTTTGATTCCCGCCAGCGCGAACTTGGGCAAATTGAGACCGCTGTTTCCGTAACTGGCCGGCAACGACGCGATTGCCGCGCCGAGGTATGCGCTCCCGGAACCGAGTTGCAGCATATTGCGAATCGTCCCGGCGAATTGCAATTGGCCGTTCTCGGAAAGAACTCTAAACAACGCGTTCGGCGCAGGCCGCTGCGACTGAAAGTTGTACCAGGAGACGTAGTAGCTCCATGGATTGCGAACGAAGCCCAGCACCGGAAGATGAAGATTTTCCGCCGGTATCAGCAACCGCGGCAGGTGATAGCCGATGCTGCGCGCGGTGGGCACAAACCGCAGTAAGGCCTCATTGACGAAGCTACCGCCTGATTTGTGCAGATGCAGAAAAACGAACCGATCGGTGACAATCATCGCCGGATATGATCGGCTAATGCGCCGTTTGGAAATCACTGGGCTGCGCGGTTCCCAGATCGCGCGCGCCGGCGGCAAGCAAGCTGCCAAGCTCGGGCGTCGGCAAGAAATCACATATCAGGTGCGTGCGCTCGCGTGTCGCGTCTGCGTTCCAAACACCGTGCGGGGCGGTGTTGTTGAGCGCCCAAAGTTCTCCTGGCCGCATGACATAACGTTGTCCGGCACAGAACATGTAGGCATGCTCATGCGAAGTCACCGCGATATGCAATCGAATGGTCTGCGCGAAATAAGGTGCCCGATCGATGTGGGTGGCAACGCGCGCCCCTCCCTGAAGGCGCGCCAATAGACAGCGCATGGGTGGGGCAGGAATCCGCTCCTGGATGATCTCTCTGACGTACGGGAGCTCCGTTATCGCAGGGCGATCCTCGATGGGCAGGTTGCCCTCGGCCGGCGCGTAGCCGCGCAGGAATATCCCCTCAGCCGCGCTGTGCACGCCTACGCGCCCCCCGGTCGTGCCCCAGAATGCCGACGGCAGCGATTCGACCTCCGCGGCGAGCCGCGCCGCATTGAATTCCAAGGGCAACCGAATGCAGCCTCCGATGAGAGCGGCCTTGTCCAGATAGGGTTGCCCCGGTAACTCCAGCATCTTTAAGCCGTTCGGGCTTCGTTTATCTTCCCGGCACCGACGGCGGCGGATTCGCAATTCGCTGGCTCAAGCCCAGACGGGTTTGATCATGCAAATCGTCGAGTTGCTTCGCGGTCAAGCAGGTGGTCTCCTTCTGCAGACGCGACCCGATCTTTGGGTCCGTGCGGCAAAAAAGCGGTTCTCCGTTGGTATTGACCAGCTTGAATCCCGCTTTTTTAGCCTCTGACAGTCTCTGTTCATCCGTCATCCCGTCGCCGCTTGCCGGCATTTGAGCCAGCTTCTGCCCCGTGGGGGAAAAATATTGCGTCGCAACAGGTGCCTGGCTGGTGCAGGCAACAGCCAAGAGCGCGAACATCAATACCGAGGTTCGATTCATCCCTTTCATAGTCATTCTCGTGGGTGAAGACCCACCAAATATACCGTATCGTGCCTTGCGCGGTTGTCTACTTGAAGCCCGGCTTAGGCGGCGGCGCCTGTTGCAGAAGGCTCATGCTCATCTGGAGATTATCGTGCAGCATTTGGAACTCCCTTGCGGTCAAACAAGTCGTTTCCGACCGCACTCGCGATCCGAGCTTCGCTTCCGACTTACAGTAAATGAGTTGGCCAT
>Ga0193727_1000671_pt1 | contig 13573 bp, 12 predicted proteins | sample H2c2metaG_FD_143051 | JGI IMG/M metagenome (GOLD analysis project Ga0193727, IMG submission 143051) | Soil microbial communities from a riparian zone of the East river system, Colorado, United States - H2c2 | ecosystem: Environmental > Terrestrial > Soil > Riparian zone | place: USA: East River...
TGATGAACACCCAGTTCGCGATCCAGACCGACGAGCAGGGCAACGCCACGATCTTCATCCTCGAGGTCAACCCGCGCGCCTCGCGCACGGTACCGTTCGTGTCGAAGGCAACCGGCGTCGCGCTGGCCAAGATTGCCGCGCGCTGCATGGTCGGCCGGTCGCTGATCGAGCAGAAGGCGACGCGCGAAGTCGTGCCGAAATATTATTCGGTCAAGGAAGCGATCTTTCCGTTCCTGAAATTCCAGAACGTCGATCCGATTCTCGGGCCGGAGATGCGCTCGACCGGCGAGGTGATGGGTGTCGGCCGCAGCTTCGGTGCAGCCTTCGCGCGTGCCCACGAGGCGGCGAACATCATTGCGCCGCGCGCCGGCAAAGCCTTCGTCTCGGTGCGCGATCCGGACAAGCAGCGCCTGTTGCCGGTAGCGCACGAACTGCTCAAGCGCGGTTTCAGTATTGTCGCAACGTCGGGTACCTGTGCGTTCCTGTGCAAACACGGCATTGCCTGCGAACGGATCAACAAGGTCCTCGAGGGACGGCCGCACATCGTCGACCTGATCAAGAACGGCGAGATCGTCTTCATCGTCAACACGACCGAAGGCAAACAGGCGATCGCCGATTCGTTCTCGATCCGGCGCGAAGCGCTGCAGCAGCGCATCACCTACTCTACGACCATCGCCGGTGCGCGCGCACTGCTGCACTCGCTCGATTTCCGCGGCGGCGGCGATGTCCACAGTCTGCAGCAATTGCACAAGGAATTGGCATGAGAAGATCTCCGATGACGGCGAAAGGGGCAGAGCGCCTGCGCGCCGAGCTCGAACGACTGAAGTCGTCCGACCGGCCGAAAGTCATCCAGGCGATCGCCGAGGCGCGCGCACACGGCGACCTGAAGGAGAACGCGGAGTATCATGCCGCGCGCGAACAGCAGGGCTTCATCGAAGGACGCATCCAGGCGCTCGAGGCAGCGCTGAGCTACGCGGAAGTTATCGACGTGAGCCGGCTGGCTGCCGGAGCGCGCATCGTCTTCGGTGCCACCGTGGACCTGACCGATGAAGGCAATGGCGATGAGGTGAGCTACCAGATCGTCGGCGACCTCGAAGCCGACATCAAGCAAAAACTCATTTCGGTCAGTTCGCCGCTGGCGCGCGCATTGATCGGCAAGAGCGAAGGCGACAGTTTCGATTTCGTCGCAGCCAACGGCACCAAGCGCTACGAAATCGTCGCCGTTCGCTACGAGACTTAGGCCGGCGCAACGAGCGCCACATGGCCGAGCTGACCCTGCTGCTACCGGAGCGTGCGCGCCTGCTCCCAGACGCGTCGAGCGCGGCTCTGGCGGCATGGCAGGCGCGCGGCGACCGCCTGGCCGATGCTGCGCCGGGACGCGATGCCGCGCTGCGCGAATGTTTCGAGTTCACCGGAACGACGATTCCCTCGGCAGCATTGACGCGCAGCCTCGATGCGACCGATGCCGTCGGACCCTTGTGGCTGCGTGCCGATCCGTCCTGGGTGATGGCTGACGCGGTCACGCTGCGGTTGCTCGCTTGTGGAAATGTGGAGTTGTCCGCACAGGACAGCGAACAGCTGGCGCGCGCGCTGAAGCCGCTTTTTGGCGACGCCGGCTTCCTGCTCGAGCCAGCCACTCCGGCGCGCTGGTACCTGCGCTGTCCGCCCGGTGCGCAACTGCCGGCGTTTTCTGCGCCATACGCGGCGCTGGGCGACGACATCGCGCGTCACCTGCCGGAAGGCGAGTCGGGGCGGCGCTGGCGGCACCTGCTCAACGAGGCGCAGGTGATCCTGCACAATCATCCGGTGAACGCCGAACGCTCGCGTCGCGGCCTGGCCCCGGTCAACAGCGTGTGGTTCTGGGGCGCCGGGCAATTGCCGGACTGGGTCAGGACGCCTTTCTCCATCGTGGCGAGCAGCGACGACATCGTTCTGGCGCTGGCGCGACTGGCAGGGATAGCCGTTGCAGGCAGCCAGGCCGAGGTGATCGAGGCCGCTTCGGGCGACCGGCGGATCCTGCTGGATCTCGATCGCCCGGTGGACAGCACGTCTTCCATCGCGCTTCAGGAACGGATCGGTCAGGCACTTGCCGAGCGCTCGGTGACGCAGGTCGACCTGAAGTTCGCCAGTGGCGAACGCGTCCGCTATCGGCGCGGACATCGCTGGCGTTTCTGGCGCAGGCTGCCCGCGGCCGCCGCGGCATGAAGGCGCCGCGCATCGTCCGCCGTCTCGTGCCCGCGATCCTTCCCGAGTTGCCGGTGCATCCGGTTCTGCGGCGGATCTTCGCAGCACGTGGCGTAACGATGGCAGCGCATATCGACTACCGCCTCGGCGCGATGTTGCCGCCGGACCTTGGCGGCATGGAGCATGCCTGCGCAATCGTCGCCGATGCGATCCGCACGCGGCAGCGCATCGTCGTGGTGGGCGATTTTGATTGCGACGGCGCCACCGGCACCGCCGTCGCCTTGCGTGGGTTGCGCCTGCTCGGCGCGGGCGAGGTCACGTACTGCGTGCCGAATCGCGCCGTACACGGCTATGGCCTGAGTCCGGCGCTGGTCGAAGAACTGGCGCAGCGGAGACCCGACCTTCTGATCACGGTCGACAATGGTGTCGCTGCGCATGCCGGAGTCGCTGCCGCGCGTGCGCATGGAATACGCGTCGTCATCACCGATCACCACCTGCCCGGTGCGACGCTTCCCGATGCCGACGCCATGGTGAATCCCAATGTGGACATCGACGGGTGCGGTGAGCGCTTGCAAAACCTGGCCGGCGTCGGCGTCATGTTCTACCTGCTGCTGGCGTTGCGCGCGAGACTGCGCAACGATGGCTGGTTCGCCGAAACAGGAGTCGCCGAACCGGATCTGTCGGCACTGCTCGATCTGGTCGCGCTCGGCACGGTCGCCGACCTCGTCGCGCTGGATCACAACAACCGAATCCTGGTCGAAGCCGGTTTGCGCCGCATCCGCGCCGGCCGCGCCTGCGCCGGCGTCGCGGCGCTGTTCGACAGCGGCAAGCGCGATCGCGCCAGGGCCAGCGCGGCCGATCTGGGGTTCATCATCGCGCCGCGTCTCAACGCGGCCGGACGCATCGACGACATCAGCCTGGGTATCGAATGCCTGCTCGCCGATGACCCTGCTCGCGCGGCCGAACTGGCGCAACGCTTGTCGGCGCTGAACGCCGAGCGTCGCGGCCTGCAGTCGGACATGACCGGCCAGGCCGAAGCCACGGTACACAAGTGGATTTCGCAGCATGGCAGCGATGCGCTGCCGTTCGCGCTGGTGCTGTTCGAGCCGGACTGGCACCAGGGTGTGGTCGGCCTCGTTGCGTCGCGCCTCAAGGACCTGGTGCACCGGCCGGTGATCGCCTGTGCTCCGGCCGGCGAGGGCAGCGATGAAGTCAAAGGTTCGGGACGTTCGATCGCAGGCTTTCACCTGCGTGACGTGCTGGCGGACGTCGATGCCGCCAGCCCGGGCTTGCTCACGCGCTTCGGTGGCCATGCGATGGCAGCCGGTCTGACCCTGCGGCGCGACGATCTCGACCGGTTTGCCGTGGCGTTCGATCAGGCCGCACGCCGACGCCTGCTGCCCGAGCAACTCGACGCTGTGCTCTCGACCGATGGCGGGCTCGAGGCGTCCGACTACACGCTCGATCTGGCGCGCCAGGTGCGCAGCGCCGGACCGTGGGGCCAGGCGTTTCCGGAGCCGTTGTTCGACGGCGAATTCGACGTTGCCGCCACGCGCACGGTCGGCGAGGCGCATCTGCGACTGAAATTGCGCCCGTGCGGTGAGACGACAGTGCTCGACGCGATGTTGTTCAATGCCGAGCGCTGCGGGCCGTTGCCATCGCGTATCCGCGCTACATTCCAGCTCGAGATAGACGTATGGGACGGCGCGCAATCGCTACGCCTGCTGTTGCGACACGTTGAACCGTTCTAGCGCGCCGATGGTAAGGCAAAAAGTCGGGACTCCGTGGTAACCTCAGCCCCGAAGCCTCGGGGAGGCCGACTGGTTTGAGCGACATCTGGCGAGTGTTGCGGGCGAACTTCATGTGGAGTGGTCGGGCGGAGAATGCGCAACGTCGCCGCAACGTGGTTTCGAATCGAGGGCGCGATGAAGCGTGAGGTTCTGCTGCGCATCGCGCCGGGGCCGATCGCTCTGGTTCTTGCTCTGGTCGCACTCGCCGGCACGGGTTGCACCGTCGGCCAGGACTACGTACGTCCGAGCGTGGAAACGCAGCAGAAGTATCGCTTTGCAAGCGACGTCGTACCGAGTCCGTCTCTCCCGGAGGTGCCCGACTGGTGGCGCGCGTTCGGCGACGCCGAACTCGACGCACTGGTGCGCGAGGGACTGGGCGCAAATCATGATCTGCGCATTGCCACCGCACGCGTGGAAGAATTCGCCGCGACGGTAAGCGCCACGCATGCGCAAGCCCTGCCGCAAGTCGCGTATGGCGCGAATGCCGGGCGCCAACGCGTGGGCGGCGTTGCCACGGGAAGTTACTCCCTGCTGGTGTCGGCAAGCTGGGAACTGGATCTTTGGGGCCGCATCCACCGTCAGGACGAAGCTGCGCGCGCGACTTTGCTGGCGACCGAGCAGGCGCGCCTCGGCGTTGCGTTGACGCTGGTTTCGTCGATCATCACGAGCTACGTGACGTTGCTCGATCTGGACCGCAGCCTGCAGATCGCCGAAGAGACGCTCGAGGGGCGCAAGCACAACGTCGAAATATTCCAGACGCGGCTGAAAGGCGGCGCGGTATCCGATTTCGAGATGAGCCAGGTGACGGCGGAATACGAAACCGCTGCGAGTTCGATTCCTGATTTGAAACAAGCCATCGCCCAGCAGGAGCACGCATTGTCCGTGCTTATCGGCCGTAATCCGGGTCCGATCAAACGCGGGCGTACTTTGCGGCAGCTGACGGCGCCGCCGGTTCCGGCAGGATTGCCGTCGGACCTGATTGCCAGACGTCCCGACATCCTTGCAGCGGAGCAGCAACTGGTCGCGGCCAATGCCCTGGTCGGCGCCGCGCGCGCACTGTACTTTCCGACGATCTCGCTGACGGGCTTCGGCGGGACCGCCAGCAATGATCTCGACAACCTGTTCAGCGGACCGGCGCGCTCGTGGTCTTTTGCCGGGCAGTTGCTCGGACCGATCTTCGCCGGTGGCGCCATCGATGCGGCCAACCAGCAGGCGCTGGCACGCCGCGAACAGGCGCTCGAGGCGTACAAGCAATCGATCCAGAGCGCGTTTCGCGACGTCGAGAATGCCCTGATCGCGATCCAGTACAGGCGTGACGCGATCGCTTCGCTTGAACGTCTCGTGGCCTCACTGGAGCGTGGCGTCGAACTATCGCGCGAACGTTACGACAACGGTTACGCCGACTACCTGGAAGTGCTCGACACCGAACGCAGTCTGTTTTCCGCCGAATTATCACTGAGCACGGCGCACGGCGACCGCTACCGCGCGTTGGTAGCGCTGTACGCAGCCCTCGGCGGCGACTGGATTCCTCAGGTCGCGCCGTTACCCGCGGCGGGACAACGACCGGCGCAAGATGGCGCCGATGCCGCAGGCGAACCAACCTCCCGCAAAGCAACTGACGAGAACGCAAATGTCGACCGAGCCAAGCGATTCTGAGCCGTCCGCCGTGCAAGCCGGCACAGGGTCGAAGCCTCCGTCGGCAGGCGCCGCCGCGCCTGCCCAGACCGGAGCGCGCAATATCGTCCGCGTCGTGGTCCTCGTGCTGCTCCTTCTGTTCGTCTACAACCTGTTCGCCGACCGCATCACGCCATACACCTCGCAGGCGACGGTCGATACGTTTCTCGTGCAGATCGCGCCAGAAGTCAGCGGGCCCGTCGTGTCGGTGGATGTGCCCGACAACAGCGCGGTAAAGAAGGGACAAACGCTGTTCCAGATCAATCCATCGCAATACCAGATCGCTCTGCGTTCGGCAGAGGCGAGTCTGGCTACCGCCGTGCAAGCCGCGAATTCGTCAGCTGCGGACGTGCGTGTCGCCGACGCGCAGCTGCAGCGCCAGCGCGTAGACCTCAAGGCCAGCGAACAGCTCGGCAAGATCCAGATCGATTTGGCGGCCAAGAAAGCGCTGTCGGAAACCTCAGCCATCCGCGCTCGCGCCGACATCGCCAAGACGCGCGCCGAGATCAGCAAAGGCGAAGCCGAGTCCGAACGCGCACGCATCCGTCTGGGCGAGCCGGGCGACGGCAACGTGCAGGTGCGTCAAGCGCTGGTTGCGGTCGACCAGGCGAAACTCGACCTGCAGCGCACAAGCGTGGTCGCGCCGGCGGACGGCGTGGTCACCAACCTGCGTCTGTCCGCTGGTCAATACGCGAACAAGGGCCAGCCGGTGCTGAGCTTCATCGCCGCCGGTCCGCGCTGGGTGAATGCGAACATGCGCGAAAACCAGCTCGGCAACATCGCCGCCGGCAACCGCGCCTATATCGTGTTCGACGACTATCCGGGTAGCGTCTTTCCGGCGCACGTGCAAAGCGTCGGCTGGGGCGTGACCCAGGGCGGCGAAGCTCCGACCGGGCAGCTGCCCAAGGTCGATTCGGCGAAGGGCTGGCTGCGCGAGCCTCAGCGTTTTCCGGTACGCGTCGTGCTCGATGCACCAGCCGATACAGCGGCGAAGCTGCCGCCGGGACGTAGCGGAGCGCAGGCCAACGTCGTTGTCCTGACCCGCGAAAGCTCGCTGATGAATCCGCTCGCACGCCTGTGGATCTGGATGATCTCGGTGCTGAGCTACCTGCAATGACCACAGCGGCCGCGAGCGACACGGCATCGGTGCAGGACGAGATCCGCCTGCATGCAATGTTGCGCTTTGGCGTGGGCGTGACAGCCGCGTTCGTGCTGTGCGAGTTCCTCGGCTGGTTGCCGAGCTTTCTCGCGCCGGTGCTGACGGCGATCCTGCTCGTCAACGTGCCGGTGCGCCTGCCACTGAAGATGGCGCTGGGACTGGTCCTGACGATGACGGTCGCGGCGCTGTTCGCGGCCGGGCTCGCGTCGTTGTTGCGAGGCACACCGGTCGTGCTGTTCGGATTGATCGCTGTGTGCGTATTCGTCGCGTTCCATGCGATGGCCGAAGGCCGCGCGCGCGTGCCGGCACTGCTGCTGTTGATTTGCCTTTCGGTGGTTCCGGTCATGGTCATGATCGCGCCTGCGCTGGCCGAGATTCTGCCGATGGCGCTGATCCGCGGTACGGCGCTGGCGGTTGTCGTGGTCATCGGCGTGCATATGCTGTGGCCGCGCGTGCGTCCGCCGGTCCCGCCGGCCGCGCCGGCTCCCGGCGCCGCGACGCCGTTGTCGCTGGCGCTGCTATCGTGCGCGGTCGTGCTACCGCTGATGTTGTTCTACCTGCTGCTGGGCATCACCGATGCGCTGCCGGTGCTCGTCGGCACCGTCATGCTGGTCGCCAATTTCGATCCGCGACGCAGTCAGATGCAGGCATTGGCGATGATCATCGCCAATTTCGCCGGCGGCTTGCTGGGACTGTTGCTTCATGTCGTGCTGACGACGATGCCGAACCTGCTGTTCCTGGCGCTGTTGCTGTTCCTCGTTCTGCTCGGCCTGGCCCGGCGCATCGTTGCTGGAGGGCCCGTGGCGGGCGTGGTGCTGATCGCCTGCAATACGATGCTGATCATCCTCAGCATCGGGATCGCGTCAGGTCCACCCTCGCTTTCGCTGTGGCTGACGCGCGTGTTCCAGTTCGTCCTCGCCGGCGCGTTTGCGGTCGGCATGATGAACCTGGTCTGGCACAGGGCGACACCCGACCGCCCGGGACCGGCAAAGCCCGCAATACGCTGATCGGCGGGCACGGTTCCGCCGCTGGCAACGTACGGCAGGCTGCACCGGTTCGGGCAACGGTAGTGCCTCAATTTGAATTCCGTTCGCCCTGAGGTATCGAAGGGTGAACGGCGACGCCTGTTGGGGCCGCCCGTGGTTCGATTCGTCGCAGGCGTACCCTGGCCTGAGCTTGCCGAAGGGCTCACCACGAACGGCTTCGGAATAATTCAAACTAGGCACTACCCGGGCAACGCACCACTCGCATGAGCGATCAGCCCGTGTTTGTCGCTGACGACCGCTTTGCAGTCTCGAGGCGGATACGTCGGCTATTTGAGCCTGCGATAGAACCGCACGACCAGTTCCTCGGCAACGAGCATCACGACGATCACGACAATCAGCGTGATGATCCCATGGAAGCGACCGTCGAAATGGACCTTGTCGCCGAACAACCAAACGATTGCCTCCAGGATCACGAACTTGGATCCGAACAGCACCAGCCAGGCGCAGAAGAAGCGCATGAACTTGTTGAAGCCGCCGGGTCTCGCGTTGAAGAAAACGGCGACCCGATGCTCGACGGCGATCGTCAGTTTCAGCAGGACCTGCAGCACCAATGCCACGAAGATCGATACAGTGAACGAATTGATCGTGACCTTGTCCGAGTACTCGACGAACAAGTCCAGCACGACCAGGTCGATCAGGATCGCCGTGAAATAACGCGCGAACAGACGCTGCTTGTCGGACGGCGCTTCGGCCGAAGCCGGCATGAAACCATTGCTTGTCGCTGTCATGAACCACCTCTCCCGATGATCAATGCAATCCAGTCATGGCGCTTGAACCGTGAAAAAAAACCATGCCGGTAGATTGGAGGGAGTATATCGTTTGCGGCGTCGTGCAGACACCTCGATCAACTGGACTGTCCTGCCTTCGGCTCATCGGCCATGACGCGCCCAGCCTGATGATCCCTTCGAGACACTGCGCGAATGGCGTCGGCGCACGGTTCGCAGATGTGTTCTCCTTGGCGCGGCGCAGGCTGCGCTCTGCGATCCGCAGCCAAGGACCGGCTTCGGCCAAGACGCGGCGGCGAGCGACAAATAGTTGACAGGCAAAAGCAAGCCAAGGGTGTCGTACACTATGTACTTTGAGGAAATGAATCGTTGACATCGTCGGAACGTGTTGCGGGCGTAATCTTGGCACCTGCGCTGTGCCGGACCGGCATCATTCGCGGTCACGATGATCGTGAATGATGCCACCGGCGACTAGCTGGCGGCCGACATGTTTCCGATGCACCAGCAGTATCCACGCCTCGTTGCACTGGCAGGTGACCTGCTGATGATGCTGAGCTTGTTCATCCTCGGCGAAGACTTCCGGGACAAATTGCGCTCGCTGTTCGTCCGCGAAGCACAGGTGGTCTTTCCCCTCAGGTAGAAGCGGCGAGGGCCGGAATGTTGCGAAATGCCCGGCGCGAGGATTCGCCGGATCGAGTTACCAGCCTTCAGGCCTCAATCGAATATGGCAAATGCGCGCGGAAAGAAACCGCTCAACGGGAAGAAGCCAGCCAATGTTGCGTCGCGCTGGGGCGATCATGAGCACAAGGTTTTCCTGCTGCAGGGAGGCGGTGCGCTTGGCGCGTATCAGGCGGGCGTCTATGCCGGCCTGGCGGAAACCGGCGAGGAGCCGGACTGGATCGCCGGCGTCTCGATCGGCGCGATCAATGCGGCGCTGATTGCGGGTAATGTCCCGGAGCGTCGCGTTGCACGTCTGCGTGAGTTCTGGGACCGCGTGTCGGCGAACTCGCAGATGATTGCGCCGCCGCTGTTCGACTCGATGCGCCCGCTGCTCAATCGCGCCAGCGCGGCCTCGGCGATGATGTTCGGCATACCGGGATTTTATTCACCGCGGTTTCCGCCACCGTTCATTGCGCCGGATGGCAGCCCCGGTGCCTTGAGCTTTTACGATACGGCGCCGCTCAAAAAGACGCTCGAGGAACTGGTCGACTTCGACCTGATCAACCAGCAACGCGTGCGCCTTTCGCTCGGTGCTGTCGACGTGCGCACCGGCAATTCGGTCTATTTCGACAACACGAAAACAACGATCCGGGCCGAGCACGTGATGGCAAGCGGCGCGCTGCCGCCGGGATTCCCGCCGGTGGAGATCGACGGCCAGATCTACTGGGACGGCGGGATCGTGTCGAACACGCCACTGTGGTATGTGTTCGACGAGGAGCCGCGGATGGATGCGCTGATCTTCCAGGTCGATGTATTCAGCGCTGCGGCGGATGCGCCAAAAAACCTGTCCGAGGTATCGGAGCGCGCGAAGGACATTCAATACTCGAGCAAGACCCGATACAACACGGCGCGCCTGAAGGAGTTCGAGGAGCTGCGCAGCGCACTGCATCGTGTGCTCGGCAAACTGCCGAAATCGGCGCTGTCCGACCCAGATGTGAAGGCGCTGAGCGCGGTCAGCACGCGCGGACGCATTACGCTCGTGCATTTCATCAACCGGCACAACACGCGCTCACTGGACTTCAAGGACTACGAGTTCTCGCGTGCGACTGTCACGGACTTATGGGAGGGTGGTCACGACGACGTGCGGCGCTCGATGGCGAATCCCGATTGGGACCGTGCAACCGAACTCGCCGAGGGCATCCGCACGTTCGACCTCAGCCGCTAACACGAACAGGTACAGTTGGTCTCAAAGCTTTGGACGCGGATTCACCGGATGAGCGCGGATCGAGAGAATGGAATGATTGGTTCGGACTTGGATTCTTATCCGCGTAGATCCGCGTCAGATTCTCTTTTCTCTGAGTTCATCGATTCCGCAATTAATGTGTCGCAATACCTGGGAACAGACAGCATGACCGAAGACGATGTGAGAAAAAATGCATTCGCGATGCCGCTGACGAGTCCGGCCTACCCGCGGGGGCCGTACCGTTTCGTCAATCGCGAATTCCTCATCATCAGCTATCGCACCGACCCCGAAGCATTGGCGGCGGTCATTCCAGCGCCGCTGGAGATGACCGATCCGATCGTGAAATTCGAGTTCATTCGCATGCCCGATTCGACCGGGTTCGGCGACTACACCGAGGCAGGCCAGGTGATCCCGGTGCGCTTCCGCGGTGTCCATGGCAGCTACGTCCACTCGATGTTCCTCGACTGCGAGCCGCCGATTGCCGGCGGGCGTGAGATCTGGGGCTTCCCGAAAAAACTCGCCTCGCCGCAGTTGCGCGTCGAGAAGGACACGATCGGTGGAATCCTGCGCTATGGCCCGGTACCGGTCGCATTGGCGACGATGGGCTACAAGCATCGCGCGCTGGCGCATGACAAGATCCTGGCGTCGTTCTCGGAACCCAACTTCCTGCTCAAGATCATCCCGCACGTCGATGGCACCGCGCGCATCTGCGAGCTCGTGCGCTATTTCCTGGAAGACATCACGGTGAAGGGCGCGTGGGAAGGCCCGGCTGCGCTGGAACTGTTCCAGCATGCGCTCGCGCCGGTCGCGGCACTGCCGGTGCGCGAAGTGATCTCCGGCGTGCATATTCAATCCGACCTGACGCTCGGACTGGGCGAGGTCGTCCACGATTATCTGGCAAAGTGAAAAAGGAATCCCAATGAAACTGCAAGGCAAGACCGCTATCATCACCGGCGCCGCGAGCGGCATCGGCAAGGACATCGCGCTGGTTTTCGCCCATGAGGGCTGCAAGGTGGCGATCGCCGATCTCAACAGCGCGGCAGCGGAAGCCACGGCGAGCGAGATTCGCGCGAACGGCGGCCAGGCGATCGGCATCGCGATGGACGTGGTCAACGAAGACGCGGTCAACGCCGGGGTCGAAGCCACCGTCAAGGCATTCGGCAGCGTCGATATCCTGGTCAGCAATGCCGGCATCCAGATCGTGCATCCGGTCGAGGAGTTTTCCTATGCCGAATGGAAGAAGATGCTCGCGATTCATCTCGACGGCGCGTTTCTCACGACGCGCGCCTGCCTTCAGCACATGTACAAGTCCGGCCGCGGCGGCAGCGTCATCTACATGGGCTCTGTGCATTCGAAGGAGGCATCGAAGCTCAAGGCGCCGTATGTAACGGCCAAGCACGGTCTGATCGGACTGGCGAAGGTCGTTGCCAAGGAAGGCGCGGCGCACAACGTGCGCGCCAATGTCATCTGTCCGGGATTCGTGCGCACGCCGCTGGTCGAAAAGCAGATTCCGGAACAGGCCAAGGCACTTGGTATTTCCGAAGCCGACGTCATCAAGAACGTGATGCTCAAGGAAACCGTCGACGGCGAGTTCACGACGGTCGACGACGTTGCACAAACCGCGCTGTTCTTCGCCGCATTCCCGACCAATGCCCTGACCGGTCAGTCGCTGATTGTGAGCCACGGCTGGTTCATGGAATGACCGCACCCTGCGATATTGATCTGTCGCGTCCGGAAAAATGGCTAGGCAGGCCAGGTCCTTGCGCGCCCTGTGGCTTGTCTCCGATGAAAAGCATAGGCGGGGTCTCTTCTCCTCTCCCCATCGAATGATGGGGAGAGGGTAGGGTGAGGGGCCAGCCTGTCCAATTGCGGGCGCGGCAGTTCGTGAGGCGCGCTACGAGCTCGCTGCACCACCGGACCTGGGCCGCTCGATCACGCACCCCTCACCCCGACCCTCTCCCTGCCGCAGCAGGGAGAGGGAGTCAATCCACGCGTCTGCTGAATTTTCAGTCAGAAGCTATGCATTGAGACACTGCAACAGTCGCTTGAGCGCACGCGACTGTGGCGTGTCACGGGTATGATCCAACCTCGGTCGTAGAGAGGTCAGATGATGGAGTTGCTGTCCGATCCGCAGGTTTGGCTCGCGTTCCTTACGCTTACCGCTCTGGAACTCGTGCTCGGAATCGACAATGTCATCTTCATCTCGATCCTGGTCGACAAGCTGCCGCAGGAGCGCCGCGACCTGGCGCGCAGGATCGGCCTGTTCCTCGCCATGTTCATGCGCATCGGGTTGCTTTTCCTGCTTTCCTGGATCGTTGGACTGACTGCGACCCTCTTCTCCCTGTTCCGACACGAACTCTCCGGTCGTGACCTCATCCTGATCGGCGGCGGCCTTTTCCTGCTCTGGAAGAGCACCAAGGAGATCCATCAGTTGCTGGAGGGCAACAGGGGCGAAGCGTCGAGTGCAGTCCGCACCACGTTTTCCGCCGTCATCCTTCAGATTACGATCATCGACCTCGTCTTCTCGTTCGACTCGATCATCACCGCCGTGGGCATGGTCGACGACGTGAAGATCATGATTGCGGCCGTGATCGTTTCGATGTTGCTGATGATGACCTTTGCCGGCGCGATCGGCCGCATCGTCTCGGCGCATCCGACAATCAAGATGCTTGCCCTGGCTTTCCTGCTGGTCATCGGTGTCGTGTTGATCGCCGACGGGTTTGATCACCACGTGCCGAAGGGCTATGTGTACTTTGCCATGGCATTCTCCGTCGCGGTCGAGATGCTCAACATCCGCATGAGGAAGCGTGCGGCTCGGCCAGTCGAGTTGCACGAGCCCTACGTGAGAGATGGCGGTTGAGCTCGTAACGGCAAAGCGCTAGCTCATGCTACCTGCCTTCGCGCGCGCAACCGGTCCGGCAAGATTCGAAATGCTCCGAACCGCCGGGTGAGGATCTCGCCGAGGTCGCTGCATCGTGAACGGATCCTGGGGCAACAACTTCCAAACCGAGTCCGAATCGATGGCGCTCAAAACCCCGGCGGATCGTAGTAGACCATGAAACGAAAATCGGTCAGCTGCGGATTGCCGGGCG
>Ga0193727_1000672_pt1 | contig 13560 bp, 15 predicted proteins | sample H2c2metaG_FD_143051 | JGI IMG/M metagenome (GOLD analysis project Ga0193727, IMG submission 143051) | Soil microbial communities from a riparian zone of the East river system, Colorado, United States - H2c2 | ecosystem: Environmental > Terrestrial > Soil > Riparian zone | place: USA: East River...
GGGTTTCCCATGTTCAGTCCCGATGGCAGGAAGCTGGTGTGGGCATCGAACCGACACGATACCAACCCGCACGAGACGAACGTGTTCATCGCTGACTGGGTGAACTAGTCCGGCAACCCCGATCCGCTAGGTGGTGCTCGAGGTGAGCGAGTGAACTAGTCCGGCACGATCCCGATCTGGGCGAGATGGTGCTTGAGGTGGGCGACGTAGTCGCGCATGAAATAATCGAGCGTCGCGGGTTGGTCGCGAGGAATGGGTTTCCACGCGAGCTCGTCGAGATTGTGGCGTGCCCGCGCTCGATTACGTTCGTCCTTAGGAACGAAGTCCATGATTCGCGCGATGTGCAGATTGAAACTGTTCCATAGCGCGATCAGGTCTTCCCAGGGCGCGTCACGATATTTCTGCAACGACACCCACGCGTCCTGCTCATATCCGGAAAAAACCAGATCTTCCTGAAATTGTGCACGCACAAAGCGCTGATGGTTATTGGATGCTGAATCGATGAGGTGTCCAATGATTTCTTTTGGGCACCATTTGCCCGGCCCGGGGCGGAGGCGCGATCGCGACTCATCCATCTCCCGGAGCAGAGGCGTAGCCATTCGGACAGCCTCGCGAAGCTCTGCGGCGTATTCGGGCATATCGACTACCCCAAAAATAACTGTGGCGCGGGAATTGAACGTTTCGCCGGAAGATCCTTCTGGCGACCGTGGGGTATTTTCCACGACGCGTCACCCGAGCCTTAAGGCTCACTTCTGATACTGCCGATGAAACGCCTCGCTCTTTTACTGGTTCTTCTGATTGGAATCGCGGTTACGTCCGCGGCACGGTCACAACAGCCGACGACCAAGTCACCGCCGTCCAAATCGACGAATCGCGCAGCAGATTCGATTTCCTTCAAGCCGTCGCCCGAGCTCCAGAAATCACTCGACGACCTGGCTGCCGCTGTGCAGACTCTCGCGATAAGGATCACGTCTGATCCCGCGATCAAATCCGCCGCGATGCAGGTTGCAACGGGGTTGGTGACGACCGCGCGGCAGGTAGTTGCGGAGCAGTCTGTGGTCATCGAAGGCGCTCTCAAGACGGCGGCCGAGCGCATCTCGACTGCCCAGTCGAACCTGCCGCAGCATCCCAAGAAGTAGCTGCTCCGTCGTCCGGCGATCCGTGTAAGTCGTCGGGGTCCCGGTCGCGACTTGCGGCCGTCCGCGGCTAGATTTGCGCGGTGCTGGTCACTGAGGATCGGAGAGAGGTAGCGCGCCACGCTATGATAGGCGCGATCGTAGGAACCCTTTGCGCTGTCGTCGCGCATGTTCTTGGCGTGCAGCAGCTCCTTCGGCGACCGGAACTCGTTCTCTACATTCCCGCGGCCCTCGCCGGAGCTCTGCTTGGGAACACACGCCTCCGGCCACTGCTACTGATTGTCGGGGGGATTCTCGCCCTTATCTGCATCGCGGTCGCTTACACCCCACTTGTATCCGCACTCGGCCGCCCGCTCGTCAGGCGTGATAGCATTCCGGCCCGAGTTGACGCGATCGCAGTTTTGTCGGCTGGGTTTACCGCCGACGGGATGATGCGCCGTGAGACGCTCGAGCGCCTGCTCAGTGGACTCACGCTCGCTCGGCGGGGACTCGCGCCGGTGTTGCTCGTCTCGATGGAGAGGTCTACTGATCGGCCGCCGGTATCGGATTCGGCAGACATTCAGAGCATAATCTCTCTCTCCGGCGGAGGGACTCGGACGATTCTGGTCGACTCCGTTACGACCACGCGGACCGAGGCGTTGCGCATGAGGGCAGTCGCACGCGCCAATGGATGGCAAACGCTGGCAGTGGTTACCTCACCCCTGCATACGCGAAGAGCGTGTGCTACTTTCGAGGCTGTTGGTCTTAGAGTCGTGTGTGTGCCCGCAACGGTTCGAGAATCCGGAATGATCCCCGGAGGCATCGCCGAGGACAGGCTGCGCGACTTTCGATCGTGGCTCTACGAGACGTTCGCCACCGACTCGTATCGAAGACGTGGCTGGATTCCCTGATGCATTCAACCGTGAGAATTCCGAGGGATAGCTCGCAATGACATCCGTTCCGTCGAATTCCATCGCGTCCACCAGCGCGACCGCTTATGCCGCTGGCGACGTTCGTGGAATCTGGAAGGTGATTACCGCTTCGTCCGTCGGCACGATGATCGAGTGGTACGACTTCTACATTTTCGGCAGCCTCGCCGCGATCATAGCCACGCAGTTCTTCCCGGGCGGGAATCCGACCGCGAGCTTCCTCAAGACGCTGGCGACCTTCGCCGTCGGGTTTGCCGTGCGCCCGTTTGGGGCGCTCGTCTTCGGGCGAATAGGAGACCTGACCGGCCGCAAGTTCGCGTTCCTTGCAACACTTCTGATTATGGGTGGCTCGACCGCGGCGATCGGATTTCTGCCGGGCTACGATAGAATCGGCATTCTCGCCCCCATTGCGCTGGTGATCCTGCGACTGCTTCAGGGGCTCGCGCTCGGCGGAGAGTACGGTGGCGCCGCAGTCTATGTGGCTGAGCACGCGCCGGACAACCGTCGGGGATTTTACACGAGCTTCATCCAGACCACCGCGACGCTGGGACTTTTCCTCTCGCTCGCGGTGATTCTCATCGTTCGCGCGATCGTGGGGGAGGACGCATTCAAGGTGTGGGGCTGGCGGGTGCCTTTCATCGTTTCACTGCTCCTCGTCGCCATCTCCTACTACATAAGGATCAGGCTTCGCGAATCTCCATTGTTCGCGGTGCTCAAGGAAACTGGCCAGACATCCACGGCTCCGATCCAGGAAAGCTTCGGCACCTGGTCGCGATGGAAGGTGTTTTTTGTCGTTCTATTCGGGGCGACGGCAGGGCAGGCGGTCGTCTGGTACACCGGGCAGTTCTACGCGCTGCTCTTTCTGCAGACCGTTCTCAAAGTGCCGCTCGTCACGTCATATGTGTGCGTCGCGGTCGCACTCATCCTGGGCACGCCGTTGTTCGTCTACTTTGGTAGCCTGTCCGACAGGATTGGGCGCAAGAAGATCATGATCGCGGGCAATCTGCTCGCGGCGCTGCTGTACGTGCCGATCTATCACGGGATGAAGTTCTACTCCAGTCCGGTGAACGCCGTCGCCCTGACCGCGTTGGTTTTCGTCCAGGTTGTGTTCGTGACGATGGTGTATGGTCCGATCGCGGCGTTCCTGGTCGAAGCGTTTCCAGCGAGGATTCGCTATACCTCGATGTCGCTCCCATACCATTTCGGCAACGGCTGGTTCGGCGGGTTCCTCCCCATCATCGCGACGAGTCTGGTCGCCCGTACCGGAAATATTTACGCCGGCCTGGCATTCCCGATCGTGGTTGCGCTGATCACTGTGGTTGTGGGCTCGATCTTCCTCCAGGACCGGCACAACGAAAGCATTTGGGCCGAGGTACAGCCTGGGGGAAATCCAGCGGGCATGTCGAGAGCGCGCGCTTGAACATACGGATCTGAAGGATGATCATGCTCGTGGCGGCGAGCCTCCTCGCCCTGTCGCAGAGTAGGGATTCGGTAGTTGAGCAAATTCAGGCACGGGTCAGCGCGGAGCCCGGCGCCCAGGTCGGACTTGCGTATGTCGACCTTGCATCGGGGGACACGCTCTTCCTGAACGCGGATACGAGCTTCCACGCGGCCAGCACGATGAAGGTTCCGGTGATGATAGAGCTTTTCCGCCGCGCCAACACCGGGTCCTTCAGGATGGATCAGGGCTTGTTGATGGTGAACCAGTTTGCATCGATCGTCGACGGGTCTCCTTACTCGCTGGATGTGGGTTCGGACAGCGACTCAACGCTGTATCATCGCATTGGCCAACGGGTGCGCGTCGACACCTTGTTGCGCCTCATGATCACACGATCCAGCAACTTCGCCACGAACACGCTTATCACACTCGTCGGGGCAGACGCAGTTACCAGATCAATGCGGTCGCTAGGAGCGCAGCGGATTCAGGTGCTGCGAGGCGTCGAAGACGGGAAAGCGTTCGAGAAGGGCATGAACAACACGACGACGGCGCGCGATCTTGCCATTATTCTCCGGGCGATCCAGGAAGGCAGAGCCGGGTCTCCCGCCGCGACGCAAGAGATGTTGGCGATTCTGCTCGCGCAGGAGTTCAACGAAAAGATCCCCGCCGGACTGCCGCCGGGAACGCGTGTCGCCCACAAGACGGGCGAGATCACCGCCGTTTCCCACGACGCGGCTATCATTTATCCCACTGGGAGAAAACCATACGTGCTGGTAGTCCTTACGCGCGGAATCGCCGACGGAACCAGGTCGAGCAAGTTGATCGCCGACATCTCGGCGATCGTGTACGCTCACAACGCGGCGGCAGCCAGCGGCCATTTGGCGCACGTGGCCAACTGATGAAAATCGCCTTTCTTGGATTGGGGGACATCGGCCATCTGATGGCGTCGCATTTGGCGCGCGACCCGTTCGACCTCGTCGTGTGGAACAGAACGGCGCTCAAGTCCGAAGACTTTGCGCGGACGCATAAGGCCCGCGTCGCAGCGACTCCCGCGGATGCGGTACGTGATGCCGCTGTCGTGATAACGTGTCTCCCCTCGTCGATCGAGGTCGAGGCGGTGCTTCACGGCGAAAACGGAATGTTGGACGCTCTGCGCAAGGGGGCAGTGCTCGTCGACTGCACGTCAGGAGATCCGCCGACGTCGCGCTCGATCGCAGCCGAGCTCGGCGGCCGTGGCGTGGAGTTCATCGACGCCCCAGTGAGCGGCGGGACGATTGCCGCGAAGGCCGGATCGCTCACGGTCATGTGGGGCGGTGAGACGACGGTGTTTGACCGCGTCCGCCCTGTGATCGAGGCGTTCGGAAAGAAGATCGTGCATGCGGGGCCCGTGGGATCGGGAGATGCGCTCAAGGCAGTGAATAACGCGTTGCTCGCGGTGCACATTCTTTCCGCGGCCGAGGGGCTCGCGATATTGGTCAAGGCAGGCGTGGACCCGAAGGTGGCGCTCGACGTGATCAACGCGTCGAGCGGACGGTCAAACAGCTCCGAGAATCTGATTCCACAACGCGTCCTTACGCGCGCGTTCCCGAGAACGTTCCGCCTCGCGCTCCTGGAAAAGGACATCGGAATTGCGGCGGTGATGGCCGATGATCTGGACGCGCGGACTCCGCTGCTTTCGCTCACAGCGGAGCGGTTTCACGAGGCGCGGGAGAGACTCGGAGAGGAGGCGGACCACGTCGAAGCCGTGAAGATGGTCGAGCAGGAAAACGGCATCGAGATCAAGTAGGGAAAGCGCTATTGTCGGTCCAGCGCGGCCGGTCTCGCGTGCTGCCGCGGCCTAACCCCGCTTCCGCACAGCCGCGCGGTCGACTTCGGCGATGCGCTCGGCGGCGATACGCGGATCAATGACAGGGGCGACCTCTTCATCCGACAGATCCGAAGTCCACTGCGCCCTCTCAACAACGCGCTGACCATTCGGCGCGAGCATTCCAAATTCGATTTCAGCGCGCCGGCAGAAGCGCTCCTGGCGTGCGCGGTCCTCCATCTCCAGCGGAAATCCAAGCGCGTGAAGCCGAGCGTGCATCGCTTCGTGTAGAATCGTCGCGGCGACCTCCGCATCCGAGAAATCCGGATTCACGGTGAAAGTCAGCTCAACGAGACACGCGCGCTGTTCGTGGAAGTACGCTCCACGGCAGGCGAACCGCTGAACCACGATGTATGCAAAATCTCTCTGGAGATGCCGGAAATGGTGTGGAACGTAGCGCTCGATCAGCGACAGACTGCGCTCGAGCCGGGCGATCACCGCATCGGTTTGGATGTCGGGACGCGTGTTGTAGACGACCACATCGATCCCGCGCACGTTGTGCCGGGTCACACCGTTGGATTCCCGTTTTGCGGTTAGGCGTCTGAACAGTTCGGCGAGCATACGAATAAGAATAGCGATCGGGCCAACTTCAGAGGCGTGGCGCCTTCAATTACCCTGCCCGACGCGCCATATTGTGCACCAATGGCTACGAAAACGACGACGGTCCTCGACGCCCGGGCCGTCGAGCGCACATTGAAGCGCATGTCGGTGGAGATCGTCGAGCTCAACCACGGCACGGACGATCTCATCATCGTTGGAATACAGCGTCGCGGCGTGCAGCTCGCGGATCGCCTTGTGAAGATGATAGAAGGTGGAGAGGGAGTGACGGTACCGCAGGGCTCTCTAGACATCACGCTATACCGGGATGATCTGCAGACGGTCGGACCGCGCCCGGTGGTGGGTCCGACCTACCTGCCGTGGGACCTGGAGGGAAAACACATCGTGATCGTCGACGACGTCCTCTACACCGGCCGCACCGTACGCGCGGCGCTCGACGAGCTCGCGGATTTCGGGCGCCCAGGGTCGATCTCGCTGGCCGTCCTGATCGACCGCGGTGGGCGCGAGCTTCCGATCCATGCCGACGTCGTCGGGAAAAAGGTTGAGGTTGGTCCCGATGAGAGAGTCGACGTGATGGTCGCGGAGCTCGACGAGCGCACCGAGGTCGTCATCGTTCCCAAGTCAACGGCGTGACCGGGACACTCGGCAAGGATCTACTTGGCCTCGAGTCGCTGACGGGCGACCAGATTCGACTCATTCTCGATACCGCGGAACCGTTCAAGGAGATCAGCGAGCGCGCCATCAAGAAGGTGCCCGCGCTCCGTGGGTCCACGATTGTAAATCTCTTTTTTGAAAACTCGACTCGAACGCGCATCTCGTTCGAGTTCGCGGAGAAGCGCCTCTCGGCGGATACGGTCAACGTGTCGGCGTCCGGATCGAGCGTCTCCAAAGGCGAGACTCTGGTGGACACGGCGCGAAATCTCGAAGCGATGCGGATCGACATGGTCGTCATCAGGCACTCGGCTTCGGGCGCGGCGCAATTTCTCGCCGAGCGCATTCAGTCCAACGTCATCAATGCGGGAGACGGAACGCACGAGCATCCCACCCAGGGGCTGCTCGACATTCTGACGCTGCGAGACCGCTTTGGAGATTTGAAGGGGCGACGTATCTGCATCTGCGGTGACATTCTGCATTCGCGCGTGGCCAGGTCGAATATCTGGGGTTTGAACAAGCTCGGCGCCGAGGTGGCGGTGTGTGGACCGCGGTCGCTGCTCCCAAACGCAATCGACGAGTTCGGCGTGCGAATCTTCGACCGCGTCGAAGAGGCCATCGAATGGGCCGAGGCGCTGAACGTCCTGCGTCTCCAGTTCGAGAGGATGACGGCGGGTTATATACCGTCCGCGCGGGAATACAACCGCGTCTTCGGAATCACGCGCGAAAGGCTCGATCGCGCGCCGGGCGACATTCTGATTCTGCACCCCGGTCCAATGAATCGCGGCGTCGAAATCGATTCCGATGTCGCTGATGGGCCGCACAGCGTGATTCTCGAGCAGGTGACCAACGGGGTGGCGATTCGAATGGCGGTGCTGTACCTGCTCGCCGGCGGAAAGCCGGAGCTGGCTGAAGCGGCGAAGGGCGGCGGCGGTCGCGGACGCGAGGACCGGGAATGAAGCCGCTTCTACTTCGGGGGGGAACGCTTCTGGATCCATCGCAGCGCCTGAACGAGATCGGCGATGTTCTCATTACCGACGGCGCGATTGCCGGCGTCGGCAGCAAGCTGGCGGCTCCGCACGAGGCGGAGGTCATCGACTGCGCTGGGCTGATCGTCTCGCCGGGATTCATAGACGTGCATTGTCACTTGCGCGAGCCAGGGCGCGAGGACGTCGAGACGATCGCGACGGGCGCGCGTGCGGCCGCGGCGGGAGGATTCACCGCTGTTTGTGCAATGCCGAACACGGATCCTGTCACCGACAACCAGGCGGCGGTCGGTTTCATCGTCCGACAGGCACAGCGTGCGGAGTCGTCGCAAGCGCGCAGCTGATGAGAACGGCGCTCGAGTACGCGCGTACGTTCAAGATTCCTGTTATCGACCACTGCGAGGAACCGACGCTCTCGGCCGGCGGGTCGATGAACGAGGGAATCGTGAGTGCGCAGCTCGGACTCAAGGGAATTCCTGCCGAGGCCGAAGAGATCATGGTGATCCGCGACATCCTGCTTGCTCGACTGACGGGCGGGCACGTCCATCTCGCGCACATGAGCACCAAGGGTTCCGTCGAGCTCATTCGCTGGGGTAAGGAGCGGGGGATCAGAGTCACCGCGGAAGTGTGTCCCCACCATCTCTCGCTGACCGAGGAAAGCGTTCGCGGCTACAACACGAACGCCAAGATGAATCCGCCGCTTCGAACCGCGAAGGACGTCGAGGCGTTGCGCGAGGGAGTGAAGGATGGAACGATCGATCTGATCGCCACGGACCACGCGCCGCATCACTACGACGAAAAAGAGAGGGAGTTCGCCGACGCTCCGAATGGAATCGTGGGTCTCGAGACGGCGCTGGCGGTGATCGTCACGAATCTCGTGGAGACGGGCCATCTCACGTTCTCCGATCTCGTCGATCGGATGGCTTGCGCGCCCGCCCGAATCTTTGGCCTGCCGGGCGGCTCGCTCAAACGCGGGGCCGCGGCCGATGTGACTGTCTTCGATCCCAAGGCACGGTGGAAGGTTGACGCCTCGCAATTTGTATCCAAGGGGCGGAACAGCCCGTACGATGGAATGACCTTGGTTGGGCGCGCCGCTTGTACTATTGTGGCTGGGTCGGTCGTCTATCGCTCGGGGATTCCCGTCCGCGGTCGGGAGAAATCGGTTCGAACAAGGGGATGAAGTACGATGGCTGAGAAGGACCCGGTCTCACTGGACGCGCTCAACGGCCTCCTGAAGGAGCGCCAGAGATACGAGGAGTGGCTTGCGGCGCTGGACGACAAGCGTGCGAACACTTCCGCATCCGTATATCAGCGCGTCCAGGCGGATTATCAATCACGACTGCGCGAAGTCTCGGCCAAGCTGGCTGAACGCGCCGGCGAGCTGCGCGAAAACATCGATGCGTTGACGTTGAGGCTGGAGGATGTCTCCCGCCAGGAATCGCAGCAGCGTGAAGCGCGTCAGGAAGCCGAACTGCGAGCGGCAGTTGGTGAGTACACCGACAAGCAGTGGAAGGAGATCGGGGGAGCCTGGGATAAAGAGCTGGCTCGTCTCGTCAAGGAGAAGGCTGCGCTCGACGCGCAGCTCACGGAGCTGAACCGGATATTTGCGCTGAGCGTGAAGGAAAAGCAGGCTGGCGCGATCGCGGCGGGCAGGACGAACTCCCAGGACGGCGCTCGTCCGCCAATATCTCCGGTCGTTCCGCGGCCGGCGATTTCTCAGCCGCCCGCTGTGAACCCGCCACCGCGCCCCGAGCCACCTGTTGCGTCGCGTCCCCAGCAATCGCAACCGCAGAGCACGCCCAACAATCGCTCGCCGTTCGACGAGTTTCCTGTTCTTAGACCGGGAAGTGGGTCGGGGTCCGCGTCTGGCGCACCTCCGTCAACCGCTGTAGCGACTCCCCCTTCGGTGCCAAAAACTGGCGGGACACAGGATCCGAGATCGGAGCAGCACAAGACGCTCAAGTGTCCGGAGTGTGGGGCGGCGAATTATCCGACCGAGTGGTACTGCGAACGATGCGGGGGCGAGCTGGCTACGATGTAAAAAAAAGGGCGCCTTCGGGCGCCCTTTGTTGTTTCGGTGATCTACTTTCCCGCGGTCGCCAGTCGGCTCTTGTGGCGGGCGGCGGCGTTCTTGTGGATCAGGCCCTTGCGATGCACGGTCCAGCAGCTTCACTGCGGCCAGCTTTTCCTCAGCGGTTCCGGCGGACGCCCGCTTGAGCGCGGTGCGGAGCGCGGATTTCTGGGAGCGGTTGCGGATCGCAGCGGCGCGTGATTTCCGCATATTCTTTTTCGCTGAAGCAAGATTTGGCACTAACGGATCTCCGAGGTCTTTTTGGCAGTGATGTAGCCTTCAAATTTGCCCTCGGCGAGGGCTCAGGTCAAGCCGCTGACACCATTCTTTCGCGCAGACGGGTGCCGGGCGATGGCGAGAAATGCTAACTTCCACGCGCGGTTAGACACTTCAGCCTGAGCCCTTTGGATAAATCGATTGAACAGTTCATCCTCGTCGCGCCGGTGCTCCTTTTTTCAATGGTCGCTCACGAGTATGCCCACGGCTACGCCGCGTTGAAGCAGGGCGACACGACTGCCTACGCCCTCGGGCGGCTGACCTGGAATCCGATTCCGCACATCGATCTGTTCATGACGATACTGTTGCCGCTGCTCACGTACTTCACAACCGGAATCGCTTTCGGCGGCGCCAAGCCGGTGCCGGTGATACCCCGCAATTACCGTAACTACAAACGTGGCGACATCATAGTTTCGCTTGCCGGCGTCGCGACGAACTTCGTGATCGCGCTCTGCTGTATTCCGCTGATCATCCTCGTCGGATTCCTGGGCCGTGTCGTCCCGGTTCTCTCGAATACCGGAGCGATTCTGCAGTCGATGCTCCTGTACGGAATCCTGATCAATCTCGCGTTGGCGGCGTTCAACCTCATTCCGATTCCGCCCCTCGATGGGTCGCACGTCTTCAAGTACATCCTGCCTCCCGCATGGGCGCTCAGTTATCAGCGACTCGGCGCCTACGGATTGTTTATTCTCTTCATCCTCATCAGCTTTGGCGGACCGGTGCTCAACCTCTGGTTCAAGCCGGTGTTTTTGATTGACAGGCTCGCCAGCCGCGTAGTTTTCCCCTTCATCATTCCCAGCCCATGGACGATGTGACGACGATGACATCGACCTCTTCCGGGATCGCCGAGTCGGCGTCGTCGGAGGTCTTCGTCGTGGAGCTGGCCGAGTATTCGGGGCCGCTGGATCTCCTGCTCACGCTCATTCGCGACGAGCAGATTGACATTTACGACATCCCGATCGCGCGGATTGCAGAGCAGTTCCTGGCTCGGATATCGTCGCTCAAACTGGACGAGGCCGCCGATTATCTGGAGATGGCGGCGCGACTCGTTCGAATAAAGGCACAGACACTGTTGCCGCGTCGTGAGGGAGATGACGTCTGGGACGATCCACGCGCGGAGCTGGTGCGGCGGCTGCTAGAGTATCAACAGGTGCGCGAAGTGGTCGACGTTCTGGAGCGGAGGAGCGAGGAACGGCGCGGCAAGTTCGCGCGTGCCTATTCGCAGCAAACAGTTCAGATCCCACTGCCTGGCAAGCTCTCGCTTTCGCTGCCGGAGCTGCTGTCGGCGGTCGATCGCGTTCTTCGCCTCGCAAAGAAGCCACATATCCACGATGTCGTTCCGCGTGCGCTCGACGTCGACGGCGCGATCGGGATCGTCCGCGCGTTGCTTGCGATTCGTGCGCGTGCGCAGTGGAAAGACATTCTTCCGAAGAAAGCCGAGCCGTGGGAAGTCCTCTCGCTGCTGCTCGCGCTGCTGGAGCTCGCGAAGCGCGGCGAGCTTCGTCTGGAGCAGCCGCACGCCTTCGCCGCATTCGAGATAACACGTGACTCCTCTAGCGAAGCTGCTTGAAGCGGCGCTCTTCGCGAGCGCTACGCCCGTCCCAGTCGATTCGCTCGACGCAATCGCGAAGCACGCCGAAGACGGGGAGACGACGCTCGAATCCGCGCTCGAGGAGCTGCGCCTGCACTACGACATCGACGGTCACGGCGTCGAGCTCGTGGAAGTTGCCGGAGGCTGGCAGATCCTGACGCGTCCAGAGTACACAGAGGCGATCGAGCGCGCGCAACTCGCGGCGCGTCCGCAGAGATTGTCGACAGCGGCGCTCGAGACGCTCGCGATCATTGCCTATCGCCAGCCGATCGGCCGCTCGGAGATCGAAGAGATCCGCGGCGTGGGGGCGGGAGCAATTCTCAAGTCGCTGCACGAGCGTGGGTTGATCGACATCATCGGCAGGGGAGAAGGGCTCGGGCGACCACTCCTTTACGGGACGACGCCGAATTTCCTCGAGCAGTTCGCGCTTAGGCATCTGGAAGAACTCCCTCGGGCCGACGAGCTCGCGATCGCTCTACGCGCCCCGCGCCAGGCGACTCCGCCCGGTGGAGTCCCCGCAACAAAGGACAACGGCGAGGCGCCCCCGCGGGCAGATTGATGCCCGCATCAATGCGAATTCAGCGCGCGCTGGCGCGCGCGGGAGTCGCGTCGCGTCGCCGGGCAGAGGAACTCGTTGCCGCCGGACGCGTCAGCATCAACGGCGTCGTCGCCCAAACCGGGCAGAGTGTCGACCCCCAACACGACAAAATCACGGTCGATGGCAAGGCCGTTGCCCTACCAGCGGCTCCGGAATGGATCGTTCTCAACAAGCCGACTGGTGTGCTGACCACACGCTCGGATCCGGACGGACGCCGCACGGTTTTCGACATGGTCGAGGATGTGCCGGGACTGACCTACGTCGGACGCCTCGACTACATGACGGAAGGCGTGCTGCTGCTGACGACGGACGGCGACGCGGCGCACAAATTGACTCACCCGAGCAGCGAGGTCGAGCGGACTTACGTAGCAACCGTGCGTGGCGACGGCGCCGATGCGGCACGAGCGGCGATGAAGGGTGTAGAGCTGGAAGACGGACTGGTCATGCCGACGAGTGTCTCGGCGCGGCGCGTCGGTCGCGGCATATGGGACGTCGAGCTGACTATCGCCGAAGGAAAGACGCGAGAGATACGGCGGTTGTGCGAAGCGTTGAGCCTCGAGGTCCTGCGGTTGGTGCGGACAAAGTTTGGACCGGTGAAGCTGGGAACGCTGGAATCGGGCAGGACGCGTGCGCTGACGGCGCGCGAGACGGAGATCATTGCCGCGCTCACCAAGGGCGGTGGCAAGAGCAAGAACACCACGGGAGGAGCAAGACGTGAACGGAACCACCGCAATAGCCGCTGATGCATCGATGGTCCAGGAGGTCGTGCGTCAGGTAGGGCGACGTATCGTTGGCCAGGATTACATGGTCGAGCGGCTCATGATAAGCCTCCTCACGGGCGGACACGTGCTGCTCGAGGGCGTTCCCGGACTGGCCAAGACTCTTACCGTCCGAACACTCGCGGAGACGATCAACACCTCGTTCAGCCGCATTCAGTTCACTCCGGACCTTCTGCCGGCCGACGTAGTGGGAACGCAGATCTACGATCAGTCGAACGGAAAGTTCTCCGTAAAGAAGGGGCCGATCTTCGCCAACATCATTCTGGCGGACGAGATCAATCGCGCGCCGGCAAAGGTTCAGGCGGCGCTTCTCGAGGCGATGCAGGAGAAGCAGGTCACGATCGGCGGCACGACGCACATACTCGAAGAGCCGTTCCTGGTTCTGGCGACGCAGAACCCGATCGAGCAGGAGGGAACGTATCCGCTGCCGGAAGCCCAGGTCGACCGCTTCATGCTGAAGCTCCACGTCGGCTATCCAACGCGCGAAGAGGAGAAGGAGGTCCTGCGGAGAATGGCGAGCGGAGAGCCGATCCCGGTCGATCAGGTCGCCACGCCGAAACAGATTCTCGACACGCGCCGTCACATCGCCGAGTTGTACATCGATGAACGGGTGGTGGACTACATCGTGGAGATCGTTCACTCCACCCGGAATCCAGAACAGGCCGGCCTGGCCGAGCTGAAGCCGCTGATCGAATTCGGCGAGA
>Ga0193727_1000673_pt1 | contig 13543 bp, 13 predicted proteins | sample H2c2metaG_FD_143051 | JGI IMG/M metagenome (GOLD analysis project Ga0193727, IMG submission 143051) | Soil microbial communities from a riparian zone of the East river system, Colorado, United States - H2c2 | ecosystem: Environmental > Terrestrial > Soil > Riparian zone | place: USA: East River...
CGCGTCTGTGACCGAGCCCAGCCCCCACACTCGGAGCGAGCCATGACGGTCTATCTGAACGGCGTGTACCTCGATCGCGCCCAGGCCGTGGTCTCGGTTGACGACCGCGGATTTCTCTTCGCGGACGGCGTCTACGAGGTGACCCGGGCGCGTGATGGCCACCTGTTCGAGGGCGAGCGGCACCTGCGGCGCCTCGCGCGCGGCCTGGAGGGGCTGAGCATCGCGCTCCCCGCGGGGCTCGCCGCCGGGTTGCTCGAGATCTCGGCGCGGTTGCTACGCGAAAACAAGTTGGAGCAGGGCGACGCGACGGTCTACCTGCAGATTACCCGCGGGACAGCGCCGCGCACCCACCATTTTCCTCCGCCCGGCACGGCGCCGACGGTGTTCCTGAGCGCCGGCCGGCTCAAGGTACCGGAGGACGTCCGGGCGCGCGGTGCGGCTGTGATCACCACCCCCGAGTTGCGGTGGGCGCGCTGTGACCTGAAAACGGTCAACCTGCTTCCCAACGTGCTCGCCAAGCAACAGGCGGTCGCCGCGGGAGCATTCGAGGCGGTGTTCGTGCGCGATGGGGTGGTGATCGAGGGCGCGAGCAGCAACACCTTCGCGGTGCTCGGCGGCGTGCTGCGCACGCACCCGGCCACGCATCGGATCCTCGCCGGCATCACGCGGGAAGTCGTGTTGGAGCTTGCGGCGGAGCTGGGGATCCCGGTTGCCGAACAGCCTGTCACGGTCGAAGATCTCGGGGGCGCCAGCGAGGTGATGGTGACGGCCACGACGGCCGATGTCATGCCCGTCGTGCGGGTGGACGGACTGGTGGTGGGGGACGGCCGACCCGGCCCGATTGCGCGCGAGTTGCACCAGGCGCTGGTAGCGAGGATGGAGCGCCGGCCGGCGCCCGCCGCGCGTTGAACCCGAGCGCGCATGAGGCGGCCGCATGGCTGCCGTTCCTCTCCGATCTGGCTGATGGCGCGGACCGCATTGCGTTGCAGTTCTATCGGACGCGCGACCTGCGCGTGGACGAAAAGCCCGACCTCAGCCCGGTTACTGAGGCCGATCGCGCGATCGAGACGATGGCCCGCCGATTGATCGGTGACCGCCACGCGGAGCTCGGGGTCCTGGGAGAGGAGCAGGGTGAAACCCCCGGGACGGGAGCGCGTTTGATCATCGACCCGATTGACGGAACGCGGAACTTCGTGCGGGGCATCCCGATCTTCGGGGTGCTGCTCGCCATCGAGGCGGACGGGGAAATTGCCGCGGGGCTGGTGAGCGCGCCGGCGTTGCGAACCCGCTGGCACGCCGCCCGCGGCGCAGGTGCATTCCGCGATGGACGGCGCATCCGGGTATCGGGCGTCCACGCGCTCAAGGACGCGTTGCTGCTGCACGGCAACCTCGGCGTCGCAGAGCCTGCGCCCCCGGCCGGGTTCTCCGCGCTGACCCGGCAAGTGGACCGCACGCGGGGGTTCGGGGACTTCTACCAGCACATGCTGGTTGCCGAGGGCGCGGGCGAGATCGCCGTCGATCCGGCGGCGCACCCCTGGGACATCGCGGCGATCCAGGTGATTGTGGAAGAGGCGGGCGGCCGCGCGACCGCGCTCGGCGGGGAACGGTCGATCTATGCGGGAAGTCTCGTGACGTCGAACGGTGCGCTGCATCAACAGGCGCTGGCGGCGCTTGGGCCGGGCGCCGGCGCCGCTACTTGACTCAGGCCCTGTGGGACCCGCTACTGTAACCTATGATGCGGTCTGGTTCTCTCGCTCTCGCCTTCGTGGTCGCTGGATCAGTTGCGGCCGGCCGCGACCCGGTGCTGTTCCCTACCGGGACCATGCTTCCGGTGCGATTTCTCCAGACGATCATGGGCGGCCGGGATTCCATCGCAACCCGGGTCCGCGTGCAAACGATGGGCGCGCTGGTGAGCAACGGTTGCGTGATCGTTCCTCCCTTCACGCAGGCCGCGGGCGCGCTGACGGTCTCGCGTCGGGGCCGGATGTTTGGGGGACGGGGCGCGCTCGGCCTGCAATTCGACTCGCTGCAGATCGCCCCCGGCCGCTGGCAGGCCATCCATGCGGTGCTCGATACGCTCGAATACACGCCCGATAAGGATCTGTCCGACCTAGGAGTGGCGTACGGCCGGCGCGGATCCATCGCAAAGCGCGTGGTCCCGTTCGGCCTTGCCGGCGCGGCCGACGTGGCCGTGGTACCGGTCGCTCTGCTCGGCAGCTATTGGCTCGCCCGTCGCGGCCCTGCGGCCAAGATCGTCGCCGGTGAAGTGGGACGCCTGCGCCTCACCGCGCCGTTGCGCGTGGAGCCAGATGCCGTGTGCCAGCCGGTCGGCGCAAGCAGGCCGCTGGTCGCGATGCCGGACCTCCCCGATTTCGTGCCCCGCAGCGCGACCAAGGCGGGGAAGCTCCTCGGGGACCCCATCAATCTGATTTTCCTCGGAGCCCTGGACGACCTTGACAGCGCGTTCCGCCGGGCCGGCTGGGTGGGTCCGAAGCCGGCGTCGTTCAGCACCGTGTCGCGGGAAATCGCCGCCGGCCTGGCGAACCGCCAATCCATCGGCGCGCCGCTGTCCACTCAGTACTTCCGGGGCCACCCGCAGGACCTCGCCTACCAGCTCGCGGGTCCGAACGCGCGCTACCGGCATCACGCCCGGATCTGGCAGCTCGACAGTGCCGCGTCGATCTGGATCGGCGCCGCCACGGACGACGCCGGGATGAAGGTCAACCCGTTCAAAGGCCGCTTCACCCATGCGATCCGCCCCGATATTGACGAAGAGCGCGATCGCATCGTCCTCGAGCTGGAGGCGACGGGCTGCGCGGACCTGGTGGACTACGCCTCGATGCCGGGAGCGGTGCAGCACGGGCGCAACTACACCGGGCAGCGATTCGTGACGGACGGGCGCACCGCGGTCATCAGCCTGCGCCCGTGCCACAGCAGATACTGGGACCTCGGAGATCTTCGATGAGCGATGAGTCCGAACCACTCGATCCCCTCGACCAGGATCCCGATGAGGAACCCGCTGATTCCGCCGATTCGGAGGGAGTGGTCGTCTGTCCCTACTGCGGCGAAGCGAATGAGATCGCCCTCGACCCCGACGGCGGCGCCTTTCAGGATTACATCGAGGATTGCCAGGTGTGCTGCCGGCCGTGGCGCCTCCGGGTCACGTACAGTCCCGGAGGAGTAGCTGAGATTACGGCCGACGCCATGGACTAGCGGGCTGCGTCGAAACGCTTCTGCACCTCGGGTCGCTTGCGACCTGTCGACACCTTCGTATCTTGCACCCCTGCTCGGATGTCGGACGGCCACTCATTTTTGGAGGCGTTCCATGTCGCTGTTCTCGGACGCTGGGATCGTGTTCTTGCTGCGCTGGGTTCACTTTCTCGCCGGCGTAACATGGATCGGCCTGCTTTACTATTTCAATTTCGTGCAGGGCCCGTTCTTTGCCGAGGCCGACGCGGCGACCAAGAGCAACGCGACGCAGAAACTCGTGCCGCGCGCGCTCTGGTGGTTCCGCTGGGGTGCGATGCTGACCTTCCTCTCCGGGGTGGCGATCCTCGGGATGCGGAGGGCGAGTTGGAACGACGCCTGGGGCATGACGATCCTGACCGGCGCCGCGTTCGGCACGGTGATGTTCTTGAACGTGTGGCTCGTGATCTGGCCCAACCAGAAGGTGGTCATCGCCTCGGCCGTCGCGGCGGCCAGTGGCGGTCAGGCGAATCCCAAGGCCGCCGCCGCCGGGCGCCGGGCTTTCCTCGCGTCGCGCACCAACGTGGTGATGTCCTTTCCGATGCTGTTCTTCATGGGGGCGGCGTCTCACTTCGCGCTCGACCCAAGCCGCAATGCCGGCCTGTTTGGCCTGGTGCTGCTTGCTGTCCTCGCGCTGCTGGAAATCAACGCGCTCGCGGGCACAACGGGTCTGACCAAGAAACCGATCGAAACGGTGCGGGGCGTGATCAGCACCGGGCTCGTGACCACGGCGATCGTCTATGCCCTCGCTCAGGCGGTGCTCGGGTCGGCGGGGATGTGACGGCCACGACCCACGCGACCGGCCCGCGGATCGGCGATATGGCGCCGGAGTTTTCGCTTCCGTCCACGGCCGGTACCGACGTGGTCCTGTCGAGTTTCCGTGACAAACAGAGCGTGCTGCTGGCGTTCTTCCCGCTGGCCTTCACCTCCACCTGCACGGCGGAGGTGTGCGCGTTCAGCGAGGACTTCGACAAGTTTGCCGCTACTGGCACCAGAGTGCTGCCGATCAGCGTGGACTCGGTGCCCACCCTGAAAGAATTCAAGGCGAAGCTCGGGATCAAAGTCGAGATGCTGTCCGACTTCAAGCGCGAGACGTCGCGGGCGTACGGCACGCTGCAGGAAGCGACGTTCTACAGTAACCGCGCCTATTTTCTCATCGACCGCGCCGGCCGGCTGCGGTGGGCACACTTGGAAAAGGACAACCGGCAGCGGCGAGACGACGCCGAGCTGCTGCGCCAGATTGAAGCGCTCGGCGCGTAGGCCGGGCGGGGTTGGGATCATCCGGCGGGCTGCGCTGGCGCTGCTGTTGTGCGGCTGCGGATGGAGCGGCGGGGAGCGGCCGGGGCAGGGCGCGATCGAGATCGTCAATCACGGCGGATACGCCCGAGCGCGGATCGAAAGCAGCGTGCTCGAGTCGTACCTGGCCGTGCACCCGGGTCTCCGAGTGGTCCAACGGCACCCGTCCTCCGATCCTGCTGTATACCGGCGGCGCCTGCTCGACGCCATTCTCGCTGGCAGACCGCCCGACGCGGTCCTGCTCGACCTCGACGACCTGCCGGGGCTCGCGGACCACGGGATGCTGCTCGACCTCGCCCCCTACGTCGCGCGCGTCGGCGTCGTTCCGGCGGAGTACGATTCAACGATCCTGAACGCGTTTGTTCGGGGCCGCGCGATCTACGCCCTCCCCACCGGGTATTCCCCCCTGGTCGTGGCCTACAACCGGGACATCTTCGAGCGCGCCGGACTCGCCGGTCCGCCCGACGATTGGACCTGGAGCGAGTTTCTCGGGCTCGCGAAGCAGCTCACGCGCGACCGCGATGGTGACGGCGCAATTGACCAGTGGGGGACCGAGGTCGATGACCGAGTCACCTTCTGGCTGCCCTGGGTGTGGGCCGGCGGGGGTGACGTGCTGTGCTCCGACGGCAAACGCGCGAGCGGGTGCCTCGACTCACCCGTCACGATCGCTGCGCTGCGCTGGTACGCCGGCTGGGTCACCCACGATCGCGTCGCCCCCCCCAAGGCGCGGGGCGACGACCCCCTCGAGCCGTTCCTCCGCGGCCAGGTCGCGATGCTCACCGTGGACCACTCCGCGGTCCCACGGCTGCGGTCGCGGGCCGCGGGGAGGGGATTTCGCGTTGGATTCGCTGCGATTCCGGCGCGCCCCGGTTTTCCGCGCGTCACCGTCCTCAGCGCCGCCGCCTACGCCGTGCCGGCCCTCACGTTGCGGCGTAAGCTCGCGGTCGAGCTCCTCGCCTCGCTCACCGATTCCCTCGCGGAACGGATCCGCGGCGAGGCGGGGCTCGAGCTGCCCGCGCTCTCGGCTGTCGGTGCCGCGCTGGCAGCGGGCGATACGCTGGGGTGGGAAGCCGCTTTCCTGCGGGCCGCTCCGCATGGCCGCATTCCATGGGCGGCGCGCGTGGGGCGCTGGGGAGAGATCGATGCGGCGTTGGCCGGTTTGATGGATCGGATCATCGTCGGCGGCGCCGATCCGGAGGCGGCGGCCCACGCCGTGGCGCTGCGGGTCGATCGCGTCCTCAGCTCCACGCGATGAATCCGCTCACCTGGCGCCGCGTATGGGCTGCGGGCGGCAGCGCGCTGATCGCCGCCCTGATTGTCATCGTCGTCAGGGGCGCGACGGCGTCCTACGAGCGCGCGTTCGCCGAGCAAAGCGCCGTGACCATCGCGGCCTACCTGTCCCTTGCCGCGCCGGCAGATCGCAGCGGGTCCGACTACGACCTGGCTCAGTTGCTGATTCAGGCACGCGCCGTGGCCACGCTCCTGGGGTCGTCTCAGGTCGAGGTGTTCCACGGCACGGCGCCTCTGGTGCAGGCGATCGCGCCTCCGCTCCGCCCTGCCGATCTCGAGCGACTGCGGCGGGAAGAATCAACGGTGTGGGATGGAGACGCGGCGCTCACGCCCCTGCTCGATCGGGATCGCTGGGAGGTCGTCGGCGCGGTGCGCGTGCCGCGCGCCCGGCTCGACGCGGCATGGCTCGAATGGGGCTTGCCCGCGTTGCTGCTGGTGACCGTTGCAATGGCGCTGTTCAGCGCGGGCGCGACGGGCACGGTGGCCGTTCAGCGGCGGGCATTGCTGGCGTACGGCGCCGCCGCTCTCATCGCGGGCGGCGCGGCGTATCTCGACGTGCGCACCGCCGCCAGGCGCGCAACGGATCGGTGGCTGGCGCAGACGGGGGCGCTGGTGCAGGAGGCGACGACTCACGCTCCTGGTGGATTGTCAGTCGCGGACGTCGCGAGCATCGTGCGCGGCGGGACGCTGGTTCCGGCGGGAAGCGTTGCGGGAGATCCCGCGCCACATCGGCTGCGTCACGGCACCGTGGCGGCGGTGATCGTGCGGATGGGCGGCGGCCGTTGGGCGGAGTTGCGCACCGGCGCCGCGGAGGCGGCGACCGGAGTGTGGTTCTTCTGTACCGTCGGCCTCGCGCTGCTCGGTCCCGCCGGCCTGTGGCTCGCCCGGCGGCTCGGCCGTTAGGGTTTCTTCGGCGTCACCACCCGCCGGAATGTCACCGCCCACGCGACGTCGCTGCCATCTCCTCCCGCCGCCCATTCGAGCACGACGTGCCCCGTCTCGAGCCTTCGCATCGAGCAGGGAACGTCCGCCTTGCATGTCGCCGGCCGCATCCCCTTGGGAACCGCGATGGTGAGGCTGTAGGCCCGGCGATCGAGATTGGTCGCGCGTGCGCGCAACGTCCTGGTGTCCGCGTTCCACGTTTCATCGACGACGTCGACGGCGCCTTGGACCACGTGACGCGTGGTTCCAATAACGAGCGGCCGTGCTGCAGCCGGCCGGATGCCGACGGTGATGCAGGTGTGGGGATCGAGCTTCGCCGTGAGGGCCTGAGTGAGATCGGGGAGCGGCGTGCCCCGCCAGACGTCATATGCGGTGAACCGCGCTCCCGTGAGGCCGAGCGAGGAGAGCGGCACGGATTGCGGCGTCGCTTCATCTTCCCAATTGGCGAGCACGACGGTCCACCAATGTGGCGCGCCTTCCGCGATCCAGACCTTCGCCGGCCGACCCCCCGCAACGGCCTCGCGCCGCGCCGCGCCGATGGGGCGTCCGGGCGTCGGCGCCACCGGCAGGGCCCGGGCGAGCAGCGCGACGCGGTCGGGATCGAGCGTCATGAGTTCGTCCGACAACATCGTAACATTCCCCGACAGGGCCACGATCGACGTCCAGAGCTGCGCCTCGGCGAGCGAGAGCGGCGGCCCGATCGTCACGGCGGCAGGCTCGTTGAGCCAGACACCGCGGTGATAAAAACTGCGCAGCGCGATGGCCCGCGCGGACTCCTGGGTCCCGGCCCAGCCGGTGTCGGTATCGGGCCCGATGCGCATGCCATTTACAAATCCGGCAGCGTGTTGAAGATCGGCGTCGCCGCCGAGCAGGAAGGCGTCGCTGCCCGCGCCGTCTCGCACGGCCGCGAGCCCAAGCCCGCAGGCCTCGGCGGGCGTGAGCCCTCCATAGTGTGAGCCGGCGGCGGAGGCCAGGTCCAGACGGTCGAGTGTGATGCAGTCGTAGCCCCATTCGTGGACGACTCGATGGGCGAGGTCGAACAGCCACTTGCGCGCGGCCGGGTGCGCTCCATCCAGGGCATAGAGCCGCCCGCCCCAATCCTCCCGGGTCTCCAGCACGGCGGGAGCGTTGTCCTCGACGTTGCGGACCAGCCAATCCGGGTGAGCCGTGGGAATGCCACACCGTTCGCTGACAACGAACGGCGCGAGCCACAGGGCGGCCTGCAACCGGCGGCCGTGAATCTGGTCCGTGAGCCAGCGGTGCCCTTGAGCGAATCGCTCGTTCGTCTCCCAGTCTCCTGCGGCCCGCTGGTAGCCATCGCCCAACTCGATGACCCGGAGGTAGCGAGGGTCGAAATGTTCGGCGCAGAAATCCGCGTGGCCGATCACGTCCGCCTCGCTGAGGCTCGCCCGCAGTTTGCGCCCGGACGACCACCCGGTCGGCGCCGCCGCCGCGGCGAGGCGCTCCTGATCGATCTGGGAGGTGGGAACGAAAAGCGCTCGCAAGGCGTCCACGCCGTCCCCATCGGGGTGGTAGCACAGCTGGAGTCGCGAGGTATCGCCGTCGGGGCGGAGGGGACGGGAAGGTGCCCACTCGCTGAGGGCCTCGAGGCCCGCGGATGAGAGGATGACTTTCCCCGCGCCCGGGTCGTCCGCATCGAACGCGAGCGCCAGGGCGCGGCCCTCGCGCGTGAGGCCCAGGGCGCCGTGGCTCGTGAGGTCCGGGCCGTCGGGCGGCAGCGGCAGGGTGGTGAGGTGCGCACCGGCGTTCGAGTGAGAGCTATTGACGAGGACCACCAGGTCACCACTTCCAGGCATCAGCTCGGCACCGGGCGCTTGAAAGAACCGCACGCCTTTGATGCTTGGAAGGTCACGATCAGGGTAGATCGTGAGGTTGACGGTGGCGCGCGGCGCGACCGCCAGTGAGCCGGCGAACAGCTCTGCTTCGAGGAAGACGCCGCCCGCCTGTCCCCGTACTACGACTGCATCGCCCCCCGGCGGCCGGCGGCTTCCCACGGTACTATATTCCAAGTCGCCGAGCGTGACGAACCGATCCGCAATCCAGGCCCCGAGCGTCGCGTTCTGGATGAGTGGAACGGGCGATCCCTCCCCGATGTACCACAGGGACCAGCGGCGGCTCTCGTCAAGCTCGAACCGCAGCCGCCCGGCGCCGCGCGGGCGGCGCTGCGGCGGCCATCCCAGGGCGTTGTGACGTGGCGATCCCAGCAGGGCAGTCGAACCGGCCCCAGTGAGGAGGAAGAACGTGCGTCGATTCATGGTTGCAATTTTGGTGGCGGGTTCTTTTTTGTCCACGCCGCTCATCGGGCAGTCCGCATTTGCCGTCGGTGTGGCGGCGACGGTAGGCGGCGGCTGGCAGGTCGAGGCTGTGGATATCGGGTATGTCCAGACGGTGCACGCCGGCCCCTTGCGGTACATGTCGGTGGGGGGGCGGATCGGATCATTCGTGGACGAAAACGCCCTCATCGGCGGGGCGCGTGGAATTGTGGCGGGGCTCGTGTTGCAGGCACGCACCGGGTTGCTCAAGCTCGCGGACGTGGGGAACGAGACAAACCCCAGCTCGTTCGGGTTCGACCTGTCGTTCGAGGCGGTCGGGTACGGGGCCGCGAATACGCCCCTGTCCCAGTTCGGCTCGGCGTGGGGAGCGGTTTCGGTGCTTCCCGGAGTTCGCTTCGGCGATCCTCAGAGCATGCGATACGGACTCGTGTTCGGGCCGACCTTGTTTTTCGGCAAGGAGACCGAAGTGCGCCCTTTCCTCGCGCTGCGCTTCGAGCTGCCCATGGTGCGCCACAAGCGCCATTAGTAGGTTAGCGGCCGATGGCCGCCCCGCAGCTTCATTCCGATCACCCCGGCCTGAAGATCGTTGCGGAAGTCACCGCGATCTTCGCCGCCGGGTTCGCCTCTGAGGACGCCCTCGCCCAGGTCGTCGGCGTGCTGCGGCGCGGCCTCGCGCTGCGGCGCTGCCGGTTGTGGCGGCGTCATCCGACCGGCGACGGCTACACGCCGGTGACCATGCCGGGTGACGAAGCGATGCTCAGCGGCTCCGCCCCTCCCGTGGCGGAGTGGATCGAGCAGGGACCGCGCTGGGAAACCAGTCCGGCGGGGGCGCTGCTGCGCCTGCCGCTGGTCCACGAATCCATGCCCCTCGGGCTGCTCGAAGCCATCGTGCCGGAAGGGCGGTTCCAAGGCGTCGCCCACGACGTGCTGGTGGTGGTCGGGCAGATCCTGGCTCCCGTCATCGCGGGCACAGAGCTGTCCCAGGATCTTGCCTCCGAGGTCGCGCTGCGCACGCGCGAAGTGGATGCCCAGCGCGGGTTCGCGGCAAAAATCATCGACTCTCTGCCCGTCGGCCTGTACGTCATCGACCGGTCGTATCGCATCCGGGCTTGGAACCGCAAGCGCGAGGCGGGGACGCAGGGCGTCGCGCGCGAAGAGGCCGTGGGGCAGGACATTTTCGACGTGCTCGACCGTCAACCGCGCGGCATGCTGAAACGCGAGTTCGACCGCGTGTTCGACACGGGCGAGATGCAGCAAATGGAAATGGAATCGCTGGCGAGCGGCGAGAAGCGCTACTACCGCATCACCAAAATTCCGATGCGCCAGGACGGCGACGACATCACGCACGTCATCACGATCGGCGAGGATGTCACCGAGTGGCGCGACGCCCAGCACCGGCTGGCGGAGACGGAGAAACTGGCCGCCGTGGGGCAACTCGCGGCGGGGGTGATGCACGAGATCAATAACCCCCTCGCCACGATTCTCGCGTGCAGCGAGGCGCTGGCGCTGCGCAACGAGGATCTGCCGCCCGGCGCGCGCCAGCACGGTGAGGAGTACCTCAAGATCATCGATACCGAGGTACAGCGCTGCCGGCGCATTGTGGACGGCCTGCTCGACTTCTCCCGGCCCAAAACGGGCGACAAGCGCCTGGTGGACATCAATGCCCTGATCGAGCAAACCCTGTTTCTCCTCAAACATCACGACACGTTCAAGCTGCTCACCCTGGTGCGCGAGCTGACGCCGGGCCTGCGCCAGCTGCTGGCGGATCCCGAACGGCTGATTCAGAGCTTCATGGCGCTGATGCTGAACGCGATGGATGCGATGGAGTCGCGCGGGGTACTCACCGTGCGGACCGGTGTGAACCCGGATCGCGACGACGAGATCGTGGTCGAACTGGTGGACACCGGGACCGGGATCCGGCAGGAAGACCTTCCCAAGATCTTCGAGCCGTTTTTCACTACGAAGCCGCCGGGCCGCGGGACCGGGCTGGGGCTTTCGATTTGCTACGGGATCATCGCTGAGCACCGCGGTCGGATCGAGGTCGTGTCCCAGGTCGGCGTCGGCTCCACCTTCAAGGTGTATCTCCCCGTCGGATGAAGGTTCTCGTCGTCGAAGACGACACCACGGTCGGGCAGTACGTCAAGCGCGGGTTGGAAGAGGCGGGCTACCAGGCGGAGCTGGTCGGCGACGGTGCCGAGGCGCTGCGACTCGCGAGTGCAGGGCCCTACGACCTCGTCGTCCTCGACCTGCGGCTTCCCGTGATGTCCGGCGTCGAAGTGCTGCGCGCGCTACGCGAGCGGGAGAACGGGGTCCCCGTCCTCGTCCTCACGGCGCAGGACGCGGTGGACTTCAAAGTGCAGGCGCTGCGGAGCGGCGCGGACGACTACGTGACCAAGCCGTTTTCTCTGGATGAGCTGCTGGCGCGGGTAGAGGCGCTGGGGCGGCGGCCCAAGTCGATTGCGCCACCCGTCCTGAAGATCGCCGATCTGACCATCGACACGGGCAACCACGACGTCCGGCGCGGCGACGAGTCGATCGAGGTCACGCCGAAGGAATACGCCGTGCTCGAGTACCTGATGCGGCACCAGGGACGCGTCATGTCCCGCACGCTTATTACTGAGTATGCCTGGAACTATCATTTCGACCCCGGCACCAACATCGTGGACGTCGTAATCACCCGCCTCCGGAAAAAGCTGGACCACCAGCGCGAACCGAAACTCATCCACACCGTGCGCGGCGTGGGGTACGTCGTGCGGGTCTGACGTGCACACGATCGGCGGACGGTTGACAGTCTGGTATGCGACGGGGCTCACGCTTACGCTCGCCGTGTTTGCCGCCCTGCTGTATTTCGCCGGCCGCCGGGCCTCCGATCAGAATCTGGACCGGCGGATGCGCTCCGAGGCGGAGCTCACAGCCGGCATCCTGGCAGAGAGCCACCGCGCGCGCGGCGACCTGGTGCGAGCGGCCGGGAGCCAGCGGCCCGCGCTGATCCCCGAGGTAGCGGGGCTGCTCGAGGTTGTGCCCGGCTACCTCGTCATCACGGGGCATGACGGCAACCTGCTGTTCGCGTCCGCGGACGCGCGGGCACTCACGTTTCAACAGGTGGAGCGGCTGCGGGGGCGGGTCGCCGGCTGGGGCGGTGGCCTCGCGTCAGACACGATCCAACTGGCGCCGGGCGGACCGAATCTGCGCTACGCCGTCCGCTCGCTGGCGGATGTCGGCTCTCTGGGGGCGGTACTGGTGGGCGCCGACCTTCAGGGGGAGCAGCTCGAGCCCCGGCAGCTGCTCGATACGTTCGCGCTCATTTTGCCGATGGGGCTGGTCGTGGCGATCCTCGTCGGGTCGTGGATCGGGCGGCGGGCGCTGGCGCCGGTCGATCGGATCATCACCGAGGTGCGCGAGATCAGCGACGGGCGCGGCCTCCACCGGCGCCTGGCCGAGCCGATGATCAAGGACGAAATCGGCCGGCTGGCGGAGACGCTCAATCAGATGATGACGCGCCTGGAGCGGAGTTTCGCGGCCCTGCGGCGCTTCACCGCGGACGCGAGCCACGAGCTGCGGACGCCGCTCACGGTGTTGCGCGCCGGGGTGGAGCGCGTCATGACCACGCCCAATCTGCCGCAGGACACGCTCGCGACCCTGGAAGAGACGTTGCAGGAGATCAAGCGCATGACCGACCTCGTGGATGCCCTGCTCACGCTTGCCCGGGCCGACGAGGGGATCGCGCCGCTGCACCACGAACCCGTGGACGTGCGGGCCATCGTCGAAGAGACACGCGAAACGGCGGAGCTTCTGGCGGAACATGCGGGCGTCGCGATTGAGGTCGCCACGCCTCCCGGGCCGGTCATGCTCGACGCGGACGCCGAGCGTATCCGGCAACTGGTACTCAACCTCCTGACGAACGCCGTGAAATACACGCCGCCGGGTGGGCGGGTGAGTGTCCATCTCGTTCAGGAGGACGGCGGCGTGATGATCACGGTTGCGGACACCGGGATCGGGATCGCCGTGGGGGACCTGCCGCACATCTTCGACCGTTTCTGGCGCGCCGACGCAGCACGTACCCGGACCGGCGGACGTCCGGGTACCGGGCTGGGGCTGGCCATCTGCAAGTGGATTGTAGAGGCGCATGGGGGGCGGATCGACGTGACCAGCCGGCCCGGGCGTGGCACGAACTTCGCCGTAACGCTGCCCCGGGCCCCCACGGGGGCCCCCCGATGAGGCGCGGACGGCGCACCGGTGCAACCCGGCACGACCGCAGGCTGTTGTCATCGTTTTGTAATGGGGCACCTCTAGCGGTGGGAGGGCAAAACGGACTACTTCATACGCAGAGTTTCCGGAGGCCGTGGGGTGTTCGAGACACTCATCGAGTCGAAACGCAAGACCAACAAGAAACGGTTTCTTGGGGTCGGATTCGTGTCGGTTACGATTCACACCGCGCTGATCGGCGGAGCGGTGATTGCCACCGTGAGGGCCGG
>Ga0193727_1000675_pt1 | contig 13531 bp, 12 predicted proteins | sample H2c2metaG_FD_143051 | JGI IMG/M metagenome (GOLD analysis project Ga0193727, IMG submission 143051) | Soil microbial communities from a riparian zone of the East river system, Colorado, United States - H2c2 | ecosystem: Environmental > Terrestrial > Soil > Riparian zone | place: USA: East River...
ATGAATTTATGCGGCGGGCATAGCGAGCCCAACGCCTCTCGAACTCAGGGCGAGCATGGCAGCGGCCTCTTTGTTGAGAAGACCACCGACAACCAGCGGTAGGACCTCCCGCTCACGCGGCGTGAGACAGAAGTGGCGATGCTTGAGCCGCATACACTCCACTCGCTCGGCGCGCACGTGACAGTCCTGCGCGATGGCGGTCTCGATCGCGGCCAATAAGTCCGCTTGACGCCAGGGCTTGGTCAAAAAATCGACGGCGCCCGCCCTGATCGCGCGCACGCAGGTCGGTATATCGCCGGCACCGGTGAGGAAAATGATGGGTGGGTGATCCCCCGTGCTCAGCTGCTGTTGCAGTTCGATGCCGCTACCGTCCGGAAGCGCGACATCCAGAATCAGGCACGAGGGCAGATCGGGCTTCGGCACGCGAAAATAGTCGCTGGCCGACGCGCAGGTCACCACGCCCATGCCCGCCAACGTCAACATATCATCCAATGCCTCGCGAATACCTGCGTCATCATCCACGACATAGACCGTGGATTTCATTCCGAACTCTGGCACTTCAGCGTCTCTCATTACGGCGCACGCCGCGTGTCCGGATGGCCCGTCGGACTTCGAAGCAACAATGTGAGTGCCATTCGCTCCCTCTCGCCTGTCACATTAACTTTTAACCGTACGCGGCTCGTTACAGAAGCCCGTCGCATGCGAAGCTGCTCAAGTTCGGGTTCCATCGCCACAGTCCGTGAGCTCTCGAGGGTCGACCTTTAACTGCGCCATAGAAGCTCTTCTCGCTTAGAGTTCAGTAACGGTTCCCTGATCGGATCAATCGGGCCCCGTGACACTTCACTCGAAGAGTCTAGGCGGCTACTTGTCCGAAGGTCGTTCTCTCAAGGTTGCGTTTTGGTTCTCGATCCGTTTGCATCGTGAGAAAGCTCAAGTCGCGTAGCGCGGACCGCAACAGTGGGCGCTGGCTCAATCACGTGTCGCGTATCCGCGCCTGACGCGTAGGGCTGCCCCAACATCAAGCGCCCCTGTCTGCCGATCGCGATGACCCCACTCCGCCTTCGGTCCTGTCGCGGATATTCAATTGTTCTCCTTATCCAGCGCCGCAGAGCGTTCGTCCCAAATCACTTGCATCTGGGCGTGGAGCTTCGCAGGGTCCTGTCGAACGGCTCGCCATAGGCTCTCCGCCGGTTCATCGGCGAGCACGCTATCGAGCGCGCCAAGAATCCCCTCAATGGTCTTCTTGGCCACTTGATGCGGGGAGGTCTTGGGTTCCGAAGAAAGAGATGCGCCCATCTCAGTGTCGATAAAACCCGCATAGACACCCAACACGCGAGTGCCTTGAGCCTTAAGCTCGATGCGCAGCCCGTCGGTGACAGCGAGCGCTGCATGCTTGGTTGCACAGTAAGTAGAATTGAACGGATAGACGTACCAACTCACGACCGAGAGCATGTTGACGATCACCCCTCCCCCATTTCGCGCAAGCACCGGGGCAAAGGCCTTGCACATCGCAAGCATGCCGAGGACGTTAACATCCATCTCCCGTTTCAGAATCTCCGTCGAATCCTCGGACATGACAGTTTTCGCGAGCATCGTGCCTGCATTGTTGATGAGGATGTCCACGTCGCCGTAAGTAGCCGCGGCCGTGGCGACATTCGCGGATGAGGTGACGTCAAGGCGGATTGGCGTCATTCGCGGATCCTTCACCATGCGCGGATCGCGCGCACCGGCGTAGACCTTAGCCGCACCCGCATCGAGGAGCGCCTGTGCGAAGGCGCTTCCAAGTCCTCTGTTGGCGCCGGTTACCAATGCCGTCTTTCCTTTGATGTTCATGATCTTCTCTCTAAGTGCTCATGCAATGTTCGCACCGTGACCGCGTCGGCAGCACCGACCGCCTCCGTCCCGTTGGCTCGCGGGATAGCCCGCCCGTAGTTGGTCCCAGATGCTAGTTTCGTGTTACTGCTCATTTCATCCACTTCTTACAGGGGTTTAGATACTGGTGATCTGGCAGCGGTCGGCTGCAGGAAGATTTTCACGATCGCCTGGCCGTTGATCGTGGTTGACTTGATGTGCTGGTTGTTATCGACCGTAGCGGTCAGTACGCGCTCATAAACGCTGGTGAGCCGACCTTCCAACTCCTCGGGGTTGAGTCCCTTATACGTCCAGTCGACGGCGACCACCGGAATATTGATATTGGGAAAGATATCGGTTGGGGTGGTCGAAATGGCCACCGCACTCATGATGAGCACGAGCAAGGCGAGCACGACGAAGGTGCAGGGTCGCTCTAGTGCGACACGTACTAACCACATGGCAATTATTTACTTGTCGACACGAAGATATGCGTACGATTCAAATGCCCGGCAAGACACGCCTTCCGAGGAACCCAGTGCCGGCAGATGACATCGTGTTGGAAAGACTGTTAGAAGATGGCTCCATCAATGTCTCGTGCCTCAAATAAACGCTTCGATTCGAATCGGCAGAGCTCTCACTCTCTTGCCTGTAGCGTGGTAGATGGCGTTCGCGATCGCGCCCGCCGCGCCGACGCAGGCCACCTCGCCGACCCCCTTCACGCCGATCTCGCTGAACACCAGATCGGGTGTATCGAGCAGCTCAACCTCCAAAGACCGCACGTCCGCATTCACAGGAATCTGATACTCGGCGATATTGTTGTTCAAGAATCCGCCGAAGCGCCGATCGACCTCGCTCGCTTCGGTCAAGGCCGAGCCGATTCCCCACACGAGGCCGCCCAGCAGCTGGCTTTCTGCCGTGCGCCGACTAAGCACGCGCCCGCAATCGGCAACCGACAGCATTCGCGTGACTCTCACCTGCGGCACGAGTGGATCGATCTGCACTTCCGCGAAATGGGCGATATAAGAGAAGCTGACGTGAGTCGGGAATTCCGGGCCGAAAAACGCGACCTTGCCAAGAGCGGCCTGCTTGAACGCGTCCTGGGACATGCCTGGCGCGGCGCCATTGGCGATGCCATCGACATAATGAACGCGCGCAGCGGCCAAGATATCGGCGACGCTCGCGCTTTCGCCGTTCGGGAGGTGGAGACGGCCGCCGCGCAGGCGAGTGAGGGCGGGATCCACGCCGGCGAACGCGGCGCGGCCACCCTTTACCGCCAGTTCAGCCAGCGTGTGTCGCAAACGCAGCGATGCTTTGACGATGGGAATCGATATCGTCGCCGCGCCGGTAGCGCCGGAGGTCACGTGTTGCGGCGGCACGATCGTGTCGCCGATGAGAAGCCTAAGCCGGCCAGGCGGCACCCCAAGCTCGTCCGCTGCGACGGCCGCAATCGCGCTGCGAATCCCTTGTCCCATTTCATGCGCGCCAACGGACAGATCGACCTTTCCGTCGGCGTGCATGCGAATGCGCGCGACCGCAGGCGTAATGTAGGCCGGATAGGCGCCCGCCGCGACGCCCCAGCCAATCAGTGTGCCGTCGCCTGTTTGCATGGAGCGAGGAGCGGGGTTGCGTCGGCTCCATCCGAAGCGCTCGGCGCCACGCTGCAGACATCGGACCAGATAGCGCGAGGAGAACGGTTTACCGCTGATCGGGTCGTTCTTGGCGTCGTTCAAGATACGTAGTTCCACCGGATCCATGCCAAGCTTCTCGGCCAGTTCATCAACGGCACTCTCGAGCGCGAAAAATGACGCCATCTCCATCGGCGCGCGCATGAAGCCTGGCGTTTGGGTGTCGAGCTGCACGAGCGTCGAGGCTCCGCGAAATGCTGGCCATCCATAGGTGCGAGAGGTTGTTTCCTCCCCGGTATACGGCATCAGGTCGAACCGTGAGGTTTGCGAGCGGACCAGGTGCAAGCCGCCGACAAACCGACCGTCGCGATCGGCGCCGATCCGGATATGGTGTTCGGTCGCAGCGCGGAAGCTGGTGGCATGAAAGATTTGCGCCCGAGGCACCGTGAGTTTGACCGGCCGGCCGACACGCCGCGCCGCCACCGCGGCCAGAATCGTATGGGGCGATATAGCGCCACGCTGTCCGAATGCGCCGCCAATAAAGGGCGAAATCACACGCACCTTATCCTCGGGAAGGCCAAGAGCGATGACGAGACCAATCTTCATCGCTTGCGCCGCCTGCGTCCCTTCGTGCACGACCAGGCTCCCGTCGCGCCATTCAGCGACGGTCGATAGCATTTCCATCGGGTTGTGGTGCTGTGCGGCGCTGTAATAGATCGCATCGACCGAGACCGGCGCCGCATCGATCAACGGCACCGGATCGCCTTTCACAAAATCTGGAAAGTAGGCAGTTGCCTTCGCCTGCACGACTTCAGTGCCGCCGACGGCGGTCATCTCCACCGCGAAGGGTTGCTCCTCGTAGGTCGCCAGAACGAGCGAGGCAGCCTCGTACGCCGATTCGGGCGTCTCCGCAACACACAAGGCGATGCATTCGCCGCGATATCGCACCACCGGCCCCTGCATGGGGAAATGGCTCTGAATCGCCTGGCCGCCGGCAAAGGAGAATTCGACTTTCTGAAGCCGATCCATGCTGCGATAGGTGAGAACGGCCAGGACGCCCTTGACGCGCACGGCCGCCCCCGTGTCTATCGCAGTAATTCGGGCCTTGCCGACCGTCGCCGCCACCGGCACCGCAAAGACGGTCCGCGCTGGCAGTCGGTCCACCCCGTATATCGGCTTGCCCATCACTTTTTCTCTGCCGTCGACCCGCTGGGCGTTCGCTCCGATCCCGATTTCTGCCATGATTTCAGGCCCTTCGCTTGGCGATCATGAGTGCCTGTACCACCGTATTGATGCCGAGAGGCAGGCGAAACTGGTTTTGGGGACGTGTTTGTGCACCCTCAAAGGCCAGAGCGCCCGCGTGGCGCGCCGCCGCCTCGTCAAGCGTCTTACCAATGAGACTTTGCTCAGCCTTTTGCGCTCGCCACGGAACCGTTGCTACGCCACCCAGCGCAATACGCGCTTCACGTACCCGATCGCTCTCCATCGATAGCGCCACCGCGACGGACGTGAGCGCGAAAGCATAGGACTCGCGGTCGCGAATTTTCAGATACGTCGATGCCTTGCCGAGCGGCGAGACCGGAACGCGCGTTCGAATGATCATCTCGTCGGGTGCCAATGCATGGTCTATCTGCGGAGTGTTGCCCGGCTGACGATGCAGCTCGGCGACAGGGATACGCCGTATACCGCGGGGGCTCAAAGTATCGATGGCGGCATCCATCGCGATGAGCGCCACCGCCCAGTCACCGGGGTAGGTCGCGATGCACTGCGAACTTGTGCCCAGGAGCGCGTGCCCGCGATTGATCCCCTCCAGCGCCGCGCAGCCGCTGCCCGGCACCCGCTTGTTGCATGGAAACTGTGTGTCGCGGAAATAGGCGCACCGTGTGCGCTGGAGCAAATTGCCCCCAAGCGTCGCCATGTTACGAAGCTGTTGAGAGGCACCCCGCCATAGCGCCTCCGAAAGTACCGGATAGTCGCGCTTAATCACCGGATGATCCGCGACGTCGCTCATATGGACGAGTGCACCGAAAAGGAGTGCGTCGCCTTCGGTACGGATTTCGCGCATATCCGGTAAGCGAGTGATGTCAATGAGCAGTTCCGGCTGCTCCACGCCCAATTTCATCAGGTCGATGAGCGTCGTACCACCCGCGAGCAGGCGTGGCCTACCGGGAGAGGTGGCCAAAGAATGGATGGCTTCCTCGGCACTCGCGGGGGTCAGATGGCGGAAGGGTCGCACGGGTCCCTACGTCGCTGCCTGTTGGATGGCTGCGACGATCCCCGCATAGGCACCGCAACGACACAAATTGCCGCTCATATATTCGCGGATTTCCTCGGGAGATCCTGCATGTCCTTCGCTGATGCACGCGATCGCCGACATGATCTGTCCCGGCGTACAGTAGCCGCACTGCAAGGCGTCATGATCCAGAAACGCCTGTTGGACTGCATGCAGGCTGCCGTCCTCGCCCGCGATGCCTTCGATCGTCGTGATCGCCTTACCTTCGGCCTGCTTGGCGAGCATGAGGCAGGAGAGCACGCGGCGGCCGCCGACGTGAACGGTACAAGCGCCGCATTGACCGTGGTCGCATCCCTTCTTTGTCCCGAACAGGCTGAGTCGCTCACGCAATGTATCGAGCAGCGTCGCCCGCGGATCAAGCGGCAGCCGGTGGCCATGATTATTGACCTGCAATGTCACGATCATGTCCTCGGATTCGAGGGTCGCGTCAGGGGACGGCACTTCAGCGGCACCTGCCACCGGCGGCAGCAGGGCCATCGTGACGCCGGCAATCACTTCACGCCGAGTGAACTTCGATGATTCAGTCATGGCGCTCTCTTGTTGTGGCGAACCTCGCCGCGCTCGCTGAGCGTGCTTCCGAGGAGAGCTTAGGTGCTTTCACGCTGACAGACGATCTCTCGAGGTTGCGTTTTGGTGACGGTGGTCGCGGGCCGGTTACTTCACCGCATCTGGGCAGCCCAGACGGGAACATGGATGATAATTGTTGCACGGTACCTAGGGTGTCCCTATCTAAGACGGTCGAATATCCCCATAAGAGCTAGACTCACCTTATCCTTTTGGGTGATTCGTCGATCCCCATTGTTGGGATAGTAAGGAAAACACCTCTGGAAGCCCTGCGATGAAGAGCACTGTCTTATGGATTGTGGCATTACTGCTCTGTGGCGGATCGTGGTCCGCCGAGGCCGATCTCACGTTGCAGCAGCTGATTCACAAAGGCTGGACAGTTGCTGACGGCGCCCCGGACAATATCATCGCAATTGCACAAACGACGGATGGAACCCTGTGGCTCGCGAGCCCAAGCGGACTGAGCCGATTCGATGGCGTCAGTTTCGTTCGCTACGGCGGTCCCGCCGGGCGGCCATTCAAATCAACCGGCATCTTCACGATCACGGCATCTTCGGACGGGGGCCTCTGGATCGGATTCACGTGGGGGGGAATCAGTTTCCTCAAGAACGACACCGTTGTTCACTACGGTGAACACGAGGGGCTGCCTGTCGGTTCAGTCAGACGAATCCTCACGGATGGGAACGGAGTCACTTACGCCGCTACGACGCGGGGCCTGTATCGGCTGGAGAGCAACCGCTGGGAGAGCGTCGTCGTGGACGCAAGCGATCCTAAACCGCGCATATACACTGCAGAGGAGGACCGTGCGAGAACATTCTGGGTCTCGACGAGCGCGGGTGTCTATGCGCGCCCTGTCGGGACAACGAATTTCCGCGAAATTGCCAAACCTGATATGAATAATTTTTCTGTGCCCTACGAGATTGGGCTCGCGGGCGGACCGGATGGCGATATGTGGGCGACGGATCTGAGTCGGCCCGGGGGGATAACGCGCGTCAAAGCGCCAACGGATTCCGCTCAAATCGGGCTTCGCGAACTTGCTTCCGGCGACACCTCACGCGCTGGTGCAATATTCTTCGATCGCGAAGGCAACCTCTGGATTGGAGGCAGCAAAGCGATACACCGGTTTGCGGCCGAAACGCTGACAGACGACTTGAATATCGCGGCGCGACGAATGGCATTATTTACCGCAGCGGACGGGCTCACAGGCACCTCAGTTGCATGCTTCTTTGAGGACCGTGAGGGAAATATCTGGGCAGGTACTGAGGCGGGACTCGATCGATTCAGTCAAAGCAATGTCACTAAAGTGGTCGGTACGAGGTTTACAATTCCAGCCGTCGTAGCCGGCGAAGGCGGCACCGTCTGGGCTTCAAAAGTGTCGCGCGAACCAACCTCCCCGCTCCTTGAGATACGCAATAACGCTGTGGTAAAAGAGTTACCCGCACTTTACGTCTCGAGCGCCTACCGCAGCCCGGACGGCTCCATCTGGTTCGGAGGTCGGCAGGGCTTATCGCACTTCGACGACGGGCACGTCATTTCAATTGCCCTGCCGGAAAACGAAGACGTCCAGGCGATGGTGCAGGATCGAACGGGTGCCCTGTGGGTATCGGTGGTACGCAAGGGCGTTTTCCGTTTTGCAGATGGACAGTGGTCTCTCAATGGCAATCTTCCGGCGTTGCCGCATTTGTTCGCCGTCGTTGAAACTGCCGATGCCAGCGGAAGCTTGTGGTTCGGATATACCGGCGACCAAATTGCTCGAATCGATGGGTCAAGCGTGAAGCTCTTTGGAACAGCGGATGGTCTTCATGTGGGCACCGTGATGGCTATCGCAGGGGGGCGATTCCAACACCTTTGGATCGGCGGTGAACTCGGTCTGGCGCGATTCGACGGCACACGCTTCGTTCCCGTTTCGAGTGCTTCGGGTGGCTCCTTTAGGGGCATCTCTGGCATCGTCGAACTGAAGAGCGGAGATCTGTGGCTGAACACGAGCGTCGGCATCGTGCACCTATCCGAACCCGAACTGACCCACGCGGAGCGTGATGCGGAATACCGCGTCCATGGCGAAGTGTTTGATCATCTCGACGGTATGACTGGGTATGCCGTGCAGGTGCGGCCGACGCCGTCGGCAATCGAAGGAACCGACGGCCGGTTGTGGTTCGCCTTGACATCAGGGCTGGTTTCCATTGATCCACTCCAAATCAAGCGCAATGCCCTGCCGCCGCCGGCTACGATCTGGTCCGTCAGCGCCGGAGGGACGCAGTACCCCGCTGCATCACAGCCCCGACTGCCGGTCCACACGACAAATGTACGCATCGACTACACCGCCGGAAGTCTCACCATCCCCGAGCGCGTCAGCTTCCGTTACAAGCTCGAAGGATCGGATCGCGACTGGCAGTATGCGGGGAACCGCCGCGACGTGTTCTACACGAACCTAGGGCCCGGGTCGTACACCTTTCGCTTGATCGCGGCAAACAACGACGGCGTGTGGAACATGACCGGTGCGTCAGTCCATTTCACCATCGCTCCGGCGTTCTATCAAACGGCCTGGTTTTACGCGCTCTGCGCGCTTCTGTGTCTCGCGTTCCTGCGGTTCCTGTATATGATTCGAATCCGACAGGTGAGCGCCCAAGTCCGCGGTCGCCTGGAAGAGCGCCTCATCGAACGTGCGCGAATCGCACGCGATTTGCACGACACGCTGCTGCAGAGTGTTCAGGGTCTCGTATTGCGCTTGCGCGCCACGGTCACGCGCATGCCGACGCAGGGGCCGATTCGTTTGCAGATGGAGCAAGCGCTCGAACGAGCCGATGAGGTGTTGGCCGAAGGCCGTGATCGGGTGCAGGACCTACGCTCGCCGGGTGACGACTGCGATCTTACGGAGACGCTCGCGGCTTTGGGCGCGAAACTGGCGATAGACCAGACAGCGCATTTTCGCTCGACCGTTGAAGGATTGCCTCGTGCTCTACACCCTATAGTACGTGAGGAAGCGATGTTCATTGCCCGCGAGGCCCTGGTCAATGCCTTCAGACACGCGAACGCTCATCAGATCGAGGTCGAGCTATCGTACGGCGAAGCCGAACTGCGGATGAGGATCCGCGATGACGGCCGGGGTCTTAATGTCGAGGTGCAGGAGGACGGCGGACGCACTGGACATTGGGGAATGGTTGGCATGCGCGAACGCGCGAAGAAAATCCGCGCCACCGTCACGATCTGGAGCAAACCGGGAGCCGGAACCGAGGTGGACTTGCGGGTGCCCGCGCATATGGCCTACCGCTTACGCCAGAGAGAACCCTTCAGATGGTGGCGGCGCGAATCGTCCGTCGATGCACAAAAGTGAGGCCGGCCGCGCCCCTTCAGCCGTCGAGGAAGCCTCGCTTTACCGCTATTGTGACTGCATGCGTCCGGTCATTAGCTCCGAGCTTGGCGAGAATATTCTTCATATGCGCCTTGACCGTGGCTTCCGACACCGAGAGTTCAACCGCGATGATCTTGTTGGCCGTGCCCAAGGCAACGCGACGCAATACTTCCACCTCGCGCTCCGTGAGTGCGTCATCCGCGACGTGCTCCACGAGCGCCTGGGCGATTTCGGCCGGTATTCGTCTGCGGCCGGCATGCACGACGCGAATGGATTCCGGCAAATCCTTCCAAATCATATTTTTCAGCAAATATCCCGTTGCTCCCGCCTTGAGCGCGCGAAGCGCTTGTACGTCTCCTTGGTAGGTGGTGAGGACGATGAAGCGGGAGGCCGGAAACTCCCTGCGGATGGCTTTGATCGCATCGATACCGTTCATAATCGGCATCTGTAAATCCATGAGCGTGACATCCGGTCGATGTACGCGGAACATCTCGAGTGCCTGCTGTCCGTTATCGGCGTCAGCCACCACGATGATGTCCTCCGCGCCTTGAATCACAGCGTTGATCCCTTCCCTCATCAAGGGATGGTCATCCGTCACCATAACCCTTATCTTTTTAGACCCCACCACCCTGACTCCGATGTTGAAACAGCCCTAGATCCTTAAGAGGCGATTACCTGACCATCTGACATTAAGCGAAGCTCGCAGGGATGGCAACTCAGTGGGGCTGGCGGTAGTTGAAGAAGTTGATTCCGTCTCGATGCCCTCGGATTCGTCGGTAAGTCTCGCGGACTGGCGTGAGGACGGATTCACAACCAAAATGCAACCTCGGCAGAACGATCATCAGCGCAAATGACCCATGAGCACCCTTTGCTCGCTGCTGCGGTTTTATCTGGCGTTTCTAGAATTGCGGGCGCTTCGTACACGCTCCCCTGCGAAAGATCTCCGGTCGTTTTGACCAGGAGTTGAAGACATATTGCGAAACCGAAGCCGTAGACTAAAAGCAGCCAAGTTAACAAAGCCACGTTCCACCCCTCGGCGCAGATACAGGCTAAAAACCACTGCGCTCAATCAACACTAAAAATCCATCTCGACACCTGCGATGCGATGCGCCGACATCGCCGGCACAGGACTCTCGAGCAAGGCGCGTATGCTGCTGAGCACGGCACTCGCGCGGTATCCTTCCCTGACGATGCGTTTCGCAGCCTTACGCGCTCGTGCCAAATCCGGCTGATCCGTGCCAAGCCAGTTCAAACAGGCATCGGCATTCGCCACTATGGCAGCCAAAGGCTGCTTAACTTCATGGGCGATCGATGCGATCTTCTCCCTCATCGTCATGGCGCGCGGCGGCTCGCGAATCGTGCAGCGAGCCGGCCGGTACCTCGAGGGAACCCCATGCGCCAGCCAGCCATGCCGGTGGATTTCTCATATCCTCTAGTGCGATTTGGTGCGCGGCAGTGGTACCGCTAGTTTTCCCGCCATCCGAACCAACTGAGCGAGCGATTCGGCCTCCATCTTGCGCATGACGCGGCTGCGGTGAATCTGTAGCGTGGTCTCGCTGATGCCGAGCTTGGCCGCGGCCTGTTTGTTGAGGAGACCACCGACAACCAACGGTAGGACCTCCCGCTCGCGCGGCGTGAGGCAGGAGTGGCGATACTGGAGCCGCATACGCTCCACTCTCTCGGCGCGCACCTGGCAGTCCTGAGCGAAGGCGGTCTCGATCGCGGCCAATAAGTCCGCTTTGCGGCAGGGCTTGGTCAAAAAATCAACGGCGCCCGCCTTGATCGCGCGCACGGCGGTCGGTATATCGCTCGCGCCAGTGAGAAAAATGATGGGTGGGTGATCCCCCGTGCTCAGCTGCCGTTGCAGGTCGATGCCGCTACCTTCTGGAAGCGCAACATCCAGAATCAGGCACGAGGGCAAATTGGGCTTCAGCACACGAAAATAGTCACTGGACGACGCGCAGGTCACCACGCCCATGCCCGCCGATGTCAACATTTCATCCAATGCATCGCGGATACCCGCATCATCATCCACCACATAGACCGTGGGTTTCATTGCGAACTCTGGCACGTCAGCGCCTCTCATTACGGCGCACCCCGCGTGTCCGGACGGCCCGTCGGACTTCGAAGCAACACGATGTGAGTGCCGTTCGCTCCCTCACGAATCTGCACGCCGGGGATTTCCTCCAACGCATTGCGGTCTCCGGCGCCGGCGGCGATCAATAGCTCGCCATCGGACTTTCCGGAGCGATATCTAGTGGCTACTTTCATCCGTCGTACCCTAATGTTCTTGTCCCCCCACTTGCTTGCAGTCGGCACAAAGTCACCGTACGCGCCTTCGCGCTAACAGTCGTCTGTTTCATGTTCAGTTGCGCTTATTTCTTCAGGGATAAGTCTCCCGCATGCGCGGTCTTCCCGAAACGCCCATTCGGATATGCGGGTCCTACTCATTTGGAAGGGCAACGCATCTGTACATCCACGCGGTTGATTTGGCGAACGTACGAAATCACTTGTCATCACCGGACGGCAAGTCGACTACGCGGCGGCCGAAGCGCAGCGCATCTAAGGAATACGCGCCGGCGCCGAGCAGCATGAGCGCCAGCGCGTTCAATATCGATATTGTGACACACCCCGTACTCGATACGCCGAGGTCCCAAGGCCCCCCTAATTGAACTGCCATTGCCATGAACGCGACAATGGGCGTGAAAAATCCGACAATCACCGCGATCGCCAGCAAGAAAAAAACGGCGAGCACCATGACTGCCATTGCGTCACGTCGTGCGTAACAGTGAAGGAGTACCGGGCATGCGACGGATACTCGCAAGAGCAACAGGGCAATCCCCGGCAGCCCAGACGGGAACATGGAAAATAGTCGTTGCACGTCAGTAGGCTGCCCCTGTCTCGGACGGTCGAATATCCCCAAAAGAGCTAGACTCACCTTATCCTTTTGGACGATTTGGGATCCGGATAAATTGCCGGAGGCGTAGCTCGGCATCATCGATCTGTTTCGCTTTATTTCGATCGCAACAGGGATTCATCGCCCAGCGTGCTGGGCTCGAGCAGGCCTGCGTTTCCTCAACTTCTCGCGCTCGCAGATGGACGCCTTGGCGCAAATTGGTTTGCACAATCCTTCGAAACTCACAATCAAGAAGTGTCCGTCGATCAGCGAAGGCACCTGCGTCAAGGAAGGCGATGAAACGCAGCGCCTTAGGGATCTGCGTATGCTCGACGGACCTCAATCAGCAGTCAAGTAAGGATGCCAAGAATCTCAACCGAAGAACTTGCCGCTGTGGTTATACCCCAAGCTATGCCGAAGAAACTTGTGTTGACAGTAATCTGAACGCGCGTCGACTCAGGATAACGCCCGCCTTATCATGCGCGTTCGCCGTGAGCCTTGGCGCAGCTCGTCTCCTCGCGGTGTCGGAAGGACTCGCAGCATCGCAAACAAAACGTCGCGCCTATTTGGTGCGATTTCCTTCATGACTGCAAATGGAGAGTGCCAACATGCGACCCTTTGCTTTCTCCCACTCCCGCATCGTCGCTAAGAAAATGTGCTTTCCGAGCGCAGCCTTCAATCCCGCCGGATCGATTCCGTGGGCGAGCAGGTTGCGAGCAAACTCGTGGCGGGACCTGGCCCGATCAAGAGGAACGTCCGGATAGATCCCTAAAGAAAGTGTTTTATGCTTGCGCGAAAAGCGATAGGCGTACCGCCAGCACCGTCCTCCTTTCGGTGTGACCAGCAAGTACAAGCCGGCGCCGTCGAAGACCTTTCGTGCGATGCGCCGAGGCTTGACGCCCCGCGCCCTACTTTCGGTCAGCACGCGAGCGCCTGAGCTATGGTGCATTGGC
>Ga0193727_1000676_pt1 | contig 13515 bp, 9 predicted proteins | sample H2c2metaG_FD_143051 | JGI IMG/M metagenome (GOLD analysis project Ga0193727, IMG submission 143051) | Soil microbial communities from a riparian zone of the East river system, Colorado, United States - H2c2 | ecosystem: Environmental > Terrestrial > Soil > Riparian zone | place: USA: East River...
ACAGGAAGGCGAGATCAATGTCGTCATCGGCGTTCCGCGCCTTTATCGAGCGCTTTACTCTGGGATTGAGGCGCGGCTCCAATCGGCGGGACCGGTCCGTGGCGGAATTGCGAGAAAACTCCTGGCGTTAAGCATCGCGCTGCGTCGGCGCTTCGGAGTGCGCGCAGGCAAAATCCTGCTTCGACCCCTTCACCGACAGCTCGGGTCTCAGCTGCGCCTGCTGGCCTCCGGTGGTGCGGCGCTCGATCCGGAACTGGCGATGAAACTTGAGGGACTCGGCTGGCAGGTAGCCATCGGGTACGGGCTCACCGAAACTTCGCCGCTACTGACGTTCAATCTCCCCGGCCAAGCCCCGCTCGACAGCGTCGGCAAACCGATCCGAGGCGTTGAGCTGCGCATTCGGACGCCCGAAAAAGAAGAGCGCGTGGTCGGCCTGGAAGGCCAGGGCGAAGTACTCGCACGTGGCCCAAGCGTTTTCACCGGTTATCGCAATCTCGAAGAAAAGACGCGGGAGGCGTTCACTGAAGACGGGTGGTTTCGCACTGGCGACCTCGGGTTCATGGATAATGAAGGCAATCTGCATCTTCTTGGCCGCGTCTCGACACTGATCGTCACCGAGGGCGGCAAGAAAGTTCAGCCTGATGACGTGGAGGAAGCTTACGCGGAGGAAAAAGCAATCCGCGAGATCGGCGTGCTGCAAAAGGACGGGAAGCTGGTCGCGCTGATCGTACCGGCAGGCAAACAGGGAGAGCAAAACGTTGAGCGCGTAATTCGTGAAGCCATCGAGCGCGTCTCGCGCCGGCTTCCTCCGTATCAGCGCGTCTCCGACTATGCCCTAACGCGTGAGGTCATCCAGCGCACGCGACTGGGAAAGATTCGGCGACACCTGCTTTCCGAACGCTACGAGAAAGCAAAAGAAGGTGAGGAAGTCTCGCACGAGCGACTCACGGGACCAATGCCCATTGAGGAAATGTCGGGCGAAGACCGTGCACTGCTCGACGATCATGCCGCGCAAGCAACTTGGGAACTGCTCGCCCGGCGTTACAAAGACAAACAGCTAACGCCGGATAGTAATCCCGGGCTGGATCTCGGCATCGATTCACTTGAATGGCTGAACCTCACCTTCGAAATTCGAGAAAATGCTGGTGTCGAGCTCACCGAGGCGGCAATCGCACGCATCGATGCAATTCGTGATCTCCTTCGTGAGGTTTCCGAAGCAAGCGAGGCCGAGTCAGAATCCCAGCCGCTCGATCGTCCAGAGGAAATCCTGACGGACAAGCAAAAGCGCTGGCTTGAACCGCCCGGTCTCGTCATGCGGTTAGTGGCGCGCATTTTGTTTTTTGCCAATCGAACCGTTATGCGCACGCTCTTCCAGGTCGAAGCCACGGACCTCGATCGTCTCTCTGAAAACGCCCAGTTCGTATTCGCGCCGAATCACACCAGCTATCTTGATCCTCCCGCCCTTGGCGCTGTTTTGAGTAATGCGCGCCTAGCGCGAACTTACTGGGGAGGATGGAGCGTCATCGTAACGCGCAACGTGTTTACGCGGTTCATCGGTCGTTTGGCCAATGCCGTGCCGATCGACCCCGAGCGCGGCGCGATCTCCAGTCTCGCATTCGGCGCCGTATTGTTGAAGCGTAAGCGGAGCATTGTCTGGTTCCCTGAGGGCGGGCTTTCGCGCACGGGCGAGCTTCAGCCATTCAAGCCGGGAATCGGTATCGTGCTTGCGCGTTTCTCTGTCCCGGTCGTACCGGTGTTCATCGCGGGAACACACGAGGCCTTGCCAGTCGGCGCTGTCCTGCCTCGTCTCAGGAAAGTCAGGGTCACCTTCGGAAAGCCGCTTGATCCGCGGGAGCTGGAGCGCGCGGGCAAGGGAAAAGAGACTCACGAGCGCATTGTCAACGCGCTGCGCGAACACATAGCAGGACTCAAAGAAGAACTGGGTTAGGCCTAATGCAATCGCGACAAAGGAGGAGAGTCCAGACGTAGTCACCTTTGAGTGTGTTCTGCGTGCCGGATAACATTTCACATTCGGCGCTAGCCGCGAACGTATTACATTTCAGCCACAACAAGTGCGCACATCTCATTGACGCGGGAGCCTTCGGCCAGTGATACATCGAGGCGTTCCCAGCTCGCGCCTGCATCAGCGGAGCGAAATATGTTGCGCTCCCAAGCCGCGAAAAATGTTCCGGGTTCGATTGGATGGGCTGCAAGAACGGAAGAATGCTGGCCGGCCGGACCGGGAAGGCCACGGTCAATTTTCTCCCAAGGCTGCTCACCCGTGCGGCGATAGACATACGATTCGGGATTCGAATCGCCATGCGAACGCAAGGGAGAGGCGGCAGCGGATACGATGACATTATCTGCGTCTCCCGAGTCCACCGCGACACTCCACAAATACTTATGCCGCAAACCTTCCTCTAATTGCTTCCAAGTGTTGCCGCCGTCACGACTCTCGAAATAGCCATCGCCGGCCGCCGAATACAACCGGCCCGCACTTCGTAGGTGTGTTTTCAACTGATGCGTGTCGTACGGACCGCCCGGCCTCCAGTCTTGCCATGTGACTCCGGCATCGAGGCTGCGAATGAGCGCTCCGGCTTCGACGGCGACGAAGAGCCGCCCTTCAACGTGCGGATCGGTCTCGATCCATCGGGTGTGATGGGTCTCGGGCCGCGGCGGAAAACTCCATGCGCTCGCGGAGGGAAGATCGCTCAACCCTTTGCACTCCTGCCAAGTCTCTCCCGCGTCTTCAGAACGAAAGATCGCAGTCGGCTCGCTCCCGGCATAGACGACTCCGACACCTTTCACGCGTTCCACACGGCTCACCGCAACGGAGAGAACTCTCGTCTGCGTGATACCGTCGCCTGCGGGCCTCCAAGTCTCCCCGGCGTCATCACTGCGCCACAGCCCCGAGCCAAACGTGCCGCAATAAATGAATTGGGGCCGCAACGGATCGAACGCGACGCATTGCGCATCGCGACCGGGCATTTGGAAGTCACACTGAGCACGCGTCCTCTCGGTTGCGAGGATGGCCAGTGCTTTGTCGGTGGAGAAATAGAGCTTCGTCATCTTTCGGCAGAAATTTCTATAGGCACTTTCTATACGGCAACCCCAAAAACAGGCAAAACGTGGCTAATCGGAGCAAATGCTGAATTTAGATAAGCCCCTGATTACGAGATGATAGCTAACAATGGCTAAGGATAGCAAAACCCCGTTTTCGAATTACAAATCAGCTGCTCTAACCAGCTGAGCTATGCCGGCGCTGTGCTAGGTAAACTGCGTTAACGCACGAGATTATAGTTGCACTTTTCACGGTTCCAATACGAAAGCTGTTTTCAGCGAGTTGATCAACTGGTTAGACCTCTTCATGGCCCAGAACCACGAGCGAATAAACCAGACGATAAACTCTTTCATCGCGTGTCTGCGCTCCGGGCGGCGCATATTGGAAGACTGCACCGCCGAAATTCTGCTGGTTGAGCTAGGGGAAATTTTGGATGGTGCCGTGGAGCGGGTAGACGGAACGAACCTGCTTCGAATTCGAGGTGACCGCCACCGTGTCTCCCTGCGAGGCCTTGAAGTCCACGGTGCCGGCCAAGGTGTAGCTGTCGATGACGAACGGCAGGCTCCGTCCGGTGAAGATGTCTGGGCGGTTCAAGAGACCGAAGTGCAGGTGGGGACCGAAAGACGGGCCGGTGTTCCCGATCTTGGCCAGGGTCGCGCCGACCTTCACGGTGTCACCGGCCTTCACGCGCAGACTCCCCGGCTGCAGGTGACCGTAGACCGCGAAGACGTTCGGGGCGATCTCCAGCATGACCTGGTTGCCGCCGAAGTCCGACAACGTTTTCGGGGTCATCGCCTTGTTCGGGGTCGCGTCCGGCTTGCCGTCCTGGACCGAGACGACGGTCCCATCGGCGACCGCGAGCACATCCGCTCCGTAGGCGTAGAACTGCTCGTTCGTGGCGCCCTCCCCCTCATAGACCCTGTCGCCCTTGAGGAGGGCCCAGTCGACAGCGAACGTCTCGGCGGTCTCGATGCGGCGACCGTCGACGACGATTCGAAGATCCCGATGGAGGTTGGGTGTGCAGCACGCGGTGGTGGCGAGCCAACCATCCCCCTTGAGGGGAGGCTTGATCACGGTGGCGGGGCGGCGGTTTATCGCGACCTCGGGGCCGTCGATCACGGGCGGGTCCACGAACACCGCAGTCGATGTGCCCGCCGGAACGATGTAGGCGAGCCGATGCGTCACCCGTTCCGGCGCAATGCCGGGCGGCACGATCAGATCGACGTCGACCGAGACCGCCGCCGACGCGGGGATCTCCGCCACCGGCTTTTTGTCCAAGAGGGTCTGGGTCGCGGCGACGAGCACCGGCCCGTCGATCCGCGTGAGCTCCTTCGCGGCGCGATCGAGTACCGTCAGGTTCATCAGCGTGACCGGTTGCTCGACCGCGTTGACGACGAGCAGCTCGTACTCGACATGGTCCTTGCCGTCGTCGCCGCGGACAACCTGGGCTTCGTGAATCGGACTGACCAAGATCGCAGTCGGCCGGCCACGCTCCTGCGGCGGATCCACCGCTTGCGCGATGGGGGCAAGCGGCAAGCAAGCCAGTAGAAGTCCGATGAGAATTGGTGGAGCTGCATTGTTGAGCCGACTCAATGGATTCATCGTTTTCCCTTCGTTTTCCCCGCCTAGATTGAATTCCATTGCGCGTCCGAAATGGGGCGAAGGACGAAGCGGGGAAAGGAATCCCGCGCCTCATTTAGATCCGTTTTGATGATGCAGGTCCATGTTTTAGACATCTATTGGACCTTAGTCGTATGGGTCTATTGAACCATGCTCGTGCACTTATATGTCAACAGGTCATCAAAGTGTTGATTCGCGCATGACGATCGGTGCTGCCCAACGATAGACGCAAAGATTGCAGTGAAGCCAAAAAACGAGGCATGGACCATTCCGCGCGCACGTGAGGCAACGCTGGCGGCTGGACAAGATTTTTCACGGTCTGTTCTAACGGTCGAGCGAAATTTTGCTGCAAAACAATGCAACGCTACGAAATGCAGCGGAAATCGGATTCGTTCCGTTACCTATGAAAAACAAGCTGTGCAACGCAGCGAAAACATACGCAACTCGTTAGGCTCGGATTACAAATCAGCTGCTCTAACCAACTGAGCTATGCCGGTGCTGCCCATATGAAAGCCGTTTTAGCGAGTTCATCAAGAGTTCGTCCGACGATCGCAACTGCATCACGAATAACCGTTACACTCCGCACAAGGAATTAGCAGCTTGCTAACTCTACGCGCGCACGCACGCACGAGGATCTGCGCTACGGTCTTTGCCCGTTGTTGTCTTCTTCATCTCTCCGTTGCGACTGTTCGTTAGCGCAGTGCGCGTCGAATAATTCGATTGGATCACTGCCGCGTGCGGATTCTGATTGGTTTGTCCGGGTTGGTTTAGACAACGCCAGAATCTCCAGCAGGATTTCTGCGAGCCGTTCCGGTGGCTCGGGTGGCATGCTCATCTATGTTAGAGACGCCGCCGACTTAAAATTATGTCTGCCCTTACCCTCTTTTTTTGCTGACGAAGGCGGGAATCCGCATTCGCGGGCTCGTCAGTTGAACCGGCGCTGCACGCCAGATCGGTTCCGCCCGGCGATTTCGGGTTACTCGCGTGCGCGTGAGTAAGCGGAAAGTGGGTCGGCGGTTTCCAAGTTTTTGATAACCGTGCTGAGGTAGACCGATTCGGGGTAAAACGCTTTGTATTTAGTGATCTCAGCCCGATTCAAAACCTTGAACCCATAACGTTCGAACATTTTTTCACCGCGCCGGCTCTCGAACGTGACTATCTGGCCATACACGCGTTTCTCGCCAGAGCGATAAAGATAACTCAGATATGCACTCATCAGCGCTCGCGTCGTCGAAACCTTTCGCGCCTCCGGCAGCAGATTGATATGAAAATGCGCTACGTGCCGTGGCTGGGCGGGCACTTCGCGCCAGCCGTACGCGAGTATCCAGCGAATGAAACGACGCGAGCGCTGGTTGTAACGGAAGTAGCGGGTCAGCGCCCGGAAAAATAACCAGACGTTTTGATAAAGCGCGTAGAGCTGGTTTTGGAGGGGCTTCCGCGAGCCGAGCAGGTAGCCGGAGATTTCGCCGTCCACCTCGAGGAGAAAACAGGATTCTGGTTCGTGATCGGTGTAATACGTGGTGAGAAAATCGGCGAACAATTCCCGATCCTGATACACGGGATCAATCGGCTCGCCGAGGAAGCCGGTCTCGCAGCAGAGTTTTCTTACCGCTTCGCGATCTGATGCCCGGTAGCCACGAATGAGAAACGGCTTGTGGTTATCGTTCAGCATTTAAGATCGGCGATATGTTGAGCGAAGGTCGCGATAAATGCAAAACAGTTCGTCAAAGACACGCGGCCAGCTGTACAGACTCCGCGCAACGCGTGCAGCATTCCTGCCCATAACCGACAATTTCCTGTCGCTGCAGTCTTCGATCGCATCTACGAGCGCGTCGGCGCTGTTTTCCAGCGCCCACGATTCCTGATCATGACAAATCACGTTGTCCATGTAGCTACCGCGAATTCCCACTACCGGCGTCCCGCACGCCTGGCATTCCAAGGCTGCAAGACCAAATGTTTCCTGAACACCGGGATGAACGAAAAGATCGGCCGCACGATAAAAACCGGCGAGCTCGCAAGGATCGGCGCAGTAGCGAATCCATGAAACATTGTCAGTTCGCAATTGCAGTTTCCTGAGTTGCGTTCGGTCGGGCCCATCGCCAATCACGAGCAAATGAAATTCATTCGGACGGCGCCGTTGCAAACTCTTGAAAGCGCGAAGCAAAGTCGCTGTGTTCTTCTCTTTCGCCAGTCGGCCCACGTAAAGAAGCAGCTTTTGACCTGAACTAACCCCAAGCGAGCGCCGTATTGTTTGGGCTCCGTGTCCGTCCGGGCGGAAGATTTCCGTGTTAACACCGAGGCTTAGCACACGCACGTTGTGTACGCCCCAGTCACGCAGCACGCGGCCCAGTAGGTCTGATGCGACGACCGTAACGGCATGCTGATTGTAGAGTTTACGAACGTATGCGCGGGAAAGCTTCATCACGCGGTGCGTTGCCGTTTTCCCAAGGAGCATTGCGCTCTTTCGCACGTAGGCTTCTGGAAAATGCGAGTGATAGAATCCGACCACAGGTATGCGTAGAGCGCGCCCGACCTTCAATGCTTTCCAGCCGAGCTGATACGGATCGGCGGACTCGATCACATCCGGCCGTTCCCGGTCCAAAATTTCTTCCACTGCTCGAAGATTCAGCAGCGCGCGGTATTGCGCCGTCCGTGACACAATAGGAGAACGAATCGTGTAAACACGCGAACGCCCGTTTGCTTTTAGCTTCGTCTTCGGGCCAGGAACAATAAGGACATGTTCGTTTCGGTGCGCGTGCCTATCGATGTAACCGATCTTCTCGTGAAGATATCGCTTCACGCCCCCGCTTACCGGCGAATAGAACTGAGTCAGGTCACAGATCTTCACGGTGGTTTGTCATTCCGAGCGACGTCGAGGAATCTCTAATATCCTTCTGCGCTCACAGCTATAAGCAAAAAACAGAGATGCTTCGACTCCGCTCAGCATGACAATCAAAATTGACGGCCTCGCAAATCAGTGGCTCTGCACCTTGCTCAGATACTTCTCCGCCTGCAGTGCCGCGGCACACCCCATTCCCGCAGCGGTAATGGCCTGCTTGTAAACGCGGTCAGCCACGTCGCCGGCAATGAAGACGCCGGGAATTTTACTTTCGACCCCGTTTTTCGGGAGCAGATAGCCCTCAGCGTCCATATCGAGTTTGCCTCGGTACGCTTTCGTGTTGGGATCGTGCCCGATCGCGACGAAAACGCACGCCACATCCAACTCGCGCTCCTCATTTGTTTTCACATTTCGCAGTCGCACAGCGCGCATCTCCCCTTTGTCATCGGCAACGTATTGTGTCACGACCGCGTTCCAAATCGGTTCGATCTTCTTGTTCGCAAACACGCGCTCCTGCATGATCATCGACGCTCGCATCTTGTCGCGGCGATGAATGAGATAAACCTTTGATGCGAACCGGGTGAGGAACAGTGACTCCTCCGCGGCGGAATCGCCGCCGCCCACGACGGAGACCGGCACGTTTTTGTAGAATGCGCCGTCGCAAGTCGCGCAGGACGTCAAGCCATGGCCGACCAATTTCTCTTCGCCGTCCAGTCCGAGATATCGGGCCGCGGCGCCGCTGGCGATGATCAACGCGCGCGTATCCAACCATTCATCATCCGCTTTGATCCGGATGTGCTTGTTGCTCGGATCGAAATCGGTCACTTCCGCGTATGAAAACCGCGCGCCAAATTTCTCGGCCTGTCTGTGTATGTTCAGAATCAGCTCCGGCCCATCGATTCCGTCGGGAAATCCGGGATAATTTTCTACGAGTGTCGTCGTAGAAAGTTGCCCACCGGGCTGCCGGCCTTCCAGCACCAACGGGCTGAGATTCGCTCGCGCAGCATAAATCGCAGCGGTCAGCCCGGCGCAACCGCTCCCAACAATGATCACTTTCTCCATCGATAAAACTTAGCACATCGCGCGAGGTTTGGAGCCATCTCACGACTGTCATTCCGAGCGGAGTCGAGGGAACCCGCAGCGCCACTAACGGCAATGCCGCTGGATGTCTCGACTTCGCTCGACATGGACCCTCACGCCGTCACACGCACGTTGATCCTGTGAAGCCCGCTCACGCCGGAGAACGGGCCGCGATCTTCTTCCAATTCCTGGACGTCGCCTTCGCCGTCGGTGGCACGAACGACCAGACTGTAATCACCCGCCGCAGCGGGGGTCCACTTTGCTTTCCAGAGTGACCATGCCAGATTGCCGCCAGAGTAATAAATCTCCGCGTCGCTCCAGGTCTGGCCATCATCGAAACTGAGCTCGACGCGGGAGATGCCGCGGTCACCGCCGAACGCGATGCCTTTCACTTCGATGGGAGCAGTTAGTTTGCTTGACGACACAAACACCCAATCATCCGGCACATCGATTCTCGATCGTGTGGGCACTATGAAATCCGGTCCCCACCCTTGTGCCTCGTAAAATCCTTTCGCGTTCGCGTCGGTCACTTCGATCCTTGTGAGCCATTTCACGTTTTTTTCACCGAAGTAGCCTGGCACGATCACGCGTAAGGGATAACCGTGCCGATCCGGCAGCGGCGCGCCGTTCATTTCGTAAGCGAGCAACGTTGTTGGTTTCATCGCTTTCTCCAGCGGGATGGTGTCGGTGTAATTGTCGACGCCGTGCAGGCGGACACGCGCGGCGCCGGACAGTACGCCGGCCTGATCGAGCAAATCGCGCAGCGGAAGGCCTTTCCACACTGCATTGCTGATAAGGCCCGCGTCCAAACCGTTGCTGATGCACATGAGCGTTGTCTCCTGAGTAGTCGGTTTGAATCCGACAAGATCCTGGAATCGCCAGGTCGCCGCGTTTTGCACAAGTCCGCCAATTTCAAGATGCCACAGGTCGATGTTCACCTTGGGATCGATGACGTTCTTGGTGACACAGTAGAACAAATCGTTAGGTGTAATCGGCTGAACGATGCTGCCTTTGTATTGGGTGCCGTCATAGCTGAACGCTGCCGCGCGATACAGCTTCCGCGCCAGCGCAGCTCCGCCGCCAACCGCTGCGAGACCAATAGTGCCCAGTACGAATGCACGGCGTCCGATGGCCGGAGTAAACTCATAATCCTGCTTGCCTGTTCTTTCCGTGGTCAGAAATCCGAAGCCGATTACTAGCGTTCGTTCGAACAACAGGACGCACAGTGCGAAGCCGATGAGCGTGACGAGACGCGCGACCTGAATCGGCAGACCGATGTAGCTTGTGCCGAGCACCGGCCATAGTGCGATCGCAAATATAACAATCGGTAACACAACAAAGATCGACATCGTCCCAATCGCCGGGATGCGCGCCGGTTTACGACGCGCGAACCACCCGAAAATCGCTCCACCGATCGCGCCGACCACAAGTTGACCGGCAATTGTCGATCCAACGCCAAGTTGCTTGAGATGATTGTAGCCGCCGACCTTGCCCATCAGCGAAAGAAACGGCCCCGGTGGAATGAAGACCGAAAGGCGATCGCCGATGATGACGAGCGGTGTGGCCACGCCGAGTGTCGCGAGCAATAACATCGCGGTCGTCATCACGATCCCAGCCACGAATCCGGCGAGCAACCCGGCGAGAATCGCTTTTGTAGGTGTCACAATAGCTAATGATGTTACGGGCTAAACGTCGCAAGGGAATCAAATTGCACACGCGGTGAAAAAGCGATGCGAAGACGCATCGCACTCCAAAAGCACTCGTGCGAAATTCTCCGTAACCGCTGTTTTCGTTTCGCAAAGCTTTGGGAGTGCGCACGCGTCCTCGCGTCGCTTTTGTCGCGCTGTCGTGTCCGCTGTCCTCAGCGGATTTTGTTGCGGCGCCAAGCGGTTCTGCGCTGAGGATAGCGCACGCTACAGTTTTGCCGCCGCGAGAATTTTCCGTGCACGCTCCACGACCATCTCGGACGTGACCTGCTTCATGCAAGCGTGATCGAAAGGGCATTGGCTCAGGCGACGATAATTGCAGGGTGAACACGGCAGGTCCACGCGCACAACCGATTCCGGCCTTTCGTACGGGCCGATGTGAACCGGATTCGTCGGGCCAAATACGCTCACCATTGGTTTACCAAGCGATGCAGCCACGTGCATCGAACCGGAGTCGTTCGTCACCGCCACTTCGGCGCGTTGGATGAGCCCCGCCAGATCTGCTGGAGTAGTTTTACCGCAAAGATTGATCGTCCCCAGCGCGGCGGCTGCGATTTGCTGGCAGCGCGTCTCATCGCGTTTCGTACCAGCGAGAGCGACCGCAAATCCTTCGCGAAGAAACTCGCGCGCGACGCCTGCAAATCCTTCGATGGTCCAGTGCTTTGTTTCCCAAATCGTTCCGGGCACAAGAACAACAAGCGGTTTGCCCGCAGGCACACCGTGCTCATGAAGCAATCGGTCGACGTTGTGGATTGTTTCCGATGAAAGGTGGATTGCCAGGTCGGGCGATTCATCATCGAAACCGAGCAACGATCCGACCCACAGGTAACGATCAATCGCATGAACATCGAGCGTCCGAATGGGAATGCGGTGAGTGTACGCGATCCAGGAACCTTCACGGGCGCCGCGCCAGCCGCGGTTCGGGACGTTCTTGAGATCGTGCTCGGCAGAAATTGTGCGCGAGAATTCGATCGGCCGATCAAACCCGATACGCACTCGCGCGCCGCTGATGAGCGCAAACAACGCCGAACGCACCTGGCCATGCATGTCGACCACCAGATCGTATTTCGCGCGCCGGATTTGTTTGAGCAGATCAATAAAACCTAGCGTCGCGCGCCATCGCTGTCCGGGTTTCGAGAATTCGCGTCGCGCGAAGAGAACAACATTCGAGAGCGCGGGATGATGACGAACGACCTCCGCATTCTCGGGTGTGATCAGCCAGTCAATTCGCGCACGCGGATAACGCGCGCGCAGTTTTACCAGCACGGGAATCGTATGCACCACGTCACCGAGCGCCGAAGGTTTGATCAGCAAAATGCGCGAGAACTCGGCGGATTGGAGGCCCGAGGCATCCCGGTTCTTAATCTGTGTTTTCTCAAGCTGCCTATTCAATTGCGAAGGATAAGTCAGCACGAGTGATGCCGCTGGTAAAATTGCGAAGCGCCACAAGAAGCAGCCATGGCTTCCTGTTCGCTTGGGGCTCTCTGTTTCAATAAAGAGGCAAGATCGCCTGGAGACGGCCCGCCCTCGGGCCGCTTTCCCCCTGCGGAGCGAAGCCATGCTGGTTTCATACGCGACGAGGGCGTCGCGTCTCCATCTCTCTTCGTGACAAGCGACCCGAGCTTAATGCCTACGCCGCCTTTTTCTCACCCGCGAAGGCGCCACGGATTTTTTTCATCCACGCCGAAAACCGATGGCGGTTTTGCTCGCGTCGCACCACGGCCTCGCTGGTGACCCAGTTAAACTGAATCACCCGACGCGGACCCGAGAATGGCTTGTGCCCGTGCCACGAATTATTGCTGCGACGGAACGCCAGCAGCGTCCCTTCGGTCGGCGGGACTTCGAGAATCATGTCGTCGAGATTGTTTCCGGAACGGAGCAACCGAAGCCGGCCACCAGCGGACTCCCACCCCGCATTCATATAGATCAGGATCGTGATAATTTTCGTCTCCGAGTCAGTGTGGATTTTGCCATCTTTTTCGCTGCAACGGCCGCGCACGGTGATCATGTCGGGCCGGTTCGTCAGGTCGGTGCCGAACTTTTCCTCAAACGCCTTACGAAACTCATCGCTTCGCAATTGCTCGACGAGGTTTGCAAAGGCTGATCCGTAACTGACCTCAGCCAGAGGAAAGCTGCCGGGCCGGTCTACGTCGGGATAATCGTTGTGTATCGCCGAGCGCACATCGGCCTTCACGAATTCCGGAACAATCAAAAATTCAAACGGCTCGCGGGCAAGCGGCGTGGCGCGAAACCTTTCCAAATCGAGCATTGAAACCATCAGCGACGCTACATTGCGAACGCCGGAATCGCCAGATGGATTTCGCGTTGGAGACGACCCGCCCTCGGGCTGTTTCGACCGCTCTATTGCGGTGCGGGGGCGCACCGGCTCCATTGGACGTGCTACTGGAGCGCGACGCGGAAGAGGGTCGTGATGATGCGAGTGCCGGCGACGAACGTGCCATGCAACGTGCCTGACACCTTCGATTCGCCACCCGTGCGGCGGCGGTGATTCACCGGGATTTCGAGGATGCGCAGTCCAGCGCGTGCGGCTTTCATCTGCATCTCCAAATTCCACCCGTAAGTTTCCTCGCGCATATCAAGCTTTGCGAGCGCATCACGTCGAATGGCGCGGAACGGGCACATGTCTGTGTAACGAACGCCGTAGAGTGGTTGCATTATCCATCCGGCAATTCGCCCGGATAAAATCTGCTGGAAATTCATGCTGCCGGTTTCGCGCTGACCGCGCGTGCGCGAGCCGATCACGAAATCGTGCGTCCCTCTTGTGATCGGCTCGACGAGCTGCGGTATGAACGCTGGAATGTCGCTGCCATCGCCATCGAGAAACACTACGATGTCACATTCCCCCGACACCGCCCGAGCGCCTGCCGCGCACGCTCGCCCATAACCCCGCTGCGCAGTTATGACGCGCGCCCCGGCTTCACGCGCCTGATCGGCTGTGCGATCGGTGCTGCCATTATCAACCACAATCACTTCGCAGGGCACGCCAGTCGCGAGGCATTCGCGAACCACGCTGGCGATCGGTTGTTCCTCGTTTAACGCGGGGATGACAACGGACACCTTGCTCATCGCAAAACCAGCCACGCGCTCGTGAAGTAAATCGCCAGCGCTATGAAGTCGGCCAACACGAGCGTGACAGGGCCCGCGGCAATTTTGGGGTCGAGCTTCAATCGATGCAGAAGCGAGGGCAC
>Ga0193727_1000677_pt1 | contig 13511 bp, 11 predicted proteins | sample H2c2metaG_FD_143051 | JGI IMG/M metagenome (GOLD analysis project Ga0193727, IMG submission 143051) | Soil microbial communities from a riparian zone of the East river system, Colorado, United States - H2c2 | ecosystem: Environmental > Terrestrial > Soil > Riparian zone | place: USA: East River...
ACTCATAAGCTCGAGACCCCCGGACGCGCTTGCCGGCTACTATCGCCTGGCATCACCCAGTATGACTTTCTATTTGCGACGGCCGATCTTCGAATACTACAGTCGCGAGGAGATCGGCTCGGCTTTTGGCTCGGGAAAGGACGTCTACTGCGTGATGACCGCAGCGGATTACGATTCGTTGAAGCCGCAGCTCGGCGTTCCAACTTACGTTCTTGCCAGCCGTCCAATGTTTCAAGTAAAGTTGAAGGGCCTTCTTGATAAGGTCGAGCTTCCACAAGTCGTGCTGATATCCAACACAGACGGAGCAACAATCGCAAAATGAAAAGGGGCGCCCTGACAGCAATTAAGATAGTTGTGAGCCTGGGAATCCTGGCTTACATCTTCACCAAAGTTGTCGACATACGACACCTCTTCGAGAATCTGAGGGAAGCCAACTTAACCTATTTTCTGGCAGCGGTCGGGGTGTATTTCCTTGTTCAAGCACTGAGCGCGTATCGTTGGTATTTGTTGTTGAAGCCGCAGGGCATTGAAATTCCTTACTGGAAGATTCTGGCCTTCTATTTCCTGGGCATGTATTTCAATTTCTTCCTGCCGTCGGCAATCGGCGGGGACGTGTTTCGGATCTACTATCTCAACAAAGAGACCAGGCGGCTCAGCGCATCGACCGCCTCGGTCTTTCTGGACCGGGACATAGGAATGGCCGGGCTGGTCCTGGTGGCGCTGGTTGCGGCGCTGGCCAGCCCCGACTCGAAAGAGATTCATCGCCTGGCCCCGATCTTCGCGTTCATTGCGGTGGCGTTTCTCGGCGCAAATCTCGCGTTGTTCTACAGGCCGACTTACAATCTGCTCCATCGTCTTCTGAGCCTCTTTCGAATGACGAAGGTCGATGAGAAGGTCGAGCGGCTCTTCGACTCCGTTAATTCGTATCGCGGGCGATGGGGATTGCTGGCCGGAACAACGATGATGTCGGTCGGGGTGCAGATCGGCTGCGCTCTTGTGAACCTGGTGGCGGCTCGCGCCATCGGATTGCAAACAACTCACGGCTGGATCGACTATCTGGTTTTCATTCCGACAATCGGACTGATAGGGATGATACCAGTGTCTGTCGGCGGGGCGGGTTGGAGGGAGGGAGCTTACATTCTCTTATTTCAGTCCGTGGGAGCCACGCCCGCGCAGGCGGCCGCGCTGTCGGTCCTGTGGCTTGGCGCTATCGTTGCGACCAGCCTGCCCGGCGGGATCATCTATGTCGCCATGCGCGGCCGAAAAGAGGGACGGCGTCCCGACGTTGAGGCGCTGGAGAGAATTCCGAACGAAGAAGGCTCGGTATCTCAGACGCGCGGGCCCGAACAGTTCCCGGTGGCACACGAGGAAGAACCTGCTTCGACTATCTGACCTTTAGCCCGAAAAGCGAACTGTTGGTCTTTAATAGCGTTATAAATCATCTAAACGAACATGAGGTACGGAATGCAATCAAAGTTGATCGGGATTATTATGCCGGTGCTCGTCATGCTTGTGATGCCTGCCACTTCTTTTGGGCAAAAAAAGCAACAACCCAAACGGCCGCCGCGTGAGATCACGCCTGAGCAGCTCGAAAGACACAAAGAGCCCACGAGGCCGCCCACCGGAGCGAGCTTTTACCTTGAGAAAATTGCGGACAGTCGAGGTCAATTCAGCTTGCTTTTTACTGATGCTGATGGTCGCACAGTAGCCGGCTCATTCCATGTCAACCAGCTCTCGCTCTTCGAGGCGCTTCTGGTCGCAGCCAGCGAGTTTGCGGAAACCGAAGAGGCAGTGGGAACGGCTGCGAAACCGATGACCACGCGCTTCAAGGACAAGAAGGAGCCAGCGTTTGCGGTCGACGTCGAGAAAATCGGCCGCCAGAGCCGCTTCTACGTCTCCGTGAACTGCCTTACCGGTAAGCTCACCCTGGATGCCGGAACCATCAAGCGAGGGGACAAGGACCGCGGCAGCATATTATTCCTCAGTATCCTCTCACGCGTGAAAGACGCCGTCGCCCAGGGCGACCAGTGACGTCGTCGCTTCCAACGCGATGCAACGAAAGTCAGCCGGTTTCTCCCAAAGAATCTATGTCGGGTACATAGAAGCTGTAACTGCCTAGTTCGTACTGGCGAGTCACCCGCGTCAATCCCAGATCAACCAGCATCTCGCGATTGTGACCGAGGTACGTGAAGTGCGGAAGATCATTGGGAACAGTGCGGTGCCACCCATTAAGACCCAGCACTCGTTCGACCTCGCTGTCTTCGTATTCGGCTACGTCAAAAGCGAGCAACGACAGATGCTGCGAAGAACCGGGTGCAGCCACCGAATAAAGGATCGACTTGTCATAGAAAGTCCCGAAGAACAATTGCCGGGTCTCTTCGAGGTCGAGAATCACTTCGACCTGATCGACCGGCGAAAGATTTTTGATTAACTGCGTGTCCTCCTTCGAAATGAGTCCGACGTTCTGCCAGTGCTCCAGACCGCGAGTCACGTTGCGGACCCAAAGACCCACGGTATCCTGATAGGATCTGCCGCCGGCATCAGCAGCTCGCGCCGTGATTCGGCCGCCTTTTAGCTCGATCTTCGAGACGGCGCTGAGCAGCGCGGCCATTGCTTCAGCTTGAAGCTCTATCTCATGGTCCCCAATTCGCTCGCGACGCAGCGCCAGTGAGGATTGAAACCGTTCGACCTCCGCGCCGTCCGCGAAGATGATCTTCGGCGGAGGCATCGCGGTGGTCGCGAAGATCGCTCCGTATTCCACGAACAACCGCCGCTCGACGCTCGAAGAGATCGTAGAAAAGACATTGGCTAAACGAGTAGTCATACGAGGAATTGCTCAATAACAATCCGTAGCCTAGCATCGCCACATAGCCGCATTCAAACGCCTGTGAACTTGTACGGCGGCCGAGATTCGGCGTGCTTGATCGCCAGCAAAAACTATTGACACCCCTAACACCATAACTTACCATCGACCCACTCTTACGAGATCGCACAATCGCTTGAACTGCCCCTGTTTAAGTCACCTTACCTGCGTTTGCCCCTTAAGTCTTTTTGCGTTAATCGGAGGAGCCTCGTCACCTATTCGGATGAGCGAACACCACCGGGCAAGCATTCCGATCAAAGATGCCCGGAGCCCGAATAGAGAGATGGGTCTGCCTCGCCGGGAGCAAGCGAATCAATGGCTCGAAAAATCTTTCATCTCGCAGCGATCGCAGCGTCCATTTTTGCGATCTTCTTAGCAGATCGATTCCCCGCTCACTCAGATTCTTCCCCGCACAATCGCGGGATCGTATTCGACGCGTCTTATCGCAGTCACTCGAGCACACACAAAGTTATCGTTCAAGCCTCAGACCGTGAGCTGCGCGATTCGATTTTGGCCGAAGGAGGTTCGATGGTCGCGGACTACGGTGCCTTTGCGTTGCTCGCTGCGCCCTCCGAATCCTCCAGCCTGCTCAGCATAACGTCAACCGCCGTCTCATCGGTCCGAGACGACATGAACGTGTTGCTGCTTCGAGCCGGCGCTTTCGACACCACCCAGGGCGAGCCTGTTTCGTTGAACTCACTCGACAAGGCCCAAAGCGCCGACGAACAACTCTATCTCGTGCAGATGGTCGGTCCGATAAAGAAGCAGTGGCTGAACGAGCTCAGCTCGTCGGTTGACGTCGTCTCATACATGCCGAACAATGCATATCTCGTTCGCGCCGGCATGGATGGCATAGCCAGAATAAACGACCTTAAGTCAGGGTCGCGAAGCTTTATTCAGTGGACCGGAGCATATAAGCCGGCTTACAAAATAGCGCCGGAGATCTCGCTCGACTCGGACCAGAAAATCGCGGTCACAGTACAGCTTGCCACTAGCCGGCGGACCCCCGAAGAGATTCAAGACCTGACAGCCGTTTCTTCGGCGTCACTCGTGAGCCAGCCGGCAAAAGTGCTCAATTACACCAACGTCCGCATTAGAGTTGAGCCGCGCAAGCTGACTGAGATTGCGCGAATGAGCAACGTAGTATGGATTGAGCCGTGGACGCCGCCGCAACTTCTCGACGAGAAGCAAGACCTGATAGTCGCGGGCAAGTACGACTCCAGCTTCACCCTTTCCAGCCCAGGGTATCTTGCCTGGCTTCAGACCAGGGGCCTCGCCACGACGCCGGACTTCCTGGTAGATGTGTCGGACAGCGGGTTCGACCAGGGGGTGCTCGACCCGCAGGTCATTCATAAGGACTTCTTGAGCGAGGCCGGAGGCGCGCGCGTGCTCTACGCCCGCTATGTGGGGGCTGAAGACGTGCCCGTCGTGCCTTCGGACGAGACCGGTCACGGCACGCTCAACCTTGCAATCCTGGGCGGCTACAACACAAATACGAGCGCTGCCTATGTCGATGGCCAAGGCTACAGCCTGGGTTTAGGGATTCATCCGTTCCTAAGGCTTGGCGCAACCAAGATCTTTAATCCCGAGTTCACCAATGCGTCATTCGCAGACATGGTCGATATGATGTATCGCGACGGCGCCCGTATCTCGAATAACAGTTGGGGAGCGTACGATAACCATTACACCGCCGACTGTCAGCTCTATGACAAGATGGTTAGAGATGCGCGGGCCGGTGAGCAGGGCAATCAAGAGATGACGATCATCTTCTCTTCGGGCAACGGTGGTGCCGGAGGACAGCTCACGTCTCCCGGCAATGCCAAGAACGCGATCATGGTGGGCGCCAGCGAGAACCTTCGTCCGGGGTTTGACGGATGTCGCATAGACTCAACGGGCGCCGACGATATCACCTCAATCATTCGTTTCTCGTCCGGCGGGCCGACCGCGGACGGACGCACCAAGCCAGACATAGTGGCTCCTGGAACTCATATTCAGGGCGCTCGGTCTCAATCTCCCGGATTCAATGGAGACTCTGTATGCGGGCCTCCGAATTACCCGCTGGGGCAGACGCTTTACACATGGTCTTCGGGCACAAGTCACGCAGCGCCCGCGGTAGCAGGGGCTGCCGCGCTTGTTAGACAGTTCTTCAGTCAGGCAATTGGACACCCGCCAAGCCCAGCCATGACCAAAGCACTTCTGACCAACTCGACCACTTACCTGTCCGGGTTCGCCGCCGGCGATAATCTGCCCGGCAGCAGTCAAGGTTGGGGGTTGGCCAACTTGAGCACGGCCCTCGATGGCGTGCCACGGCTCCTTGTAGATCAAGATCGTACGCTCCTGGATTCAGGCGAGGTCATAACCTTGAGTGGCCACGTCGCCGACGCGAGCAAACCCTTCCGGGTTACTCTCGCGTGGACGGACGCGCCCGGGAACTCAGCGTCGAATCCGGTGGTGAACGATCTAGACTTGCAAGTTGACATTGATGGAAAAACGTATGTGGGGAATCACTTCTCGAGCGCGGTCTCGATTGAGGGCGGGGCGGCGGACAAGCTCAACAACGTCGAGTCGGTGTGGGCGCCACAAGGCACCTCCGGTAACTTCACCGTTCGCATAGTCGCAGCCAACATCGCAGGAGACGGCATCCCGGGGAACGCCGACGTCACCGATCAGGACTTCGCGCTCGTCGTCTACAACGTAGAGGGCGGCGTTGGAGGGGGTGGCGGCGGCGGTCCTATTGATTCGCCTCCGTCGGTGCACCTTCGCTATCCTGTCGGAGGCGAACACCTTTTAGTCTCAAACTTGATTCGAATACTGTGGGACGCATCCGACGACAACGGAATCAAGAGTCAGACGCTGGAATTCTCGGCTGACGGCGCAACGTTTAGCGTCATCGCCAATCTTGACGGGAAAGCCCGAAGCTTCGACTGGCGCATTCCTTCCATCCCGACAACAAACGCTCGCATCAGAGTCACTGCGCTTGACGGCGTCAACCTGCCGGTCTCGTCAGTCAACACCCTGCCGTTCGAGGTTCTTATCGGTCCGCCTGACAACACTCCGCCGAGTGTGCTGCTGCTCTCCCCGAACAAAGACACGACGGTGGGCGGCGGAATGCCAATGCCGATCAAGTGGAGAGAGTCGGACAACGTCGGCGTGATTCATCGAGTCATCGAGCTTTCAACCGATAACGGGCTTCCAGACGATCGCCTCGCTAGTTGCGCCCAGTAGCGGTGATCTCCAGAGCTACGACTGGCAGATTCCCATTGACTTGGAAACCGAACGCGCCCAAGTTCGAATCACAGTTTACGATGGAGCGAACAATTCGGCTTCAGCCGTCTCCGGAGGGAAGTTTGACATCTGGCCTCTGCCTATAATCACCGAGGTAGAATACAGGATTGGCGACAAAGACGAGCTTCGACTGAGCGGCCGCTTCTTCCGCAACGACGAGAGCGAGATATGGGTCGGCGACAAACAACTGAAGAAGGTTCGGTTCGAAGGCAGGTACTACACTGGAAACGGAACCAGCAAGAAGGTCTCGAGCTTCGACAAGAAGCTGAGTAAACGCGTGCCGGCTCACCAAACCGTGATGATCCAAGTGCGGCTGCCGCAGACGGGACAGGCCTCGCCGACTTTCGAGTTCAAACGAAAGCGCGTCCCGTAACAGATCATCGAAGCGCTTTTCAAGCAGCGTAATCTCGGCGCCTCGCCGGTTAGCAGTTTTCGGATCTTACTAACCGCCGAGACGCTGAGACGCTCAGGTTACGCAAAGAAAGCATTTGAATTAGGTCACTACCTGTTCATTAGTTGGGGTCCAGCTTTATCTTTCCTTCAAACTTACGATAGTCTCTGAACTCGATAACATTTCTGGTGTAGAGCCTTTGGCTATCGCGCCCAAGCAGCACCTCTGCCCGGACCGGCAACAGGTACCGTTCGCCCCCAATAGTCGCCCAGTCGTACTCCACTGCATTTTCCGATAACGTCACAGGAAAACCGGCGGGAATCTCATTCGCGGATCCCTCGATGCGGAGCACATACTTGTTCTCAGCGTCAATCCATACGCTGCCGCTGTAGCCTACTATGGTTTTCTGCCGGCTGTCCTTATCTCCGAGCCTGTTCGACGAATTGGCCCTTCGCACAATGAAATCGTAAACGACCGTGGATCGACCGCGAAAAATTTCACGCTTCACCTCCGTGAACTCGGCCTTGGACCGGGGCGAGAACAGGCCGGTCAGTGTCGAGCCGAATTCTCCGGTCGAAGTCGATCCGCCTATTTCCTGGTAAGACTGCCGAGCCGGCTTTCCATTAATGCGAAGAAGGTTGACCTCTTCGCCCTTATCGATTCGATAGGTCAGCTCCAGTTCCAACTTGTCCTGAAGCTCCCAGTCCTTGGTGTAAGGCGTCCGGAAGTAGCGAGTGACAGTCTCAGCGACGATGAAATTCGGCAGCTCCTGGGCAAACTGCAGCGCGTGCAGTCGCGCTTGCTCGAGCAGCGGTAGTTTTGCGATCGCCTCGGCGCGCGCGGAACGCCGAGCCCCCTCATCAACAGTCGCCGGATCAGCAGCCGGCGGCCGGCCTCCGTTCTTGCCCGCCCGGTCGATCGCATCAAGCAAGAAAGGTCGAGCACCGGCCTGGCGCAACTCCTCGAGATTCTTTTCGTCGACTGCGAAAGCGATTCCTCGTCGACCGACTTCGGTTGCGATGTCGGTCTGCGAAAGCCGGCGCCCGTCCGAGTCCTTCAGCATGGAGATTAGCTCTTGCTTGCTGATTGCACCGATCGCTTGTTGCACGACCCGCGCGCCGGCGATTGCGCTCAGAGCGAGAAGAAGAGCTGAGATTGGAACGATTCGCTTCATAAGCGCCGGCCTCACTTCGCTTTCACGCCGTCACGCGCGCCTTTGTTGGCAAGCTCCGCCTGCTCTATCGCGTCGCGCAGCGCACTCATCTCGTTTTCTTCTGTCACCTGACTGGTCAGTGATTTCAGCACCTGCAAGTGCCGGTCGGTCGCTTCACGAAGAGTCGCCAGCGCTTTGCCAACCGACGAGCTTTTCGGGTTTCTTTCGTAAGCGTCCTCGATCTTCGCCATGCACTCTTCGATCGCCCGCGAGTAGTGCTTCAGCAACTCCGGTCGGCTCGTGGTCTTGAGAACTCCCCAGTCGCGTTCCTCCTCTTCGGCCTTCTTCTCGCCTTTCTTCCCGGATTGCTTTTCGACGGGCGGAGGAGCTTTGCCGGTTATGAGCTGGATCCTTCGATCGGCGATCTTCATGAAAACTTTTGCGCGCGCGTCGGCGCTTTGAGCCTCTCGCACTTTGTCGCCTTCTTCTTCGGTCAGGTAATCATTCCGGGCCTGCGTCGGGGAAGAGCGCCGCGCAACGGGCTCGTAGGAAACACGGCGAGGGCTGCGCGCTCCAGGCTCGTAGCTTCCCTGCTTTCCGCTTACTGAGCCGCGAACCAGCTCGCGAGCAACAAAGCCAAGCGGCAACGTGACCGCTAACGGTTTCTCGATTTGCGCCGAGCCGTCCTTATTGGGTGAGTCGGCCTTTGGCTTCTTCTGCTCGTCGGGATCTTTCAGTGTATCGCCGGAAGCGAAGGCCGCGTTCAAGGCTTGAACTCGAAGTTGCTTCGCGTGTTTAAGCGCGGCGGTGGCAAACTCTTGCCGTTCGATGGGGAAAAGGAGCTCGACAGCCTCGAGCGTCTTGATCTGTTTGTAGAGGTTCTGCTCGATCTTCTTCGATAGTGTCCGGCGCGACTCTTGCTGCACGGCGGTTGTCTTCATCGCCTCGCTCATCGCTTTCCTGTAGATGTCCAACTCGCGCTCCGAACTTCGATAGTCCCCGTTCTTGATCGAGGATAGCGCCGCCTCAAGATGGCTATCGCCGACTCTGACATAGAAATCTATTTCTTTCTTACGGCCGCGAGCTTCGTTGAGCTGGGACTTTTCGATTTGAGAGAGCAAGTCGGATAGAGGCGTTGGGTCAACAGGCAGAGGAGGCGGCGGCAAGTCTTGAGCACCCTTCAAAGGAATCGGCCAAACGCAAATCAGACAAAGCGCGCCGCAGATCGCCGCTCGCTTGAGCTGGAACATGCGCGCCCGCGATCTCGTGCTACACCGGGTTACTTTCCTTTTGACTTGCTCGGCGACTTGCATTTGCCTTCTTTGGTCAATCGCTGAAACTGGGCGACTCGCATAGTCGCCTCCTCGACTTCGGTCTTGTTAACCGCCGGGTCGGCGCGCCGCACAAACTCCTGATACGAGCGAAGCGCCTGCGCGCAGTCGCCGAGGTGCTCGAACGAGTTTGCCAGAAAGTAGTAACTCGCGGCGATCTCGGGTTTGGTGCGGATAAGCCATACAAACTCGCGCGCGGCCTCCGGATACTGTTTGAGCTTGAACAGCGCGGTCGCGAGACTTGCATGTGCGGCGTAGTCGCCCGCGTTGCGAGCGATCGCTTCGTTCAAGACCGCGAGCGCTTCCTGATACTGCATCGAACGGACCAGCGATGCCCCGAGCTGAACTCGCGCGTGATTGTCATTCGAGTCCGCCTCGACCGCTCGCCTGTAGAACGCCGCCGCAGTCTCCGGCTTGTCCTTAAAGTAGATGTCTCCGGCGAGCGCAAGCAGCTTCGAGTCGCGCGGCCGGGCCGCAACGATCTTTGCGATCTCCCGGGCCGCTTCTTCAGGCTGACCGATTTCATACGTCAAGCGCGCCAGCTCCGCTCTTAGCGCAAAGTCTTCGGGCTTATCCCTGAGCAGCCCGCGATAAAGCTGAATCGCGGCTTGCGGCTGGCCCGCGCGCGCGTGGAGCTGCGCCAGCTTCAACGCTACATCAGGCGAAGGCTGCGCTCGATATGCCGCTGAATAATCTTCGATGGCTTTCGCAGATTCTCCGCGTTTTTCAAAGAGCCGCGCGCGGCCCTCCCGCGCGGCTGCGTTTGTCGCGTCGATCTCAATCGCCCGCGAGTAAGCCGCGAAAGCCTCGTCGGTCTTGCCGAGCCTTTCCTGGGCTACGCCGAGCAGCGCATGACAAAGCGCAACGTCCTCGCCGCGCTCGATTGCAAGCTGAAGATGCTCGATCGCGCGCTCGGGCTGCCCGCTCTTGATCAAAGCGCTCGCGTAGAAGGTTCGAACCCCGGCAAGGGTGGGTTCAAGCTCGATTGCCCGGGCCAGCTCGCGTTTAGCTTCCTCTGTCATCCCGCGATCCAGCAAGAGCTGCCCCATCGCGCGATGCGCGCGCGAGAAGTTTTGATCGAGCTCGAACACGCGTTTGAGATCGGCTTCAGCTTCGCGTTCGCGGCCAAGCGCAATGAAGGCTGTCGCCCGCTGGTAGTAAGCCTGAAACAACGACGAGTCCGCGGCGATGGCATTCGTGTAGAGTTTTACGGCGAGATTCAGCTCTCCACGTTTTTGGGCAGTCTGCCCCTCTTCAAACGCGGCCGCCGCATTCTGCTTGATGTCGATTGAATTTGAGCGCGCCGTCTGCCCGGAAGCCGCAGATGAGATCAGCAAGACGAGAAAGATCAACGGGAAAACCAACCAACTACCGGCCGTTGACCAGTGACTACTGCAGACACGCATCGGTAACAAACCTCGGCTTCGATCATAGCACCGGCAATATCAGGCTTCAACGACTAGGCTTCGACTTGATTGCTCTTTCCTCGAGCCAGTGGGGTGTGGGCCCGAGTGTAGACCCGCGCGATCAATAGTGTTGGCGCCAGCCTGACGTATAATACTCTCGGAAGAGTGACGAGCGTGACGAATCCGTTGGGATTTTTCGGGTACGGTAGCTTGATCCTAATAGTTAGGGAGTTGATAATGCGTTTCGAAGCGCGAGAATTGATGGCTTATGGCGAGCCCGTTTCGGCGGCCGAGTTACAGGAAGGGTCAGTCTACTTCGCCGTCACTTTTGTTGACGAGGATATGCTTATCCCCGCAATGGAAACCCTGGTGTTCGTGGGTAGGAATCTCGAGCCGGGCGACATCGCGAAAGTGTATTTCCAAGATGTGCGCTCGTACCGTGCAGGCATCCGTTACGGCCCAGATTCCGAAGACGAGTGGGCAGAGTTTCAAACTGCCTCAGAGGACGGAGTGAATCACATTTTCGAATACGAACACGCGCTGGACCAGCTTCTGAAGTGTTCACTAAGAAGACGGAAAGCGTAGGATTCACCTGATGCATTTTAGCTGAGTACACATTTACTTCGTCCCGAGAAAAGCTCGGTCACGTCTCAGGACACTCGATGTTCATCGTTACAAGCAGCGCACGTCTGCCGTGCCCGCTCTCCGAGTGAAGGCAACAATTCATTCATTACTGTGTAGGTTTGCTCTCGGGTTTTGGTTTCTTGGAACGCTTGTTAGGCTGCGTTTGAGCCGGAATAACGCCGGACTTGAGCAGCTCGGCGATCGGCAGCCCTTCCGCTTCTGAAAAAGTCAGCCCTAATACCGCCGCTGCCGTTGGACCGATATCCACCATCCGCGCGATAGACATTCTGGCGCCGACCCGCGCGCTTGCGCCGTATAAGATTAACGCCGAACGCATGTCCGCTCGCGAAGGCAGTTGGCCGTGTGTGCCGCGATAATCCTTCGAGTCGTGAGTCTCGGGTCCGGTCAGCTTGTCGTCAAACGCATAGCCGGGCGCCGCATCGATCATTAGCAACGCGTTCGGAATCGCGCCCAGCTTCTTCAGGTCGGCTTGATTTAGGATGCGATTGATCGGACTCCTGTTGGCGGCCGCGATCTTTGTGAAGATCGCGGTGACCTTCGCAGCGGTCTCCTTGTCGTTCGGATCCTTGAGGACGATCGCACACGAGCCGCTGGCAGACCAGACCGCAGCTTTCCAATCCGTCGGCTTTCCGTTTGGATCGAGTGTGATCAACTTCTCTTTGACCAGCACGACGCCGGGATCGAACTTCTTAGTCACCTCGGCGAAACCATGGTCGGAGACGAGAAAGAACGTCGTCTGATCGAAGATGCCGGCTGAGCGAACGGCTTCGATGACGCGGCCGACATACCCGTCGATCCGTTCGGCAACCGGAAGAGCAGCGGCGCTGCGCGGGCCGTTATCGTGATGCGCTCCGTCCAGCTCGATGAAATGGATCAGCATCAAGTTTGGCTTGTGGTTCGTGATTATGTACTCGCTGATTGCAGCGCGGCGACCGTCGGTAGAGTTGTCGCTGCCGCCGCCGCCGGCGAACACCTTTTCCACGAGCCCGGGCGTCGCGTATTGCAAGGTTCGTTTTCTAGACCTGGCGCCTGCCGGGGTCTCGCTCGGATCTTTGATCTCCGGCACGCTGTAGTCGATGTCTGCGCCGGCGGTCACCGGCCATCCGACGTTGGCAGTCACAAGCCCTGCTTTCTTTGCCATTGACCAGAGCGTTTCGGACTTCAGGGCGTCGGAGAACCAATACCATTCGCCAGTCTGCGGCTCGGTCGGAGCTTCGAAGATGCGATTGTTGACGATGCCGTGAGTAGCCGGCCTCACCCCGGTGATCAGGGTCGTGTGAGACGGATAAGTGACCGACGGAAAGACGCCTTCGACTCCTTCAGCGTAAGCGCCGCCAAGTTTCATCCTGGTAAGATTCGGCACGCGGAGCCCGAGCCTCGACGGTTGAGTGTAATACTCGGGGATCAATCCATCGATCGAGATCATGATGACGTGAGCGTCGCGGCGTGGCTGCGCACTTGCGGCCTGCGGTGCGCCAGTGTGCTCGGCGAGTGAGACAGACGGGGTTGGCCCGCTGACGCAAAGTAAACAAAACAGCACCAGGGTCGCGGCCGCAGTTCGCAATCGGGTGGTCCTTTTCATTCTTCACCTCGTGTCTAAGATATCAGGAACCTCGCTGTGCTCAACCGCCCGCTAGCAGGTTGCCGAAAGCCGAAGGGGATCACTCAGGAGAGTGACAATCCCACCAACTGCCGTCGGGGGTTTCCAGTTTGGACATTTCGTCCCACGAATCCCACGAATTTCAGGTGGTGGGTCACTCCGTAGAAATGTTTATAGAAACCGGCGTGTCTGTAGCGCTCACTCCTTTAGGAGTGAAATGTCGTGAATTGCGACACGAGACTTCACTGCATGAGGCGCCAATCCTGACATACAACTCCTGACGGAGTTGGATTGCCGTTAGAGGAGTCACAACGTGGGTTACATCGCTGTCTATAAACATTCCACTCCTACGGAGTGGTTCCCACCAACTGCGTTGGCGGGATTGTCCTGAATACTTGTGTGTCATCGACTTTTTTTCCAGCAGCCCGCTACGCCACGGGGGCTGGTTCCGGCGTCGCTCGTCGAATCAAGCTCGCAACGCGCCGCACAAAGCCCCATACCACGGAGCCAATCAGCACCCAGATGGCTGCCGAAAAGATAAACATGAAATGATGCAACGGGATCGTGTACCGAAACTCTGTGTGCAAAGCGGACTGGAAAACAAAATAGTAGAGCGGAACCAGCAAGACAAATAAAGCACGACGCGGGCTAACAAAGAAGACCATCACCAGGCCGGCGAGGATGAACAGTAGCGACGTCTCCTTCGCTGCCCTTTGCAACATCCTGACCAGGGGCCGCGCCCACGAGATGCTTTCGCCATAACCGACGACAGGTATCTTCGAAAGCTCCGGTATCGGAGGCGGTTCCGGCGGACCGCGCTTTTTCCATCTGTCGGTT
>Ga0193727_1000678_pt1 | contig 13509 bp, 6 predicted proteins | sample H2c2metaG_FD_143051 | JGI IMG/M metagenome (GOLD analysis project Ga0193727, IMG submission 143051) | Soil microbial communities from a riparian zone of the East river system, Colorado, United States - H2c2 | ecosystem: Environmental > Terrestrial > Soil > Riparian zone | place: USA: East River...
GAGGCCCGCGATCTTGTGCTCGTGATCCTTGGTCTCGAGCTTGTCCTTTGGCACATCGATGATGGCGTAATCTTTTTTCACCTTCACTAGCATCTTTTTGCCGTCGAACGTAATTTGATAATTGTTCACGTCGCCCAGGACGGTCTCCTTGCGATCGTCCACGTTGTAAACGCAAAGGTGCGATTTCCTGTCTCTGTCAGGGAATCCTTCGTTGTCATCTTCGCCGATGTCATCAGCCGCTGTGCGGCGCAGATAAAAGATCCGCCCGTCATCCAGCATTCGGATGTTGCGATAATTTCCCGGTGTAATTTCCAAGCCAAGGATCCGGTTCTGGATTCCGTCGGTATCCACTTTCACAACGACTGGCTTCTTTGGTTTTTCTTCCGGCTTCTTCCCAGTGGCTTTTTCTTCCGGCTTTTTCGCTTCGGGTTCCTTCGCTTTTTCCTTTTGTCGTTTTTCTTCAGCCTTGCCGACTTCATCGCTCTTCGGGGCGAGTGGGTTCGCGGTTTCTTTGGCAAGTGTAACGAGATAAACCCGCTGCATGTCGCGATACACATTCGCAAATTCTTGGTCGCCAAACGTCGGCTTGAAATCGCGGGCTGAGCTGAGCAGCACATATTTCCCATCGTCGCTGAAGACTGCCTCGCCAGAGCCATACCAACTATCAGTGACAGCGGTCTGCTGTTTATTGGCGAGCGAGTAAAGATAGATACGAGGCATGTCGTTCTCTTCCGGACGTGCCCAAACGATCCACTGACTATCCGGTGACCAGTTGTAGCCTTGGATTTCGCCGAATTTGTCTTGATCGACGAGCGTGATCGCTTTGGTTGCAACATCGATATAACGCAATCGTTGCAGCCGATCGCTCCAGAGCAGCTTCTTGCTGTCCGGCGACCATTTCGGTGCATAGTAATAGGTGTCGGCGCCGCTTGTGATTTGTTGCGGTTCGCCTTTGCCATCTTGTGAGCGGACGTAAAGTTCGTTCTCGCCCGTCACATCCGAGTTATAGGCGATCCATTTTCCGTCCGGCGACCAAACTGCGTCACGCTCGTGTGCGCCCGAAGTCTTCGTCAGGTTACGCGGCGTTCCGTTCTTTGCTGGCACGGAAAAAAGATCGCCGCGTGCTACGGTTATGGAACGCTCGCCATCCGGCGCAAGGTTCACCGTTTCGATATGTTTGGCTGCATCGACAAGCGCGGAGCGGCCGATCGCAAAATCTTCCTTGATCTCGATAGGCACCGGCGTTGCCTGACCGCTCGCGAGATCGTAGCGCCAGATGTATCCCGCTTGCTCAAACACAATCGAGTCTTTGCCGATCGACGGAAACTTGATGTCGTAGTCTGTAAAGTGAGTGAGTTGCTTGGTTTCTTTCGTCGCAAGGTCGATGACGAACAAATTCATGCGGTTGTCGCGGTCGGAGATGAAATAGATCTTGTTGTCCGGTCCCCACATCGGGCAGATGTCCTGCGCGGGGTTGTTCGTCAGATTTTCGGTGGCGCCGGTTTTGAAATCGTAAATCCAAACATCGTCCGCCATGCCGCCACGATAATGTTTCCAGGTACGGAACTCCCGGAACACCTGGTTATAAGCCATCTTGGAATCATCCGGCGAAAACGAAACGAAACCGCCCCGAGGCACCGGCAATTGCTGAGGCAATTCCGCGTCTAACCCGACCGTAAATAGTGAACCGATGAAATCGTTGAATGTCTTCATCCGCGAACGGAAGACGACCAGCGGCTTCGTATTTTGCCATGCCATCACGAGGTTGTTAGGACCCATCCGGTCCGAGATGTCATCCCGGCCGAGCGTGGCCGAAGTCGTGAGCCGCTTCGGCGTGCCGCCGTCAGCTGGCATGACGTAAACTTCAGTGTTTCCATCGTATTGCGAAGTGAAGGCGATCTGTTTCCCGTCCGGCGAGAAACGCGGGAACGAGCTGTAGCCTGGACCGCTGGTCAGGCGTCGCGCAATGCCGCCCTCTTTGCCGACTGTATAGATCTCACCAGCGTAGCAAAAGACGATCTGTCTATCGTTCGTTGCTGGAAAGCGGAGCAACCGGGTGGTGTCTGGCAATTTCTGCGCCGAGACGGTTGTGATCGAAATCAGACTGATCGCGGTTAAACACAAAAAAACAAAGAATCGAGAGAATATGTTCATAGAAAAGACATGAAGTGAGCAAACTGCCGTCGAACAAACGGGATGCAACTCCGATTTCATTCAATAGTCGGCATTCAGAAAATTATATAATAGAGACGCCGCTAATTGCCGATCTTGTCTAAATAAAAAAAAGGCTTTTGGCTTTTGTCGCGAAGGCACCCGGACTCGTAGGCGCAGCCCTGCTTGCTAATCTTCGCCGAAGCATCAGAAAAAGTCATCAATCGAAATCATTCGAGGCCGAGCAGCGCATAAATTTCCGCCGACTTCTGCTTCCCCTTGACCGCAACTTTGCCGAGGCGCCGGGTGCGATATTGTTTCTTCGCTTTTGCCAAAGTTGATCCGCTTATAATGATCCGCGTTTCGTATTCCGGAAGTTTCGTTAATTCTTCCAGCCGCGAGGCCAGATTCACACCGTCGCCGATGACGGTGTAATTGAGTCGAGTTTCCGATCCCATGTTGCCAGCCACGACCACGTCAGTGTTGATCCCAATCCCCACGTTAATAGCGGGCAATCCGCGCTTTTTCCATTGCCGGTTTAAATCGTCCAGCGCTTCACCCATTTCGAGCGCGGCGTTCATTGCCCAATCGGCGCTATCAGGGTTTGCCAGAGGTGCGCCGAAGAGAGCCATAAGAGCGTCGCCCATGTATTTGTCCACCACCCCGCCCTGCTTCTCCACGATTGAATCCATGCGGGTGAAGTACCGATTCAAAATCGCCAGCGTTTCCTGGGGCGAAAGGTTTTCGGACATGGCGGTGAAGTTGCGCAGATCGGAGAAAAGAACGGTGACTTCGCGCTCTTCCCCGCCAAGAAGTACATCTTTCCGCAACAACTCAGAGGCCACTTCGGGTGAAACCACCTTGCCTAAGAGATCGCGGACGCGATCACGTTCCGCTAAGCCCTCGCTCATGCGATTGAAGGAAAGCGCTAGCGCCCCAAGCTCGTCTTCCTGTTGGACCTTGACGCGATGCCGGTAATCCCCTGCCGCGATCTTGCGTGCGCCCTCGGCGAGTTCTAGCACGGGCCTGGAGACCCCACGCGCGATTCGCACCCCTATCGCCACCGAGATCGCGAGACCGAGCAGAGCGAGAAATAGATAAGTGCGTTCGAGCCGAAGATACGAGGCTAGTTCCCCGTCGAGCGATCGTTGCAGAAGCGCGAGCACCGTTCCCTTTTCTGCCGGAAGTGGAACGGGATAACTCAAAAAGGTCTCGCCGGCCACACGGAGGTCAACAATCTGTCTTGCCGGTAGCTCAGCCATGCGCGACACCGACTGCAGGGTCGCACGCTGTTTTCCGTCGAAAGTGGTGGCGAATAAGGTCTGCGCGCTCAAAAACGTGATCTCCAGATGAGTGTATGTTTTGATCTCCCGCGCGAAATCATCGTCGATGCGGAATCCGGGGCAGAGCCACGCGATTGGATCGGGCGCTAGCAGCGGCGTGACCGCCATGGCATAGAGTTCATTGCCAAGAGAAACAAACGCGTAAGCACTCTCAGTTGTTTCCGCCTTATCGATCAATTTTGGGAAAGGAAATGGAACACCGTGCAGGTCCGGCTGGTGAGTATCGAAAAGGAGTTCCTTCTCCAGGGATGCGATCAGAACCACGTCTGCCTTGACTCGGCCCTGAAGACTTTCCAATGCCGACAACGTGGTCGGGCGATCCTGATCCGCGCCGGCGAACGCTTCCTGAAAAGCATGATCGCGCGAAACAATCGCCGCCGCGTTGGTGATCTGTTGATTGCGTTGCTCGATCAGCTTCTCGAAAATTTGCGCTCCAGCTCGCAAACTCGATTCGATCTGCGCGAGTGCATGCTGGCGGTTCGCGTGCCTAACGAGGAGATAGGTCGCACTTTGCAGGAGCGTCAAGAGCGCAAAGAGGAAAAAGAGGAGCCGGTTTCTGAAACTGCGGAATCGAAAGTTCAGCGATATCCTCCGGTCGAGAACCCCGCCGCGCGCTTGACGCGAAAGCCTGGCTTAAGATCCAAAGTGAAAAGCAACTGCTTCATACCGCCCGCGGCAACGTCCACATGTTGCGCGAAGGTTGCCGGTGCGCCCTTGAGCGACGGTTGCCAAACCTCAACTGTGTATTGTCCTGGCGGTAAATTCTTTAGCAGCGCGTGGCCTTCTCTGCCTGTGACTTGGAAATGCGGCGTCCCCAGCACCGCCACATAAGCGATCATCCAGTCGTGGATATTGCATCCGAGTGTGACGAATCCCTCCTTGTCGAAAACAACTGGCTCAGCTGGTACGCCCTTATAAAGCGGTAGCTCAAATTTTTTCGCGGACGATAACGAATAGACGTGATGGCGAATGTTGTCCTTGTTCGGAAACAGGATCGAGGTACCGACCTGCACGGCGGTCACATAGGGAATAAATTGTTTGTCCTGTTGATCGATGGCCGTTTGTTTCTTTGTGCTCTGGGCGTTCATCCCGTTTCCTCTAGCGTAGACGACTGCGTCGGAAACGAGCGCGCCTTTGCCGTCTTTAACGGTAACGTCAAACGAACCTGCTGACAGATCGTGGCACAACCCGAAAATCACGAGTAAGGCAACCGCGCGCATCAAACTAATTTAATAAGCAAACGCTACCTTGGCCTCTATCAAATGGTTTTCGTATTCCAGGGGATCATGCGAGGTCGCGGCGTATTCGTAGCTCACGAGAACAGAAAGATATTTGGCCACGAAGTACCTGGCTGAAACTGAAACGGAGTGAGTTGAGGCTTGCAAGCGATACGCGGTGTAAAGGGGATCGGTCCCAAACGTCGTAACGATCTGCTCTTCGGAAGCGAGCCGCAGAATGTCGGGCCGCGGCGGAACCGCATAGGAAATGACATCGCCGTACCGGTAAGCGTAGCCAAGAGAAATTTGGAGCGAGGAAGTCACGTCAAAACTCAATAGAACAGAGGCGCTGTTCCCCTGTAGATCCCAGAAATCGTCGCGCGCCGCGAAATGGTCGAACGTATAACCAGTTTCGACCGAGAGTCGGTCGGTGATTGCAATTCCGCCCCTGATTCGAAAATTGTTACTCCAGCCATCGCGCTGATATTCATCAAAAAATTCGTAGGCGAGCCGGTCTTCGACCAGAATCCACGGCGCCTGGCGTCCCAGCCCAAAACGATAACGCAGGCCAGTCGAACCTCCGAAGTCGATGTTGTTGAACCCAGAGAATCGGTCCCACACTTCTCCGTCAACATCGCCAGCCAGATTCAGACGCAAATCGCGTGACAGCTGAAACCCGAATCCTGCTCTTACATCGCCCCTCCAAGCCAAATCGCTTTTTTCATCCGCGGCACGATCAGAGTTGGAAAGGTTGCTATCGTAGAACACGCCGGTATCCGCATCAAAACGCCAGTCTGCCCGCGCGACACTTAGCTCTAGTGCAAGTAAGCCGATCAGGCCGATTGTTCGCGTCACCTGCATAGATCCACCTTAGCTTGATTGAATCGGATTTCACGTCGTGCGTTTATTACTTACATCGACATACTTTTGAATGGTTCGAGCTAGCTTGACCGTCAATCACTCCCCATCCAGGCTTCCAATGCTCCCCTGCGCAAAGCTGTGGAGCTTATTGGCAATAAACACTCTCGCTCGTGAAATAGAGCGTCGAGAAAGAGACTCAGCCATCTGAACTCGTTAAGCACGTGTGGACATGGAGCCCGTTTCACGGGAATTAGCCGGACAAAGAATTGAGCGCTTCCAGGCAAGCCGACATTTTGGAAGCGCAATGATTCGCGGGTGCTTCCTTCGCGTTCAAGAAACGCTGTTAATTTTCATCGGCGAGCACAACAAGACGTTTCCCGTCGTCACGATGCGCGTCAGCGACAAAGATCTACTTCTCCTAACCCCAGCTCACGTTAATGTTTTTTTTACACTTTGGCGGAGCAGTTTAACTAACGTTGCCGCCAAAATGGATTTAATGGAACGGAAGTTTATACAGTGTTTGCGAGATTAAGGAGCGAATGTTCACGGCTTTTTCAGCAGCTACGCGGCGGAGCGATCTGGCCGAACAGAAACGCTTACATCAAGAACAGCTGCGGACGAGACTGCGTCGACTTCGACGGCGAGTGCGCCACGCAGCCAGCGTACAGCGCGAAAGAGCTTTAATCTATCGTCTGTTGGCCGGTCGATTTGCATTAGATTCTCCTCACCACTTACTTCTGCGCATGCTCGCCCGAAGCGCGATGCGCCGCATGAGGAGACTTGAGGCTTTGCTTCACGAGCTTTCGGGGACAGCGACATCAGGGCTACCGAGACGATGGTTGTTTCCCTGGAAATATTGGTATGCGCGGGAGGCTCCTCGAAAGTGGGCGCTTTTACAGCTCAAGTACCAGAAGAGTGAGGATGGAATCGAACAGGCTGCCCTAACGAATGGCCTTTGCGGCTAGGGGCGTTGCAGTTTCGGGCGGCAGCCACCGTCGGCCTCATTTTTCTGAAAGCATCAAATACTCAATAGGCGAGAAACAAGAAGGAGCAAACGGGTGACTGCGCGGCACTCTTATCCCTGCCCGGGCGCATGCATTCATCCACTAACCGAAGTCCAAAAGCATCATCGTATGCAAACATTCCGACTGAACCGTGCAGTTTTAAAAGGAAAATCTGTTTTCTTCGAACGTGAGGTTTGCGTTCTCGAAAGCTTGGATGCCAGAGTTCAACCCCAACGTGCCGTAAAACGCACAATTTTGATCGACTTTGAAATGGGGCAGAAACCAATCTCAAACAGGCGATCGTAGTTGAAGGAGAGTATCCCGCCTGTGGAACGAGCAAGTTGATTTTGATAATGCCGTCAGGTATACGAGGGAGACAGGCGGCGAACTCGCCCACCGGCTGCACCACGGGATGTCGGAAATTTCCCATCTGAAATCATCCGAAATCGTTATGGGCGTATGAACGAAGCAAGATTACGACATGACCACGAAAGCATTATTCGTTAAACTGGAGGCGAAAGCGGGCAAAGAAAACGAAGTTGCCAAATTCCTGCGCGACGGGCAGGGCTTGGTTGCGCAAGAGCCCGCAACAACCGCGTGGTTTGGCATTCGACTTGGCCCAACCACTTTCGCCATCTTTGACGCATTTCCGGATGATTCAGGACGCGACGCGCACCTGTCGGGAAAAGTTGCCAAGGCCCTGATGGAGAAAGCGCCCGAGCTACTGGCGGAGCCGTTGAAGATCGAGAAGGCAGACGTATTGGCAGACAGGTTACCGGGTTAATCGGCCTAAACATTGGCGGGAAATGCACTGATGCGACCGGATCGTTCAAACCGGCGCGCTCAGCCTGAAAGTTATGCGGTGTGGGAAATTCACCCGGTAATGAAACTAACAGTTCAGTGATTTACACCCAACGAGCCTGGTGAGCTTTTTAATCGCATCACGTGGAACTTTCCGCTAAAACGAACTTCTATGAAGACCAAGAAATCGAAGAAGAAACCGACTTCCCGGTCACCGAAGCTACGTCATATGCCGGCAAAGAAAGATACCAAAGGCGGCACGTTTGGCGGCTCGCAGGACAAGATCTACACGCCAGGCGGTCCACGAACGCCGGATCACGTGCATACCGTCGGGCCGGACGAATATGTCGCTTCCAATGCAGCCGGACAATACAGCGTTGCACACAAATTGCGGCCCGATGTGGCTCGGATCCGGCAGCTGTTGGCGACTGGCCTGTATGCGATCACGCCGGGCGGCATCCGGCCCAAGTCGATGATCCATCTGGTCCAGCCCGGCGAGGTGGTTCGCCACGATGGCACGCGGATGAAACGCTTTAACTTGCAGACCGAGACCTTTGTCGAGCCGCCGCCCGCCAATTTCGAGCCGCCAATGCTGCCTGGTTTGGGCAGCGGCTGGATCACCTACGGATACTATATTGAACCCGCCGCCAACGTCATCCGGTCGATGACCACCACTTGGACGGTACCACCCGAGCCCAGCCGCGAGGATGGCCAGCTGATCTATTTGTTCAATGGGTTGCAGGACAGCCCGGTGACCCAGATCCTTCAGCCGGTCTTGCAATGGGGCAAGTCGCCTGCGGGCGGCGGGAACAGCTGGGCGCTGGCGAGCTGGTTGGTTACCAGCAGCGGCGACGCGTTTCGTACACAAACGCTCGTCGAGGTTCAACCCGGCACCGTGCTTACCGGAGTGATGCGGCTGTTGTCGCTGCATCCCACATGGTCCTTCTGGGTTTGCGAATTCGTCGGATTTTCCGATACCCAGTTGTCGGTGAACGTTACCGGTCAATTGGTGATGCCGGTGCTCACCCTTGAGGCCTATAGGGTGCAGGAGTGCCGTGACTATCCGGCGACCTCGATGACCAGTATGCGGGCGATTGGCGTCAACACCAAGACCAGCGCGTTGGCGACAGGATTCGACGCTGTGGATAGCGTCAGCGATTGCGGCCAGCACACAGTCGTCGTCAGCAATGCCGCCGGGTCCGGCCAGGTCGACCTATATTATTCGCGACAATTTGTCAGTCTGTCGCCGGCGCCAGTAGCAAGCACTAGCCGGTCGCGGGATCAGATCGACCTGTTCGCGGTGGGTTCCGACGGCAGCGTCAACTCGACGTTTTGGAACCCTGCCGGTGGCTGGTTCGGCCGCTGGTTCCGGCTCGCCGATTCGCGCTTTGGCGATCAGTTCACGATCCCGCCCCGGTCGCCGATTGGCGTACTCAGCCGCTTTCCCGAGCATTTGGATCTGTTCGTGGTTGGACGCGACGCGGCCGTCTATTCGACCTTTTGGGATGCCAGCAGTGGATGGCCGAATGACTGGTTCCGGCTTGCCGACACCAATTTTGGCGACGGATTCAAGGTCCCGGCGGGGAGCCAGGTCACCAGCCTGGCCCGCGCCCCGGACCTGATCGACCTATTCGTCGCAGGGTTCGACGGCGGTGTCTACAGCACCTTTTGGAGCGTGCAGAGTGGCTGGCTCAATCGCTGGTTCCGGCTCGGCGACGATCGCTTCTGGGACAATTTCACGGTTCCGCCGGGCGCGCCGATCGCGGCCATCTCACGTTTCCCGGAGCATCTGGACCTTTTTGCGAGCGGGCGCGATGGACATGTCTACAGTACCTTCTGGGACGCCAGCACCGGCTGGAGCGGACGTTGGTTCTGGCTCGGCGACGTCAATTTCGGCGATCAGTTCACGATTCCACCCGGCTCGCCGGTGACCGCACTGTCGCGCTTTCGCGACGAGATGGATTTGTTCGTCAGCGGTCTCGACGGCGCGATCTACAGCACGTTTTGGAACGCTGGCAGCGGCTGGCACAACCACTGGTTCAGGCTTGGCGACGATCGCGTCTGGGACAATTTCACAGTTCCGGCGGGGTCGCCGGTGACCGCGATTTCGCGCTTCGCCGACCACCTTGACCTCTTCGTCAGTGGTCGCGACGGGGGCATCTACAGCACCTTCTGGGACGGCAACAGCGGCTGGTCAAACCGGTGGTTCAGGCTTGGCGACGATCGCTTCTGGGACGGCTTCACCATTCCGCCGGGAGCGCGCGTCACCGCGCAATCACGCGACCCCAACGTCATCGACTTGTTCGTCACCGGGCGCGACAACCGTGTTTATTCGACGTTCTGGACCGCCGAGCGCGGCTGGCTTAGCCAGTGGTTCGGCCTTTAGCTAGGTGCAGGCAGTGTGACTCAAACTGATGCGCCATCAAATGAGCGAGCGCTCATCTGGACACTGAGATCGAGATCCATTGAACGTCTTTCTGATGCCGTTGTGAAATCGAGTGCGAGTTTGATCATTTCTCCTAGGGTAACCTTGTTCGCTTCTGCCCACGCTTGGAGATTCCGCTGCACGGCTGGTTGAAGGTCAATGCTTTCGAGCTTTTCTCCGTTGGAGATCAGTAGTTGGATTGGTCGTTTCATGGATCGGTTAAAACCACCCGATTTCCTACCCCTGCACACTCTATTTTGTCCCCCAAAAGGGGGACACACTTCATCGTGCGAAGGAATCGAAATCCGGTTAGACCGCCGAATCGGGTTCAGTCCATAAGATTAAATTTTCCGTTCCGATTTCGTATCAGCCGTCCCAAGAGAAAAAGCCATGGGGGCAGACTTCGTAATCCAGGACGTCCTTGAACGTGTTGCCAGCCAGGTTGCCGGTCGAAGGAAATATAGGCTGGTTTACTAAGTAAACGGAAGGGGTGGGATTCGAACCCACGGTGGGTTTCCCCACGCTCGATTTCGAGTCGAGTGCCTTAAACCGGACTCAGCCACCCTTCCAATTGCTCGATATTGTCGATCTTACTTTGGGATGCGCAATTTGTCAGCCGGGCCCGGTGATTGCAAAGGCAAAGCATAACGCGAGCGTTTCATCGGCGCGCCGCTTTCGCCCGGAGGAACCGAAAAACTGAACCATTTGGCTGCGGCCGACGTTCACATTTGGGTGCGGGACGAATTGACATGTGCGCGAGAGTTCAATCTCTCCATTCTGGGTGGTTGTTGCGGAACGGACGATCGTTACATTGACGCTTTGGCCCAGGGTGGCGACTAGGACGACCGAGTAATCGTTCCCCGGGGCAAAAAATGTTACAATTTTGGGCTTGCCATGCCTTTCCATTGGGCTGCATATTGTGTGTCCCAAGGACAGGCAACGCTATTACTTGTTGTTCACCAGGATTCACAAGTTGTTTGCGCCGCTGTTCACAAGTATTCGCATCTTATTGAAAACTTCAACCCCTCCGTCACCGCCATGATTCAACTAAAACCGGGAATTCCGCCTGCCTCACTGAAAGGACCACGTGAACCGGCCGTGCGCCGAAGAAACAAGGCGGACAAAAAGAAAAAATCCGGTGTGCATTTTGAGCGCATGTTCAGCGATGCCGCTGTTGCGCCATTTGATCAAGTTGAATGGGAACGACGCACCGCGGAAATCACCGATGACGGTGGCAAAGTCATCTTTAAGCAGGAGGACATCGAAGTTCCCAAAAGTTGGACCGCCCTCGCGACCAAGATAGCTGTCTCGAAATATTTTTACGGCGACATCGCGAACGGCACCGATCCATACAAGGGCGGACGAGAAACTTCCGTGCGACAATTGATTCATCGAGTGACGCGCACGATTGCCGATTGGGGACTGGCGGACGGTTACTTCGCGGATGCGGAAGCTGCGGAGGTTTTTTACGATGAACTGACCTGGCTCTGCTTGAACCAGTACGGCGCGTTCAACTCGCCGGTCTGGTTCAACGTCGGTTTGTATCATCAATATGGCATTGGTAAAGGCGCCGGAGCTGGCAATTATTTCTACAACCGGGAGACCGGCAAAGCGGAGCGGGCCGCCTCGCAGTACGAGTATCCGCAAGGAAGCGCGTGTTTCATCCAGAGTGTAGAGGATACGATGGAAGACATCATGCGGTTGGCGACCAGTGAAGCGATGCTTTTCAAGTATGGCAGCGGCACCGGCACCGATCTTTCTTCGCTCAGGTCAACGAGAGAAAAATTGAGTGGCGGCGGCAAGCCCAGCGGACCGCTCTCCTTCCTGAAAGTTTACGACCAGGTCGCGAATGTGGTGAAGAGCGGCGGCAAAACGCGGCGCGCCGCCAAAATGAATACGCTCAAGGATTGGCACCCGGACATCGAAGAATTCATCGACGCCAAACAGAAAGAAGAGAAGAAGGCGTGGGCGCTTATCGAGCAGGGCTACGATGGGAGTTACAACGGCGATGCGTATGGCTCGGTCATGTATCAAAACGAAAATGTGAGCGTGCGTGTAAGCGATGAATTCATGGAAGCGGCGCTGGAAGGCCGCGAGTGGTGGACGCGCCGCGTAACGGACGGCAAACCATGCGAACGGAAAGAAGCCCGTACACTTTTACGCAAGATCGCCGAAGGAACACATATTTGTGGCGATCCTGGAATGCAGTTCGACTCCACGATACACCAATGGCACACCTGCAAAGGTACGGGCCGTCAGAATTCAACGAACCCATGCTCGGAATATCTCTTCCTTGATAACACCGCATGCAATCTGGCTTCGCTGAATTTGATGAAATTTAAGACGCCGGAAGGGGACTTTGATGTCGAGCGTTTCAAAGCTGCGGCCCGCATTTTCATCACGGCGCAGGAGATCATCGTCGATAACGCCAGTTATCCGATCAAAGATATCGCGGAGAACTCGCATATTTTCCGCACACTCGGACTTGGCTATGCGAACCTCGGATCGCTCATCATGAGTTACGGTTTCGGCTACGATAGTGTCGAAGGCCGGGCGCTCTGTGGCGCGATTACTGCCATCATGACCGGTGAAGCGTACGAGCAAAGCGCCCGATTGGCGCGGGCGATCGGGCCGTTTCCCGGTTATCGAGACGCAAACGCCAGCGGTGTCCCGAAACCGGTCGCCAAGGACAACGTCGCATCGACGCTGGAAGTGATTGAACTGCATCGGGGCGCAGTGCGCGAAATCTCGGATGCGAAGGAATTCGCACATTTGAAAGAAGAAGCTGCGAAAGTTTGGGACAGCGCGGCGGAACTTGGAAAGCGTTACGGTTATCGGAATGCGCAAGTCACTGTGCTCGCGCCGACGGGCACGATCAGTTTCCTGATGGATTGCGACACGACAGGCATTGAACCGGATATCGCACTGGTGAAATACAAACTGCTTGCGGGCGGCGGAATGCTGAAAATCGTTAACCAAACGATCAAACCCGCGCTGGAGAAACTGGGTTACGATACCGACGAAATCGAGCGCATCGTCGCGCACATTGACGCTTTCGACACCATTGAGGACGTCACCGATACGGATGGTTCGACGATTTCGTCCGGATTGAAGGCGGAGCACTTGCCGATCTTTGATTGCGCGTTCAAGCCGTTTAAAGGCGAGCGCAGTCTCAATTACCTAGCGCACCTCCGAATGATGGCCGCCGCGCAACCGTTTCTTAGCGGCGCAATTTCAAAAACCGTCAATATGCCGGAAGCCGCCACGGTGGACGATATTATGAACACCTACGTTGAAGGGTGGCGGCTCGGCTTGAAATCCGTGGCGATTTACCGCGAGGGCTCCAAGCAGTCCGCACCGCTGAACACCCGAAAGACAAAAGACATGGGTACTGTAGCCGCTGGCGCTGACGTCGGCGTCGCGGGTGCCACCGGGAACGGGGGTCTTCAAAAACGCATTCTCGAATTGGAACAGGAGGTGGCGTCGTTGCGTGGTCGGGTTGATCAACCGGTGCGGCACCGGATGACCGACACCCGCATGTCGCTTACTCACAAGTTCGAGATCGCCGGTCACGAAGGTTATATCACCGTCGGCCTCTTCGCCGACGGTCAGCCTGGCGAGCTTTTCATCACCATGTCCAAAGAAGGCAGCACGATCGGTGGATTGATGGACACAGTTGGCACGCTTACGTCCATCGCCCTGCAGTA
>Ga0193727_1000679_pt1 | contig 13484 bp, 13 predicted proteins | sample H2c2metaG_FD_143051 | JGI IMG/M metagenome (GOLD analysis project Ga0193727, IMG submission 143051) | Soil microbial communities from a riparian zone of the East river system, Colorado, United States - H2c2 | ecosystem: Environmental > Terrestrial > Soil > Riparian zone | place: USA: East River...
CAACGCCGACCACAGCCCAACCAGTAATCCGAAGAAAAGAACGAGACGATTTCCGGGATCGGAACCGGTGAGCAGGAGAATTATGAGACCGGCTACCGTAAGCCAGGCCGCCAGCAGTCCAACTCTCAGCCAGCCCGGATAGGGGCGGCGGCCAGTCGCTATCCATAACGCGAGGAACGCGACAAGTCCTTTGCCATCGAGCAGGCTCAGCGCCGTCAGTCGGGCAGCGCTTAAGTCGGCGCTCTCGGCCTGGAATCCTTCGGTGACAACGTCCTGGGCTGCGGCATCTTCGTCCCCCGGCAGCGTCAGGGCCTCGACGCGCCGTACGTCGTTCGGCTCACCGGTACTTGCCTCATCGATGACGATCGCAGAGATCCCGGGCGCGCCGTACGTGGTGCGGTATTTATCGAACGCCGGCCAGTCGTTGAAAGGGGAAACACGGGAGAGCTGCGCGAGCGCGTACCTGATTGGCGGAGTCTCGCCCTGCCATTGGGCTTCGCCGGCCCAGCGTCGGGCGAGCCAGGTGATGAATCTGCTCTGCTCGAACCGGTTGTTGCCTAGGGCATCGATCGCCCCGCGATCGCTTGGCGATGCCTCATGGGTGAACCACTCATCCCAGTGGCTGCCAATTCCCTGAACGGGGCTGCGCAACAGCTCCCCGGAGCGAAAGCCTTCGATGCTCCAGTGCCAGAATGTCCAGAACCAAACGAAACGCAGCGTACTCTCCGGTCGTTGTATCCCGCGTCAGGTATTATCGCTGGTCGGCCGCAGGATGAAGCGGAACGGCATTCGATCGGTGACCTTCAAAGATTCCCAGTTTGCCGCGAGATCTTCCGGCAACTCTGCGTCCAGTCGGTACTCGCCGTCGACCGACAAGGTCGCGTAAGCGGAGAGAATCGGCTGCAGTGCTTCTTCAGAAATGAACGTCACCTCAAAACCATGCTCGACCCGCGGAATTGGATCGAGCTGGAAGCGAAGGCGAAGTTTACCCTCACGCACATTCAGGTAGAGGACGCGCACCGGAGCCTCCAGCTCGTCGTCGTCGCGACTGATCAGGGTTGGTACCGGATGGCCGCTATGTCCATGTTGGAGCGGCGCCATTGCGTATCCGTATGAGATCTGAATGGCGCCGAGACGCCGCGCCCGCGCCGCGAATCGTTCGGGCCAAAGGTCCCACCACGGTCGGGCGCCCTCTAGAAGGTGTATCCCTGCTGGCGGAGGAGGCGCATCAGACTCAGCGCGTTCGAGACGCCAGCGAAGCAGCTGCTCGATATCGAGTTCTCGTCTCATTTGATCGTTGTTCGCGCATCGAAATAGCGCGATTCGCCCAGGTGGATTCTCATTTCGCGAACGGCTTCACGTATCCAGCTGCTGATCGTTTGCTCCGTGCGGTCATAACGCTGACCGATCTCCGCGGCCGATTCTCCAGCGACGAAGCGAGATACCAACACATCACGGAGTTGCGGGTCCAATCGTTGAAGAGCGGTGTCTATGTCCATCTTGAGAAGGACCTGATCATCCATGGAGAGAGTGCTTGCGTCGGGTACCACGTCGACGAGCGCCATGGACTCGCCGTAGCCAGGATCCGCCGCGTCCAGAGACGCGAGCCGGCTGTCCGCCATTGCGCCCGCGCGCCGGTTAGCGCGGTTTCGGTCACGCCACAGGTTCGTGGCAACAGTAACTATGTATGCGCGAAAGTTTTTGTCTGGCTGGAGACTCGAGCGTGCGCGAAGGACCCTCAGCCAAGCCTCCTGGGCCAGATCGCTGGCCGCTTCGCGATCGAGGGTAAGAATCTGACAGTGGGCGTACAGACTCTTCCAGTACCGCGTGACGAGTGCATCGAGCGATACTGCGTCAGGCGGCTCACGACGTACTGCATTGACCAACCACGCATCTGGCCAGCTCGCCCGCGAGTCTTCGCGACGAACGTCGGGATCCGCTAGCCCGCTATCGGTGAGCGCGGTCTGGCTCTCAATGTCCATAAGCCGCAACTCGCTCGACGAGGGACCCACCGGCGGGTACGTCGGTGCCCGTAAATGCATCGAGGCATTCATGAGTATCAGTACGTCGTTGCGGCCGAAACTGAAAACGCGACACGTGTGTTACTCGACGACCTTTGTCGCCGCGAGCATGCTCGCCATGTCATGCCTCGCGGGAGATATCTACTGACTACGTGCGCCCGTAGAATCCGTCAAGGAGAAAGCGAATGTTTATGTAAAAAGCCTCTGTAACAGTTCTGTTACAGAGGCTTCATGAATATCGACAGCGCCTAATCTCGTATTCGCCGAAAAATGCCGTTAGCTCAGCGTTAGGCGCGCGCAGTATTGTTAAACGTACTGTTCACGCCTTGCTGCACCGAGACCATCTTCGCCGCGCCGATCAGCAGAAACACCCCGCTGATGATCGCGAATCCAGCAAGCACTCCCAAAAGTGTGGCGAGGGTAGCCGTAGGACTCATGAATGCGATAATACCGCCAACGAACGCCGCGACAGCGAAGGCCATTGTCCATCCCCAGGACAGGCCAGCGCTACGCTCCTGCCAGGCGATGTATCCTGCCATGACGCCGGTGATGGTGAGCCAGTACGCCGTCCATACCACCGCGAATGTAAGCGAGAGGCCGGGGAAGTAGTACAACGCCGCCACGCCGAAGGCGACACCCACAATTCCGGCGAGCAATAACACCCACCAATGCTGCACGATGCCGCGCAGAGTGAACGAGCGTACGATCCCGACGATCCCGTCGAACAGTGACCACAGCGCGATTACCAGCGCCAGGGCAACGACCGAGTCCATCGGGCGCGCGAGAATGACGATACCAACCGCCAGCGATAGAAGGCCTCGCAAGAGGAGCGCCCACTTGGTTTGGTTGTAGGCCTTCTGGATTTCGGATGCGATCATACCCACTCCTTTGTGAGGGCCGCCGGGCGGCATTTACTGTGTCGACAGTTACGAATACGCCGGCGCGACCAAAACTGAAAATCGCTCAATTGCCATAGTCGCTCGCCGAAGCAGATTTGGCGCGTCCATGCATTCGTGACTGATCAACGTTTGCCGACCGGTTCGACGCCTTTGTGAAGTCGAAGGCCGCGTGCATATCGTTTGCCAGCGCGTCACGGGTGCTCAAAGGCGCCAGCCCCCACCGGTGCTCGATCAGCGCGAGAATCGAGCTCGTGTCATAGATGTTGTGATCGACGTAGCCATGCTTCGCCAGCGGCGAGATGACGAACGTAGGCACGCGCGAGCCGGGCCCCCATCGATCGATAACCGGCGGCGCGACGTGGTCCCAGAATCCGCCGTTCTCGTCATAGGTGATGATCACCGCGGTTTCGCTCCATTGCGGATTGGATCGCAGCGCCTGAAGAAGCTCCACGACGTGCTGTTCGCCGCTCTTCACATTCGCGTAGCCAGGGTGCTCGTTCACCTCGCCGAGTGGCTTGACGAAGGAGACGGACGGAAGAGCTCCCGCACGCGCGGCCGCGATGAATTCGGTCTCATCCTTCAGGTGCCCGGCCTTTGCCGCCGTCGCATCTGCGAAGTTCGCGAAGTACGCAAACGGCTGGTGATGGAACTGGAACAGCGAGTCGGGGCGCCCCGCGAGCGCGTCGGTCCAACCGCCTGAGTACCACGCCCATGACACGTTCTTCTCCGATAGCCGGTCGCCGATCGTCGGGAACGTCTGATTGGGGACGAGGAATTCAGCAGGAATTGTCGACGGATGCGGGCTGTTGACGGTGAACGAGGTGTTGACGACGTAGCCGTCCGGAGTCACGGCGCCATCCAGGACGAGGGCGCCCTTCTTATCGAGCTGCGCGTGCATCGACTGGGGCGCGCTCGCGAAAGTGGGTACCTGGGCCGAGATGAAGTAGATGTGGTTGAGGAACGATCCGCCGAATGCGCCGTGGAAGAAATTGTCGCAGAGCGTGTTGCTCGCTGCTTCAGCCGCGAGCGGCAGATTCGCCGTGTGGTAGTAGCCCATCACGAGGCCCTTCGCGTCGCTGATCGCCGCGAACTTATCCATCTTCCCGCGATCGATCTGCGTTTGCTCCTGATAGAAGCGGTGAATGAGGTCCGGGCTATTCACTCCTATCGGGATGTATTGCTCGATGTTGAATGGCGCATTGGGGAGATTGCTCGGAAACGCGCCGCCAGGCGGAGTTGGAAGCACAGTGAACGGTTTTCCTGGGAGGTCCACCTGGGTCGCCCGCGCGCCGGCGTTGGCAAGCCCATTCGCGCCGGGGAATTCCCCATAGAGATTGTCGAAGCTGTGATTCTCGAGATAAATGACGACGATGTGCTTCAGTCGGCGGAACCCTTCATCTTCGCTCGTCAGGTTGCCCGCGGTGTTCGGCGCATCGGTGGGGACAACGCGGGAAGGCCCGGAAGAATTGACCGCTCCAGTCGTGCACGCGGCGAGTGTGAAGAGAATACCCGCGGCGAGCGCCAGAGCCTGCCGCGCACGGGGTTGGCCACGATCACCACTTCGAGAACGCCGGCCAGAGAAGTGATGTTTATGGAATCGCATTGAGTCTCCGAGGCGGTGAAGGATGATTCGGCTTGCGCCGATGCTTAAAATATCCATGGGGCTGACATTCCGGCTCCGCGCGAATCGACCTGCACGAGAAGGAGATGCTGGATGGCGCCAGTCGCGTCAAAGGGATTGCATCGTCGGATCCACGATGTCGTGTCACGAATACCACGTGGCCGAGTAGCGACCTACGGTCAGGTGGCGCGCATCGCGCGGTTGCCGGGGCAAGCGCGTCTCGTTGGTTACGCGCTCCACGCTACCCCGGCGGGGAAAACAATTCCGTGGCAACGCGTTGTGAACGCGCAGGGTGCGATCAGCCTTGGCGGTGAAAATGCCGCACGGCAGCGACGTCTCCTCGAGCGCGAAGGTGTTCGGTTCGACGCACGCGGCCGGATACCTCTCGCTTCGTTTCAATGGCGGCCGACGGGAAGGCGAGTTGGATCGTAGTTCTTCGCAGCGGAGCTCGATTGGATGCATGGATCTGAAAAAGAATAGGCGAGAGGTCTCAGTTGGTAAGTTGTCAGTGATTTAGTTCACGACGCCGGGACGTGTCGCTGTGGCATTCGGGGCACAGGCAGTTGCTTGTGTCCTGAATCCCGCCGAGATAAGTCAGGGCGTAGTGAACTAAACAGCTGGCATCTCTGCCACTTGCGCCTCTAGCCTAATCAGTTGCAGGTCCCGGTTTCCAGTTCCCGCCATCGACCTGCGCCCGCAACTACCGCGTTTTCGCGCTGTCGCCCCGCAAAACGAAACAAGTCGAGTTCGCTCTGGCGATGTGCTTACCGTCCTGATCTGTGACATCGCACTCCAGATAGCCAACGCTCTTTCCGCGGTTGATCACGCGCGCCTCCGCCTTTAACCGCGCCTGCCAGACCGGGCGGAAGAAGCTGATGCTGAGCGCGATGGTGGTGAAGGATTCATCGGGCGCCAGCGTCGACGCGAATGCCATTCCCATCGCCGCGTCCGCTATGTCGCACAGCACGCCGCCGTGAAGTGTGCCCATAGGGTTGGCGTGCTGCGGACCGGCTTGTAGCGAGCCGACCGCTCGCCCGTTCCCGATCTGTACGACTTCGAAACCAATCAGCTCCGCGATAGGAGGTTTCGCGTCGAGCACTTTTCGGACGAGAGGGTGAGCCGCTTCGGGGTTGTTACTCGAGCCTTTCCCGCCCGTGTCCTTTGTTTCGGGCGGGAGTTTGTGCGGTGGCTGTCTAGCCATTCGCGTCGGCAGTCGTCCGCACACCGCGAGCCGACTGCTGCGCTGCTTCATGTAGCGCGTGGATGAAAGCTTGCTCGTTCGCCCACGAACCTTCGTAGCGGCTTCCATTGATGAAGAAAGTCGGCGTTCCGTTCACGCCGCTCCTAACGCCGCTCCGAAAATCGTCGCGCACACGCTTCGCGTATGTCGGGTTCTGGAGATCACTAGCGAATTGAGCCATATCGAGTCCCAGTGACTTCGCGTAACCGCTGATGTCCTCGGCTTCGAGCGCGTCCTGATGCTCGTACAACACATCGTGCATCTCCCAGAACTTCCCCTGGGCCGCTGCCGCTTCAGCTGCTTGTGCCGCGAGACGTGCGTGCGGGTGAGCCTCCGCGAGCGGAAAATTGCGGAAGACGAACCGCAGCTGCTTACCGAGCTCTCGCTGGGCCGACTTGACGACCGGATACGCCATTCCGCAGTACGGGCATTCGAAATCACCGTACTCGACGAGGGTGACTGACGCGTCCTCGGATCCGGTGACGTGATCGCGTTCACTTACGGGTGGGGTCAGCAGAGCCTCGCTCATGGGCGTGACTCCATCGTGTCGGCGCGGAACGATTTGGCTTTGGCCGGCGCCAACTTGCCGTTAAGCGACTCGAGAGCGCTCAGGATGCCATCGGCACCTGGATTCACTCCGATCGGAGAGCAATAGCTCCAGCGAATGATCCCGTCGCCGTCGAGCACGAAGAGAGCTCGCTCGCTGATGCCTTCCTCCGCGCGATAGGCGCCGTAAAGCCGCGAGATCGCGCCCTTCGGCTCAAAGTCGGCAAGAAGCGGAAAATGTAGATGCCGGTCGCGCGCAAAAGCCGCATGACACCAGACCCCGTCTACCGAGATCCCCACGATCTCGGCTCCGTACTCGTGAAACTCGGGGAGAATCTCGTTGTAAAGCGCTACCTGATCGCCGCAGACCGGACTCCAGTCGGCCGGGTAGAACACTAGGATAACCGGTCGTCCACGGAGCTCGCTTAATCGAAGTATCTGGTCGGGCGTCGCATGCAAAGCGAAATCGGGGGCTGGCGTGCCGGCGGCGAGAATTTCGGCGACGTGTTCGGGCGTTGCTGGCTGTGTCATTCGTGTCTCCTGCGGCGCGGTTCAACCGTCGCGACGCATCCGAAAGGCGACGGTTCTCTTAATGTAATAACGTTTGGATATGAAACTGGATGAGCTCGTACAGGTCTCAGCGGCCGTCGCGGCAACATCCGGCCGTCTGGAGAAGGTCTCGAAGCTCGCGGCTCTGTTGACGCGACTCGCGCCAGACGAAGTCCCGATCGCAATCGGGTTCCTGACGGGTTGGCCACACCAGGGCAGACTCGGTGTTGGCTGGGCGACCGTTGCCTCCGTTCGCGATCACGGGCCGGCATCGGAGCCGACTCTCGAGCTGCGCGACGTCGACCACGCGATCGGCCAGCTGATATCGGTCCGGGGCAAGAACTCAGCGAGCGAACGCGCGCGTCTCATCGGTGATCTGTTCGGGCGGGCGACCGCCAACGAACAGGAATTTCTGTCGGGCCTCATGATCGGAGAGGTGCGTCAGGGCGCGCTCGAGGGTGTGTTGCTCGAAGCAGTCGCAAAGGCATCGGGGCTGCCGTCGGTCGAGCTGCGCCGAGCCGTAATGATGGCCGGAGACCTCGGGGCAGTCGGGCGCGCAGCCCTCGGCGACGATCGCCACAACGTTCTCTCGCAATATGAGCTGGAGCTTTTTCGTCCAGTGCAGCCAATGCTGGCGGATTCCGCATCTACCGTCAGCGATGCGTTGAGCGCCGGCGTTTCCGTGGCCGTGGAGTGGAAGCTCGACGGAGCCCGGATTCAGGTGCATCGCCGAGACGATCGCGTTGCGGTCTACACCCGCAGCCTCAACGACGTAACCGCGGCCGTGCCCGAGGTTGTCGAAGCGGTGATGACACTGCCGGCGCGGGAGCTGATTCTCGACGGTGAAGTGATCGCGCTCGCTCCCGATGGAAGGCCGCACTCGTTTCAAACCACGATGCGTCGGTTTGGCCGCCGACTGAACGTGTCTGAGCTTCGCGCCGAACTGCCACTCGCGCCGTTTTTCTTCGATGTTCTGCTGGACGACGGAGAGAGTCTCGTGGATCAGCCACTCTCCACAAGATTGGAACGACTCGACAGGATCGCTCCGCCTTCGCTACGGGTGCCGCGCATCGTGACAGCAGATCCTGAGGAGGCTGCCAGCTTTCAGGCGGATGCCATCGCGCGCGGGCACGAGGGGGTCATGGTCAAGTCGTTGTCGGCGCCGTACGCAGCTGGTCGTCGCGGCTCGGCCTGGCTCAAGGTAAAAACGGTACGAACGCTGGATCTCGTCGTGCTGGCGGTGGAATGGGGATCGGGGCGACGCAAAGGATGGCTTAGCAACATCCACCTCGGTGCGCGCGATCCAGCGACCGGCGGCTTCGTGATGCTCGGAAAAACATTCAAGGGAATGACCGACCAGATGCTGGAGTGGCAGACGAAGGAGCTGCTGGCGCGTGAGGTTCGCCGCGACGGTCACATTGTGTATGTGCGTCCCCAGCTCGTCGTCGAGATCGCATTCAACGACGTTCAGCGGAGTTCGCAGTATCCAGGCGGAGTAGCGCTTAGGTTCGCGCGCGTGAAGGCGTATCGGCCCGACAAGAGTGCAGCCGAGGCGGACACGATCGACGCGGTGCGAGCATTCTTGCCGGCCGGAGCAAACCCGTAGTCATTCGCGGCGTCAAAGCAAACGCGTGATCTGGTTTGCCGCCCACTCCTTGACGTGCTCGAACATCGGGCGCTGCCGAAATGCCACCGGGTCGACTGCAAGTGCGCGGGTGAGATCGTCTCTGAACATGGCTTCCATCCGCGTTCCGAATCCGGGATCGAGAACCATAAGAGTCACCTCGTCGTTGAGTGCGAGCGAACGATTATCAAAGTTCATGGTTCCTATACTCGACCAGACGCCATCTATGACGAACGTCTTCGCATGCAGTGTCGTTGGCTCGTACTCATAGATGCGAATCCCCGCCGCGAGTAGCTCGTCGTAGCGCGCGTGCGCGGCTTGCCGCGCGACGAGCACGTCGGTGCTGTGGCCACCAACCAGTAGCTGCACGTCGACGCCGCGCCTTGCCGCATCTACGAGGAGGCCGACGAAATTCTTGTCCGGGGCGAAATACGCGTTGGTGATGAAGAGCGTGCGCTGCGCACCGGCAATGGACAGCGCCAGGTAACGCTCCGCCGCAGTGCTCCCGAGTGTGGGAGCAGTGTAAAGCAGACCGGCGTCGGCTACTCCACCATCACATTGCGGCACGGTGAGACGCCCTGTGAAGAGATCACCGGTCGCCTCCGCCCAACCAGCCACGCTCGCTTCCGCGAGCTGTAGCACCGCTGGACCTCTGATGCGAACGCTCGTGTCTCGCCATCCCGTGCCAGTCCGGCCCTCACCGAGCCACTTGTCATCAAATCCAAAACCGCCTGTCCACCCGATATCGTTGTCGATGACAACAGCGCGAATATGAGCCCGGTTCTGGATTATCCAGAGATTGGAGAATCGAAGCGGTCGGAATGCGACGACCTGTGCGCCCGCCTTGCGCAGCCGTTCGGCATAAGCCCCGCCGAGGGCACTCGCGCCAAACGCATCATAGAGCAGATAGACGCCGACACCCGCGCGGGCACGCTCGATGAGGATTTCAGCAAGCGTCTCGGTCACCTTGCCTGACAGCGCGTAATACATCTGCACCAGGATCGAGGTTTTGGCGCCGCGAAGGTCGGCCCAAAGGCGTGGAAACACTCCGCCGTCGAGTACGAGCTCCACCTGATTGCCGGGAAGCAGTGTCGATCCCGTCAACAGAGACACGGCAAGCGGGAACGACCTCTCGTCGGGCGATACTGGAGTGCCATCGACGGCTACGCCGCGCACCCGGCGAACGGCGGTGCCGCGTGTTAGGAACAGGAGCCCGATGATCGCCGCGATCAATACGACGGCAATCAGCGTGAAGTTGACCATCCGGCCGAAGTGGTGCAAAAACGCGGGCCGAATGAGCACCATGGTCGTGGCGACGAAGAGCTGATGCATAGCGGTTATTCGCCTCCCTCGTTGGGCCGATGCGACGGAAACGATAACGGGGTCGCCCGCAAACGCCAAGACACTCTCTGGCATCGATGGCCGAAATCGTCGGAACAATGCCATTGGCGCCATGCGGGTTTTCGGCACAGACTTCATGCGCGAAGGACACTTCACCACCCTGGATCATCGATGACGCGAATTCAGATAGGCATCCTTGGCTTCGACGGAATGCAGGCGCTCGATCTCGTCGGCCCTGCTGACGCCTTCGCAGCCGCGCTCGCCGACGCAGACGCCGCGACCCCGGAGCGACTTTACGACGTCACCATCATTGGACTGACCGGCCGCAGACTGATTTGCGAGGGCGGCATCGTCATCCAGGCCGATGTGACTCTCGAAAAGGCGCCGCGCGTGGACACTCTCATCATTCCGGGAGGCGCCGGCCTGCGCGTGCCGTCGGCTTCGGAGCGGGCAGCGAAGTGGATAGCGAGCCGGGCGCCACGAACGCGACGCATCGCCTCGGTGTGCACAGGCATCTACGGACTCGCGCCTACCGGGCTGCTCGACGGCCGTCGCGTGACGACGCACTGGGCGTTCGTCCAGGATGCTACGCGACGTTTCCCGAAGCTTCACTTTGACGCCGACGCCTTATTCATCCGCGATGGGTCCTTCTATACATCGGCGGGAATCACCGCGGGGATCGATCTGTCGCTCGCTATGATCGAGGAGGATCACGGGCCGCGCGTGGCTCTCGCGGTTGCGCGGGAGCTGGTGGTGTTCGTGAAGCGCCCCGGAGGGCAGAACCAGTTCTCCGAGCCGCTCCGGTTTCAATCCGAATCCGCTGACCGATTCTCTGATCTCGCGGCGTGGATCGCTACGAACCTGCGCGGAAATCTCACTATCGATGCACTGGCTGCGCGTGTTTTTCTTTCTTCCCGCCAGTTCAGTCGCGCGTTCAAGACGAAGTTCCAGGTGACGCCGGCCGCGTTCGTCGAGGAGACTCGGCTGGCCGAGGCGACTCGTCGATTATCGTCGCAACGAGTGACGGTGGACATGGTCGCGCACTCGGTTGGTTATCCGACCACCGACACGTTCCGCCGCGCCTTTGAGCGTCGCTACGGCGTCACTCCAACCGATTTCCGCCGGCGATTTGCGTCACTCGCGGGCAAGGCAACGCAGCGAGCACGGTTGCGACCTCAGTGAGCCGTGCGGACGAACGTCGCGGGGATAGGATCTCCGGTGCTGACCCCGCGGATCGCCAACTCGAGCGAGGCAGCCACCGGTTTGTCCGCTGGGGGATCCTTGACGGTCGCCTATGGAGCATCCGCGTCCGTGAGCGGAGGCGCCGTTGTAACGGCCGATCCTCCGCTGGGATGCGTGGCGGCGATTCGACCCATGAGTTCAGAAGCGGGTAATCGCTCTGTCGCGATTCTCCAATCGTAGCGCCCATTCTCGTATTTCGCACCAGAATACCAGAGGGTGACATTGTCGGTGGATGCGTCATACAGAAGCGAGGCGCGATACACGATGTCGTCGAACGCAGGTATGGTTCCGCGCGTGAGGACGGGGCCCGGCTCCATTTCCCAATGCAATCCGTCGGTGCTTCTGGCGAAATGCAATTCCGCTGTCGTGCACGATCCCGGGATCTTCACGTTGTAGACTGCCCAGAATTCCTGCTTTGCCGAAATCCATTCGACATCGATATGCCACGCAAACACGTTGGGTTCCGCCAGATCGGTTGTGACGGGATTGGACCAGCTTATTCCGTCGCTCGATCGCCGCAACTCCACTGTCGTCGCATTGCTGGTGCAACCCGTGGTACCACTGTTCACCGACCACATCAACCAGTCGCCGGGGCCGCGCCTGACGACGGTCGGCGAGACGATTGTGTGATTGATTCCGCTGGCGACGAGAGTCGGTGAGCTCCATGTCGACAGTGCGCTAGCGCGAATCAGCCAGATCTGGTTCTCAGTGGTGACGGAGCGATAATAAAGCCAAAGCTCATTCGTCTCCGGATTGAAAACCTCATCGGGATCCGAGAGGTAGCCCGCCTCGGGGCGGGCGACAGGATTCATGACTCCAGGCGGCACCAGCCAGTCGACGAACGATCTACCCGTATATAGCGAAGGATTCTCCTTCGACGCGTCGCCGTTGGGGTAGGGCGTGGCGAATAGTTGGATCTGGTCGGGGGCCCAGGCGATCGGCGTCACGGCTACATCAGGGTGCACCGCCTGGCCCGAGCCGTCGAAGGTCTCCAGCGTGAGCACACGCAGATCGGGAGGCGGCGGACCGTTGACCGGAGACGAAGCGTCGGAACAGGCGACTACGCTGCCCAATGCGGTGACAAACGAGAGACGTACAACCGACTGGGCAAACTTCGTTCGGAAAGCGACTGAAAAAACATGGGTGCTCAGCACGCACGCCTCGGGTTTCGAGGGATTGATCGTCTTGATTCCGCTGCACTCATACAAGTATCCGGATTAATTGGTCCTTTTCGACACCAACGACTACTTCATTGTCTCGTTTTCCACCGATTCCTTACAATCCCTTAGACACTCCAATCCGGTTAGACACTCAACTGAACCAACGCGACGCAAGAAACCAACTTCTCGAGGGCCTGAGTCCGCCGGGCAGGGATGCGCTGCTCCAGCACTCCGTCGAGAGACAATTCGCGACGGGCGAGATTCTCTGGTCTGCCGGAGATCGCTCAGAGGGAATCACGCTGGTGCTCGAAGGGCGGATACGCATCGTCCGCGGCAACGGCGGTCGTCAGCTTGTCATTCATTCCGGCGAGCCCGGTGCCACACTTGGCGAAGTTCCGTTCTTCACCGGCGGCCGGTATCCCGCAACAGCGATTGCCGCCGAGCCAACGAGGTGCCTCTTTCTGACTGAAGCCGCGGTCAGACGGGCGATCGCTGTAGACCCGGCACTCGCGTTCTTTTTCCTGAAGCGACTCTCGCAGAGAATCGAGAGTCTTGTGGAGAGAGTGGATCGTCTCACCGTGAGCAGCGTCCAGGCGCGACTCGCTCATTTCATCCTGCAGCGCCACCGCGCGACGATTGCTTCGCCGCGGTCGAGATCGAAATCAGGCAAAGCCGCTGTCTTCTCACTCGGCATGACGCAAACCGCACTCGGTGAAGAGCTCGGAACGGTGCGAGAGGTCGTTGTGCGAGCGCTTCGCGCGCTGCGACAAACAGGCGCTCTCGAGAGCGTGGGCGATGGGAAATATCGAGTGGTGAACGTTTCAATTCTCGAGACGCTCGCGGAATCCGCCCCTTAGCATCCTCTGCTGCCGATCGTTGCAGCCTCGCGAAATCAGCCGAACGGAGCCGTCCGCAAGCGCAGGAACTTTAGTCACAGCGGCCTCACGTCGACTCCCCTAACTATCAATCGCCCCCAAGAGTCGGGGACATCATCCAACTCGGAGTAGGGAATGTCGATTTTCGCCGCAAGGCCAACGCTGATCAGCCTGCTTGCCCTGAGCGTCCTCTGCGCGAGCCACGGAGTGGCGCAGTCGACCGACACGGCATCCTCAAACCCCGTCGATCACAGTGCGATGACTCCGGCACAACACGCCGCAATGCATGGAGGACACAGTTCCATCCCGACGCCGGACAGCTCGTTCGCCGCACTGCAGGCGCGCGGCAAGATGGCGATGGGAGTC
>Ga0193727_1000680_pt1 | contig 13478 bp, 14 predicted proteins | sample H2c2metaG_FD_143051 | JGI IMG/M metagenome (GOLD analysis project Ga0193727, IMG submission 143051) | Soil microbial communities from a riparian zone of the East river system, Colorado, United States - H2c2 | ecosystem: Environmental > Terrestrial > Soil > Riparian zone | place: USA: East River...
CGTCGATCCGGTTGGCGCGATCGAGACAGCGCACGAGCGACCGTGGTCGACGGTCCTGCGCGTGCCACTCGCCCACGGTGTCGCCTGGTTCAAGGCGTGCGCTCCTGTCCAGGCGTTCGAGCCGCGCCTCACCGCCGAGCTCTTCGCACGCTGGCCCGACCGGCTCCCGGGGGTGCTGGGGCACGACGAGGAACGGGCGTGGCTCCTTCTTGCCGACGCGGGCACACCGATCAGCGTGTTCGGCAACCCGCCCGAAACATGGCTCGCCGTGATGCCGCTGTGCTCCGAGCTCCAGCGCGGGGAAGTTGCGCACGCGCACGAGCAGCTCGCACACGGCGTCCCGGACTTGCGCGTTCCAACGTTGCCGGCACGTTACGAGCGTTTCCTCGACGGCGAGCTGCCCCTAAAGCAGGACGAGATCCAGCGGCTGCGTGAGTTTGCGCCCCGGTTCGCGGAGCTCTGCGCCGAGCTCGTGGCGTACGACGTGCCCGACACGATTCAGCACGACGACCTCCACCACGCGAACGTGTACTCAGATGGCAAACAGTTGCGCCTCCTCGACTGGGGCGACTCGTCGGTTGCACATCCCTTCTTCTCGCTCGTCGTCACGTTCCGCTTTCTCGAGGAGATCAACAAGCTGCTGCCGTCCGACCCGTGGTTTGCGCGACTGCGCGACGCGTATCTGGAGCCGTGGGGCAGCGGTCACGAGGAGACGTTCGCCCTCGCGATGCGTGTCGGCAGGTTCGCACATGCGTTCGCCTGGGCGCGGCAGCGGGATGCCCTGCCGCCGGAGGAACATCCTCAGTTCGACGAGTGGTACCGGGTCGTCATTCGGCGCGCAGTCGCCGAGACGGGCGGCGATTAGCGGCCGACCCAGATGTCGCGCTGCTCTACGACGAGCCCGTCTGGGTCGAAGCGCAGGAGCGACACGCCGGCGAGGTCCTCGGTACCGCCGTCTGTGAGCGTGGTCTGGCCGTTCCACGGGACGGCGGCCCGATTGCCGTCCACGAGCGGCGTTCCGAATTCGCACTCCGCAGACTCCTCCTCGTCGAACACGCGGGTGAGGTAACCGAGCTCAGGCTCGCGAAACGGATGCTGCTGCCAGTACACGCCGTCGGCGTAGAGAGCAGCGATGGCCTCAGCGTCGTGCTCGCGCCAACCGCGCTCCCAAGTATTCGCCCAGCGCTGCGCAGCCTCCCGCGTGTCCACGTTGCGAGTCTAGATCCGCGCGATCACAGCCGGAGTCGATATCGGCGCTCCACGAGGCGAACACCAGGGCTCATCCGGATCCGCACAACCGCGACGACAGGACCGCGCACGCGACCGGCGTAGCGGAGCGCGAGGAGCGTGCGCGCGCCGGGAGCCAGCGCAGGTCGAGCCGTGAGTCGTAACCGTGCGACACGACCGCCGCGGCGGAACAACGACGCCGTCACGTGCCCGCGGAGTGGCACGGTTACGTTGCCGCGGTTGACAACCGGGACGAGGATGAACCGTAGCCCCCGCGCCGCGCGGTGGACGCGAACACCGCCCAACGCGAGACGGCGGACGATCTGTCCCGGCATCCGCACACTGACGCGGACCCCAAGCCTGAGCCGAAGAGCGACGCGGCTGCCGTGTTGCGGACGCGTCGTCAGTAGGACCAGCACTTGATGGTCACCGGGTTCGGCGTCTGGTCCCGCCTTGGCGCGGAGCGTCAGGACAGCGCTTCTCCCCGGGCCGAGGAGCAAACGTTCCGGTGAGATCTGGAGCCACCTCGTGGCGACCGTTCGCCGAAGGACGTCGACCATGACCTGCTCGGCGCCGTCGTTCCGTACGTTGATCCTCCTCGATCCGGGTGCGGCGAGTGCGAGTCGTGCGGGCGAGACGGAGAGGGCGACACGAGGCCGATCGGCGCTGACCGCCTCTGCGGCAGAGGCGGTCAGCAAATACCCGGCCAAGACGGCAAGCCCGAGGGCTCTGCTCAACGAGCGACCGCCGTGAAAGTCACGGTTGCCGAGTAGCGGCCGGTCGCGACGAGCGGCAACGGAGCGGAGAAGCCGATGTTCGTCGCCCAGACATCTCCACCCGCTGCACTCGCTGTGGACTTCGTGCCAACGGTCAGCGCCGTCGCCGGGGCAATCGGGATCGGAACGAGTGCGCCACCGCTGAGGCCGCCTCCTAGCGTTCCGCCGGCCGGTGCGGTCGCCGACAGTGCGAGCGGAAGGTCGGTCGGGGCGAAGGTCGTCCGAGCGACCGCGAGCGAGTAGCCGGCAGCGTTGTTGCTCGACACGGTGACCCGCTCGGGGAGCGGCGCCGGCCGGTCGCCGGACGTGAACGTTCCGAAGCTGAGCGACGGATGGTCGAGTGACACGGTGAGGACGGAAGCCACGTTTAGATCGACGTTCACGGAACCGTTCGGCCCGGAGGAAGGCACGCTTCCACACAAGTGCGCGGGAGAAGCTGAGTTCCGTGGCGCAGGTGTGGCCGCCGTGAAGTCGGCTGTGCTGTCGTTCGTGTCGGTGCAGCCGCCGTCCGCACGAAGCGCGGCTGTGGTGTTGGAAAGCGCCGCGGCGGAACCGGAGCCCTCGAAATCGCTCGCGTCGCCGTAGCCGACGAGATCCTCGGCCAGCCCCGAGCAACTCCCGGCCGAGGCGCCACACGTGAGCGGGGCCGCGCCGGGAACGAGCGCAATCTTCCCGCTCGCCGCGCCGAGATTGCTCGTTCCGGTCGCGTCCGGCGTCGGAAGAGCTGCGCCGACGTCGGCGTTCGATGCAAGCTGGATCAGGTAGGAGCGGCCCGGCGCGATCGTTCCGGCGAGGGTGGTCGCCTGCCACGTCGCGCCAGCGGACGTGGCGTACTGCACAGTCCAGCCTGCCAGGTCGACGGTGGCTGACCCGGTGTTGAAAAGCTCGACGTAGTCGTTCCGAAACGTGGCGCCCGCGTTTCCGCCACCGCCGTAAATCTGGCTGATGACGACATCGCTGGACCCAGCGGCATCGGCTGCAGCAGGAAGCAGGAGGAGTACTCCCAGGATGACGACCAGCAGGACTCTTGACATGCGCACTCCGATCGGTTGAAAGGCCAGTGGCCTTCCGTCATAGATCGGAGCGGAAGCGAGCGAAAGGGTACGTCAGCGTTTCGGCGCACTCACGGCGCGCTTCAGTCACAGTGGGAAAGAGTTCAGCGCTTGCGGAAGCGCCGGATGCCGACGATCCGGGATCCATACGACGAGCTTCCCAACCTCACCACCTGCACGACGGTGCCCGAGTGAGGCGCATGCACCATCCGCCCCCGCCCGATGTAGATGCCGACGTGCCCGAGCCCGGAGAAGATGAGCACGTCGCCGGGTCGCATCCGCGAACGCGCCACGCGCCGGCCCGTGTCATACAACGCGTAGGAACTGTGCGGTAGTGCGATGCCGAGCCGGCCGTACGTCCAGTAGACGAGCCCCGAGCAGTCAAAGCCGCTCGCCGGCGAGGAGCCTCCCCAGCGATATGGCACTCCGACTTCTTTGACGGCAATTGCCGCTGCGCGATCGCCGAGAGTTCGAGTCATCCGTTTGTGAACGTCCCGCGAAGGTGCATGTTGCGCGGCCGCCGCGGCCGCGTCGTGCAGACCGGCAACCGTGCAGCAGAACAACGTCGCGGCAAATGCGCACGTCAGCAGGCGGCTGCGGAGAGAGGTCGGCACGGGAGAGGGTGAACAACGGGCCGCGAAGAAGGAGGGGCAGCCCTGGGCCTGTTCTTGAGCGTCGGATCGTACTGAGGGGGCCGGCCCTGTCTACCCCCTTTAGGTACTGCGTAGCAAGCGTCACAACCGGCTTGCCGCTACATCACGGCCGCGCCTCAGCGCCCGAGGTAAGCGAGAACGGCGAGCACGCGCCGGTTGTCCTCGGGCGCCTCCGCGAGTCCGAGCTTGGTGAAGGCGCCCCTGATGTGCGTCTCGACCGTTTTCGGGCTTAGCCAGAGAATCCGGCTGATGCCTTGGTTCGAGCGGCCCTCGGCGATCAAGGCGAGGATCTCGCGCTCGCGCGGCGTGAGCGCGTCGAGAGGGTTCCCTTGGCGGCGTCGGGCGAGGAGCTCTTCGACGATGGCCCGGTCGACGACGCACCCGCCTGCAGCGACCCGCTCCAACGCGTCGAGCAGCTCCTCGACTCGTCCCACCCGTTCCTTCATCAGGTACCCGGCCCGTTCCGGTTGCTGGTCGATGAGGCGTAGGGCGTACGCCGGTTCGAGGTGCTGCGAGAGGACGAGCACGGCCGTCCCGGGATAGTGCGAGCGGATCTCCTGGACGGCGCGTAGTCCTTCGTCGGTGTGCGTCGGCGGCATTCGAACGTCGACGAGCGCGACGTCCGGGCGGAGGTCGCGGACACATGCGAGCAGCGCGTCGGCGTCGCCGACCTGAGCGACTACTTCGACGGCGTTTTCGGTGAGCAGACGCGTGACACCTTCGCGAATGAGCGGCGCGTCGTCGGCGATCACTACTCGCATGGGAGCTCTGCGCGGACCGTTGTGCCTTGTGTCGGCCGGCTGTCGATCACGAGTGTCGCATCGAGCGCATCCAGTCGATCGCGCAGGCCGGCCAGTCCGGACCCGTTCGCGATTCGGGCTCCCCCGACTCCGTCGTCGGTGACCGTGACCCGAAGCACTCCCGACTCCCGAACGAGCGTCACCGATGCCTCGGTCGGCGACGCATGCTTCGTCACGTTGGTGAGCGCCTCCGAGACGACGAAATAGGCGGCGAGCTCGATCGAATCCGGTAGTCGACCGTGTACGGCGCCATTGACGGTCACCGGTATCGACGCTCGTCGTGCCAGCGCTTCGACGGCAATCTGGAGCCCTTCGTCTCGGAGGAGAGTCGGATGAATTCCGCGTGCGAGGTCGCGTAGCTCGGTGATTGCCTGCTCTACCTCGTTTTGCGCGCGCGAAAGAACATCTGTCGTCGCAGCCGAGTCGACCCGGGACGCCTCGAGCCCGAGCGCGACCGACAACGTCACTAGCCGCTGCTGTGCGCCATCGTGCAAGTTGCGTTCGATCCGGCGACGTTCGGCGTCGGCGGCAGACACGATGCGCTCGCGTGACGCCCGAACCTCGGCCAGCTGCGAACGTACCTCTGCGGCGAGTCGCTCGATTTCGAGGACGAGGGCGGCAGTCGCGCGGACGGACTCGACGAGCGCCGGTTCGTCGAGCAACGCGGGATCGTGAACGAGCACGGCCACCTCTTTGCCACCCGCCGTTATGGCGGTGACGGCGCGGCCGGGGTCGCGTGGCAGCTCGACAGCTCGACCCGAGGCGTCGACGTACTGCCCGTCGGCGAGCCGATACGCAATCTCCAGTGTCGGGTCTCCAAGCGCCCCCGCGAGGCGCTCGCCCATAGTTGCCGGGTTTTGCGCTTGCAACTCGACGACGAGCTCGGATGCTTCGGGTTGACGCAGACGCGACCAGAGGATCCCCACGACCACGCCGATCGGGAGTAAGACGACGATCGCTCGCGCGATCGTCTCGACCCTCGGCCTGCTCCCGTCGCTTGCGATCACCAAACCGAGCCAGACACCGCCGACCGTAAGCGCGACGGCGGCCCCAGCCAGCGGAGGTCCCTGAGAGCGACGTGCGGCTCCGCGAAGCTCGCGTAGCCGCTGCAAGAGCAGCACCAGGACTACGAGCGCGACCGCGGCTCCCGCGAACTCCTGCGCTCGGTCGATTGCGTGGGCGGCGCCCGCGTGGGGCGCGACCGACAGCAGGTCGCGCACGTCCGGCTCCACCAGTGCCCCGGCGACCTGCCCTGCGAGCGTCACCGCGAAGGCCCCGGCGATGGCCCACGGCGTGACGGGCGAACTGCGCCGCCCTTCCGGCAGGGCGAGCAGCAATACGGCTAGGACCGCGATCCAGAGCTGCTCGAAGACCAGTCCGAGTGTCCACCACGCGTGCGTGTCCGCCCACTCGAGGTCGGCGCCGAGAAGGGCGAACGCGGCCGCGGCGAGCAGCCACGTCGCTCGCCGCCGCCGCGGCCGTCCCAGGGTGACGAGGGCCGCTGCGGCCAGAGCCCAGGCAAGTCCCATGTCTGTGGCGATCCGCGTCTCGGATATGTGCGCGTGAATGCCCAGTGCACCGACGCCGAGCCCCGCTGCCACGACGAGGGGAGCAACGAGCACCGGGTCGCGCAGAACGTCTCGCATCGGCTGAGTCGCAGCTGCGGGGTCGGCCGACGTCACTCGAGCGCCGCGGCGAAGGTTGCGGCGGACAGCTTCGACTTGGGGATGAAGCCGCAAGCTCCACACGAAACCACTCGTCGACCGTAGGCGTCCGCCTCCCGTGACGAGATGAGGACGACCGCAGGTCCCTGGGAGGCGGTGACTGCAGTCGCGACGGCGAAGCCATCCTGGTCAGGCAGTTGCACGTCGAGGAGCACGACGTCAGGAGCCTCGGCTGCAATTGCGGCGAGAGCCTCCGCCGCATCGCCGGCCTCGCCGGTGACGATGTAGCCCGCACCCTCGAGCAGCTCGCGTGCGACCGCGCGGAACGGCTTGTGATCGTCGACGATCAACACGCGTTTTCGCACAACGGCATCGTCGCATACCCGTTCCGCCGGTCGGTTCAGGGTTTTCCCTCGACCGGCGTCAATCCCAGGGCGATCCCCGAAGAGGCTAGCGACAGCGAGTGCTTCGATCGGGCGATCTCGTGCATCTCCCGAGGGATCGTCCTGAAAGGAAGTTGCCATGCGCACTCTTGTTGTTCTCTTTGCCGTCGCCCTTGTCGCAGTGTTCACTCGGGCGCCTACTCCTGCGGCCGGGCATTCGGTTGACATCAAGCCCACTGCCGCATTGCGCGTTGCGGTTCAGCCGGCGGTCGTCAAGCTGCACGAGCGGTCGACGATCTCGATCTCCGGCCTCGCTTCCCGCTCGCTCCAGGTGCGGCTGAGGGGCGCGACGTATGCAAACGGAGCGCCGCTTCCGTGGCTTTCGCTCGTTCACGTGGGTGACGTTTGGCGGGGCAGGCTCCAGACTCCCGCTCTGCGCGGCATCTATCCGATTGAGCTCCGCACGTCCAAGTCCCCTGCTCTCATCGACCCGCACCTGTTCCTTCGCGTTTTCGAGTCCGGAACCAGCGCGCGTCCTGCGTTCGATGATCCCGCCGAGGCTGTGAGCTGGTGGGTCCGCACCGTTCCGCATGCGACGCTTGTCGCCTCGAAAGCGTGGCCGCTGCCGGCGCTCGATCGACGCGACATCCGACTGCACCGGCTGTTCGTTGTTGCGTACAGCCCGCTCGGCTATCCGGACGTCAGCGATCGGCTAGGCATGTTCGTCACGGTGGTCCGGGACGGGTTCCACGGACAGTGGCGGCTCCTCGAGGCGACTGTCGAGCCGCGATGAGGCTTCTCACTCCGACGGTGGGATGATGGGGCGAATGGACAGAACGTCGCCGCGCTCACGCGATTCAAAGAACCGTCGCTTCCGGATCGCGGTCGTGCTGGTTTCTGTCGTGGCGGCGGCCGCCGGCTCCATTGCACTCGCGATGCGGGACTCGTCCGAGAAAACCACGAGGCTCGGGGTGGCGCTGACTCTGCCCGTGCCGGGCCACCCCGGAGCGGTGGTCCCAGGCCCGGATGGGCTCTGGGTCGCGCTGAGCGGCGACCGACTGCGACGCCTCGACCTCTCCACGGGGGCATGGGCGCAGACCGTGAACCTGGGTGGGGAGATTTCCCACCTGGCGCGTGTCGGGGACCGCCTCATCGCTTCCGTTCAACATGACTCTGGGGTCGGCCAGCTGGCGTCTCTCGACTGGCGCACCGGCGTCGTGCTGACCGCGCCGTATTGGTTCGACTCGCCGGTCGACCAGGTTGTAGTCCGGGGCAGCGAGTTGTGGGCGCTCGAAACACAACCTGCGAGGCTGCGACGGCTCGACTCGATGACGCTCGCTCCTGTCTCGGCAGTTCGACTCTCTTCCGGACGCGCGTTGGGATTGGCCGTCGGCGGTGGCTACGTGTGGGTGACCGCCTCCGATGACGGGGACGTGTTGCGGATCGACCCGGAGACGAGCGCGGTCAAGAGGTTGCACGTCGGCGGGTTCCCGATGGGGATCGTTGTCATCGGCGGAAGCCTCTGGGTCGCCGACCACGACGGCGGCGAGGTCGTCGGCCTCGACGCCCGGTCGCTCCGACGAGTGGGTCAGCCGATCCGCGTAGGCGCCAAGCCGAGTTGGCTGGTAGCCGCGGGCGGCTCTCTCTTCGTCACCGACGAGGACGATGGGACGATCGTGCGGATCGATGTGCCCTCCGGGAAAAAAGTCGGGCTGCCGATTCGGATCGCGCCGCCCACGAGTGATGCCCCCGCGCCTTCGCTGGCACGTGTCGGGCGGTCCATCTGGGTGAGCAGCTTCGCATCGAACACGCTCGATCGCATTGACCCCACAGCCGCTTCCAACGACGAGGGCGGCAAGCTAACGGTGCGCTTCACGCATCTGAACGATCACCACCAGGGCGACGCTGTCACCGACTGCGGTCTAGCGGGCATCGGCCGCTTCACGGCGTCGGGTGCGATCTCGGAGCGGGGCAAGGCCGTTGTCTACCGGTGTATGAAAGGCTCTCTGATCACGCTTCGCTACGTGGCCTCGGGCAACAAGGGAAGGATCACGTTCCTGGTCAAGGTCGACGCGAACAACACCCGCACGCCGGCCCGTTGGACGATCACCTCCGCAACGAAGGGGTACAAGGGGATGCGCGGCGAAGGTACCGAGCGCGAGAACCCGCCGCACTACACCGTCCAAACGCTGACGGGCAGAGTGACGAACTGACCAAAGGGCTACTCCGCGCCGACGACCTTGAAGTTCTGGGTGACGAAGATGTGGTGCGGCCAGTTGACGCCGATGTTGTGGACCTCGTAGTCGCCAGTACCCAGTTTCACAACCCGGTCGACGATGCCCCCCGAGTAGGCGGCCAATGCAGCTTCGGTCGCTCTATTCGCTTTCGTTCCGCTGACGATGGTCCCAGAGCCCTGACTGTAGGACGCTGGGATCTGACCCACCCGCTTTGACGTGGACGGTGCGCCGGGCTGGAAGGGGACGACCTCTGTCGGGGAGGTTGCGGAGCCGGCGCTGCCGCTCGGTTGCACGATGATCCGTTCGTCGTTCCGAGTGCGAGGACGGTTTCGCCTTTTTTCACAGCACTCGCCGAGGTCGGCCTTGTTCCCTTCTTGTATTTCGTGGAGGAGACTTTCTTGACGGTCACCCTCTGACCGGCTGATGTCGTAAGTGTGAAACTCGACCTGGACATGCTGGCGACCGTGCCGATCGATCCCCCTGTGGCCGGTCCAGAGCGAGCGTTCGACCCGCCGCCGCCGGCAGTGGGTTGACCTGAGGTTGCCGAGGAGGACAAGGCTGTCGTCGCGGTGCCCGAGTCGCTGCCGGCGGCTGCACCGACGATGCCGTAGGCACCGGCTCCGACCACGACCGCGGCCGCGACAAGAGCAATCGGCCTGTTCAGTTTCTGGGAGAACATGGTGAAGGTCCTTTACTGCGGTGGCCCGCTGGCGAGAGTGACGCTTGCACTCTGGGTCTGTCCGCTCGCGTCGGAGTAGGTGATGGTCACTTTGTCGCCGGGCTTGTGGGCGAGGATGATCGGCGCGATGTTGCTCGGGCCGCTCACGGGCCTACCTGCGACCGCGATGATCACATCGCCGGGAACAAGTCCCGCCGATGCGGCCGGTGCGCCGGGGACGACGCCGACGATCGTTGCGCCCTGGCCCCCAAAGGAGGCGCTGTTCCCAAGTTGCACGCCCAGGAACGCGGTGGCGCCGATGTGTACCGTCGCCGACGACTTACCCGAAACGATCTGCCTCGCGATCGTCGTTGCCTTCCCGATCGGGATCGCGTAACCGTCGTTCGAGGCGGAGACGGCGAACGGGGAGCCGCTTGATGCAGCCGTGTCAATTCCAACCACACGGCCCGCGCTGTTCAGCAGCGGCCCGCCGGAGTCTCCCGGCTGGAGTGCGGCGTTCGTCTCGATGAGCCCGGTGAGCTGTTCGGTCGTCCCGTTGTCGCCCTGAACTGTGATCGACTTGTGCAGCCCGGTCACGTTGCCCCGCGAGGACGTGAGCCTCCCTGTGCCGCCCGCATTGCCGACCGCGGTGACGCGTGCGCCGAGTTTGAGGCCGGAGGCGTCACCGGTCGTCACCGTCTTCAGGTTCGAGGCCTTCTGTAGCTGCAGCACCGCGACGTCTGCTGTCGTGTCGTAGCCGGCGACCCGAGCCGTGTAGGTGTGCGTCGTCTTCGGGACGACCACCCGGATCGTCGTCGCACCGGCGATCACGTGATTGTTGGTCAAGATCCTTCCCGACGACGTAAGCACAATCCCCGTGCCTGCCGCGGCTGCATTCTGGTAAGCCAGGTTCGTCTCGATGACCACGACGCCTGTGCCGATCGGATGACTCGTGGTTCGCGTTGCCGCGAAGGCTGTGCCGCTGCCGATCGCGACGAGGGCGATGAGCGCGGTGAGGGCGGTGCGGACGTGGATGCGCCCCATGATCAGTTGTCCTTTCGCTTGCTGGTGAGTTCATCTCAGCAGCCGCGACTAAGCGGAAGTTGAACGCCAGCTAAGAACTGCCTAAAAGGTGCGGGCCACGTGCCGCTCGACTCGAGGGAGACGCACGATTTCGTAGGGATTTCAGCGCGAACGTGAACCTGGCGCTCGTGAAGATCGATGCGCTGAACTGATTCGAACAAACCCACGGCCCGGACGCGGACGGGTGCGGACAAAGGCTCGCACCCGTCCCGGTTCCGACGATTTGCGAAGGTCGTGACATCGTTGCCACAGCCCCCGCCTCAGCCTTGCTCACGGTTCACATGACCAGGGCCGAGCGGAGCGTTGCGCTTCTACGCCTTGATGATGTTGTGTACCTCAAGCACTTCCGGCTCTCCCGGATTGATGTTCAGCTCGGCAAGAATCGGGCGGAGGCTTGTTCCGAAGGCGTCGAGTTGCTCCTGCGTATCCCAGACCTGACTGACCTTGAGGTTGTCGCCCGAGCCGAAACAGAGCTCGTAGTCGAGTCCGTCTGCTGGAAAGACGCCCTTATCCTTGAGCCGACGGACAACTTCGTCGTACTGCTCCGCGGTCAACGACGGCGGGGAAAAGCGGATAACCAAGCTCACGAGAGCCTCCATGTTTGGGGTCGCACCTGACCCTAGCCTGTTGATGGTCGGGGGCGGCGCTCGCCGCTGATGGCAGCCGACGCGTTCGCCCAGCGCGGTCAGCCACCGCTGATTGCCGCAATGACGTCCACACGTGACTGCTCCGCAACGGGCGTGTCAAGTTTCGCGCGCTCGCGGTTCACGTACACGTGAATGTGACGGCGGAGCGTCGGTCCGGGCTCGCACAGACGATCGAGAATCCCCGGCCACTCGTGGTCGAGGTAGTCGATCACGTCGCGGACGGTGGCCGCGTGCACGTTGACCTGTCGCGGCAGCCCCGGGAAGAGCGGCTCCAGCGTCGACGGGAGACGGACGTCCGCCATTACTCGATCGCAGCGACCTCGACCGAGGAGATCGGCGGGAGGTAGTCGGCAATCTGCGTCCACGAGTCGCCTTCGTCGGCGCTCGCAAAGAGCTGCCCCGTGCTCGTCCCGAAGTAGAGACCGGGTGCGTCCTCGGAATCGACTGCCATCGCCTCGCGCAAGACGCCGACATGCGCGTCGCGCTGCGGCAGGCCGCGGTCCAGGGGTTGCCAGCTCGAGCCGGCATCGCGCGTCCGCCAGACGGCCGCGTGGCCTTCCGGCATCGTCCGTCCATGACCCGGATCAAGCGGGATGACATAGAACGTGTCGCGATCGTGTGGATGCGTTGCCGCGGCGAATCCGAACTCCGTGGGCAAGCCTTCGGTGATCTCCGTCCACGTTTGACCTGCATCGTCGCTGCGGTGCATGCCGACGTGGTTCTGCTGATACATGCGGTCGCCGTCGACGGGCGAGCGGACGAGCTTGTGCACGCAGAAACCGACCTCGTCATGCTCGCGCGGCCAGTCGGCGCGAAGCCCGCGGTTACGCGGCGACCACGACTGCGCGTAGTCCATCGTCTCGAACAGGCCGACACCCTGCACGATCGCCCAGAACCGGTCCGCGTCCTCACGGTCGAACATCAGCGCCGAGATGCCGAGATGGCCGGGCGGCTGATTCGAAGGATCGTCCCACGTCTCGCTTCCCGGTTGTCCGGCGAGGGTCGACAGCAACGACCATGTTTGCCCTTCGTCGCTGCTTTCGAAGATCCCGGGCGCTTCGACGCCGACCAGCAGACGGCTGTCGCTGACGGCGAGCGTTGAGACTTTCGAGATCTTGCGGCCGGAGTCGGCGTCGTACGCGATCCCCTCGCTCGAGTGCGTCCAGGTCTCACCGCGATCGCCGCTTCGCCAGATCGCCTGACCATGCCATTCGCTCGCGGCCGCGGCGTAGACGGCGCCGCTGTTTGGGTCGTGGATCACGTGGTACACCGGCCAGCCTTCGCAGAACGGGCCTTGAAGCTCCCACGTCTTCCTGTCGCTACTCTCCAGGAAAAAGGCGCCTTTGCGCGTGCCAATCAACAGCTGGGTCTGTGACATCGAGGTCGCACCTCCCGGTCGTAATCCAAGGGCCTGTCTATCAGACCCGCAGTGCGGCGAAAAATCATCTGTCGCTCGCCACGTGACCGTTAGGGACGCTTTTACCCGCGATTTGAGATCAGGCCGCTGCCCGGACGGACCAGATCAGCAGATCGAGGATTCGCACCTCGGTCAGCTCGTGGCCGCGTGTCGTGATCTCCTGCCGGACCGCTCGCACCGCTGCCGAGTTGTGGTCCAGGTCGCGTTTGTAGCCGCGGACGAGCGCGAGCGCGCGTTCACCGAACGAAGCTTGGGCGCCGGGGTCGTCGTCCCGCAGATATGCCTGGACGACGCTGTCGAGCATGGGGCTCAGCTCAGGGCGCTTTGGGTGGAGCGCCTTCGTCATCTTCGAGAAGCCGACCCCTCGGATGTCCGCGAACGCGTCGAAGAGCTGTGTCAGCGTCGGCCACGGCACCGTGTTCTGCCGCGCGGCAAGCGAAGCATGGGAAGCGATTCCCCGTAAGGCTCGCTCGATTGCGCGGCGCCGCTCGAGGATCACTGCAATCTCGGCCCCTGAGATTCGGGCGCCGGCGCGGTTTGCCAACCTGAGGTCGGACTCGTCGAACGACGTTGACCGCGAAGGGTCGCCGACGTCGAAACGCCATGTCTCGAGGAAGCCGAGCACGACTCTCAAGGGATCCTCGATGCGAATGTCGTTCCGAAGGACGACCGGCCGGATCGAATCCGTCGTCATTAGATCACCGGCCGCGATCGCACTCGCCGCCGCCGAATGCGATCGCGACTGCCTCGTCGGGCGTGAACTCGAATCCGCGCTTTACCCCCGTGATCCGCCTCCGCGAGAAGTCGTTGAGGCCGTGACGATCGGTAAACGCCAGTGCCAGAAATCCTCGAAGACGAGTACTTTCGTGGACGAAGCGCAC
>Ga0193727_1000681_pt1 | contig 13467 bp, 6 predicted proteins | sample H2c2metaG_FD_143051 | JGI IMG/M metagenome (GOLD analysis project Ga0193727, IMG submission 143051) | Soil microbial communities from a riparian zone of the East river system, Colorado, United States - H2c2 | ecosystem: Environmental > Terrestrial > Soil > Riparian zone | place: USA: East River...
GCGCCTATGGCGGGAGTCGTCGGGGCTATGAACGGCTTGCTGTATATGATGATGGGTGCCCTTGAGGCGCTCCGGACCAAGCGCTCAGAGGGCGCTGCTTCCTAACGGGGTGGGAGACACACTATGGCGACGCAGACTTTGAGCACTGATGACCTGCTCGACGCAATCGGGAATCTGTCCGTGGTCGAGCTGGCGCAGTTGATCGAGAAGTTCAAGGACAAGTTCGGGGTGACGATCGCGGCTCCGGCGGCGGCTCCGGCGGCGGCAGGCGGCGCGGCCGCTGCAGCCGTGGAAGAGCAGACGGAGTTCACCGTCATCCTGAAGGCTGGCGGGGAGAAGAAGATCCAGGTCATTAAGGAAGTCCGGGCCATCACCAGCCTGGGCCTGAAGGAGGCCAAGGACCTGGTAGAGGGCGCGCCCGGGACTGTAAAGGAAGGCGTGTCCAAGGCAGAAGCCGAAGAAATCAAAAAGAAGCTCGAAGCGCAGGGCGCGGTCGTCGAACTGAAGTAGACGCCGAGTTTGACGCCACGGGCCAATTCGGGCCCGCCGGCGCGACTCCCGTCTCCTTTGGTCGACGACATGCGCGGATTCGCCACACTCCTGTTCGCTTGTACGAGCCCCTCAGTCCACCTCCGCCCTGCTGGTGCGGGGCGGGGAGAGCGGGGCCTTTTGCGTTACCCTGAGGTTTTGACATGACGAAGACATTGCCGGTGCTGTCGTTTGCGAAGCTCGACACGGGGATGCCGATGCCGCATCTCCTCGACATCCAGACGCGGGCGTTCCAGACCCTGCTCCAGCCATTCGGCAAGGGCGCGGAACGCAACGACATGGGGCTCGAGCGGGTGTTCAAGGACGTGTTCCCGATCCAGGATGTCAACGGGAACTACTCGCTCGAGTTCGTGAAGTACTCGCTCGGGGAGCCGAAGTATTCGGTCGAGGAGTGCATTGAACGGGACATGACGTACTCCGTCCCGCTCAAGGCCACGTTGCAGCTGGTCGTGATGGAGGAAGTCGGCGAAACCGTCAAGACCAAGCGGCCCAAGAACATCATCGAGAAAGAAGTGTACCTGGGCGAGCTGCCGATCCTCACCCCGCTCGGGACCTTCGTGATCAACGGCGCGGAGCGCGTCATCGTGTCGCAGCTGCACCGCTCGCCGGGCGTCGTGTTCGAGGAGAGCATCCACCCCAACGGGCAGCGCCTCTTCTCCGCGCGGATCATTCCGTTCCGCGGCTCGTGGGTCGAGTTCACGATCGACATCCACGACGTGATCTACGTCCACATCGACAAGAAAAAGAAGTTCCCGGCGACGGCCCTGCTGCGCGCCTTCGGGTACGGCACCAGCGCCGAGATCCTCAAGCTGTTCTACGCGACGAAGGAGATCGACATCACCGGCCGGCTCGAGGGCCGGGCGCAGAAGCGCGAGGTCCTGGGCACCCTGCTGGCCGTGGACGTACCCGATCCCGAGAACAAGAAAGGCGATCCCCTGGGCCGGGTCGGTGATGAGCTCACGCTCGAGCGGTTCAACCAGTTCCGGCGGGCCGGTATCGCCAAGGTGCGGGTGTTCGCGGGGTACACGTCGCTCGACCTGCGCGACGACGCGCTGCCGACCACCACGCGCGAGCGTCAGGGCCCGTACGTACTGGCGTTCGACGTCGCCGATCCCGAAACCGGCGAAGTGGTGGCCGAAGGCGGGCGTGAGGTCTCCGATGCGCTGAAGAAAAAGCTGCTCAAGGCGAAGCTGACCCGCGTGGATGTGCTGTTGCCGGCGGGTCGCAGCGAGTCGCCCCTCATCAAGAACACCCTGGTCAAAGACCCGACCCACTCGGAGGCGGAAGCGCTCGAGCAGATCTATGCGCTGCTGCGTCCCGGTGAGGCTCCGAACCTCGAGACGGCGCGCCAGGCGCTCGAGCGCCTGTTCTTCCACCCCAAGCGCTACGATCTCGGGCGGGTGGGGCGCTACAAGATCAACCAGCGCCTCAAGGTCAACATCGCGAAAGACAACACGGTGCTCACCGAGGACGATTTTATCGCGATCGTGCGATACCTCATCGAGTTGTCCGAAGGCCGCGGCTACACCGACGACATCGACCACCTCGGTAACCGCCGGGTGCGCTCGGTGGGCGAGCTGATCGCCAATCAGTTCTCGGTGGGTCTGTCGCGCATGGCGCGGCTCATCAAAGAGCGGATGAGCATCAACAACGATCCCGAGCGGATCACCCTGGATGATCTGGTGAACGCCCGGACCGTGAGCGCCGTGATCCAGGCGTTCTTCGGGAGCTCCCAGCTGTCGCAGTTCATGGATCAGACGAACCCGCTCGCCGAGCTCACGCACAAGCGCCGCCTCTCGGCGCTCGGCCCGGGCGGCCTGACCCGCGAACGGGCGGGCTTCGAGGTGCGCGACGTGCACTACAGCCAGTACGGCCGTATGTGCCCGATCGAGACGCCGGAAGGTCCGAACATCGGCCTCATCACGAGCCTGTCGTGCTACGCGCGGGTCAACGATCTCGGCTTCATCGAGACGCCCTATCGCGTGGTGAAGGACGGGAAGGTGACGGGCGAGGTGCGCTGGCTGTCGGCCTCCGAGGAGGAAGACTTCGCGGTCGCGCAGGCGAACGCCCGTCTTACCGAAGACGGGCACTTCTCCGACGAGCTGGTGCTGTGCCGCAAGCGGGACGACTATCCGTTGCTGACGCCGGCCCGGATCGACTTCATGGACGTCGCGCCGGAGCAGCTGGTGTCCATCGCCGCTGCATTGATTCCGTTCCTCGAGCATGACGACGCCAACCGCGCGCTCATGGGATCGAACATGCAGCGCCAGTCGGTGCCGCTGCTGTTTCCGCAGGCGCCGCTCGTGGGGACGGGACTCGAAGACAAGGTGGCGCGGGACTCGGGCGCCGTGGTGATCGCGCGGCGCGGCGGCATCGTCACGCGGGTCACGGCGGACGAGATCATCGTCGACACCGGGGATGAGGACGCGAAGGCGGGCGACCATCCGTTGGCCCGGCTCAAGCAGCACGACCGCTATCGGGTGAAGAAGTTCTGGCGGACCAACCAGGACACCGCGATCAACCAGCGGCCCCTGGTCACCTTGAACCAGAAGGTGAAGGCCGGCCAGATCATCGCCGACGGCGCCGGCACCGACCGCGGCGAGCTGGCCCTCGGCGCCAACGTGCTGGTGGCGTTCATGCCCTGGTACGGGCACAACTTCGAGGACGCCATCGTGCTCTCCGAGCGCCTGGTAAAGGACGACGTCTACTCGTCGATCCACATCCAGGAGCTCGAGCTCCACGTGCGCGACACCAAGCGCGGACGTGAGGAGATCACGCGCGAAATCCCGAACGTGGCCGAGGAGTCGCTCGTCGATCTCGACGAGCGCGGGATCGTGCGCATCGGCGCCCACGTCAAGGCCGGCGACATCCTGGTCGGGAAGATCACGCCCAAGGGGGAGACCGAGCTTTCGCCCGAAGAGAAGCTGCTGACGGCGATCTTCGGCGAAAAGGCGAAGGATGTGAAGGACTCCTCGCTCAAGGTGCCGCCGGGCATGGAGGGCGTCGTCATCGACGTCAAGATTTTCTCCCGCATCGAAGACCAGGTCGTCGAAAAGGACCGGGGCGAGCGCATCGGGGAGGTGCGCCGGCTCGAGGCTGAGGAGAAGGGCCGTATCTCGGAGGCCATGGTCGCCGAGCTGCGCGAGATGCTGGTCGGCCAGGAAGTGGGCCTCATGCTCAAGGCGGGAACGGTAGAGGAGTACCTGCCGACGGGCTCAAAGCTCACGGCGCCGCAGCTCGAGCAGGTGCTGTTCACGGACGTGGATTTGAAGACCCTGCGCGTGGCCAGCAAAGCGGTCAACGAGCGGCTCCGGGCGGTGTTCGACGCGGCTCAGGGCGAGCGCGCCAAGATCGAGGAGAAATCCGAGGATCAGATCGACAAGATCCTGCAGCCCGACGAGTTGCCGCCGGGCGTGATCCAGCTCGTGAAGGTGTACGTCGCCGAGAAGCGCAAGATCTCGGTGGGAGACAAGATGGCGGGCCGGCACGGCAACAAGGGCATCATCGCCCGCATCGTACCTGAAGAAGACATGCCGTTCCTTCCCGACGGCGCGCCGGTCGACATCGTCCTCAACCCGCTCGGCGTGCCCTCGCGTATGAACGTGGGGCAGATCCTCGAGACGCATCTCGGGTGGGCCGCGCGGATTCTCGGCTTCGAGGCGAAGACCCCTGTGTTCCAGGGCGCCGACGAGACGGAAATCGGCGTCCTGCTGCGCCTGGCCGCGCTCACATGGGCGGCGGAGGCGCTGCGGCTCGAGCAGCGGCCGCCGGAGATCGACTCCGACACCGTGCGCCGGATCATGGAGGACCTGCGGCGGCTCCCCATCACCAACGGGGGCAGGCCCAATCTCACGACCGCCGGTGTCGCCTTACTGGCCTCGCGCGCCCTCGCGCAAGACACGCGCGACGTGTATCGCCGCGTGGTGGATTTCCTCAAGTTCGCGGCCAAGACGCTCGCCGACCGGGAACGCGAGCAGACGGGTGTCGAGCGCGAGATCCACGGCGCCCGCCTCGAAGCGGAGGACCTTCCCAAAGGCGAAAAGGCGGCGCTCAAGGCGACGCTGAAGGAGATCGAGAAGCAGCTCGAGCACGAAAAGCCGGCCGAGGTGCTGGAGGCAGCCGGCCTTCCCGCGCTGGCCGGACTGCTCGGCCCCAAGTCGGAGGCCGACGTGGATCAGGCGGTGAACGAGCTGCTGCGGGTGGCAGGATTGTCGCCCGCGGGCAAGGCGCGTCTGCGCGACGGGCGCACCGGCGAGTTTTTCTCGTCCGATGTGACGGTCGGGCTGATCTATATGATGAAGCTGTCCCATCTGGTGGACGACAAGATTCACGCCCGCTCCATCGGTCCGTATTCGCTCGTCACCCAGCAGCCGCTCGCCGGCAAGGCGCAGTTCGGCGGCCAACGGTTCGGCGAGATGGAAGTCTGGGCGCTCGAGGCCTACGGCGCCGCGCACACGCTGCAGGAAATTCTGACCGTCAAGTCGGACGACGTGAACGGTCGCAGCCGCGTGTACGAGGCGATTGTGAAGGGACAGAACCTGCCGAAACCCGGCATCCCGGAGTCCTTCAACGTGCTGGTGAAGGAACTCCAAGCTCTGGGTCTGAAGGTGACTCTGGGCACGACCGAAGACGTGGAAGAGTGAGGGCGGAAACGCGATGATCGACTTCCGGAGCGGACGCGAGCCCAAGAGCTCGAGTTTCGACTACATCCAGATCCGCATTGCCTCCCCGGAGGAAATCCGGGGCCCGCGGGACTCCAAGGAGCGCGAGCGCCTGGAGCTGCAGGGGCAGCGCACCTGGTGGTCGTGGGGCGAGGTGACCAAGCCCGAGACTATCAACTACCGGTCGTTCAAGCCGGAGCGCGACGGCCTGTTCTGCGAGCGCATTTTCGGTCCGGTCAAGGATTGGGAGTGCCACTGCGGGAAGTACAAGCGCATCCGCTACCGCGGCGTGATCTGCGACCGGTGCGGCGTCGAAGTGACGCTCTCCAAGGTGCGGCGCGAGCGCATGGGGCACATCGAGCTGGCCGTGCCCGTGGCGCACATCTGGTTCTTCAAGACGCTGCCGTCGCCGATGGGGAACTTGCTCGACATGACGCTGCGCGACCTCGAGCGGGTGATCTACTACACGAATTACGTAGTGATCGACCCCGGCAAGCAGGAAGTGGCGGAGCGGGAGCTGCTCGACGAGGACCGCTTCCTCGAACTGCGGGCCAAGGCCAAGGCTGAGGGAGACGGGGTGTTCAAGGCCGACATCGGCTCACCCGCGGTCCGGGCGCTGCTGGAACGGATCAACGTCGACAAGCTCGCCGACGAGCTGCGTGAGACGGTGGGCGGCGAGACGAGCCAGCACCGCAAGAAGCAGATGCTCAAGCGGCTCAAGATCGTGGACGCGTTCCGCAACTCCGGGAACGCGGGCGAAGCGCGCAACAACCCGATGTGGATGATCCTCGACGTGATCCCGGTGATTCCGCCGGACTTGCGGCCGCTGGTCCCCCTCGACGGCGGGCGCTTTGCCACGTCGGACCTGAACGATCTCTACCGGCGCGTCATCAACCGCAACAACCGGCTGCAGAAGCTGATCCTGCACCGGGCGCCGGAGGTCATCCTCCGGAACGAAAAACGCATGCTGCAGGAGGCGGTGGACGCGTTGTTCGACAACGGCCGCCGCTCCAAGGCGATCCGCGGGCGCGGCAAACGGCCCCTCAAGTCGCTGTCCGACATGCTGAAAGGGAAGCAGGGGCGGTTCCGTCAGAACCTGCTCGGCAAGCGCGTGGACTACTCGGGCCGCTCGGTGATCGTGGTGGGGCCGGAGCTCCGCCTGCACCAGTGCGGGCTCCCCAAGGCGATGGCCGTTGAGCTCTTCAAGCCGTTCATCATCCATAAGCTCGTGGAGAAGGGCATCGCCGAAACGGTCAAGCGGGCCAAGAAGATCGTCGAGAAGGAAAGCCCCGAGGTGTACGAGATCCTCGAGGAGATCATTCAGGATCACCCCGTGCTCCTGAACCGTGCCCCCACGCTGCACCGGCTGGGCATTCAGGCGTTCGAGCCGGTGCTGGTGGAAGGGAAGGCGATCCGGATCCACCCGCTCGTGTGCGCCGCGTTCAACGCGGACTTCGACGGCGACCAGATGGCCGTGCACGTGCCGCTCTCGTTCGAGAGCCAGATCGAGTCGCGCACGCTGATGATTTCGTCGAACAACATTCTCAAGCCCTCAGATGGACGGCCGGTGGCCGAACCGTCGCAGGACATGGTGCTGGGGTGCTACTTCCTCACGAAGGAGCCGGTCGATTTCGAGCGGCTCGTCGCGAAGGCGCCGCGCATCTCGTCGCTGGCCGAGCTCGACATGATGCTCGCCGTGAAGCGGCTGGAGTATCACTCGCCCGTGCAGTACTGGTTCGTGCCCTCCGGCAGCGCCGACGGCGTCGGCGAATGGGTGGCGACCACGGCGGGACGCGTGATCATCAACAGCATTCTGCCCGAGACGCTGCGGGCCGAAGGGTTCCGCAATACCGTCATGCGGAAAAAGGACCTCTCGGAGCTGGTGTTCGAGAGCTACCGCGGCGCCGGCCTGGCGGCGACGGTGCAGTTCCTGGACGCGTTGAAAGAGTTCGGGTTCCGGTACGCCACCATCGGCGGTGTCTCCATCGGTGTCGAGGACCTGGAGATCCCGCTGGAAAAGGCGCAGCTGTTGCACGACGCGGAGCAGCGGGTCGAGCGGTTCCAGCGCGCCTACGCCACCGGCCAGATCACGTTCGGCGAGCGCTACAACAAGGTCATCGACGCGTGGACCCACGCGAACAACGACATCGCGGACGCGATGGTCAAGACGATGCAGCGCTCCAAGGGCGGGTTCAACCCCGTGTTCATGATGTTCGACTCCGGCAGCCGCGGCAGCCGCGACCAGATCCGCCAGCTGGCGGGGATGCGCGGCCTGATGGCCAAGCCCCAGAAGAAGCTGACGGGCGGCATCGGGGAAATCATCGAGAGCCCCATCAAGTCGAACTTCCGTGAAGGTCTCTCGGTGCTCGAGTACTTCATCTCGACGCACGGGGCCCGCAAGGGTCTTGCCGATACGGCCCTGAAGACGGCGGACGCGGGCTATCTCACGCGCCGGCTCGTGGACGTGGCGCAGGACGTCACGGTCACCGAGGAGGATTGCGGCACCATCCTGGGTCTCGACATGTCGGCGCTGAAAGAGGGCGAGGACATCATCGAGCCCTTGCGCGAGCGCATCGTCGGCTGCGTGGCCGCGGACGACATCTTCGATCCGCTGGAGAAGGACGACGAAGGCGATCGCAAGCTGCTCATCGCTGCCGGTGAGCTGGTCAGCGAGGAGACGGCCCAGGAGATCGAAAACGCAGGGATCGAGAGCGTGAAGATCCGGTCGGTCCTCACGTGCGAAGCCCGCCGCGGCATCTGCCGCATGTGCTACGGCCGCAACCTCGCCACCATGGATATGGTGGACCTCGGGGAAGCGGTCGGGATCCTCGCCGCGCAGTCGATCGGCGAACCCGGGACCCAGTTGACACTGCGCACCTTCCACATCGGCGGCACGGCGGCCCGGATCGCCGAGCAGACGACCCGGAAGACCAAGGTGCAGGGGATCGTCGAGTACGGCGACCGGCTGGTCCACGTCATAACGCCGGACGGGCAGAAGGTGGTCACGAGCTACGAGGGTGAGCTGGTCTTGAAAGCCCAGACACACGGTGGCGACGTCGCGACCGGGAAGCTGGCGGTGCATTCCCGCTTCCATGTGCCGCTCGGTGCCACGATCATGGTCGAGGACGGCGCGAAGCTCGCGAAGGACGGCGTGCTGTTCACGTGGGATCCGTACACCAACCCGATCATGACCGACGTGGCGGGTGTGGTGCGGTTCGTGGACATCGTCGAGGAAGAGACGGTCCGCGAAGAGCTCGACGAGCTGACCGGCCGGCGCCAGCGCGTGATCATCGAGGACCGCGAGAAGAAGCTCCACCCCCATATCGAGGTGGTGCAGAAGAAGGGGGAGAAGGAGAAGCGGCTCCGCGACTTCGTTATCCCTGAGGGAGCGCAGCTCACGGTCGAGGACGGACACGAGGTGTATGCGGGCCAGGTGCTCGCCAAGGTGTCGCGCGAGGCGTACAAGACGCGCGATATCACGGGCGGCCTGCCGCGCGTCGCCGAGTTGTTCGAAGCGCGGCGGCCCAAGGACCCGGCCACGATCTCCGAGGTGGACGGCACGGTGCGGTTTGGGGACATCAAGCGCGGTAAGCGCGAGATCTACGTCCACCCCGAGGAGGGCGAGCCGCAGCTGTACGAGGTGCCGGCCGGCAAGCACCTGCGCGTGCACGAGGGCGACCGCGTGCGCGCCGGCGACCGCCTCACCGAAGGACCCGTCAACCCGCACGACATTCTGCGGATCAAGGGCCCGCGGGCGGTGCAGGAATACCTGCTCAACGAGGTGCAGGAGGTTTACCGGCTCCAGGGCGTGAAGATCAACGACAAGCACATCGGCGTCATCGTCCGCCAGATGCTGCAGAAGGTGAAGACCGTTGATCCCGGGGACACCATGTTCCTCGAAGGCGAGAACGTGGACAAGCTCACCTTCCGCGAGACGAACGAGCGGATCGTCAAGAAGGGCACCAAGCCCGCGACCTCCGAGCCGCTGCTCCTGGGGATCACGAAAGCGAGCCTCACGACGCAGTCGTTCATCTCGGCGGCGTCGTTCCAGGAGACGACGCGCGTGCTGACCGACGCGGCGATCCGCGGGGCCAAGGACGATCTGCTGGGTCTCAAGGAAAACATCATCATCGGGCATCTCATCCCGGCGGGCACGGGGATCTACCGCTACCACGACATTGAGATTGAGCCGCCCGAGGGCTTCACACCGCCGCCGCCGCCGGTGGAGACGGTCCCCGGGGCCGCGCCCAGCCCGTTCCCGGAGGAAGTGGAAGCGGATTGATGTAGGGACACATGGCATGCCGTGCCCCTACGACGGTTAGGCGGTTGGTGGCGACGGCGCCCAGGGAAGGTCCCGGGCGCCGTCGTCACAATTGACTCCGGGCTATCGAGTTGAGTCGGCCGGAACCTTTGGAGGGCCTTTGGTAATGAGGCCCCCAATGAGCCCGCCCGTCACACCTCCGACGACCGCGCCGACCGCTCCCACTGCGAGGGTGGGCCAGAGGCAATGCTTCACAGCGGAGTCGGATGACTCACAGAGCCCATGTCCCCCCGCGGCGAAGAACGCTCCGACAGCGACCGCGCCAATAATCAACCCCTCCCATCGGTAGTCCGGCGCCCCACCGCGCATCATCGCACTGGTGCCTGCCACCGGCGTGGCGAGACTTGGTCGGAACAGGGCGAAGGTGGGCCCAGGCGCGGATCCGAAGGGCTGTTGGGCATACGCCGGACCGACAAGAGCGACCAGGAACAGGGTCGCGCCTAGCACATGTCGCAACGTCGTCATGGGGTACCCCGTATGGCGGTTGCGCCTAGGGTCACCACACGGTCTCAAGCCCTTCTCAAGCATTGGACCGCCCGACCGCCGCCTTACCCGACCGCCGGACCGCCGCAGTCCCAGGGGTTGACCTAAGTGTAAAGCCCCGGCTACCTTCGGTCTCTGTTTCGGAACTTTTTGCCAGGGCAAATGCCGACCATTAATCAGCTCGTCCGTCACGGGCGCAAAGACGTCGAGAAGAAAGAAAAGGCACCTGCACTGCGGAGCAATCCGCAGAAGCGGGGCGTGTGCACTCGCGTGTACACCACAACGCCCAAGAAGCCGAATTCCGCGCTCCGCAAAGTGGCGCGCGTGCGGCTCACGAACGGGTTCGAGGTCACGGCCTACATTCCGGGCGAGGGGCATAACCTGCAGGAGCATTCGATCGTGATGATCCGCGGCGGCAGGGTGAAGGATCTCCCCGGCGTGCGCTACCACATCATCCGGGGGACGCTGGACGCCGCAGGCGTGAACGAGCGCAAGCAGTCACGCTCGAAGTACGGGGCCAAGCGGCCCAAGGCGGCCCCGAAGTGAGCCGGCGCAAGAAGGCGGTCCGGCGGCCCGTGCCGCCCGATCCGCGCTATGACAGTCAGACCGTCTCCAAGTTCCTCAACAACTTGATGACGGCGGGCAAGAAGTCGCTGGGGGAGCGGATCTTCTACGACGCGATGGACCTGATCGAACAGCGCACCGGCCAGCCGGGCGTGAACGTGTTCAAGCAGGCGCTGTCGAACGTGAAGCCGTCACTCGAGGTCAAGTCGCGGCGCGTGGGCGGCGCGACCTACCAGGTGCCGGTCGAAGTCCGGCCGGAGCGGCGCACGGCGCTCGGCATGCGGTGGCTCATCCAGTACAGCCGGTCGCGACGCGAAAAGACGATGTCCGAGCGGCTGGCCGCTGAGGTGATCCTCGCTTCGAAGGGCGAAGGCGAGTCGATCAAGAAGAAGGAAGACACGCACCGGATGGCGGAGGCGAACCGTGCCTTCGCGCATTATCGGTGGTAGGCGACCGATAGGCTGAACGTACGGGCACGGCATGCCGTGCCCCTAGACTGACAATTCGGGACCCTGTTCCAAGGGATCCTGCATCCAGGGGACACGCTGTCTCCGGATGACGGCGGAGCGAGACCGGCCCGTCCGCGGGCGACCCGGTCGCCCCGCATTTTTGCTGGACAAAGGATAGCAATGCCGCGTGTAACGCCGCTCGAGAAAATTCGGAATATCGGCATCATGGCGCACATTGATGCCGGGAAGACGACTACGACCGAGCGCATCCTGTACTACACGGGCCGCACCTACAAACTGGGTGAGGTGCACGACGGCACGGCCACGATGGACTGGATGGAGCAGGAGCAGGAGCGCGGGATCACGATTACCTCCGCGGCCACCACGGCGTTCTGGGTGTGCCGCGACGAGCAGTATCGCATCAACATCATCGATACCCCCGGGCACGTGGACTTCACCGTGGAAGTGGAGCGCAGCCTGCGCGTGCTGGACGGGGCGGTGACGCTGCTCGACGCTGTGGGCGGCGTGGAGCCGCAAACCGAGACGGTGTGGCGCCAGGCCGACCGCTACCACGTCCCGCGCATCATCTTCGTCAACAAGATGGACCGCGTGGGCGCCGATTTCGACCGCTGTCTCAAGATGGTCCGGGAGCGCCTCGGCGCCAAAGCCGTGCCGATCCAGCTTCCCCTCGGCTCGGGCGAGCTGTTCACCGGCCTGATCGACATCGTAAAGCAGGTCGAGATCGTGTACGACGACGAGACCCTCGGCAAGGAATACCTTGAGGGACCGGTGCCCGAGGCGTTCAAGGAGACTGTCGCCAAAATGCGCCATGAGCTGCTCGAGGCGATCGTGGAGCAGGACGACGCGATCCTCCACAAGTACCTCGAAGCGCATGAGCTGACCGAGGAGGAGATCCGCAAAGTCCTCCGCAAGGCCACGATCGCCAACGCGGTCGTGCCCGTGCTGTGCGGCGCGGCGTTCAAGAACAAGGGCGTGCAGAAGCTGCTGGATGCGGTCATCGATTATCTGCCCTCGCCGCTCGAAGTGCCGGCGATCCAGGGCCACCTGCCGCATCATGACGCCACGCACGCGGCCCGCCCGGCGGCCGACGAGGAGCCGTTCGCGGCGCTGGCGTTCAAGATCATGACCGACCCCTACGTCGGAAAGCTGACATTCTTCCGCGTGTACTCCGGGGTGCTGGCCGCCGGTTCCTACGTGTACAACAGCACCAAGGATCACCGCGAGCGGATCGGGCGGCTGCTGCAGATGCACGCCAACAAGCGCGAGGAGATCGAAGAAGTCCGCGCCGGGGACATCGCGGCGGCCATCGGGCTGCGCGACACCAGGACCGGGGACACCCTCTGCGACGAGGCGCATCCGATCATCCTCGAGGCGATGAAATTCCCCGAGCCCGTGATCTCGGTCGCCATCGAGCCCAAGACCAAGGCCGACCAGGACAAACTGTCCATCGCATTGCAGAAGCTCTCCGAGGAAGACCCGACCTTCCGCGTCTACTCCGATCCCGAGACGGCGCAAACGATCATCAGCGGGATGGGCGAGCTGCATCTCGAGATCATCGTCGACCGGATGAAACGGGAGTTCAAGGTCGATGCCAACGTCGGCCGGCCCCAGGTCGCCTACCGCGAGACCGTGCGCAAGCGCGTGGAGTACGTGGAGGGGAAGTTCATTCGCCAGACGGGCGGCCGCGGGCAGTATGGCCACGTCGTCCTCCACATGGAGCCTGGGGAAGCCGGGACAGGCTTCGTGTTTGAAGACAACATCGTGGGCGGCACGATCCCGCGCGAGTACATCAATCCGATCGAGGCGGGGGTCAAGGAAGCCCTCTTGAACGGCGTGCTCGCCGGCTATCCGATGGTGGACGTGAAAGTCGAGCTGGTGGACGGCTCCTACCACGACGTGGACTCGAGCGAAATGGCGTTCAAGATCGCGGGCTCGATGGCCGTCAAGGAAGCCGCGCGGTTGGCGCACCCGATCTTGCTCGAGCCGATCATGGACGTCGAGGTGGTGACGCCCTCGGACTATATGGGGGAAGTCATCGGTGACCTGTCGGCCCGGCGCGGCAAGATCGGCGGGATGACGCAGCGGGCGGATGCCCACGTCGTGGCCGCGAGCGTCCCGCTCTCCGAGATGTTCGGCTACTCGACCACGCTGCGCTCGATGAGCCAGGGACGCGCCATCTACAGCATGCAGTTCAGCCACTACCAGGAAGTGCCGAAATCGAAGGCGGAAGAAATCGTCGCGAAGGTTAAGGGATAGAGACACCTGACACCGATTTTCTAAGGGAACGCGAGCTATGGCGAAGGCCAAGTTTGAGCGCAACAAGCCGCACGTGAACGTCGGCACGATCGGCCACGTCGATCACGGGAAGACGACGTTGACGGCGGCGCTGACGAAGGTGTCGGCGGACAAGGGGCTGGCG
>Ga0193727_1000682_pt1 | contig 13466 bp, 14 predicted proteins | sample H2c2metaG_FD_143051 | JGI IMG/M metagenome (GOLD analysis project Ga0193727, IMG submission 143051) | Soil microbial communities from a riparian zone of the East river system, Colorado, United States - H2c2 | ecosystem: Environmental > Terrestrial > Soil > Riparian zone | place: USA: East River...
ACGTGTTGGTACGAGCGGAAGTAGACCGCATCCCGCAGCGAGGTGACCGTCGCGCCAGAAGGGAGCCATTGCGAGATCAGCGCGAACGGGCGCGGGAGCAGCGGCGGCGAGACGGCGCCGCCCGAAGCGCTGTTGCCCAGCACGACGAAGAAGAGCCAGCAGGGCACGATCGCCCAGCGGCCAAGGAGGACGACCATCAGCGAGGTGAACGAGGCGACAGCCAAGAGATGGAGCCCCAGGATGCCCCAGATCTCGGCCAGCGGCAGGTCCAGGCGGTGCAGGAGGGGGCCGTCGACAAGGGTGAAAACGAGCGAGGCAGAGACCGCGAGGCCGACGACGACCGCGACCGAGTGCCGTAGCTCGAGCTTCCCCGCGTTGGCGGTGATCTGGAAGATGGTGATGAAGCCGACGATCGTCGCGACGAGCATCAGGTAGAAGATGTCGAGACCGTTCGGATCGTCCTTCTCGAGGGGGTGCGAGTCCACGACGCGCAGCGTCGGGTCGATTCGCGCAGCCTGCTCGAGCACCCGCGCCACCGAGGCCCCGGCGGCGCTCGCGACGTAGAGCGTCGGCGCCTTGCCCGTGAGGTCGACCGCCGCGTAGACGTGCTGGAGGTCGATGGCACGCAGCGCCGCGGCGACCGACGGGTAGCGGTGGAAGGCGAGGTTGTTGTTTGCGACCTGCTCGACCGCGGCGACAGCCCGCTCGTTCCCGGTCGGCGTGCCGACGAGGCCAGCGTTGATTCGGTGGGGCACGGGATCGGCGAGTGCCAGCGAGTAGCTCGCGACGAAGAGCGTGCCCATGAGGATCGCGAGTGCGGCGATCACGACCGCGCGCTCGGGGGCGGTCCACTGATGCTCACGGAGCCAGGCGGCGCGGCGCGGCAGCCGCCGTGCCGGCCGGGTCACCGCAGCCACGGGCCACCGTTCGGCTGGAAGAGCGCGGAAATCACGTCCTAAGAATCACGGTCCCGGCAGCGGCTGTCGTCGCCGCCAGCATCAAAACCGCCTCCCTGCTAGCACGAGTCGATCGCGCTCGACGCGATCCTCTAGTGGGCTACGAGCACCGCCTCAAGCTAGCCCCCAGCTGCGATTTCACGCACGCGGGCAGGGTGAACCGGAGTCTCTCCCGGCTCGGCCTTGACACGGTCGACCTCTACCAGATCCACTGGCCACCACACCCAGCGGCTGACCGACCTTCGTGTGTGCGTGACGAACGGTGTCAGACACCATTCTTGCGAGCTTCACGCGGGTACGAGCCTCGTTGAGCTCGGCTGTGGTTCTGGCTGGATGACTCGAGTCGCTGCGCGCCATGGCGTCCACGCAGAGGGCTACGACATCTCGCCGCAAATGATCGAGATAGCGCAGGGTGAGGCCGCGCGGGAAGGATTCGGCGCTGCGTTCGAGACGGGCGATTACGAGACGCTCGACCTCGGCCGCCGGTTCGACGCATGCCTGTTGTATGACGCGCTCCACCACAGCGAGGATCCGGAGCTCGTGTTCCCAACGGCGCGGCGGGCATTAAAGGCCGGCGGAAGGCTGTTGCTCGTCGAGCCCAACTGGCTGCACCGGTTCAGGGGCCGCGGAGCCTCAGATTTGTACGGGACGACCGAACTTGGCTACAGCGCGCGGCGGCTGAGAAGACTTCTACGGGACGCGGGATTTGTGGGCGTGTGCCGCTTTCACAACAGCCGCAAGAGGCTTTACTCGAACACGGCCGGGGACACGGCTGCACACTTAATGGAGCCGCTGGTCTACCGCCTGAGCGGATCATTCCTGACGCAGATCTGGTTACGGGCCCAAGCGACCTGATCACGCGCTAAATCTGCGTCGCAGGATAAACGGTGTCAGGCACCGATCGTGGTCAAAAGGCCCGCGTTTGCGGGCCTTTTTTTGGTGGAGCTAGCCGGGCTCGAACCGGCGACCTCCTGGGTGCGATCCAGGCGCTCTCCCAACTGAGCTATAGCCCCGGGCGGGGCACAGTGTAGCTAGGGCTTTCGACGGATCAGGGTGACGCCGTCGCGCACAGTCAACTGCACCGCGACCGCCCGCTCGTCGGCGGCTATGCGGTCGTTCAGCTCACGAATCGTGCGCGTCGTCTCCTCGTCGTCGCTCTCGTCGAGCACGCGGCCGCTCCAGAGCGTGTTGTCGATTGCCATCAGGCCAGTGGCCGCGAGCCGGGGCAGGAGCGCCTCGTAGTAGTTCGCGTAGTTCTCCTTGTCGGCGTCGATGAAGACGAAGTCCCACTCGCCGCCCAGCCGCTCGATCGTCTCGAGCGCCGGGCCGAGGTGGATCGTGATGCGGTCGCCGTACGGGCTGCGGTCGATGTAGCGCTGCGCCACGTCGGCGTGCTGCTGCTCGACCTCACAGGTGTCGATGTGACCGCCCTCGGGGAGCCCCGCGGCCATCGAGAGCGACGAGTAGCCGCTGTAGGTGCCGAGCTCGAGCACGCGCTTCGCCTGGAGCGCGTGGACGAGCTGCTCCAGCAGCCGGCCTTCGATCTTGCCGGTCAGCATCTGCGGCGAGTCGAGCGTGGCCTTCGTCTCTTCCGCGAGCTCGGCGAGCAGCTCCGTCGGCGGCGTCGTGTGGGCCTCGGCGTAGCCCTCGATCTCTTCCGGGACGATGAAGCTCATCGTACGGCCTGCAGTCGAGGGGCTTCGTCGAGCTTGCCTTCGGCGATCCGCTGCGCCATCTCCTTGGACTCCTCGCGGTAGATCGAGCCGTCCTCGAACTCGATCCACGGGTACTTCTTCTGGTGCGTGCGCTGCTCGGTCTCGTCACGTTTCCAGGGCGCTGACGGCATCGTGTCGAGCTGGTACTCGATCCCGACCTCGTCGAGCGCCTTCTGCACGCGCCAGCAAGGGTGGTGGCCGCCGAGCTTGACCCACACGTTGTTGCAGCGGTGGAGCGTGATCGCCATCGGGCGAGCTTAGCCGCGTAGCGTGCGGCCATGACCGAGCGTGTCCTCACGCAGCGGGAGCTCAACCGGGCACTGCTCTCGCGGCAGCTGCTGTTCGATCGGACGCGCCTGCCGTTGCCGCGCGCGGTGGAGCGGATGGGTTGCGTGCAGTCGCAATACGCGCCGTCGACCTACGTCGGGCTCTGGTCGCGGGTCGCCGGGCTCGAGCGCGACGCGGTCACCAGGGCGCTCGAGCGGCGCACGCTGGTCCAGGGGACGCTGATGCGGAACACGATCCACATCGTCTCGCGGCGCGACTACTGGCCACTCGTGATCGCGATCCGCGAGGAGCGGCGTGCGTGGTCGCAACGGGTGCAGAAGCCGGACGAGCGCGAGCTGCGTCGCGCCGCCGACAGGTTGCGCCGGCTCCTTGCAGGCCGACCGCGCCGGCAACGCGAGATCCAGGAGGCCGGCCTCTGGCTTCCCGGCCTCGGGCTCTGGACGAACCTCGTCCGCGTGCCTCCGTCCGGGACCTGGGAGCGCCGCCGCGCCGACCTGTTCGGGCTCGCCGAGGAGTGGGTCGGGCCCGAACCGGAGCTCTCGGAGCACGAAGCCCGCGAGCATCTCGTCCGCCGCTACCTCGGCGCGTTCGGGCCTGCTCCGCGGACCGACATCGCCGACTGGGCCGGGATGCGCGTGGGGGCGCTCGCGGAGACACTCGAGCGCATGGACCTCCGCCGCTTCCGTGACGAGCAGGGCCGCGAGCTGCTCGACTTGCCGCGGGCGCCGCTGCCGCCGCCCGACACGCCGGCGCCGGTGCGCTTCCTCCCCACCTTCGACGCCACGCTGCTGGTGCACGCACGGCGCACGGGGATCCTCGCCGAAGACCACCGAAAGCGGATCTTCCACGTCAGGAACCCACAGTCGGACCCGACCTTCCTCGTCGACGGCAGGGTCGCCGGTATCTGGCGGCACGAGGACGGCCGGATCGTGCTCGAGCCGTTCGGCCGGCTCGCCCGTGACTCGCGCCTCGAGCTCGCGTCGGAAGCCGAGCGCCTAGCCGCGTTCCACGCGTGAGCCGCCGACGATGGCGTCCCGGCCGTCGTCGAAGCGGACCCACGCCTTGCCCTTGCCGTCGTAGTCCGGCGACCAGACGACGAGCGTCGCTCCCTCGCCGCCGACCCGCACGGGCTCGGTGCCCTCGGGCTCGGCGCCCCGCCAGACGCGCACGAACGGGTTCTCTTCCCACTCCCGGCCGATGGTCGTCTCGTCGGTGTGGCCCGGCAGCACGCGGGTCTCCGGCGGCAGCAGCATCAGCACGTCCATCACCGAGCGCCGGATCTGCTCGAAGTCGCCGCCGCCGACCGCGTCCTTGAAGAGCACGTCCCCGCTACAGCACGCCTCGTCGTTGATCACGAACGCGAGGTGGTCGTCCTTGTGCCCCGGCGTCGGCAGCGCGCGGATCGAGAGGCCGCCGGTCTCGAGGTCGCCCTTGACGACCCGGCAGTCGTAGCGTCCGAGAATTGCGCTGTCGCCGGCGATGTGGTCCGCGTCGGCATGCGTCGTCAGGAGGGCCACGACGGTCAGGCCGTTGCTCGAGACGGCGTCGAACAGCGGTCGAAGCGGTGCGCCCGAATCGACGAACACCGCCGTTCCGCCCGGCTCGTCGCCGATCAGGTACGCGTTCGAGAGCCAGCTCGGATCCATGCTCCGTTCGACGATCATCGGGCGCTAGGCTAGACGCTCCGCTCCCCGAGGAGGACGAATGGCCGGCCTGATGTCACGCGCGTCACTGGTGGTGAAGTCGAAGTTCTCGAAGCTGCTCGACCGCGCCGAGGATCCCGGCGAGACGCTCGACTACTCATACGAGAAGCAGCTCGAGCTGCTGCAGAACGTCAAGCGCGGGATCGCCGACGTCGTCACGGCCAAGAAGCGGCTCGAGCTCCAGGAGACGCAGTTGCAGCAGAGCCTGGTCAAGCTCGACGCACAGGCGCGCGAGGCGCTAGCTGCCGGCCGCGAGGACCTGGCGAGGCAGGCGCTGGAGCGGAAGTCCGGCCTGCAACAGCAGCTGCAGTCGCTCGACGAGCAGACGAAGCAGCTCGAGCAGCAACAGGAGAAGCTGATCGCCAGTGAGAAGACGCTCTCGGCGAAGGTCGAGGCCTTCCGCTCGCAGAAGGAGACGATCAAGGCGCAGTACTCGGCGGCCGAGGCGCAGGTTCGGATCGGCGAGGCGGCGACCGGGATCGGCGAGCAGATGGCGGATACGGGCCTTGCGATCCAGCGCGCCAAGGACAAGACCGAGCAGATGCAGGCGCGCGCCTCGGCGATCGACGAGCTGACCACCTCGGGCGCGCTCGAGGACTTCACCTCCGACCAGACCCAGCTCGACCGCGAGCTCGGCGCGATCGCGTCGAAGTCGCAGGTCGACAAGGAGCTCGAGCAGATGAAGGCCGAGCTCGGCTCGGGGGAGGGCAAGAAGGAGCTGACGCAGTGATCGTCCGGATCATGGGCGAGGGTCAGTTCGAGATCGACGACGAGGTCGCGAAAGGGCTCAACGACCTGGACGAGCAGGCCGAGCAGGCGCTGGAGACCGGCGACGCGGACCGGTTCGGCGAGCTGTTGCACCGCATGGCCGAGGCGGTCCGGACGAACGGCACGCGGCTGCCCGACGAGGACCTGTCGCCGTCGGAGGCGATCGTGCCCCCGCCGGACCTGACGCTCGAGGAAGCCCGCCAGCTGTTCGAAGGCGAAGGCCTGATCCCGGACCTCCCGGCCGCCTAGCGACCGTTATAGGTTCACGCGCGCGCGTCCCCACCCAATGGGTGGGGAGTGAGGTTCCACCCGCCGCCCGTTGCGAGCGTACCGACCATTTGCGCGCGTGTCTGTGACGGGTTCGGGCCGGAAGCGTGCCGGTTCGTCCACAGCCCGGGCCGAGCTAGACCGGCGCGTCGAAGACCGCGAACCAGCGCGAAAGGTCCGGTTCGATCGGCAGCTCCTGCTCGAGCTTCGCCTTCAGCTCCAGCTCCTCGGCGTTGTCCCGCTCCTTGCTCTCGCCCTTCGGCACGAACGGCCAGAACGCGCCCCGCTTGAAGCCGTAGATCCAGTACACGCGCCCGCCGTCGAAGCCCTTGCGCTCGAAGGGGAAAACTGCGGCGAGCAGCTGCGACCCGAAGCCGCGCGACTGGAGCTCGGATGCGACCAGGTGCACCGTCGTGACGAGATCCTCGAAGTCGCCGTCGTGCACGACCAGCCACTCAAACCCGAACTCGTCCGTCTGCCGCGAGATCTTCGAGCCCGACTCGACCGCGACCGCGTCGAGCAGCTGCTGCAGCTCGTTCTCGGCCCGCACGAACTCCCCGGCCGAGAGCGACTTGAAGCACACGCCCGCCGCCCCGGTCGACCTCAGGTCGAGCTCGGTCTCGAGCGTGATGCGCGCGGTCGAGATCGCGAAGAGCCGCTCGCCCGCCGCGTCCTTGAGCTGCTTGCGCCCGAAGAGGACGTCGCGCAGGCCCACCCGGGTTACGCGACCGGCCGGCCCATCTCGCGCGAGATCTCGGCGAGCGCGGCCAGCCGCTTCTCGAGCGGCGGGTGCGTCATGAAGAGCTCGCCGCCTCGCTTGCGCCAGTTGGTGGGAATGATGAAGAAGGCGTTCATGCCCTCGACCTGGCGCAAGTCCTGCTGCGGGATCTGCGTGATCCCGCTGGCGATCTTCTGCAGCGCGCTCATCAGGTTCTCGGGCGCACCGGTGATCAGCGCCGAGCCGCGGTCGGCGGCGAACTCGCGGTAGCGCGAGATCGCGAGGATCAGGATCTGGCTGAGGAAGTAGGTCACGACCGAGACGACGAGCACGACCAGCCAGATCGGGACCGAGTTGTTGCTGTCCCGGTTGCCGCCCATGCCGCCGAACATGCCGCTGTAGAGACCGACGCGGGTCAGCACCGCTGCGATCATGGCGAAGAAGCTGGCCACGGTCATCACGAGCACGTCGCGGTTGGCGATGTGCGAGAGCTCGTGCGCGAGCACACCCTCGACCTCCTTCGGCTCGAGCCGGTTCCAGAGGCCGGTCGTGACCGCCACGGCCGCGTGCTTCTGGTTGCGGCCGGTGGCGAAGGCGTTGGGGACGTCGCTCTCGATCACCGCGACCCGCGGCTTGCGCAGGTCGGCCATCGCGCAGAGGCGCTCGATCATCTCGTGCAGCTCGGGCGCCTGGTCGGGCTCGACGATCTTCGCGCCCGAGGCCTTCAGGGCGAGCTTGTCGGAGGTGAAGTACTGGACGAAGGCCAGCGCTCCGACGATCACGACCATCAGAACGATGCCGGCGTTCAGCACGTAAAACAGCGCAACCGCGAAGAAGACGTAGAGCAGCCCCAGCAACGAGCCGGTCAGCAGCATGCGCAGCGTCAGCCCGGCGTCGCGACCATAAGCCTTGCGTTTCATCGAGAATCGGCCTCCTTGAAGGCGAGAAGTTTCCCGTTGATTGTAGCCCTGGGAGTCGCGCTGACCGCCGCGGTCGCCCCAGCGAGGGCGGCGCCCTCCGAGCGCGCTGCCGTGATCGTCGTGCCTGCCTCGGCGCCCGTCTTCCACTCGCCCCGGGCGGCCCACGGGCTGCTCGTCGTCGGCGAGGGCGCGACGGTCAGCCGACGCGGCGCGCTCGCCTCGTTGCTGCGCGGGGAGATGGGGAACGCGATCGTCGGCGGCGGCGTCCCGGGCGGCATGCCGTTGATCCAGCTCTCGCGCCGGCCCGGGCAGATCACGTTCTACGTCGCGCTGCCGCCTCCCGGGAAGCACCACAACGTGCGCCGCTACCCGATCGCGGTCGCAGGGCCCGGCTACCGCGGCATGCTGACCGACACCTCGACCCGGCTGACCGGGCTGGTCTCGATCACGGACGTCGCCCCGTCGGTCCGTTCGCTCGAGCGAGGTGAGCGGCCCTCGATCCGCTCCAAGGCGTCTCGCGACCCGCTCGCCCGGCTGGCGAGCTTCGACCGCCGCCTGCAGCGGGCGCACGACTCGCGTGTCGCCGCGACGCTCGTGCTGGTCGGGCTGCTGATCGTGCTCTCGCTGGCCGCGTTGCTCACCCGCGCGCCGGCGCTCTGTCGCGCCGCCTTTCTCGTGCCTTCGGCTTGCATCGCCTCGGCCGTCGCGCTGAGCGCGTTGGGCGTGCAGCAGCGGGCCGCCGTTGTCGGCGTCGCGCTCCTGGGCGGCGGCGGCGCGCTGCTCGGCGGCGCCTTGCTCCCGCCACGACGCCCGCTCGCGGTCGCGCTGGCTTCGCTGTTCGCGTTCCTGTTCGCGGTCATGTGGGTCAGGCCCGAGTGGAACGCCCTGGCAGTGATCGGCCCGCATCCGGACGGCGGCGGCCGCTTCTACGGCGTCACGAACGAGATCGAGACGCTGCTGCTCCCGCCCGCGCTAGTGCTCGGCGCGCTCGTCGGCGTGCGGTTCCTGCCGCTGGTCGGGCTGACGCTGGCCGCCGGGATCACGGCGAGCCGCATCGGCGCCGACGGTGGCGGCCTCGTCGTCTACCTGGCCGGCTTCCTCGTCCTCTGGTTGCGCTTGCGACACGTCCCAGCGCTGCGGGCCGCCGCGGCCACGGCGGTGGCGGCGGGCGCGGCCCTGCTGCTGGTCGGGATCGACGCCGCGACCGGCGGCTCGAGCCACGTCACGAAGGCGGTCGGCGGCGGGCCTGGCTCGGTGCTCGGCGACCTCGGCCACCGGCTCCACCTCTCGGGAGCCTCGATCGCCTCGACCTGGAACAACGCGCTGTTGTTCGCGCTCGGGATCGTCGCGTTGGTCGTGCTCGCGCTCCAGCGGCCGCGCTCCGCGCTACTCGACACCTACCTCGTGGCGCTCGCCGTCTCGTTCCTCGTCAACGACACGCCGACCGACGTGGCGGGCTACGGCGGCTTCGCGGCGCTCGGCCTCTGGCTGCTGACGAGAAGCGAAGGGACCCGCGGACGGCTTGAGTAGACTCGCGCCGATGCGCCGCCTCGCCCCGTTTCTCGTGCTCGCGTTCGTGCTCGCCGGCTGCGGCGGCGTCGAGACAGTCAGCCCGACGGCAGAGACGGTGGTCGGCACCGTGGCGGCGGAGAAGCAGCAGGCGGTCGGGGATGCGAAGGCAGGCGCCGCGCTCTTCACGAGCCAGGGCTGCGGCGGCTGCCACACGTTCAAAGCGGCTGGGACGAACGGCACCGTCGGGCCCGACCTGGACAAGCTCACCGAGTACGCGAAGACCGCGAACCAGGGCTCGCTCGCCGCGTTCACGCAGGAGTCGATCGCCAACCCGAGCGCCTTCATCGAGAAGGGCTATCCGAATGCGATGCCCAACTTCGGCTCGACGCTCTCGGCCAAGCAGATCGCCGACCTCGTCGCGTACCTGACCGAGAACCAGGGTTGATCGACCTCAGAGCCGCGCGGGCAGATCCCGAACGCGTGCGGCCCGGGATCGCGCGAAAGGGTGGCGCCGAGGCGTTCGACGAGCTGCTGGCCGCCGACGAGCGCTGGCGCGAGCTCGTGCCGCAGGTGGACGAGCTGCGCGGCCGCCAGAAGCTGAAGGGCAAGCCGACGCCCGAGCAGGTCGAGGAGCTGAAGACGGTCAAGGAGGACCTGCGCCGGCTCGAGGAGGAGCTGTCGGTGGCCGAGGCCGCGCGCGACGAACTGCTGCAGAAGGTCCCGAATCCCGCCCACGAATCGGTGCCCGGCGACGCTCAGGACGACTCCGAGGGCGAGATCGTCCGCGAGGTCGGCGAGCGGCCGCAGCTGGACGAGCCGAAGGAGCACCTCGAGCTCGGCCGCTTCGAGATGGAGCGCGGCGCGCGCCTCTCCGGTTCCCGCTTCGGGTACATCGTCGGCGACACCGCGCGTCTCGCGCTCGCGCTCTACCGCTGGGCGCTCGACCGCGCCGTCGCCGCGGGCTTCACGCCGGTGATCCCGCCCGTGCTGGTGCGCGAGGAGGCGATGTACGGCACCGGCTTCTTCCCGGCCGAGCGCTTCGAGGTCTACGAGGTCGTGGACGAGGGTCTCTACCTGACCGGCACCTCCGAGGTCGCGCTCGCCGGCCTGCACATGGGCGAGATCCTCGACCGCGACGAGCTGCCGCTCCGCTACACGGCGTTCTCGACCAACTTCCGCCGCGAGGCCGGCGCCGCCGGCCGCGACACGCGCGGGATGTTCCGCGTCCATCAGTTCAACAAGGTCGAGCTGTTCGCCTACGTGCTGCCCGAGGAGTCGTGGGCCGAGCACGAGCGGCTGCTGGCGATCGAGGAGTCGCTCGCGCAGGAGCTCGGCCTCCCCTATCGAGTCGTCAACATCGAGGCAAGCGAGCTGAGCGCGGCCGCGGCCAAGCGCTACGACCTCGAGGCGTGGTTCCCGTCACAGCAGCGCTACCGCGAGCTGACCTCCGCCTCGAACACGACCGACTACCAGTCCCGCCGCCTCGGCATCCGCTACCGGGCGAACAACCACACGGAGTACGTGCACACGCTGAACGGCACCGCCGTCACCGACCGCTGGGCGCTGGCCGTGCTCGAGAACTTCCAGGGCGATGTGCCCCAGGTGCTGCAGCAGTTCGGCGCTCCCGCCCGCATCGAGTCCTAGCTCAAGGGTGGGCAGGTGTTCATTTGTCGTAACCCGTAGTACTTTTGAGACATGTCCCGCCTGCGGAGCTCGCTCTACCGCTACGCCCGCCTCCTAGGAGACGGCGAGGCGCTCGCCTCCGGCGACCCGAAGCGCATCGAGCGCCGCGCGAAGAACAAGCTCATAGGTCGCGTGCTCGGCCGCTCGGGCTTCTGGAGGACTTTGTGGCGGTAACCGGCTGGCGAGGACGCCTCACCGTTGCGCTTGCGACCTTCGTCGCTGCGTTTGCCGCGGGCACTGCCGCCCCGGCGGCGCCCGCTCTTCATGCAGCTCCGACGCTCGCCGCGAAGACGTGCAGTTCCGGCTACAAGCACGCAGTCATCGGCGGCCAGCAGAAGTGCCTGCGAGCCGGCCAGTTCTGCACGCACCGCTATGACAGCCAGTACCGCCGTTACGGCTACCGCTGCATCCGCTACGACCGAAGCGTCCAGCGGTATCGCTTGACCCACGCGTAAGCATCGGGGACTAGGCTCACAACCCGGCGGGGTGCCGGAGCGGTCGAACGGGGCGGTCTTGAAAACCGCTAGCGCCGTAACAGGCGCTCGTGGGTTCGAATCCCACCCCCGCCGCTTGGTCAAGCCGAAACCCCGCCCAGAGCAGGGTTTTGGCTTGTCGGTCGGCGGCGTCGTCTCGCTCCGCGTGCGCCGCTGGAAACCGCTCAAGACCGCTGGAAACTGGCGCTCACTGGCGCGCAACTGGCGCGCACCCTAGCCTCGCTTCTCCTAGGAGGGTCGGTTAGCCTCGGCGGCGTATGCCTTGGGCCACACTCCTCATTGCGGCACTTGGACTCGTCATCTCGGTGACGCTCGCCGGCGTGAAGATCTGGGAGACGTTTCTCAGCCGCTCTCGATTCGATGTGGTCTGCGACTGGTTCGATGCGTCAGAGACCGAACTCGAACTCCAGTTCACAGTCGCCAACACTGGACATCGCCCAGACAGTCTTCGGGCGATCGCCGTCGTCGGTGAGGATGGAGAGAGCTACCGCTCAGTTCAGATCACGCAGATGCTTCCGGTGCTGCTTCAGCCGGGGAGGTATCGCCAAGGTTTGTGGTCGTAGTGAGAACCGACGTCGCCTACTACCCCGGAACGTCTCTTTTCGTAGGAAAAGGCAGTCTCGTTATCACTGATAGCCGTGGACAAAACCACGAGTTCCCGGTGGAGAATCCGTATGACGGCCCTGGGATCCTCGCCTTCGAAGCAGAGCCTCCACCTCCCGATCAGTAGCGGGCCTTCCTGTGACGCCTTGGCGTTGTGAGTTCACACTGGACGCTGGCCCAATCGGTTAGAGCTCCGTCCCACGGGGGAACGCCAGACGCGGCACCGATCCCGGGAAATACAGAGGGAGCAGGCGGCGAGCCGAACGCCGCGTTACCCGCTACGCTCGCCGCCGTGGCGGACGCGAGGCCTGTCGAGAGGCTCCCAACCGGGCTAACAGCAGCCGCACAAGGCCTGGTCGACGCGGATAGTTGACGGGAAGGACGTGGAGACCTACCGGGAGAGGTGGGACTTCCTTCATCTGCCGACGGCAGAAGTCCCTCTCTTGATCGACGAGGAGGTCCTCGCGGTCGCGGAAGAGTACGGACTCCCGGACGGGCATCCGGGCTGGCCTGCTCCCTGATCCAAGGGGCGGCGGGCCGCTGTCAGTCGCTGATCTTGTTCACTGCCTTTTGGATCGCCTCGAGATCCGCTGTCTCGAGAACGTCCTTCTCCGACAGTGCTTCGAGTAGCTGGACGAGTGGTCCTCGCGGAGGCACTTTGTGGAGCTTCCCGCCGATGATTACCCAGCCGCCGCCATCCTGGACGACGCCGATGAGGATCTCGGCGACGAGTTGGGGGATCTGCCTGTACCTGATCCGCTTCGTCGCGATCACGTCGCTGAACAACTCTTGCATCCCAGTGCGGGTGTCCGTCCAGAGGACGGCGAAGTTCTCGTCCCCGGCGTCGAGGCCGAAGTACTCCCCGATGAAGTGCACCAGCGGGTCGCCGTGCGAGAACGGCGGTTTGACGAGCGGGTCCCACGGCATGTCCGTGACCCTGACGACCTGCGGGAACGTCTTGCCGAGATCCCAGGAGCCGGCGATCTGGACGTGGATCCGATACGTCGGATCCTCGGCCTCGGCGCCCTGCGAGGCGCCGCGCGCTCCTCGCCGTTGTTGCTGAGCAGGCGGGATTCCCCGCCATCTCCCGAAGACGTAGAAGGAACAGCCTACGACGCCGGTGGCCGTCGTGCAGACGATCTGCGGGTGGAAACACTCGAAGTCGCCGTAGTTGACGCTCGGGAGCAGGGGCTGACCTGACGCCGGTCCCTGCCATGAGACGCCCTTGTCGTCGGAGCGGCGGTAGTAGATCCTGCTGCGGCCCTCGCGCATGTCGGCCCACGCGACGATGAGCCTCCCGCCCGGCGCGGTACAGCTCGTGACGATCGTGAGGACGCGGAACTGGCCGCCGTCAAAGTGCGGAAAGTTGTTGGGGGGGACGCCGATCATCGGCAGGTGTCCGAGCAGGCTCACGACACCGGTCACGACCTCCTTGATCGGCTCGAAGGAGACTCCTCCGTCCGTCGAGCGGAGGTACTGGATCGAGTTACTGCCTTGGGCGTGCCAGAGGAAGTGGAGCGTTCCGTCGGCCGATATCGAGATGTCGGGAGCGAACGCGAATCCGGTGAGGGTGGTGCCGGGCGGGTCGTTCCCCTTCCCTTTCCAGGTGGCCCCGTGGTCGGTCGACCGCGCGAAGCGAAGCGGCGACGAGGCGGCCCACGCGACGTAGACGTTGCCGTAGTGCGGGCTCCCCGGGTTGTTGTCGCACAGCACCCACTGCTTGTCGTCTGACCTGGTCGTCGTCAGGCGGAAGGGCTGCTCCCAGGTGACTCCCCCGTCGGACGAGCCGTACACGGCCATGCCGAGCCCGTGGACGTCGCTGGGGTCGAACTTGAGCGG
>Ga0193727_1000683_pt1 | contig 13460 bp, 12 predicted proteins | sample H2c2metaG_FD_143051 | JGI IMG/M metagenome (GOLD analysis project Ga0193727, IMG submission 143051) | Soil microbial communities from a riparian zone of the East river system, Colorado, United States - H2c2 | ecosystem: Environmental > Terrestrial > Soil > Riparian zone | place: USA: East River...
TGGCCCGATGCTGGGACAACACCGTTTCGAAGCGAGAAGAATACGAACTGGGAAGGCGCCTTTCGCGTTCCCTGTTTGCTTCGCTGGCCCGGTCACATCAAGCCGGGTTCTGTTTCTAATGACATCGTTAGCGGGCTGGACTGGCTGCCTACCTTCATGGCAGTAGTCGGCGATCCGAACATTACCGACAAGCTACTCAAAGGCTACAACGTCGGGGGAAGAACATTCAAGGTCCACCTCGATGGTTATAATCAGCTCCCATATCTCAGCGGCCAGCAGGAGCGGGGCGCGCGCAAGGAGTTCATTTACTTCAACGACGACGGCGATCTCGTCGCGCTGCGTTATGAGAATTGGAAATTCGTCTTCGAGGAACAACGCGCAACGGGCACTATGCGAATCTGGGCCGAGCCTTTTACCAAACTGCGTGTCCCCAAACTCTTCAATCTGCGGTCAGATCCCTACGAGCGGGCCGACATTACCTCCAACACCTACTACGATTGGTTCATGTCGGACGGAGCAGGGCCATTCATCGCGTCTCCAACCATCGTGGGCAAATTTCTGGCGACCTTCAAGGAGTATCCGCCAAGCCAGAGGCCTTCGAGTTTCAGCATCGACCAGCTGGTCGAGAAAATGCAGAAAAGCTTTGAAGCTACCAATCAGTAAGTCGAAGGGATACCCGGAGCGCGTCATGAACTTTTCAAAGCGAAGAAAAAGGAGGGCGGGCATCCTGCCCGCCTCGTTCGTCGCAGCGGGCTGGAAGCCCGCGCTCCTTTTCCAGTTTGCAATACTGGCCCTTGCCATAACGTGGGCTGGGCTCGTTGCGCCATTCTGTTTCGCACAATCGGCAGCGGCCCAGCAGAAGACCGCGGCGACCACGATTCCACCGTTGCCTCCGACGCAGTCGTTGCCGCGTCCCGATTTTCATTTCCCCGGTAACGTTGGCCGCACGTTCGAGGACTCTGACCCGCCGACTTTTCCAAAGGTGGTGCGTCCACCCAAGGGCGCGCCAAATGTGTTGCTGATCCTGATCGATGATGCGGGCTTCGGTCAGTTCAGCGCATTCGGTGGCGGTGTACCGTCGCCCAGCATCGAAAAACTGGCGGCCCAAGGCCTGCGCTTTACGCGCTTCCACACAACCGCGTTGTGTTCGCCAACGCGCGCGGCGCTACTAACCGGTCGCGACCACCATGTGGCCGGCACCGGTGTAATCACCGAACTCGCTACAGGCTACGACGGGTACACCGGCATCATTCCCAAGAGTGCTGGAGCCGTGGCCGAAATTCTAAGGCAGAACGGTTACGCGACCGCGTGGCTCGGCAAGAACCACAATACGCCAGCATGGGAAACGAGCGAAGTCGGCCCTTTCGATCATTGGCCAAGCGGGCTCGGCTTCGATTATTTCTACGGCTTCAACTCTGGCGACACGAGCGAATACGAGCCGGTCCTATTTGAAAACAAGAACCGTGTCCCTCGCTCGACCGATCCGAATTATCACCTAACACACGATCTTGCGGACCACGCGATCGCCTGGATGCAGCGCGAAAAGGCGATCGATCCGGAGCGGCCTTTCTTTCTGTACGTAGCCCCGGGGGCTACACATGCCCCGCACCACGCGGCCAAAGAATGGATCGACAGATTCAAAGGCCAGTTTGATTCGGGCTGGGACCGCTATCGCGAGATGACTTTGGAACGACAGAAAAAGCTCGGCGTTGTTCCGCCAGACACGAAGCTGACCGCACGGCCCGAGAGTCTTGCGGCTTGGGATTCGCTGAACCCAAATCAGAAACGGCTTTATGCGCGGATGATGGAAGTCTTCGCCGGCTTCGGCGCGCACACTGATTATGAAATGGGACGCATCCTTGAAGCGGTCCGGGCGCTTCCCGATGCCGACAACACGCTCATCATTTACATACTAGGTGATAACGGTGCCTCGGCCGAAGGTGGCCTTAACGGGGAGACGAACGAAATCGCGTCGTTCAATGGCGTGTTCGAGCCGATCGAAGGCGCGTTGAAGGTAATCGACGAGCTCGGCGGGCCCAAATACTACAACCACTTTCCAGCAGCTTGGGCGCACGCGATGGACACGCCCTTCCAGTGGACGAAGCAAATCGCTTCCCACTTCGGTGGCACGCGTAACCCAATGGTCATCTCCTGGCCGGCAAAGATCAAAGAGCGTGGCGGCGTGCGTACTCAGTTCCATCACATCACCGACATTATGCCGACGATTCTTGAAGCAACTGGCATCCAAGCGCCCGATTCGCTCAATGGGGTAACCCAAAAGCCGATCGAGGGCATAAGCATGGTTTACAGCTTCAATGATGCTAAGGCTCCTGATCGCCGGAAATCCCAGATGTTCGAGTTAGTGTCCAATCGGGGCATGTACCAGAACGGATGGATGGCGTCTTCAATCTCCTACCTCCCATGGTCAGCTACTCGAACGGGTTATGACCCTGACAAGGCAAAATGGGAGCTATATCACATCGACCAGGATTTTTCGCAGGCAGACGATCTCGCAGCAAAGAATCCCGACAAGCTAAAAGCGCTGGTCGATCTCTGGTGGGCCGAAGCAGCGCGTCACGATGTGCTACCGCTCGACTGGCGCTCAGTGGAACGATTGTCGGAACAAATCACTGGAAGGCCAAGCCTCGCTGCCGGCCGCACGAAATTCGTATATAATACGCCTCTTGTTGCATTGCCCGAGGGCTCCGCGCCCGATCTGAAGAACAAGTCATTCACGATCAAGGCCGAAGTGGAACTTCCTGCGGATGGCGGAGATGGCATGATTTTTACCCAGGGCGGAATCACCGCTGGGTGGGGCTTCTATTTGCTGAAAGGTAAACTGGTCGGTCTTCATAACTACATCGGACTGGAACGCTATCGCGCTGTCTCAACCGAAACCGTGCCGACCGGTAAAGTTACCCTGACGTTCGACTTCAAGTACGACGGTGGTGGAATGGGCAAGGGCGGTACCATTACGTTACTTGCTAACGGGAATAACATCGGACAGATCCGCGTCGATAAGACGGCGGGTTTCAAGTACTCGCTCTACGAAGGCCAGGATATCGGTGAGGACAGCGGCTCGCCGGTCAATTTTGATTACACGCCGCCTTTCAAGTTCACAGGCAAGATCCAGAAGGTGACTCTCGATCTGAAATAGAGGCCAGAAAGGAACGAACATGAAAACGAAACTTGCTAACTTCTCGTTAGGTATCGCGCTTACTGCGATCAACGCAGTTCAGGCGCAGTCTGTTTCATCATCACCGGCGGGCAGCGCCGTCCTTCCGCCACCGGAACCGCCATTCAAGGGCATAATCGGCGAAACGTACAAGGACTCCAAACCTGACAAGATACCAATCATCAAGGCCCCTGAGGGAGCGCCCAACGTGCTGCTTGTGTTAATTGATGATTGCGGCTTTGCGCAGTGGGGCACCTTTGGCGGTCAGGTTCCGACACCAAATCTGGATCGGCTGGCAAAGCAAGGTCTGCGCTACACGCGTTTTCACACAACTGCTCTTTGCTCCCCGACGCGTGCCGCTCTGCTGACCGGACGAAACCATCATTCCGTAGGCATGGGAGTTATCACGGAACTCGCGGATGCTTATCCAGGGTATTCCGGCCAGATTCCCAAGAGCGCGGCGATGGTGTCGGAAATTCTGCGCCAGAACGATTACAGCACGGAGTACGTGGGGAAAAATCATCAGATCGCCGACTGGGAAACCAGCATCTCCGGCCCGTATGACCGCTGGCCTTCGCTGCAAGGCTTCGATCACTTCTACGGCTTCATCGGCGGCGAAACCGACCAGTGGGCGCCGCCGTTGTTTCGTGACACGACGCCGGTGGAAATGGAAATTCCCAAGGGTAAGGAAGGCCACTACACACTGAACGACTCGCTCGCTGATGAAGTCATTAAGTACATCCACACAGAAAAATCCGTGACCCCGGACCGGCCGTTCTTTGTCTACTACGCGCCTGGCGCTACACACGCTCCGCACCATGTGCCCAAGGAATGGATGGCAAAGTTCAAAGGCCAGTTTCACCAAGGCTGGGACAGGTGTCGCGAAGAAACCTATCAACGCCAATTAAAGCTCGGCGTAATTCCTCCTGACACGAAACTGACTCCCAGACCGAAGGAGATTCCTGCTTGGGATTCATTCACTGCCGACGAGAAAAAAATCGCGGAACGCCTGATGGAAGCCTTCGCAGGTTACACCGCGCAGACCGACTACGAAGTTGGGCGCGTGCTCGATGCGCTGGACGAAACCGGCCAGACTGACAATACCCTGATAATCTGGGAAATTGGGGACAACGGCGCTTCGATTGAAGGCGGACTGAAAGGAATGTTCAACGAGTTCGTCGGCCTTGCTGGCATAAAGGAGGACCCCGCCTTTCTGCTTCAACACATTGACGATATCGGGGGACCTGCCTCGTACAATCATTTTCCGGTCGGATGGGCCTGGGCGATGAACACGCCTTTCCAGTGGGGCAAGCAGGTTGCATCTCACTTCGGTGGAACGCGCAACCCGCTGGTCATTTCCTGGCCGGCGCGCATCAAGGATAAAGGCGGCATTCGCACCCAATTCCATCATGTCATTGACATCGCGCCGACCATCATGGAGGCCGCCCACATTCCTCAGCCCACCGAAGTCAATGGTGTGCAGCAAAAACCGATCGAAGGCATCAGCATGATGTACAGCTTCGACGACGCGAATGCCAAAGAGCAGCGGCCGACACAATACTTCGAGATGTTTGGAAACCGCGCGTTATATCACGACGGTTGGATCGCTTCGGTCCGGCACGGACGCCTGCCATGGGAAAACATCAGTAGCTATGATTTCACGAAGGACGTCTGGGAGCTTTACAAGCTAGACGAGGACTTCAGCGAGGCCAACGATCTGGCTGCAAAAAACCCGGAAAAGTTAAAGGAACTCCAGGACCTGTTCCTGGTCGAAGCCAGGAAATACAATGTGCTGCCGCTCGATGACAGGTTTATCGAGCGTGGTGATCCGCACCTGCGGCCCAGCCTGATCGAAGGGCGGACGAAGTTTACGTATCTGTCGGGGACCGCACATGTGGCGGAGAGTTCAGCGGCGAACACATTTAACACTTCTCACACGATAACCGCTTTTGTTGAGGTGCCTAAGACTGGCGGTGACGGTGTGTTAGTAGCGAGAGGAGGGTTCGCAGGCGGTTACAGCTTTGTATATCAAAGACGGCAAGCCAACCTATGAATACAACTGGTACGGTGAAGCACGCTATCGGGTAAAAAGTTCCCAGAGACTTTTTCCGGGTCTGGCAACGATCCGGTTCGAGTTCAATTACGACGTAGGAGGAGTCGCCAAAGGCGGCACGGTCGCTTTGTTCGTTAACGACAGGAAAGTCGGTGAAGGTCGGATCGAAAAGACTGAATCAGTGCGATTCTCGGCCAACGAAACCTTCGATACAGGCTTGGACACCGCGTCTCCAGTGAGCACTGAATATCAGCCGCCGTTCCGATACACTGGGACATTGAAGAAAGTGGAGATCGACGTTGCACCAGCACAACTCAGCGCAAGCGATCAGGAGAAGCTTCGCGAGAAGAAACGTGAAGCGGCGATGGCCATCGAATAGAAGGGAAACGAGGATGAGAACCAGGCTTGTTATCTATTCGTTAGGTATCACGCTTATGGCGATCAAAACGGTTGGGGCACAGTCTCCTCAGCAGCCGTCCAGGGATGGCAAGAAGCCAAATATTGTTTTCATTCTGATGGACAATCTCGGCTACGGAGAGTTGGGTTGTTACGGGGGCGGTATACTCCGAGGCGCGGCCACGCCTCGGATCGACAAACTCGCGACTGAAGGCACGAGGCTTGTGAACTTCAATGTCGAGGCGCAATGCACACCAAGCCGCTCGGCCCTTATGACCGGACGCTTTGCCATTCGTTCGGGCACGCACTCGGTTCCAATTGGCGGCGGGCTGGAAGGACTCACGGAGTGGGAAGTAACAATCGCCGAGTTACTCTCCGGTGTTGGTTATGCCACCGGCCATTTCGGCAAATGGCATCTCGGCAGCGAACAGGGCCGGTTGCCTAACGACCAAGGCTTCGACGAATGGTATGGGATCCCGCGCACCACGGACGAAGTTTTCGCGCCTTCAGAACCGGCAGCGAAAGCGGCGGGCGTCGTTTTCGAGCACATCATGGAGGGCAAGAAGGGCGAGAAGAGCCGCGAGCTTCAGGTTTATGACCTGGAGCAACGCCGCCTAATCGACGCCGAGATCACGCGGCAGACGATCGATTTCATCAAACGCAATGCGCAATCGGGCAAACCGTTCTATGCTTATATCCCATTCACGCTCGTGCATTTCCCAACACTACTGAACCCGAAATTCGTGGGCACAACCGGTTATGGCGACTTCCCGGATGCGCTTGCGGAAATGGACGCGCACGTGGGCGAGATCCTGGACGCCATTGATCAACTGCGCATTCGCGATAACACCATCGTCGTGTTTACGAGCGACAATGGTCCAGAAGCAACCTGGCCCTGGCAGGGATCATCCGGTCCATGGTGCGGTTACTACTTTACGCACATGGAAGGCTCGTTGCGGGTGCCGTTCATTATCCGTTGGCCCGGCCGAATCCCGGCCGGCCGTGTAAGTAACGAGATCGTCCACGAGGTCGATACCTACACGACGTTCGCGAAAATCGCCGGCGCATCCGTGCCACAGGATCGTCCCATTGACGGAGTAGATCAGACCGATTTCCTACTCGGCAAATCTGAGAAACCCAATCGCCAAGGGTTTCCGGTTTACGTGGCCGATCGTCTGGAAGCGGTCAAATGGAGGAATTGGAAAGTGGTCTTCTACGACGAAGAGCGAGACTGGTGGACGCCGCCCACAAAGCTTAGTAACCCAAAGGCGTTCGATCTCATCACTGACCCGAAAGAAGAATATCCACAGACGGGGTTGCGAAGCTCATGGATCGCCGGGCCAGCCATGAAGGTTGCGGCCGAGTTCGACCAAAGCCTGAAGAAACATCCGCTGATCGCGCCCGGCACGGCGGATCCGTACAAGCCGCCGAAATCACAACAACTCAGCAAAGAAAACCCCAAGGAGCGATGAATCTTCCGCCTGACATTGAGTTTCACGAAGACTTTCGGCTGCTCATTTATCGACCGAAGGGTTTGATCAATGAGGCGGAGATTAACAGAGTCATCGGTGTTATCGAAGGTATTGAAACCGCATCGCAGCAGCCTTTCAATCGATTCTCCGATACATCGGAAACCCACGAAGTTGAGCTTAACTTCCATTACGTAATTCAAGCGTGTCTTCACCGGCGTCTTGCTCACAAGGGTCGTGCGCCAGTGAAATCAGCGATTCTCGCTACTGATTCCACTCTTATTCATTACGCCCGGTTGTTAGTCTTACTGACTGAAGGTTCTTCGATTAAAGTTCGTGTATTTCAAGACCGCAACGAGGCTGCGCTGGTGGCGAAGCCACCGGCCGCGAACCACTCTGGGTGAATCAATGGAATGAACAACATCAAGCTTCCACCAGACGTCGAGTTTTACGAAGACATTCGTCTGCTCGTCTACAGACCGCGCGGTTTGGTGAACAAGGCGGCCGTTAACAAAATAATAACTGTCATCGGAGAGCTCGAGACTGCGTTTAAGGAGCCTTTCAATCGGTTCTCCGACACCGTGGGAGCCGATGCAATTGATCTGAACTTCGAATATATCATTCACGTTTCTCTCTATCGGCGCTCCTTCTACGGCAAACGCCCGCCAATCAAATCGGCCATTCTCGCCACTGACGCTACCCTTATTCATTACGGCAAGGTGCACGCCTTACTGACTCAAGGTTCTCCAATCAATGTCCGCGTATTCCAGGATCGCAAACAAGCCGCGCAATGGCTAGGTGTACCAATTGCAATACTAATGGCGGACGCGGACCGGCATCAGTGAATCAACTACCAATGAAAGTAACGACGTAAAAGTGAAGTTAATCAACTAGTTGACGAAGGGAGAAACATGAAAACCAAACTCATCGACGCGGGGGTTATCATCGTGTTAGTACTTTTCATTTCGCTCGCGTCTTCTGCTTTCGCCGTGGAAGGAGGCCTGGGTCGGCCTATTTCAGGAATGTCCATCGCGCCGTATGCCGCTGTGATTCCGCCTGAGCCGGGCTTCGCGTTTGCTACGGGTGAAACTTACTATGAGGGCTCCATTGGTGGCGGCTTAAACGTGCCGATCGCGGGTCTTCTCGTGGCGAACGTCGATATGAAGGCGTCGTTTACACCGATCGCGTTGTTTTACATCTGGCCCACGCCGACCAAGGAATGGAACTTTATGTCGGCTGTTAGCTTTCCGCTGGCTTGGATTGAGGTTGAGGCCAACCTTTCCCTTGGCCCGTTCTCAGTCCGAAAAAGAGAGAGCATGTTCGGATTGTTCGACCTGGCTTTTACTCCCATCGTGGCGAGCCATCGCTTTAGTCAGACTGATCATATCGCCTTCAGTTTCACGTTTTGGGCGCCGACTGGATCGTTCGAAAAGGACAGGCTGGTCAACCTGAGCCAAAACACCTGGACGTTCATTCCCGGTATCGCCTACACAAAAATTCTTCCCGAGGCCAACATCGAATTGACAGGCATTTGGCAGATGGAATTCGACACAGAAGATCCCGCCACCCGCTATCAGAACGGCTATCTGTCCGACTTGGAAGTTCTGGCCATCAAACGATTTAAGAACGGCTTCGGCATTGGTTTTGTTGAGAGCTGGATCCAGCAGGTCAATGACGATGAAGGCGCACCCGCCGTGCTCAATGGTTTTGTAGGCCGCGTCTTCGGCATTGGCCCAATCGCTACGTACTCCACGAAGATTGGTAAGAGCCATCTTGATTTTAGCGCGCGCTGGATCCACGACTTCGGCGTCAGCAAACGCGTCGAGGGTAACGCCTTTAACTTTAGCGCGAGCTTGAAATTCTGACAGTGCGCGTGAATACGTTTGATTTTTCAGGGAAGGTCGCGCTTGTCACGGGCGGGAGTCGAGGGATTGGTCGCGCGACTGCGCTGCTGTTTGCGCAAAGTGGCGCGAAGGTTGTGATCGGCGATGTCGATCCTGCCGGGTTGGAAACAGTCGAGACGATCAAACGCGATGGGGGCGAAGCCGTTTTTGTGACCACCGATGTGAGCAATGAGGGCGATGTGAAAAATCTGATTGCGACAGCAGTCAAGACTTACGGCGGATTACATTGCGCGTTCAACAACGCCGGTGTTCTGCCTCCGACGGGCACGCTCGTTGAGATGGACGAGTCGACTTTCGACAGGACGTTGGCTGTCGATCTGAAAGGAATTTTTTTGTGCATGAAGCACGAGATCGCGCACATGCTCCAAAGCGGCGGCGGCACAATCGTGAATAACGCGTCGATTGCCGGCATGATCGCGGAGCCGGGAATCAGCGCCTACATCGCCGCCAAACATGGCGTCATTGGATTGTCCAAAGCGGCTGCCGTCGAATACGCAAACAAGGGTATTCGGATCAACGCGCTGGCGCCCGGACTCGTGAATACCGCAATGACAAAGGCGTGGTTCGATGATCCAAATATGAGTGCCCACTTTCTTGCGAACACGCCTATCGGCCGTGTGTCGCAGCCTGCGGAAATAGCGGGAATGGTTTTATTTCTTTGTTCCGACCTCGCCTCGTTCGCCGTTGGCCAGACGTTCGTGATCGATGGCGGCTACACGACTCATTGACTTAAAGTCTATGTTCGCGCTTGGCAGCCGATGCGAAAAAGATGACCTTAAAAATCGCCTGAACGAAAGCAACGCGTGATGACGCCTCTGCCTGACATCGAATTTCACGAAGACATTCGTCTGCTCATCTACAGACCGCGCGGTTTGATGAACGAGGCGTCAGTGAACAAGATCGTTAATGTTATCGAAAACTTAGAAGCCAAATTGAAGGAACCTTTCAATCGATTCTTCGATACCTTGAGCCACGATGAGGTCGAGCTGAATTTCCGATACGTAATTCAGATTTCTCTCCATCGAGTTCTCTCCTATGCGGATCGTCCGCCGGTGAAATCGGCGATTCTGGCGACCGACTCCACGATTGTCCATTATTGCCAGTTGCATGCCGTAATCACTCAGGACTCGCCGATCAGGGTCCGAATATTTCAACAACGAGAAGACGCCGCGAAATGGCTCGGTGTTCCGCTGGAACGGCTCGCTGAAAGTCCTCGCGAACCGAGCAACCAAACAGCGGGGGATCTCCTGTTAACGAACGATGGAACTTCCACCTGAACTGGAATTTCACGAAGATATCCATCTGCTCATCTATCGACCGCACGGTGTGATCGGCGAGGCGGCTGTTAAAAAGGTTGTATCTGCTCTCGAAGATCTTGAAGCCAGGTTAGAAAAGCCGTTCAATCGATTCTCGGATACGCTGGCTGCGGATGAAGTTGAGCTTAATTTCAAATACGTCATTCAAGTCTCTCTCTGTCGGCGTCTTTCTTACGCAGGGCACGCGCCGGTGAAGTCAGCGATTCTTGCTGCCGATTCGGGCAATGATTCATTACGCGCGGTTGCATGCCTTGCTGACTCAAGGCTCGCCGATCAACGTGCGCATCTTTCAGGATCGAGAAGGAGCCGGGAAGTGGCTCGGGGTACCGCTCGAACGGCTAACAATGCATCGCCAGACGACACACGCAGATTGAACAGATCAATTTGCTGTCTTCGAGTGCGTTCGCTGTAGAGGTGCTTGTGTCAAGCACCGAAAGCTATGTCACAGGCGGTTGTCACAACCGCCTCTACATACAAGGCCCCTACTTACCAGACGCTACGCCTGAGGGGACTGGCCGCCGGACGATTGGCCACTGAGGCTTTGCAGGAGCGATGGCAGCAAAGCCGCTAATCCCTGCTGATGATCCGCAGCGGGATCGATTTTTCCCGCGGGTGTTAGCTTGTCGACGATCTTTGGCAGGTACTCAGCCAGGAACGTTGACACAATAGCCGGATCCACTCCCATTCTGGTCGCGATCGCGTTGACCTGCTCGGAACCAAGCACGTTTTGAATTTGATCGTTGGAAACCGGCTGATTCTCACCCATGCCCACCCACGATTGGAATGCGTTCCCCTCGCCACTCTGTGAAAATTTGTTGGCCAGACCTTGCAGACCGCCACTCTGCGCGAGGAGACCGCCGAGAACTGCTGTCAGCGGATTTGCTTCGCCAGATTGGGCGTTTTTTCCACTAGCTGCGCCGAGTATCGAATCGAGTAATCCCATAACTTAATTGCTCCTTTCGTTGTTGGTTTTCGAATGAACATCTAAGAGGTTGCGTAACCCCCCGGAAGCAAAGCATCGACCCAGTAAAACTCGCGGGCAAGGCAAATTCACCAGCCGATGCGCTAAGTCGGATTTAACCTGCGCTCGATTTTGGGAACCGCTTGGTCGCCTTTGCCAAACCGTTGCGCACCGTTTGCACTGTTCGCCAGACGGTTGCAACTTGGCTGGGCGACTCTCGCGGGCGCGAAAAGAGTTGATCACCCGCTGATTCGCGAATGGCAATCATCAAATCAAAAACAGAAAGGATAAGTTTATGGGATTGTTTAATAAACTGATGTCGAAAATCTTTGGCCATGCGGCACCAGCGACCACTGCCAGTGCATCACAAGCTGCAACGGCAGCTCCAGCCGCGGGCGGTACACCACAAACTCCAGCAGCGGCTGGATCTTCAGCTCCGGCACTAGCTGCGGCTCCAGCGGCTCCAGTGGTGGATGTCGCCGCCGTGCTCAACGACTTGGCAAAGAAAAATCCGGAGAAACTGGATTGGCGGAAGTCGATCGTCGACCTGATGAAACTTGTTGGCATGGACAGCAGCCTGACGGCGCGAAAGCAGCTTGCCACAGAATTGCATTTCACTGGTGACATGAATGATTCCGCTTCAATGAACGTCTGGCTGCACAAGCAAGTGCTGATAAAGCTCGCGGAGAACGGCGGGAAAGTTCCTCCGGAATTATTGAGCTAGATTCCGTTTGTTGTAGCGCTACTGGTCTTAGACAGGCCGAGTTTGCCTAAGTGCAAGCTTTAAGGGGAATCGTGTGCTCCTCGCCCGATCGCCGCCAGCGGAAGGGTTGAAACATTGATCGAGAGGATTGTGCAAAACTTGCGTCAGCGGCTTAGCGAGCCGGCGTCGCAGGACCAAGCCACACCGAGTTAGTCGTGTCGATTGCGCCCTAGATGTTCCGCCTTCACCGTTCGCTGTTGTCTCGGCGGCTAAGACCAAAGTCTCACTGCTGATCTGTCTTGCTTTTTTCAAAATGCGTCGAGCCATTACTCTTGGTAACCGACTCCGTCCCAAGCAGTCTATAGGACTTTAGTCTTGTTCGTGATTGCAAGCGTACGACGAAAGTCCAATAGGCTTTTGCCGCGGACACTGTAAGATTCTCGCCTGCGCTCCTGGTCGCTGCGCGTCTGAACTTGAAAACCGCCATTGCTCAACCACGTCTGCCTTTGAAATGAAAACCCAACACTCAGCTATGCAATCTGCGGCTAGCGCACGCTGGCCTCGCAGCAGATGGTTTATTCCGTTCATTGCTTTCGCGATCCTGGCACTGCCGTCGCACGCACACGCTTCGCTGTTCCACGGCGAAACTCTCGACTCCATCGCTAATGGCATCTCGTGGTTCGTGCTCATCATCGCGCCGATCATCGGCATCGCCGTTTTTTGGCTCGTCCACATCCTGCCGGAAAAGATCGCCCATAAGAGAAAGCATCCGCAGACCCGGTTGGTTCAGTGCCTGTGCCTGATGTCGCTTGTCTTCGGCGGAATCCTCTGGCCGCTTGCGTGGATCCTGGCCTACTCGAAACCGGTCCTGCACAAGCTCGCCTATGGCACCGACGTAGATGAATCACTCGCTCATGACGATCATGGCGAAGCCAAGGCGGAGGATAAGAGCGAAGTCGAAAGACTCCGCGCCCGCGTCGTCGAACTCGAAACGAAACTCAGCCCCCGAGGAGGTAAGGCGTAATGGAACTGATCCTTCTCGGCATCTACTCGGTTTTCGTCTGGTTGATCTTCTTCAAGAAGAAGTGGCTGCCCTGGAACATCACCAGCCAGGTCATCGTCGTCACGATTCCGGTCATCATGCTGGCGATCATCATCCTCTTCATGAACATCGTCGCGCCTTCGGCGGGTGAAGTGCGGGCGATGAATTACGTCATCCCGGTCGTGCCCCGTGTGACCGGGCAGGTCACCGAAGTGCCGATCGAACCGAACCGGCCGATCAAGAAAGGCGATGTGCTTTTCAAGATCGATCCAGTGCCTTTCGAGGCGACGGTGAAAGCTGCCGAGGCCACGCTACGGGGAGCGAATGATCAACTCAACAACGCCGCGAACAAAAAAGCCGCGCTGACCCCGCGGATCGACTTGGCGAAAAAGCGCGTCGAGCAATTCACACAACTCTCCGCGACCGGGGCGGGGAGGCGGG
>Ga0193727_1000684_pt1 | contig 13447 bp, 17 predicted proteins | sample H2c2metaG_FD_143051 | JGI IMG/M metagenome (GOLD analysis project Ga0193727, IMG submission 143051) | Soil microbial communities from a riparian zone of the East river system, Colorado, United States - H2c2 | ecosystem: Environmental > Terrestrial > Soil > Riparian zone | place: USA: East River...
CGCAACTCTCCTCGACATTCGCTTCCTCCCTCGTCGGTAGCGAGCCAACACCAACTCTCGGTGCTGAGTCTCCACCGCTCGAATAGAGACGACAATCGTTTCATCGAGGGATTCAATGTGTGATTGAGCGCAAGGAGCCGCGGTCTAGCTCTCACATTTCACGATGATCTGCATCGCGCGACCTCTTGCAACCGAAGGAAACATGCAAGATGACTCCTTGCATCGCATGACATGCGTGGGTAAACAATTAGGGTTTCTGACCACAGATGCAGCGCATATATCTCGTGACGCGACTCGCAACGGCGATTCACTTAAGGCACGGTACATCTTGTGATGTCGCGCCATTTGACGCCGCACCTGTCCCTCTGAGCAAGCTTCCCCACATTGGGTGGACCCTCAGACTGCCCGCAGAGAGCAACACTCCATGCTCTCTTCCGGAGCATGAGGAGAGGTCTCCTCGATGAGTTTGCGACATTCTTGCGGCGGCCATCTATTCGCGGGCGATAATAGCGTGCTGTTATAGTGGCAGGAACCTACTGCTCTCGTGACCCCGCCGACTTTGGCTCACAAGAACGCACAATCGCTCGCTCCGGCCATCTAAGGAGGTCTTGGCGACTATCTTATATCCCGCCTTTGCATCAACGTCGATTGCACACCGTTCCTGATGTGAAGATCGTCTTCAACAAGGAGCAGGTTCATGAGCCCGTATATACATCAGATTGATTGTGCTGGGTTATTGAAACGCTTCAAACAAATACTGTGGCCGCGTTTGACACCTTTAGCACGGCACGATAACCTACCCGCCCTATTTCATTACATTCTCCCGGTATTCGTTTAAGCTCAGCCGCGCTCAGATAGCTCGTTCAAGAAGACCCATGTGACGATTCGGTTTCAATGCGCATGGTAGCGTTCTCCCAATCCACGGAAGAGCCAATTCTCGTGAGCAACGACAGCTCGACTTGAGGCAGAATCGCCTTCAGGTGAAACGATTTCTTGCGGGTTCCTGTTGCATTATGAGAGCAGCGTTTCCCGGACTCTTCGAAACGTCTGGCAGGAAACTGAAGGCACGCCCAACTGCCTGGCGATTGGCCTTAGCCGCCGGGCAAGAATGTTGTTCTGATTTATCGGCGTGCCTACTTGAGAGACGAGGACAAAGTCATTCGGGCCAGTAAAGCGTGGTCTATCTCTGAGTCTGAGCAGAGCCTGGAAAAGAGGGTCAGGAATTGACCGATTTCTGACTCGACTCCTCGCAACGGGTTCCAGTCTGCCACGGTACAACTGACTCCTAACTGCAATCGCTCTCGGTCCAATCCTCTTTCCTTCGACACTCACTTCTATCTCGCTCAGATTTACTTGTTTCCACTGGAGTCCGAGGACTTCTACCAGACTCATCCCTGTGAAGACCGACAGGAGCGTCAACTCCTTTTCTGGATACTTCATTACGCTGAGTGCTTCTTTGGCCTGCGCTAGAGTCAGGGCAAATGTTCTCTTTTGCTGGACCTCCGGAGTCTTTACAAGCTTAGCCGGGTTATCGCCACAAAAACAATGCCGCCTCCGTGCAAAGGTGAAGATGGCACCAATTACATTCCGCATATGTCTGACTGTGTGAAGAGAATAGCCTCGGGTCAAGGCAGCTGACGTTAACCTCTGAATGTCGTCCGGCTGGACGTCGCATAGTCTTACGTTGCTTAGATAGGGCCAGCCTGGGACGGCTTTAAGCATCTCTGATGATACTTTGCGCCTGAAACTGAACATCCGATCTACTTCTTCTGGTCTGAGGATATGTTTCAAGATCGTCCGGTAGAAAGCCCGGCTTGGAGAGCGCTTCAGAGCAACATACTCGGGGACAAATCTGCCTTCGACAAAGGCCCCAAGTGTCATCTCTGCGCCTTGCATGACATCATCCGTCAGCCCACCATGCTGAACGGCCATTTCGGCCGCACAGCTTCGTCCTGCTTCCGGTGGTTCACGCAAGTCACTACTCACAGGCCCCGAGTCCTGCCTATCTCCGAAACCATGCAGGTCTGCCGAATGTTCGCGCGTTAGAAGTGTCCAAAGGGCGCCCGCCAGAATGATAACGTCTGTGTCCATGAGCGTGAGATCAGCCATTTTGTCTCTGTCTCCCAACTGTGCCCGCAAATCTCCTCGACATTCGTTTCCTTCCTCGACGCCAACGGTTCGTCGCCGATTTCCGGCCTGAGTCTTCACCGCCCGAATGAAGACGACAATCGTTTCCTCGAGTGATTCAATGTGTGATTTAGCGCAAATACTCTCGCTTAACCTTCGATCTTCGATACGATTGTCGACTTACGACCTCTTGCAATCAAAGTGGAGGGTCAAGGCGACTCCTTGCATCAAGAAACAAAACGCACGTACCTATCCCTGTTACGACCGCCGTCTCATCGGGTGTTATGCGGCAGCACTCCCTCACTTGCACTTCTCTTCAGCGGGTGGACGTTTCAGGATTGCTTAAGGATAACTTCAGAGTATCTTAAGGTGCGCTCCGTCATGGATGTTGGCATAATCGTCTTCCCCGCACTCGTGTCCCAAATTGACTTGAACTGCCATGGTGTTGCCGCCCTGGGAGCTTGGGTTCGAGGACACTCGGTTTGACCCGATGACAAAGAGACACTAGGAAGGTACATGGAGAGTCCAGCGATAATTACGAGCGGAGAATATCTCCAACATTCCGATCCTTGCGATCGCAGTTGTAACGGAGCTTCATCTGACAGCGGATCTCTCTCGCATTTGAACGGGTTTCCGCTACACTGGACCATTGCATCGGGCCTAACGCTGAGGCCACACCTTGAACTTCTGCCCACAATCGAAATCACTGACGCCACTTCCCCAAGCCACACGGACCAGTGCGAGCTCTCCTCGATGAGTCTTGTAGATTTCGTGCGGCAGAGGTTCATTCCGGAATTTGTGGAAGTCAAACGGTCGGCCGGTCGCGCACATTTTCGTGAGATTCTCAAGTACATACTCCTCACTGAGGTCGCGGACTGTGCTTTAGCGGATGCTTACGAAAGAACAAATGTGAGGCGGAAAGCGGTTCCGAGTTGGCCCTATATGGACTCGCTGCGCCTGTGCGACATAAATGAAGACTCTGTTCGCCATATCGTTTCGATGGCCTTGGAATCTGGGTACTCAATTCAGACCGCCACTCACATTCGCAATGTGATACGCGCAGTCTTTTCGCACGCGATATCTACATGTTGTCATGTAGGACCGAATCCTGCATCACAGGTTGCCCTGCCTCCGATTACCCGAAAAGACGCACACACGCTCACCCTGGTCCAGCTAAAAGACGTTTTGGCGGCGATGCGATTTCCCGAAAGCACCATCGCTTTGTTTTCCATCCTGACCGGCATGAACCTCGTGGAGATCTGTGGCCTTCAGTGGCAATATGTCAACCTGTCGAACAATCGTCACTTCGTCGAAGACGATTGGATACCCGCTAAAACGATCGCCATAAGGAATCAATGGTACCGAGGAGAGTTCAGGCCTGCAATAGGAAGGCGCAGGAGGTTCATTCCAGTATCGGACCTGCTTTGCTCCGTCTTGCGTGACATGCAGTGCGGTAGGCAATTTACGAAGCCCCAAGACTTCGTGCTCGCATCTCGAAGCGGTAGCCCCGTTTATCCCGGGAACATCGCAAAGCGCCGTCTCAAGTCCATCGGACAATCATGCGAGATGCCGTGGCTATCCTGGCGCGCGTTTCATCGGGCTCATCTCAGATTGAGAGCCGAATTCGGTCGCCACTTTCATAAAGAGATTGAGAGAGTCCTTCCTCCCCGATGTTGGTAATCTCCAAATTAGATAGGTTCAGCCGGGCTAAATTGGATGTCGGCGTCAACCACGGGGCGCACGAAGTTCCAATGTCATATGGTGTATGCACCTCTGCGCGACTTGCGCGTCCAGGCGCAGTTTGAACCTATGTGGATCTGTCGCAAATCTTCTTTTGTCCGGCGCGTGAGCACCGCGATTTTTGTGCCCTGACCGCCCTGCTGTCTGTTGGATCGATTCCGGGCGCGCCGTCTTTCTGACGCGTCGATGATCTTCCAGGCTGCGGGGGGCGGGCGCGGCAAAGCCCCAAGGGCAGTTGCACTCTGGGAGTGCGGGGCCATTACGGCGCAACTGAGGGTGAGGGATCAGATGCCCCGCTCGCCCTTCTTGACCTTGCGGCCAAGCTGGTTTCACGCATAGAGGCCAGCAACGCGGGTTGCGTCCGGCTTCTGCCTGGAACCGACTCCTTCACCAACTACTACGACAAGAGAAGCCGCTGGGGTAACTCCGGCAACGATGTGCGCAACCGGGTGATCGGTAATGTGCTTTACGATCTCCCCATCGGCCGTGGAAAGCCGCTCGCACTTAACAACGGAATCCTCGATCGCGCTCTCGGAAACTGGACGATCGGCGGTCTCGGCGAGATTCATTCAGGTACTTCCCTTAGCGTAATTGACCTGACCAACAACACCGGATCGTTCTCAGACGGTGTTCGCCCCAATCTGGTTAGCAATCCGAACGACCTCCGCAGCGGACGCTCTCGTGCTGCCAGGATCGTCGAATGGTTCGACACGAGTGCGTTCGCCGCAAATTCGAAGTACACCTTCGGAAACGCGCCGCGAACCTTCGGACGCGGCCCAGCGTTGTTGACTGCTGACGCCTCGCTCATCAAGAAAGTTCCAATAGTCGAACGCCAGAATCTCGAACTGCGCATCGAGGCTCTTAACGTCTTCAACCACGCGTCGCTCGGCAACCCCAACACTCAATTCGGAAGTCCCAACTTCGGCGTGATCAGTTCGCTGCAGTCTGGCGGAACACCATCCAGGACGCTCCAGCTCGCTGCTCACTACACTTTCTGATTGACAGCCAAAGTGCTTTCAACACCCCAGACGCGCAAGAAGTATCCTTCTATACTTTTTGCGCGCATGTGGAGATTCCTTGGGAGATGGGCCGAGCATTCCCGTTGACGGTCAGATCTCCAAGCGAGCCGCGCGGAGCAAGGTTGTAAAGATGATGGTCTCGAACGAAGGCACTAAAGCTGCGACTGTGGGCGCAACTGACTCAAAAACACGAGGCTCAGAATGCAGGTTAAACGTAGCCACGCGGCGGCCAGATAATTGACTCTTTACGTCCCCATTGTTGAACGGTCGCCATAGTCAATTCTCCCTTTTCAGATTGCGCTTGGCCAGGAGTTCTTGGGCCCGCGTGGCCTTGGTTGTCTGGACTCGGCGGTACAGGGCGGCGAGTTGCTCTTGGGCCATCTCCTCGCCGCGCAGGAGCGGGTCGAGCGCACTCATCAGGAGCATTTGAATACCGACAAGCTCTGTAAAGATGTGCATCTCCATCTCTCCGCGGCTTTCATCTACTGCGACGCGCAGCAGAACATCGCGCGCCCATTCGCGCAGATTCTGGCTGTTCGCCTCAGCCCTCTTTTGCAACGCTTGTTCCTCGGATCGAGTGAACCGCGTTGCAATGCTCTGAGTTCGGGGTTCGCGCCCCTTGATTCGCCGAAAACCTATATCCGTATCTACTGTGTTGCTTGTCATCCCTTCCTCCCATTTCACTCAAAAATCTCCGGTTCCGGGTGGAACCGGGAAAGTGCGCATCTCATTGATTCCTCGCAATGGTTCCGAATGGAACCGAATGGTTCCAAACGCAACCCTTTCAGGGGTGGAGTGTCACAATTCACCCGGTGCGAAGCACCGACGTCGCTCCACCCGAGATTGAGTGCCGGATCACGCTTCACCCGCCCGCACTGATTCACGATCTCTTGAAATGCCATAGTTAAGTGCCTTCGCGACCAGGTCGTCGACAGACGCCCAAATGCAAGGGTACGAAATGATCCATCCGGGTTGTGGCCGTCTCGTCGCAACGGACGGGAGCTCTAAGTCGACGAAATTCAGAAATCTCGCAACGGTGGGTCGCTCCGTCTTGGAGAGTTTAATCCGGATTCTTGGAACAAACCTAACCTGCTCGCGGTTGTCGGTGAGAAGTGCTGCGGATTTCCGCAACCTGTGGGCTCGTTTTATCTCTTTAGACGAGAGCTTCATGGAGAACTCCACTCGACGAATTGACCTCGCAAAAGCAGGTCGCTACGGAAAGATTGATCTCATCTAGACTTGTTGTCCAAGACTTTTTTGGTCATCGTCAATTCCTACCAATTATCATTGGGGCTCTGGTGGGAATCCGAGGGAATCGCGTGACAAGTTTGGCGTCTATTTGGCGGTGAAGATTTCTTGCCTGTTCCAAGTTCGTGGCCACGAACAGAGTCAACAATCTCAATAGCAATATCCGATTTGCTTTCGGAGAATAATTGCTGCGCCAGGCGAACACCAATTCAGGTGGTTTCATGTCTCTGGTTGCAATTAGGCGGCGTCACGTACCCGGTCGCAAGCATCTTGGAAAGTACAGGAATCCCAGCTCTTTCTCGCACTAGACCGATAACCTCCAGTGCGGGGGGCACTTCCTCGGCGAATGCTGAACGAGACAGTGCGGCCAGACCATGATGAATGCAACGGCAAGTTCGCAAGAAGTCGGCGGTTACAAGAACTCGCCGGATGAGGTCCGCCGACGGGAGATTCACTTGGTCGAGCACAAGCGTGGAACGATGGCGAATAGCCTCTCCGATTGCGGCGGAATTCGCCTCGAGTCGTCGCTTCGGAAAGGCGCAAAACCTTCGCCTTCTTCTGCGGTAGAGAAGAAGGAATTCTTGAATCTCATCCGATCAGATGCAGATCTAGAAACGATTCTGAATAAGGCGACCTATTTCAGTCTTCGAAGGATGAGATCCGATCCGCAATCCAACCAATGAAGATCCGACTTGCCATTCACGTTGGAATACTATGGTGCTTCCGAACTTGGGGAGAAGAAGTCTCAGGCGCAGCCTGCTTGCTCCCTTCAATTCCTTTAGAGATCTGGAAGTGTCCTGCTGATGCCCCTCGAGCATCGATCTTGACCAAAAAAGTCTTAGACACAATCGGTTTGTTGGGGGGAAAGTAGAGAGAGTTGTACACATTTGAACACCGATTCGCACTTGATCCAAGGCGGCTAAGCGACGGTGGAGGTGAATATGTCTAGTGCCCCGATTAGAAAGCCGATGGTTTCTGTTCAGCTTCCTGAGAACAACCGCTGGACGTCCGTACAACCGGAACAATTAATCCTCAGGAAAATGCCCCATACTCAGAAGCCTTTTGAAGCAGATCTCCACCGAACCTCCGACACTCCCGATGACATTTGTTTCTTGCGTCTTCCGGACGTGAAAGCGGTCACGGGCCTCTCGAAGACGAGTATCTACGACCTGATTCGGGAGAAGAGCTTTCCTGCACCCGTGCGCCTGGGGCCGCGCGCCGTTGCTTGGGTCAAGTCCGAAATCAAACAGTGGGCCGCAGAGCGTGTGCGCGCGTCGCGATCTGCGGCCCACTGCGGTTTGGCGATTTCTTGTAATTACGCTCGGTTGGAACTACGGAGTGATCAGCGCGAAGGTTAGTGTTTTGCCTACCTTTTGCTAGCTGAGCATCCAGGTAATCAGCCCACCATTGCATCATATCTTTGCGCTGCTTTAGGTACTTTGCGTGATTGTAGGCCGCGGCCACTTTATTGCGCTTCTGGTGGGCGAGTTGCAACTCGACGTGCTCGTCCTCGAAGCCATTCTCGTGCAATATCGTTGACGCAAGTCCACGGAAGCCGTGGCCGGTCATGCGGCCTTTATAGCCTAAGCGATATAGCGCAAACAAGATTGTATTGTTGCTCATTGGCTTTTCTTTGTCGTTCGCTCCGGGGAAAACCAGCCTTCGGTACCCCGTGAGCAGACAGAGAGCGCGCAACACTGCGATCGACTGCTTCGACAAAGGGACAATGTGGGGCGAGTCCATCTTCATGCGCTCGGCTGGAATATCCCAGCGCGCGCCCTCCACATCAAACTCCGACCATTCTGCGTCGATGAGTTCTGATGTGCGCACAAATGTGTAGGACATCAGTCTCATGGCCAGACGGGTTAGTGCGTCGCCGTCGTAGCTTTCCATATTTAGCAACAGATCTGGAAGTTCCTTCGCATCGACGCGCGCAAAATTCTCTTCCTTAGCATCGGTGAGAATATCTTTAGGTTTGAAGTCGGCCGCAGGATTTCGGCTGGCTATTCCGTGAGCAATCGCATATCGGAAAACTTGCCCTGTCGTCTCGTGGGCCCTCTTCGCTACGTCTCTTGCACCGCGATCCTCAATTGTAAGCATCAGCTTCCGAATGTCTGCAGCTGTGACCGCCTCGATAAACTTGCGTCCAAACGATGGGAAGACGTCCGCCTCCAGACGCCGTAAGACGTAATCGGCGTGGCGCTGGGATTTGCCGGCGGCCCACCAGCCCCACCATTTGCGAGCCACTTTCTCAAAGCTGCTTTCAGCTTCACGTTCCTGCGCCTCGGCCTCTTTCTGTTTGGCCTCAGCTTCGGCCTTCCTTTCCGCCATTGGATCAACGCCCGATGACAGGGTCTTGCGGGCGGAAAATTGCCGCTCGCGGGCGAGGGCAAGGCTGGTAACGGGGTACTCGCCCAGTGCCATAAGTTTTTCCTTCAGATCGAAACGGTAGCGCCAGCGCCACAGTTTTGACCCGGCTGGACTGACAAGCAAGAACAGCCCGTTGCGGTCGTATACCTTGTAGGCCCTTTCGCGCGGTTTCAGTGTTCTCACCGCAATATCCGAGAGCGGCATTTTCCTACTCCAAAAGGCGGGATTGTCCGTACCCCACTTTCAAGGGGATTGTACCCCAAGCCGTACCCCACTTTCCGAAGGGCTTTTGACGCACTTGTGCGAACCGCTGCGCACTCACAGATTCTGCAAGTCGCTGATTTAAAGGGTAATTTTAGTTGACGAGGAGGTTCTGAGTAGTGCGGGGACGTGAGTCTTTGGCTGCCCGTCAGGGATTCGAACCCCAATATGCTGCTCCAGAGGCAGCTGTCCTACCGTTGAACGAACGGGCAGTGATGCGCATGCTTCGCGTAATCAGCCGAATAGATCGGCTCATGGTGTGCGCCGTCCGCGAAGTGCTAACTTGTCAATCATAAGTGGACGGAGCAGGGCAGTCAAACGTCATAAGCACAGCAAAACATGCCGATTGCCGTCTCAAACTTGCCCCAACCCGATCCCACCCGAGCGCATCTTGCCCACCGCAGAAACCGGCCTGGGCTGCTAGACCTTGGGGGATTTTCCTCCCTTGCGGAGCGGGTGCCCATCCTGACTCTTGTTTAGTTGGGAGACCATTTCCCACCGCCTTCAAGCCCTCGTTCCGGCCCCCTGTGGAAAACCTGTCAAGAGGCAAAAATGAAAATGGCTTGTAACCCCCCTTTGAAATCAGCGCAAAAAACTTTTCGCCAATTAGGGATCAATTATTCGAATCTGCCATACTTATTACAGAGTCGAGAAATTGCCCCCCTCCGGACCGCTCTCCGGCAGGGGCTTTTTCATGCCTCAAACTCTGGCTCTGGCTTTGCAGAGCGGGAACACGAATCTCGGAGAGGAGAAGGAACATGACGCGCCACTCACATCCCGTCAACTCACCAATTTGCCTGGGGCGCCCTGACTTGCTGACTTGCTTGGGTCACGCACGGACCGCTGACTCGCTGAAAGCTCGTGCTTCCCATTCCCTGTTCCCTTGTCCCTGTTCGCCGCCTCTAGTGATTCAAATCACGGTGAGCCCAATTCCCCCCTTTACGGGGCGTAATCGCATGAAAGCAATTGACATGACCGTCTTTTATTTGCATGCGAAAGTGCCTTTTTCACCAAACCCAGTGCAAAGCAACCACCAGAATTGAGAGAAAGGAAGGTTCCCGAGAAGTTCAGAAATTGATGGCCGGAGTGTACGCCTTATCGCCATGTGAACTGGTGCCACGGCGTATGGCCCGCTGAAGTTTCCCTGGCGAATTACCGAGACACTTCCTGCCCCGCTGAGTGATATAGAACCAGCTGGTGGGCAGGGCGTCATAGCCAATCTCAATGGGGGTAATGAAGGGTGGATCGGCGTGAAGCAGGTAGGCGTTTACGAGCTTGTGGGTAATCAACTTGAGCAAGCGGGTCTGAAGACTCTTCACGTCAAGCTTGCCGGGAATCTCGTTGGCCGGTGTCAAAAGCTTGTCAGCGATGAACTCCAGTGTCATGAAGTCATCCCCTACTGTGGCGAGAATCAAATGATCCAATTCGTCTATCAGTCGCATCGTTTAAATCCATCGCCTTCGACGATCCGGAAAATTCCGGGTTTGGAATTCGGTATGGGACGCAGCTGGATTTCGCCAGACAAAGAATCCATTACTGCGCCGTCGAATAAGACAGTGTGTGTGTGGCCAGGCAACCTTGATATTTCGATTCCAATTTGCCGCCCATTCACGACCCTGGATCTGCTGTCCAGGTGTCGCCCGAGTTCAGAGCAATCTGCGCGGCCCGGGATTTGGGATTGCGCACTCTGTGCAGATCCGCCAGTGGGTTAGTGAGGGAGTTATCCACGCGACGGGACTGCATTTGGGCTGTGCCTGCAACTCGACTCAACCCGCGAAATTCGAGCGAGGCGAGTTGAATTGTGGGAATTCTCTTTGGGCCTGGAGGCAGAGTCAAGTGACGATTCGTTCATTTTTATTGATTGGAAGGAACAACGATCAATAGGTGTGGAAATCTCGGGACTGTAAATGCCAATTTACTTCGACGACGGGTTTCGGCCATTTGTATGACTGCTTGTAATGACTGTTGAAACGTTTTTTAGGCCACCGTGACCAAATGCTGATCTACATCGACGAGTAACAATAAGGAGGGTATTCGAGATAGAGAAGGTGAATATTGTTCTGTTAAAACAATGACCGTGGTTAGCGTTTTAGTAGGTGTGTCGAGGAGGATTACAGTGACGACTTATCTCCGATTTCGCGATCTCCACTGGTTTCTAACATTACTTAAGGTCAACACCCTTTCGAGTGGATGTGGCTAATGCTTGCTCGGCTATCCTCTTTGAGTAACCAACACCAAATGAACTGACTAATTAGCTGTCGGCCTTCGCAGATAGGTGACAGCTTGCAAAGTCAGAGGTAGCCGCAGGTTTGGGACAGAATTGACAACAAGCTCCTTGACCACGGTAGATTCCCCTTTGAAACTATCGCTTCGCGCTTTGTTCGTTAACGATTGAGCGGAGTTGGTATCGATCAAAGCAAGACCTTCGCCTTGGATCTCTGAGAAGGAGATCCCATGCAGCAAAGACCGGAAAAACAGCTCGCTTCCAGTCTCTCGATCACGGTTTTGGGTCCCGCTGCTTCCGTCCCCCTTCTGGTGGCGGACTGCGCGAGCGGGAGCGTCACGAACCCTCGGCTTCTTTGCAGCCATTTCGCAAACAAAAACGCGCACCGGGTCAATCAGACTCTCCAGTTGGCCGACAACGCGCAGGTTGCCGGCGCCCCTCCAGACCTTTCATGTCAACGGCATCCCGGGAGCGACACGCGGGTTGCTAGAGATCCTTCGCTTGAACAGGGTGGCCCGCACTTACGTCAAGCGGAGGTTATCTAAAGATAGATAGTACTTAATGACGCGCGGGCGGAGGCACGGAGCGACCCTTGTTATTCGCGGGTGGGGTTGTTACGGGCTTCCGCTCGGGCTGGGGATGGACCGTTTGCTGGCAAAGGAGCGAGTCCTGGCCGCGCGCCATGCTGGCGGACAGCCCTTGTACGGAACAGAGGCGCTGCTTCAAGGCTGCCGCATCCTTGCCGCTGATAAGCTCAGTGCGATCGAGGCCGCTGAGGTTGTCAAGGTCGTAACGGAAGACGTAGTCCGCGGGGTCTTTCTCCTTGCCGTAATCGTAGTGCGCCCAGGTGGCGAGCATCTGGACACCGTTGGGTTCAGGCAATGCGGCGTAGACCTGGGTGACGTTCACGCCCTCAGGAACGTTGCTTGTCCAGACGGGAACGCCCTGCGCTCCGCGAATCCAGCGCGGCACGATGAGATGCTCGCGAAGGTCGTAATGAAAGGCTGTGAAGTACGTGGTGGCGGAGCACTCGCGGCAGTCGTCGTAGAGCACGGTGATTTCAGGCGCTGAGCCGGGCGCGATCTGCATCCAGTCGAGCCAGCGGAGATTCACTCCCTTGAGTAGCGGAGTGGCCGTGTGCTTGGTGAGCGAGACGCTCCACATATCGAAGGTGTCAGAGGCAGGCGAGGAGTCGGGCGCGTGGCGCAGCGTTGTGACTACAAGGGCGGCGTCATAGAGAACACCTATCTCTCGAATAGAGGACCACTTATCGGCATCAAGGCTGCGAGTTACCCAGACGATAACTGATTGGTCCTTGTCAGAGTGAAAATCTACCCAGTGAAAGGTATCCTGCTCGGCCGCTGCAGATAAAACGCCCGCGATTAACAGGGTGAGCAAGGCCAAGGCGCGACGCATGATTGAAGCTGACGGGGGAATGCGCAACGAATCTCCTCAGAGCGAGAGTTTAGTCCAGATGGCGTCGACGCGCGCCTTGGTGGCGGCATCCATTTCTATCATTGTGGGCCAGGGGCGCTCGAAGCCTTCGGCTTTCCACTTGCGCGTGGCATCAATGCCCATTTTGCTGCCGTAATTGGGAAGGCGCGAGGCGTGATCGAGCGAGTCGATGGGGCCCATGGTGAACTGAATATCACGCTCGGGATCGATGTTATTGGTGACGCGAAGGACGACCTCGCCGATGTCCTGCACGTCGCAGTCTTCGTCAACAACAATGATGCACTTGGTGAACATAGCCTGACCAAGCGACCAGATGGCGCTCATAACTTTGCGTGCGTGGCCGGGATAACTCTTTTTGATGGAGACAAGCATGAGGTTGTGGAAGACGCCCTCGACGGGAAGGTGCACATCGACGAGTTCGGGGATTGTCATCTTCATTGCGGGAAGAAAGATGCGCTCGACGGCCTTCCCCATCCAGGCATCTTCCATGGGCGGCTTGCCGACGATGGTGGCGGCGTAGATGGGATCCTTGCGGTGCGTGATGCAGGTGAGATGGAAGACCGGGTAGTCGTCGGTCATGGTGTAGAAGCCGGTGTGATCGCCGAAGGGGCCTTCGCTGCGCAGTTCGCCGAGTTCGACGTAGCCCTCGAGAATGATTTCAGCATGCGCGGGGACTTCGAGATCGACGGTTTCGCACTTGACGATTTCGACTGACTTGCCGCGCAGGAAGCCGGCGATCATGAACTCTTCCACTTCAGGAGGAGCGGGGACGATGGCGGAGAAGGTGGTGGCGGGATCGGTACCGATTGCGACTGCGACTTCAAGGCGCGAGCCTTTGAGATTGCCGAATGCGACTTGAGGAAGGCCTCCGATGGGGCCGTCGGGCACGCTGACTGCGCCGCCAGCGGACTCGGCCATGACGGCAACGCGTGCGCCCTTCGGGCCGTACTGGTTTTGGTTTGCCGGATCGGACGAGACAACATTTCGGAGGGCTTCGCGATAA
>Ga0193727_1000685_pt1 | contig 13424 bp, 13 predicted proteins | sample H2c2metaG_FD_143051 | JGI IMG/M metagenome (GOLD analysis project Ga0193727, IMG submission 143051) | Soil microbial communities from a riparian zone of the East river system, Colorado, United States - H2c2 | ecosystem: Environmental > Terrestrial > Soil > Riparian zone | place: USA: East River...
AATCCGGTGTCCGAGCCCTTCTGCTCGAGCTGCGACCGGATCCGCCTGACCGCCGACGGCCAGCTGCGCACGTGCCTCTTCTCGCGTCGCGAGTGGGACCTGAAGACCCCGCTGCGGGAGGGCGCCTCGGATGCCGAGCTGGAGCAGTTGCTCCGTTTCGCCGTGCGCCACAAGGAGCTGAAGCACAAGATCAACGACCCCGGGTTTGTCCGGGCGAGCCGCTCCATGAGCCAGATCGGTGGGTGACGCCCGGGCGGACGTTAGACGAAGCAGCGGGCAAAGCCCGCCGCTTCTCTAGGCGGCGCCGACAAGCGGCGCCTTGGCGAGCCTCGCGCTCGATGTCACAAATCGGCGGTTGAGCCCTCGGGAAGAAGCCCTCCTGCCAGGGCGTTACAATCTGGCGTTCCCGTGAGCGCTCTCGTCTCAGCAGGCCGCCGGGTTCTGCCACGTGGTTGGGCAGATCTCGGCCTTCAACTCGCGATCTGGTTCGGGTTCCTCGGCCTGTACCAAGTGGCGCGTGGGATCGCCGACCGCAACCCGCCGAAGGCCTTCGACAACGGCCTGCACGTGATCGGGATCGAGCGGCACGTTCACGGGCTGATCGAGCTGAGCTTTCAGCGGGCGATCGACGGCTCCCACCTGCTGGCGACGCTCGCCTCGTGGACGTACTGGAACTCCGAGTTCACCGTGCTCGGGCTGGCGCTGCTCTGGGTCTACCTGCGCCGCAACGAGGCGTTCATCCGCTTCCGCAACTGGATCCTGCTGGCGAACGCCTTCGGGCTGATCGGCTACGTGCTGCTGCCGACCGCGCCGCCGCGGATGTTCCCGGACTTCGGCTTCGACGACACGCTCTCGAACTTCGGCGAGCTCAATCACGGGAGCGGCCTCGTCGAGTTCGCGGCCAACCCGTACGCAGCGATGCCGAGCCTGCACGCGGCCGACGCCCTGATCGTCGGGATCGTCCTCGCCTCGGTCTGCCGCAGTCGCGTCGCCAAGGTGCTCTGGCTGCTCTGGCCGGGCTGGGTCTGGTTCAGCGTGATGGCCACGGGCAACCACTTCTGGCTCGACATCGTGGCCGGCATCCTCGTGGCCGTGATCGCAGGCGTGATCGTCTACCGCAACCCACTGCGACGCCGCCGCACCGCGACCGCAACCGCGTGACCCGCGCCGAGACCCTCGCTTGGGTCAAGCGCGGCTATACCGACGGCACGCGCAGGCTCGCTTCGCGGTGGATCGGCGGCCTCGCGCGCACGCGCGTCACACCAAACGCGCTGACGGCGGCCGGGATCACCCTTTGCGCCGTGTCGGCCGTGATCATCTGGTTCGCCTACCACCGCCCGTGGCTCCTCTACTGGCTCGCGGCGGTGGTGTTCGTGGTCGGCTCGGTGCTCGACATCCTCGACGGGGCGCTCGCCCGCTACGGCGGTAAGGCGACGCCGTTTGGCGCGTTCGTCGACTCGATCTCCGACCGCGTCAGCGAGGGCTTCGTGCTGACCGCGGTCGCGCTCGTCTTCGCACGCGAGGGGAACGACATCGCGGTCGGCTTCACCATCGCCGCGATGGCCGGCTCGTTCCTCGTCTCGTACGCGCGGGCCAAGGCCGAGCTGCTCGGCCTGAAGGGTGACGTCGGCCTCGGCAGCCGAGCCGAGCGCGTCGTAGTGATCACCGGCGGCCTGATCTTCGCGCCCTGGGGCGGGCTGCAGTGGGCGATCTACTTCCTCGCCGTAGCGGCCTGGGTCACCGTGCTGCAGCGCGTCTTCAGCGTGCGCTCGCAGCTCCGCCGAAGCAAGTAACCCCACGAGGCGCCGACTTGGCGGCGCCGTTTAGAGGCCGTGCGGGTTGCCCGCGCGGCCGTCTAACGCACCTCCTTGGATTAGCGAAGGTGGGACCTCCGCTACGAGATCGCCTATACTGCTAGCACTTCTGTGCTAGCTCCAACGCGCAAGCATGTGCTCGTCCGGATGCCCGGCGAGCTCAAGCGGCTCCTCTCGGCCGAGGTCCGGCGCAGCGGCCGAAGTCTCAACGACGTCGCCGTCGGCATCCTCGCCTCCCGCTTCGCCGTCTCGTTCGACCCGAGCGGCCGCGCGGGCAAGGACCCCGGCAAGAGTGGCTCCGTGCTTCTGCGGATGCCTCCGGAGCTGAAGGACAAGCTGGCCGCGCGCGCGGCGCAGCGCAAACGCAACGTCAACGACCTGATCGTCGAGACGCTCTCCGAGCGGCTCGGAGGAAAGGAACCCATGGCTTCGACCAACGGCAAGGCGCGGCGCGGAGACAGCAAGGTCCGCGTCGCGATCATCGGCGTCGGCAACTGCGCGAGCTCCCTCGTGCAGGGCGTCGAGCACTACAAGGACGCCAACCCGGACGACTTCGTCCCGGGCCTGATGCATGTCGACCTCGGCGGTTACCACATCAGCGACATCGAGTTCACGGCCGCCTTCGACGTCACCACGGACAAGGTCGGCAAGGACCTCTCCGAGGCGATCTGGGCACATCCGAACAACACGATCAAGTTCTCGGACGTCCCCAAGAGCGGCATCACCGTCTCGCGCGGGATGACGCACGACGGGCTCGGCAAGTACCTCTCCGAGATCGTCGAGAAGGCCCCGGGCGAGACCGACGACGTGGTCGGGATCCTGAAGGACACCAAGACCGACGTCGTGATCAACTACCTCCCGGTCGGCTCAGAGGAGGCGACCAAGTGGTACACGGAGCAGATCCTCTCGGCCGGCTGCGCGATGGTGAACTGCATGCCCGTCTTCATCGCGCGCGAGAACTACTGGCAGCGGCGCTTCGAGGAGGCCGGCGTGCCGATCATCGGCGACGACATCAAGTCGCAGGTCGGCGCCACCATCACCCACCGCGTCCTGATGAGCATCTTCCGCGACCGCGGCGTGCGGGTCGACCGCACCTTCCAGCTCAACTTCGGCGGCAACTCCGACTTCATGAACATGCTCGAGCGTGACCGCCTCGAGTCGAAGAAGATCTCGAAGACGAACTCGATCAAGTCGACGCTCCCCTACGAGCTCGAGGAGAAGAACATCCACGTGGGGCCGTCCGACTACGTGCCGTGGCTCGAGGACCGGAAGTGGGCCTACATCCGCCTCGAGGGCACCTCGTTCGGCGACGTGCCGCTGAACGCGGAGCTGAAAATCGAGGTCTGGGACTCGCCGAACTCGGCCGGCGTCGTGATCGACGCGGTGCGGCTGGCGAAGCTCGCCCTGAACGAGGGCGTCTCGGGCACGCTCGGCGCGCCGAGCTCCTACCTGATGAAGTCGCCGCCGGTCCAGCATCCCGATGACGAGGCGCGCGACCTGACGGAGGAGTTCATCCGCAAGCACATGCGCAAGCCGGCCAAGGTGGCAGCGAAGGCGTAGGCGCACGCAGGCCGGGCTAGACTCGCCCGACATGGCCCTGCGTGTCTGTCTGGTCACGCCGTTCGCCTGGTCGAGGCCGCACGACGTCAACGAACACGTGGCCGGGGTCGCGCACGAGCTGCGCGAGCTCGGCCACGACGTCACCGTGCTCGCGCCCTCGACCCGAGCGGCCGATCTGATCGCCGGCCGCCGCGCGCTGCTCGACGGCGGGCCGCACGAGCTGATCGCGCTCGGCCCCGCCGTGCCGGTCTCGCGGCGCAGCCGGATCGGTGTTCCTGTCGGCGTGCGGGCGAACCTGTCGCTCGCCCTGGCGCGCGGCGAGTACGACGTCGTGCACGGCTTCGAGCCGGGCCTCCCGAGCCTCTCCTACCTGGCGCTGCGCGACTCGCGCGCCTTCGAGGTTGCGACCTTCCTCTCGACGGAGCGGCTCGGCTACCCGCCTGGCAAGGCCCAGCGCGAGCGGCTGCTGGGCCGGATCGACGCGCTCGTCGCCACCTCGGAGGCAACGGCGGAGTCCGCGGCCGAGCGCCTGCCCGGCGACTACCGGGTGATCACGGCAGGCGTCGACCTCGAGCGCTTCAAGCCCGGGCACAAGCACCGAGTCGTGGTGCTCGAGTGGCGGCCGGGCGAGCGGGCGCTGACCCGAGCGGTCGTGCGGGCAATCACGGCGCTGCCCGATTGGGAGCTCGTCTTCCTCCGCACGAAACCGCTTGCCGGCCGGCCCTCGTTGCCGAGGGCGCTGCGTGGTCGCGCGCGTGTGCGCACGCTCCGCGACGGAGCCGCGAGGGCGCCGCTGTTGAACGAGGCCTCGATCTTCGTCCCTGCCTTCGACGGGCTCGACCGCGTCTCGCTCGAGGCGGCCGCGGCCGGAGCGGCGATCGTCTCGCCGCCGGGCTTGCGCGAGCAGCCCGAGCTGGCGGCCGCCGCGCTGCTGCGCCTCGCCGAGGATGGCGACTACCGCGAGCGCGAGAGCAAGCGAGCCCGCAAGGCTGCAGAGCCGCAGAGCTTCGCCGCCGCCGCCGGCGAGCTGGACGAGCTCTACCGCGGCCTGGCCTCGAGGCGCCGTTCCCGAAGCGCCGAGCCGCTCGGCGACCGCGACTGGATCGTCGCCGACCTGCACATGCACACCTCGTGGTCCCACGACTGCCAGATCCCGGTCGAGGAACTGCTCGACCACGCCGAGGCGGAGGGCCTTGGCGCGATCGCCGTCACCGACCACAACGTCTTCGGCGGCGCCCGCGAGGCGGTCGAGCTGGCACGCGGCCGCGACCTGGTCGTGATCCCGGGCGAGGAGGTGAAGACCCACGACCAGGGCGAGGTGATCGGCCTCTTCCTCTCCGAGGAGATCCCGCGCGGCCTCTCATTCGGCGAGACGGTGGACGCGATCCGCGCCCAGGGCGGGATCGTCTACCTCCCCCACCCCTTCGACCGCCTGCACGCGATCCCGGAGCCCGCGACCCTGCATCGCCACCTCGCCCAGGTCGACGTGCTCGAGGTCTACAACGCCCGCTTGCTGTTCGAGGCCTACAACGACGAAGCGCTCCGCTTCGCCCGCAAGTACGACCTGACGATGGGCGCCGGCTCCGACGCGCACGTGCTCCAGGGCGTCGGCACCGGAGCGGTGCAGATGCGGGCCTTCGACGGGCCCGAGGAGTTCCTCGTCAGCCTGCGCAGCGGGCAGGTTCTGCGCCGCCCGCGTTCGCTGCTCTATCTGCAGTCGCTGAAGTGGGCGGCGCAGGCCAAGGAAAGGGTCCGCTAGCCGAGAAAGGACCAAGGCCCAGTGGCTGCCGTGACGGACGAGATTTTCGAGAAGTACCTGCAAAAGGCCATCGCCGAGACGAACGAGCTCGGTGACGAGATCGCGCGCGCCGCGGGCGAGGGCCAGGTGCCGGTGCTGGGCTCCGGGCACCCGCTCGCGGACGTCTTCCTGCTCAAGCACTCGCCACAGCCGGCGGAGGTGCAGGAGGGCGTCGCCTTCTACGGCCGCTCGGGCCAGGCGCTGCTCAAGTCGCTGCAGCGGCTGAACGTCGACCCGCTGGCCATCTACGGGACGAACTGCTTCAAGCTGGCCGGCGGCGACGAGGACCAGGCACGCGCCTGGCTGATCCGCGAGCTGCACATCGTCCAGCCGAAGCTCGTGGTCGTGATGGGCGAGGCCGCGCTCGAGTTCCTGAACGCGATCGAGTTCCCGCTCGCGGACAAGCTCGAGCCGACCCTCGGCGAGCTGCAGCGGTTCACGCCCACGATCCAGGCGCTATACGTGCCCGACATCGACGAGTCGCTGGACGAGGCGCCCGCGAAGACGCGCTTCTGGAACGCGTTCAAGGCGCTGGGGCCCTGGTGGGCCGAGCTGCCGCCGTACTGAGCGGCCGCCGCGCAGCCGCGTTCGTCGCGCTCGCGGTCGTCGTCGGCATCTACTACGGCACGCACGAGTCGTGGTTCAGCCTCTCGCTCTGGGGGTCGATCGCGTGGCTCAGCTTCCTCGTGATCCCGGCCGTGTTCGGCTTCGTCTGGCTCGCGCTGCCGGCCTGGGCGCTGCCGCTGCGCCGGCTGCTGGCCGCCACGGTCGCCTTCGGCGCGCTTGCGGTCGTGCTGCAGGCGACGGGTGCCTCGCCGGTCGCGAACTTCGCGAAGCTCGGCGCGATGACGTTCGGGGCCTGGTGTTTCCTGCGCTTCTTCGAGGAGCTGAGCTGGGTCGTGCTCGTCGCCTTGATCGTGCCCTTCGTCGACTCGTACTCGGTCTGGCGCGGCCCGACGAACACGATCGTGAACAAGCACGTCGAGGTCTTCGACGCCCTCTCGTTCACGTTCCCGGTCCCTGGCTTCGACGGCGGCGCCAAGCTCGGCCTGCCGGACCTGCTCTTCTTCGCGCTCTTCCTCGGGGCGGCCGCCCGCTGGCGGCTGCGGCCCGGCTGGACCTGGCTCTGCTTAGTGGCGTCGATCGGCGGGACGATCTCATTGGCAACCTGGCTCGAGGTGGACGGGCTGCCCGCGCTGCCGCTGCTCTCCGTCGGCTTCCTGCTGCCGAACGCCGACCTGCTCTGGCGTGAGGTCAGGGGTCGAGGCGCCAGAGATCCCCGTCGAAGTCAGACGTGACCCAGGCGTGGCCCGCGGCCGAGGCGGCCGCGAGCGGGCTCGTGCCGACGGGGATCGTGTTCGTGACGGTGTTCGTCGCCGGGTCGACCACCGAGACGCTGTTGTCGTCGATGTTCGGCACCCAGAGCTTGCCGGCGACCCAGGCCGTCGCGAGCGGGTTCGCCCCTACCGTCACGGTCGCCAGGACGGCCATCGACGACGGGTCGATCTTGTAGATCTTCCCGCCCTCGCTCGAAACCCAGAGCGCGTCGGCCGAGGGCGTGATCCAGTCGGCCTTCGGCAGCGAGATGCGCTTCTCGACCCGGTTGCGCACCGGGTCGATCCGGATCAGATGGCTGTGGCCATAGTCGGCGACCCAGACCTTGTGGAAGGCGACCGCGATCCCGTTCGGACCGCCGCCGACGCGGATCGTCTTCACGATCTTGTTCCGCTTCGGTGCGATGCGGCTGACCGTGCCGGAGCCTTCGTTGGAAACCCAGACGGCGCCCGCGCCGAAGGCGAGCGCGTAGGGCGCGGAGCCGACCGAGATCCGCTTCAGCACCCGCTTCGTCGCCGGGTTCACCCGCGTGACCCGGCCGGCGTTCCTCGAGCCGACCCACACGCTGCCCGCGCCGTAGGCCAGCCCGAACGGACTGCTCGGGATGCCGAACCGCCATTTCACGCGCCCGGCGGCGGGGTCGACGCGGATCAGCTTGTTGTCGACCCGGTCGGTCACCCACAGGGCCCCGCCTCCCGAGAGGGCGAAGGAGGCGGACAGCCCGACGTGCAACTTCGTCGGCTCGGCGGCGCCGGCCGTGCCGCACACGACCGCGACGGCCACGATGACGACCCCACCGCGCAGTAGACTTAGCACAATCTTGCGCTACATTACCACAAGGTTGCGGTAGTGACCGAACCGGCACCCGACACGATCCTGCTCGACCTCTTCCGGACGAACCAGCTGCGCGAGCGGCTGGTCGAAGCCTCGCTCGCGGGTCTCGAGTTGCCGCCCGAGGACTACCCCTTCTACGTACTGATCGGCGCCGAGGGCCCGTGGACGCCAACCCTGCTCGCCGAACGGATGAAGATGCCGCTCTCGACGGTGCTCTTCCGCGTCGGCCGGCTGGAGAAGCGCGGGCACGTGGAGCGCGTCCCGAACCCGGACGACCGGCGCTCGTACCTGATCAGCCTGAACGCCGACGGCGTGAAGCTGCTCAAGCAGGCCAGGCCGCAGTTCCGGGCGTTCGCCGAGTCCGTCGAGCGGCGGCTCGGCGGTGAGAGCATCGACGGCCTGCGCGGCGGGCTGACCGAGCTGCGCGAGGCGATCGAGGCCGAGCTCAGCTCCGAGTGAGGAGCGCTACGGCCTCGACGTGGGGCGTGTGCGGGAACATGTCCACCGGCCGCACACGCTCGAGCTTGTACCCCCACTCGCCGACCAGCTCCTTGACGTTGGCGGCGAGTGTGGTGGGGTTGCACGAGACGTAGACGATCCGTGAGGCCTCGAGCCGCGCGAGGCGGCGCAGGGCCTTGCCGGAGAGGCCGGCCCGCGGCGGGTCGACCACGGCCACGTCCGGCGCGCCCGCGCGTTCGGCCAGCTCCTCGAGCGACGCGCCCACCTCGCCCGCGAAGAAGGCGGCGTTGGTGATCCCGTTCAGGTCGGCGTTCTCGAGCGCGCAGGCGACCGACTCCTCCGAGACCTCGACTCCCCACACCGTCAGCGCCTTCGAGGCCAGCGTCAGCCCGATCGTGCCGATCCCGCAGTAGAGGTCGTAGACCGTCTCGTTGCCGGTCAGGCCCGCGTACTCGCCGGCCAGCTCGTAGAGCCGCTCGGCCATGCGCGTGTTCGTCTGCAGGAACGCGTTCGGGCGGACGCGGAAGCGCAGACCGCAGAGCTCCTCTTCGATCGCGTCTTCGCCCCAGAGCAGGGTCGTCGGCAGGTCCGTCACCTCCGCCTGCGACTCGTTAGCCGACCAATGGATCGAGCGCACCTCGGGAAAGCGCCGCAGCACCTCGACGAACTCGTCCCGGTCGAAGCGCTCGCCTGCCGCGGTCACGAGCTGCACCATCAGCTGGCTGGTGTTGCGGCCCTCGCGCAGGACGAGGTGGCGCAGGTAGCCGGTGTGCTCGGACTGGTCGTAGGCCTCAAGCCGCTCGGCGCGCGCCCACTCACGGACGGCCTCGCGCACGGCGTTGCCGAGGTCGGTCGTCAGCCAGCAGCGGCGGATGTCGAGCACCTCGTCCCAGCGACCGGCCCGGTGGAAGCCGAGCGCCGGCCCTTCCTCCGTCTGGGTGAACGAGTACTCGAGCTTGTTGCGGTAGTGGAAGACCTCCTCCGCCGGGACGATCGGCTCGAGCGGCGGCTCGGCGATCCCGCCGATCCGGCGCAGCGCGTCGGCGACCTGCTCCTCCTTAGCGGAGACCTGGGCCTCGTAGGCGAGGTCCTGGAAGCGGCAGCCGCCGCAGGCCGGGTAGTGCTCGCACGGCGCCTCGACACGCAGTGGGCTTGGTTCCAGCACGTCGACGGCGGTCGCCTCCGCGAAGCTGCGCTTCACCTTCGTCACACGCGCGCGCACGAGGTCGCCAGGGAGCCCCCGGCGGACGAAGACGACGAACCCGTTCAGGCGCGCGACGCCGTTCCCGCCGTAGGCGAGGGAGTCGATCGCGAGCTCGAGCTCCTGGTCCTTCGAGACGGGCGCGGCCACCCGGCCAGACTAGGAGAACGGAGGGTGCAGCGGGAGGATCAGAGGCGGGCGCGGCTTCTGGGTGAAGTCGAAGTCCGAGACGAGGTTGCCGAGCTGTGGCACCTGCTCGCGCACCGTCGGCCGCGGGTCGGGCCGCCCGTCGTTCGCCGGGTCGAGCCGCGACGAGCGCAGGAAGTCGTCCTCGATGAACTTCGCGTAGGCGTCGAAGCTCAGCACCTGGTGGTCGACGTAGCCGCGCCGAGCGTACGGCGAGATCACGAGCCCCGGCACGCGCAGCCCGTAGCCGTTGACGTCGACCTTCGGCGGCACGACGTGGTCGTAGAAGCCGCCCCAGTCGTCCCAGGCGAGGAAGATCGCAGTCGAGCCCCAGGCCGGGCTGCGCATGACCGCGTTGACGACGCTCGTGACGTAGCTCTGGCCGGCGGTGACGAGGCTCGGCGGATGCTCGCTGACCCGGTTGCTCGGGATCACCCACGAGACCGCCGGCAGCCGGCCGCGCTTGGCCATCCCGAACAGCTGCCGCATCGGAACGATGTCGCGGAGCTCGTGGTCGGCCTTGACCGTGTCGAACCACGGCAGCGGGTTCCAGATCCCGGGCGTGCCGGCGCTCTGCTTCGGCGGCGTGCAGACCATCCCGTCGTCGTCGCAGTCCGGCTGGGCGCCCTTGACGATGAAGTAGCGCCAGGAGACGTGGTGCTTGTGCAGCAGGTAGGTGAGATCGGTCCACGCGTAGTCCGGCTTGCGGCCGGTCGGGTTCTGCCGCTCGTGCGGCGGGGCGAGCGGGTTCTCGACCGCGTTGACGCAGCTCGACGCTGCCTGCGTGCGGCAGCGGGCCGACCACTCGGAGACCATGAACAGGTGGGCGGGCAGGCTCCAGGAGTTGTCCGGCTGGAACATGTGGTCCTGGAGGACGAAGCTCCGCGCGTAGGCCCAGTAGTTCGGGATTTCGCGCCGGTCGTGGTAGCCCATCACGTCCGGATGCGCGGCGCCGAACGAGCAGAGCGGCGCGTCCGGGCTGACCGAGCAGCCGGTCTCGAGCCCGCGCCTGGCCTGGCGCACGAACCCGTCCATCTTGCCGTCGTTGACGTCGCGGACCGCGTCGAGATGCTCGTGCGGCCCGCCACTGTTGCGGTCGCGCGAGTCGTGGAACGGGTAGAGACAGATCCCGCTGCGCGGGTCCGGCGAGCAGACGGTGAAATGGCCGCCGTGCCGCGGCAGGCCGTCCGCTCCCGGGTACGTGCCGAAGTAGGAGTCGAAGGAGCGGTTCTCCTGCATGATCACGACGACGTGGCGGATCTTGTGAATCCCCGCGACGACCCGGGCGTGCGAGCGCTCCTCGTGCCCGAAGAAGACGAGCCCGGAGACGAGCGCCACCGAGAGCGCTAACGCGAGCTGGAGTCGCCCAGGCACGGGCGGAACGTACGACGCTCGCGTTGAGTTCAGGTGAAGGCTCGGTTGCGACTCAGCTAAGCGCGGTCACGTAGACCTTGCGCTCGCGCGGCCCGTCGAACTCGCAGAAGAAGATCCCCTGGTAGCGGCCGAGGGCGAGCTTGCCCTCCTGCAGCGGCACGAGCACTTCCGGGCTGATCAGCGACGCGCGCATGTGCGAGGGCGCGTTCGGGCCGTCCTCGTCGTCGTGCTTCCACGTCCAGCCGTCCTCGACGACCTTCTCCATCGCCTGCTCGAGGTCTGCGGCGAGCACGGGGTCGATGTCCTCGTTGATCGTCACGCCGGCAGTCGTGTGGGGCACGTAGACGAGCGCGGCGGCCGCCCCATTGGCCCCATTGAGCGCGTGCTCAACCTGTTCTGTGATGTCGAGCAGCTGCGTCCGCCGCTCGGTCCGAAGGCTGATCTCTCGCACCCGGATATCCTACGGCTATGCCGAGCAGCCCGGAGATCGAGGCCTACAGCGCCGAAGCCGACCGCTTCATCGCCGAGCTCGACGAGGAGTACTACCAGCACTACGCAGGCCTGAAGGACAAGCTCGAGCTCGAGGACATCTACGACCGGCACGCGAAGCTGATGGAGCTCGAGAACGTGCAGTCGGTCGGTGCGGCGGTGAACGGCGACCGGCGCATCCGCGAGCTCTGGCAGTTCGGCTGCGAGGGCTATCTCGGCAAGTTCACGCGCGAGCACGCCGAGAAGCTCGCCGAGCTGGAGGCCGAGCTCGAGGTGGCCGTCGACGGGGAGACGCTGCCCTTCCGGATGATCCGCCCGGAGATGGCCAACGAGGCCGATCGCGGGAAGCGCGAGCAGCTCGACCGCGCGATGTGGGAGGCGACCGAGGAGCACCTGAACCCGGTCTACCTGGACGGCGTCGAGGTCGTCCGCCGCGAGCTGCCCTCGCTCGGCGTCTCGAACTACGTCGAGCTCTATGAGCGCTTCGGCTTCCGGCTCGAGGATCTGGCGGCGCAATGCGAGGCGTTCCTCGCCGACACCGAGCAGCTCTACGAAGAGCGCATGGACCGCGCCTCGCGGGCACTACTCGGGATCTCGCTCGACGACCTCGCGCGCTGGGACGTGCAGCGCCTGCTGCGCTCGCCGCAGTGGGACGAGGGGTTCCCCGGCGACAAGATGGTGCCGGCGCTGCGGGCGACGCTGGCCGACCTCGGGATCGACCTCGACAGCCAGCAGAACATCACGCTCGACATCGAGCAGCGACCGCAGAAGACACCGCGCGCCTTCTGCTCGCCGATCGAGGTCCCGGACAAGGTGATGCTCGTGATCCAGCCGATCGGCGGCGCCGACGACTGGCGCGCCTTCTTCCACGAGGCCGGGCACGCCGAGCACTTCGGCAACACCTCGCGCGACCTGGCGATGGAGGAGAAGCGGCTCGGCGACACGGCGGTCACCGAGGGCTGGGCGATGCTGATGCAGCACCTGACGGACGAGCCCCGCTGGCTCTCGCGCAAGCTCGACTTCCCGCGCCCGGACGAGTACGCGGCCGAGGGGATGCTCTGGCTGCTCTTCTTCGTGCGCCGCTACTCGGCCAAGCTACTTTACGAGCTCGAGTTCCACGCCGCGGACGACGTCGGCGGGATGCCGAAGCGCTACACGGAGCTGCTCGGCGACGCGCTCAAGTTCGAGATCAGCGAGGCCAACTACCTGGCCGACATCGACTCCGGCTTCTACGTCACCGCCTACCTGCGCTCGTGGGCGTTCGAGAGCCAGCTGCGCGACCACCTGCGCGAGCGCTTCGGCAGCGACTGGTTCGCCCAGCGCGAGGCGGGCTCGCTGCTGCGCGAGCTCTGGGGCCTGGGCCAGAAGCCGACCGCAGACGAGCTGCTGAAGGACGTCACCGGCGCGGAGATCCAGATGTCCGCCGTCGGCGACCGCGTGCGCGAGCATCTCGCCTAGGCGAGCGTCGCACTGAGCGACGAGTCCTCGTCGATCCAGACCGCGAACTCTTCGAAGTAGTCATCGTCGGAGCCGTGCGTGTGATTGGCCGTCCCCGACAGGCCTTCTTCGAGCAACTCCAAAAATGCGTTGTACAGGTCCAGTGCTTCACGCGTTGTGAGCGCAATGACCGGTTGCTCATCCACGATCAGTCGCACTTCGCCGCAGTCGGGAAGTTCCGAAGTGAGGTTGGGACGAGGGCGACGCAATCGCTGGCGGGTCTCATACCCGCATTCTCTCTGAGGATTGACCGCCGTCCTGTGTAGCTGCATAAGCTTTATGCATGACCAGAACAAAGGTCCTGATCGCCGGCGCGGCCGGCCGCGACTTTCACAATTTCAACCTCGTCTACCGGGGCCGCGAGGAGTACGAGGTGGTCGCCTTCACGGCGACGCAGATCCCGGACATCGCGGGGCGGGTCTACCCGCCCGAGCTGGCGGGTGAGCTCTACCCGGACGGGATCCCGATCGAGCCCGAGGCCGAGCTCGAGCAGCTGATCGCAAAGCACCAGGTCGACGAGGTCGTCTTCGCCTACTCGGACGTCACGCACGAGCACGTGATGCACATCGGCTCGCGCGCGCTGGCCGCCGGCGCCTCGTACCGGCTGATCTCGCCGCGCGAGACGATGCTGACCTCGTCCAAGCCGTCGGTCGCGATCTGCGCCGTGCGCACAGGCTCGGGCAAGAGCCAGACCACGCGCCACGTGGCCGCGCTGCTGCGCGAGTCGGGCAAGCGCGTCGCCGTGCTGCGGCACCCGATGCCCTACGGCGACCTGACCAAGCAGGCCGTCCAGCGCTTCGAGCGCTACGAAGACCTGGATGCGGCCGACGCCACGATCGAGGAGCGCGAGGAGTACGAGCCGCACATCGCCGAGGGC